>Ga0207641_10005490_pt1 | contig 10817 bp, 7 predicted proteins | sample KBSSwiS62_FD_184306 | JGI IMG/M metagenome (GOLD analysis project Ga0207641, IMG submission 184306) | Switchgrass rhizosphere microbial communities from Kellogg Biological Station, Michigan, USA - KBS Switchgrass S6-2 (SPAdes) (version 2) | ecosystem: Host-associated > Plants > Roots >... | reverse complement strand
CATGAGTTCGGCTCTCCCCGAGATATCTAAAGCCAACGCGCAAATCATTCTTGAGGTCGCCAAGGCGATTGGAGCCCATCTCGAAATGCCGGAAGTGCTCGCAGCTCTGAATGAGACGCTTGAGCCGATAATTCATTTCGATGCGGTTGGTGTCAGCGTAGTCGACGGTGATTTCTTAAAACCATATTCTGCGCATATCGAAGGTTTTCCACGGGAGCCGGGCGAATCCCTAGCCAGCCTGATAAAGCGTTTCTCTCCGAACATGGATCACCCGTTAAAGCACTATGTGTGCGACCATCCTGTAAGCGAGATGTTCGCGTTACCCAAACCTTATGTTGCTACGGACCTCAAAACTCAACGACGCTTTGGCTATGATGAAACCTGCTTCAGTAATGGATTTCGCAGCTACATAAGCCTCCCGCTGCTCAACAATGGAGGCGAACTGTTCGGGGATCTGATCTTTCTCTCAAAAGGAGAGGGGAGTTACGCCAGCGATCAGATAGATTTGTTGCAGAGCATCGCAGAAATCGTGTCGATCGCAGTTGCAAACGCTTTAGCTTATGAAGAAATCAAGCGGCTCAAAGAACAGCTACAGTTAGAGAATCGGGCGTTGCAGGAAGAGATCGTTCAGCGATCGATCTATGAAGAGATTGTCGGTTCCTCGAGTTCATTACAGAAAGTCGTAGCCGCAATCGAAAAGGTCGCGCCGACTGACTCAACCGTCCTGATCACGGGTGAAACTGGCACCGGCAAAGAATTGGTCGCGCACGCTATTCATCGCCGCTCTGACCGTTCTGCTCGGGCACTGGTCAAGGTGAATTGCGCCGCGTTGCCGGCTGAGCTGATTGCCAGCGAATTGTTCGGCCACGAGAAAGGCGCTTTCACCGGCGCGCTGCAACAAAGGCTTGGTCGGTTCGAAGCGGCCAACGGCGGCACGATCTTTCTTGACGAGATTGCCGAGCTGAGCCCCGAGATACAAGTGGCGCTGTTGCGTGTGCTGCAGGAGAGGGAGTTTGAACGCGTCGGGGGAAATCGAACGATCAAGACGGACGTTCGGGTCATTGCAGCTACCAACAAAGACCTCGAACGGGAAGTTAACGACAGTCGGTTTCGCATGGACCTTTTTTATCGGCTGAATGTTTTTCCGATTGAGGTTCCGCCCTTGCGCGAACGCGTTAATGATATTCCGTTGCTGGTAGATTATTTCGCAACGCGGCTGGGGGCGCGCATGGGAAAGAAGGTCAGCCAAATCGAAAAGCGTTCGCTGGAAACTATGCAGCAATATTCCTGGCCAGGAAACATTCGTGAGTTGCAGAACGTGATCGAACGCTGCGTAATACTCGCTGAAGGCGGAGTAATGCGTCTCGAACCTGGTATGCTTCGAAGCAAAGTTCAAACTGCCACTGATACTACGTCGGAGGATCCAATCAGCGACGGTCACGATCGCAAGGCAGAGATCGAATCAGTCCTTCGCGAGACTCATGGCCGAATCTCTGGATCGAGCGGCGCCGCCGCTCGACTCGGCCTGCCCGCGTCAACTCTCGAATCCCGCATCCGCGCGCTGAAAATCAACAAGCACCAGTTTAAGTAGTAGTCTATGGCATGCGACATGCCCAGAACCTCCAGCAGAGTTAACGCTAAAGAGTTCTGAGCGCGTGTTTAAGATTACGACGAATAACGAAACCCCCGCATGCACTACACTGAATCTTTGCGGTCGTTTCACTCGCGAGTATGTTCCTGAAGTTGAAAAGGCGTTGTCACCAGCCGGTATTAAACGGAGGAAACTGGCCCTTGATTTGGCTCAGGTTACTCTTGTAGATCGCGCGGCAATTGTATTTCTCTGTGCCGCGCGCTCGAAGAAAATCGTCATCCACAATGTTCCTGTTTACGTAAGACTATGGATGGACCAGGAGGACTGCAAGGATCCTCTTCAAGTCGACTAACCGGGGAATTAGACTCTTCCCTCCTCCTTTCCCTGCAAAAGTTAAATTCAGTCGTCACGGTTTCGCGAATGTGCTTCGTGAAATCACGATGTCTATCTGCTCGCCTACCATCGCCGAAAGATAATTCAGCGACCGGCCTCGATATCAAGAGAGATCATGTAGATGACAGCAAAGAAATTTGTCTTTTTACAAGACCTTCGCGCTCTATGTCTGATGCAGCAAATCTCGGGCTTGGAACGTTTGTTGCACTTGGTTATCGCGAGCGCGCGTAAGGGCGCTTCTGATTTAGACGGTAGTGACGTTGGGAGAGGCTAAAGGAAGTCACACTCATGGCAACCAGATCTCGATTAATGCTCTTGCTTGTTCTCCTGATCTTTTCAGGGGTATGGACCAGCATATACGGCCAACAGCTTCGCGAGGCGTTTCGCAAGGTCCATCAATCAGTCGTAATTGTGAGGACCAAGCAGGTCGACTTGTCATCCTCTTCCAAGGCAATCTCCATCATCGACGGCCTGGGATCGGGAGTGTTGATTTCCGCTGACGGAAAAATCCTGACCGCGGCGCATGTGGTGCAGACCTCTGATGTCGCATCCGTCGAATTCCCAGACGGCCAGGAAGTCATTGCTCGGGTAATTGGTACGGATGTGCGGTCCGACGTGGCATTATTACAGCTCAAACAAATACCGAGCGGCATCGCACCTGCAACGCTGGGCGACTCAAACAAGTTAGAAGTTGGAGATGAAATTTTCGTTGTTGGCGCGCCGTATGGGATCAGCCAGACGCTTACGGCCGGCCATCTGAGCGGCCGGCATTGGCTCAACAAGAACGATGAGAGTGCCACAGCAGTCGAATTCTTACAGACAGACGCCGCAGTGAACGGCGGTAGCTCTGGTAGTCCAGTATTCAATTTGAATGGTGACGTAGTCGGAATTATCAGCAGTCTTATGAGCCGCTCTGGAGGTTCGGAGGGGTTGGCATTTGCCACGGCTTCGAATACCGCCAGGTGTTTCCTGCTGGATCGCCAGCCATTCTGGTTCGGCATCGACGGTTTGCTGGTCACAGGCAACTTGGCGAAAGCGTTGAACTTGCCGCAACCGACCGGCTTTCTGGTTCAACGCGTCGGCGACGGCTCAATCGGTTCCAGTCTAAGGCTCAATCCCGGAACATTGCGTGCCACCGTACAAGGAACAGATATCTTACTTGGTGGTGACGTGATTCTCAGCGTTAATGAAATTCAAGTTACGTCCGCTTCTACAGTCGATCAAGCAGGTGAAGTTGCGAGCGATGACAGCTACGAGCGCATTTATAAGAACATAGGGACGCTCAAGCGGGGAGATAACCTCGTGGTGAAAGTCCTTCGCGAAGGGAGAGTGGTGACGTTGTCTGCGCCAGTAGAACGATGAGACATGCGTACGAAATCGCGAAATACTCACCTTCCTATCATTTCGATCCTGAACTCATACAATCACCACACACAGCCACGATCATGATTTCGTGAATTGGCTCGCGAAATCGCGAAGCCGACTCTCATCTTTCCACCACAACTGCGGCTGGTCCTTCCTTACGATCTGAGCGAATTCTTTTGGAACCATACTGCACATTCAATGGACCATGCTTGGAACGGCTATTGCCCGGATGTGAATCCGGGGGGCAGGAGGGTCAGTCTCGAAAGCGAACCCGGCGGCAGTTCGCTGATCAAATCAGACTGACCCTCCACCGAGAATCATGATCAAAAAACTGAAGCTAAACAATATCTTGGCAAAATACCGAGCATTGATCGCAATCGCGATCATCGCCGGCCTGGCAATCCTTTGCGCTCTAACATTGGGAGCTCGGTCAAACAATCCGGTGCAAGCCGCGCGGCCACTCGATGTGCGGGTAGCAAAGGTCGAGCAGAGAGACGTGCCCGTTTACAGCGAGTGGATCGGAACGACAGATGGCACGGTCAACGCAGAGATCAAAGCGCAAGTCACCGGTTATCTCCTGCGGCAGAGTTACAAAGAAGGCTCGTTCGTAAAGAAAGGTGAATTGTTGTTTGAGATCGATCCGAAACCGTTTCAAGCTGCGCTGGAGCAGGCGAACGGTAAGGTGGCCCAGTTCAACGGTCAACTCGAGCAGGCCACTTCACAGATCGCTCAGGCTGAGGCGCAGGTCATACAAGCAAATAGTCAGGTCTTGCAGGCTCAGGCTCAGCTCGCACAGGCGCAGGCCAATCAGGTCAAGACGCAGCTTGATGCCGATCGGAATACGCCACTCGTCCAGAGCGGAGTTGTATCAAAACAAGAATATGACAACTCGATTCAAGCTAACCTTGCGGCCAAAGCTCAAGTAAAGGCGGCGGAAGCGGGCGTCGAAACTGCACGGGCACAACTAGCGCAGGCAAAAGCGCAGGTCAATACGGCCAAAGCGACAGTCGCCGCTGCCAAAGGACAACTGGACAACGGAAAAGCCGAGGTCAACACCGCGATCTTTAACTTAGGACTAACAAGGATCGTCGCTCCTATCGATGGCATCGCGGGCATTGCACAAGCACAGATTGGCAACCTCGTCAGTCCAACCAGCGCACTGCTAACCACCGTTTCCACGGTCGATCCAGTCAAGGTTTACTTCACGCTGCCCGAACAGGAATACCTCAAGTTTACGAAACGCAATCTGATCGACGCGCAACAGGGAGCCAGCGTGTCGCCGATGGAGCTCGAATTGATTCTCGGCGACGGCACGCCCTATCCGCATAAAGGCAATTTCTTACTCGCTGACCGACAAGTCGATCAGAAGACCGGTGCGATTCGGCTCGCAGGCATTTTCCCCAATCCAGGAAATGTGCTGCGGCCCGGTCAATACGGTCGTGTACGCGCTCTGACGTCAACAAAGCAAGATGCTTTGTTGGTCCCACAGCGCGCCGTCACCGACTTGCAGGGTACTTATCAGGTTGCAGTAGTCGGCGGCGATAACAAGGTTGCGATCCGTACCGTGAAAGTGGGTGATCGGGCCGATTCAATGTGGATTATCGAAGACGGATTGAAAGCGGGAGATCTCGTCATCGTGGAAGGAATACAAAAAGTCAAACCGGGAGTAGTCGTGAATCCGAAGTCGTAAGGTGAAAGAGGGTTGAACAATGATCTCCAAATTCTTTATCAGCCGGCCAATAGTCGCAATCGTAATCGCAATCATCACTGTCATTGGCGGAATCGTTGCCATGGCCGGACTGCCCGTCGCCCAATTTCCAGACATCGTGCCGCCGCAGATTATCGTCACCACGACCTACACGGGCGCGGATGCACAAACCATCGAAAACTCAGTCGCAACGCCACTCGAACAGCAAATGAATGGCGTCGACAAGATGCTCTACATGCAGTCGACGAACGCGAACGATGGCACACTGACACTCACCGTGACTTTCGACGTGGACACCGATCCGAACATCGATCAGGTCAACGTTCAGAACCGCGTCGCGCAGGCCCAGCCGAACCTGCCGGCCGACGTCAACGCATTCGGCGTGAACATGCGCAAGTCGACCGGGTTACCGACACTGGTCTATGCGCTCTATTCACCCCAGCAAACTCGCGATTCCCTGTTTCTCGCGAATTACGCAAACATCAACATTAACGACGCCCTTTATCGTGTGCCGGGCGTGGGCCAGGTGCAACTGTTCGGCGCAGCCGACTACGCCATGCGCGTCTGGGTCAAACCCGATCTGCTTGCCAAGCTTGGGCTGACTGTCCCCGACCTCGCGCGCGCCGTGCAGCAGCAGAGCACTGTCAACCCGGCGGGTAAAGTTGGAGCTGAGCCTGCGCCGCAGGGAAAGGAAATGACTTATACCTTGCGGGCCCAGGGAAGGCTCCAGACGCCCGAGGAGTTCGGCCAGATCGTCGTGCGCGAGAACCCGGACGGCTCGACAGTGCGACTCAAAGACGTGGCGCGAATCGAACTAGGCGCGCAAAACTATGATCAGATCTCTCGTTTTCGTGGGCAGCCCGCCGCCATCGTCGCGGTTTACCAAGCTCCCGGATCGAACGCGTTGGCCATGGCCGACGGCGTCAAGAAGACGATGATGGAGTTGAAGGAGCGGTTTCCTGCAGACCTCGATTACGCGGTTTCACTCGACACGACGCTTCCGGTTACGGAAGGAATCCACGAGATCGTCGAAACGCTGCTGATTGCGATCGTTCTGGTCATTCTTGTGGTGTTCATCTTCCTGCAAAACTGGCGGGCGACGCTCATTCCGATGATTGCGGTGCCGGTATCGCTCATCGGCACGTTCGCAGTTTTTCCACTCCTGGGTTTCTCAATCAATACGCTCTCATTGTTTGCTTTCGTGCTGGCTATCGGGCTGGTGGTTGACGACGCAATCGTGGTGGTGGAGGCGGTCGAGCATCACATCGAGGAGGGCATGAGCCCGCGCGATGCGACGATGCAGGCAATGAAAGAAGTTGCCGGGCCGGTTATCAGCATTGCGCTGATCCTGGCCTCAGTCTTCATCCCCGTCGCGTTCGTCAGCGGGATTCAGGGCCGCTTGAATAAACAGTTCGCCGTCACGATCGCAGTCTCCGTCATGATCTCAGCTTTCAACGCGCTGACGCTTAGTCCGGCGCTTTCAGCGATGCTGCTGCGCCCGCGCACAGAAGCGCGTGGACTGCTCACCCGTTTCTTCGGCGGATTCAACCGCTGGTTCGAAAAGGCCACGCGTGGTTACGTCTCTTTGAGCCGCGGACTAATCCGCAAGGCGATCATCGGGGTGTTGATTCTCGCCGGATTTGCGATAGCCGACGGCTTGTTCGGAACAAAATTACCGACCAGCTTTCTACCAGAAGAGGACTACGGTTTTCTTTTTCTTAATTTCCAGCTGCCGCCCGCAGCTTCGCTTGAGCGGACGGACCAGGTAGCGCGCAAGATCGAAACGATACTCAAGGCGACAGACGGCGTCGACTCTTCCACCACCATCGATGGGTTCAGCCTGTTGAACAGGATTTCGGTGACCTACAATGGATTCTTCTTTGTTGCGTTGCGGCCGTGGAGCGAACGCAAACATACGTCGCAGGAAATTCTGAAAAGCGTCAACGCAAGACTGGCCAATGAAGTGCCAGAGGCCATCGCGTTCGCTTTCAGCCCGCCGGCCATTCCCGGCCTTGGCAATGCGGGTGGCTTTTCGTTCTGGCTCCAGGACCGCAGTGGCGGTTCGGTCGACTTCCTCGATCAGAACCTGCAAAAGTTTCTCGCAGCGGCCCGCCAGCGGCCGGAGCTTGCGGGCGTCTTCTCGCAATTCTCCACGAACACGCCGCAGCTTTACGCCGATGTCGATCGTGACAAGGTGCTGAAGCAAGGAGTTGCCGTAGGCGACGTCTATCAGACAATGCAGGCTTACTTCGGCGGCCTCTTTCTGAATCAATTCAATCGTTTTGGCCGGCAATGGCGCGTCTTCCTTCAGGCAGAAGGTGAAGAGCGCCTCAGCGAGCGCGACATCGAACAGTATTACGTACGCAATAACGATGGCCAGATGGTGCCGCTCTCGTCTTTGGTCACGACGCGCAGAATTTCCGGCCCCGAATACACCAACCGCTTCAACGTCTATCGCGCGGCGCAGGTGATCGGCGGTGCCGCACCCGGCTATAGCTCAGGACAAGCAATGGTCGCGCTCGAAGAGGTGGCGAAGCAAACGCTGCCGCCTGAGATTGGGTACGATTGGGCCGACCTCTCTTATCAAGAACGTAAGGCATCAGGAACAACAACGATCGTCTTCGCGATATCACTGGTGTTCGTGTTTCTGATTCTGGCTGCTCTTTATGAGAGTTGGTCTCTACCATTTTCCGTTCTGCTCACCGTACCAGTTGCGATCTTCGGCGCATTCCTTGGCTTATGGTTACGTGGCTACGACCTCGATGTGTATGCGCAAATCGGACTCATCGTCCTCATTGGGCTTGCTGCTAAAAATGCGATTCTTATTGTCGAGTTTGCGAAAGCCGAGTTGGAAAAAGGGCGCGCGTTGATCGACGCGGCTCTCGAAGGCGCAAAGTTACGCCTTCGGCCGATCCTAATGACATCATTCGCATTCGTCCTTGGCTCCTCTCCGCTGTGGATTGCCTCGGGCGCTGGTGCGGCGTCGCGGCGCATCCTTGGCACGGTCGTGATTGTCGGCATGTTGACCGCGACATGTATCGCCATTTTCCTTATCCCATTGTCATTTTATATGGTCGAGAAGCTTACGGTGCGCTTCAGTCGTAAACATGACCATGAGATTGGGTCGCCAACTCCGGAGCCTGCTGCAGGCGACTGAACGCGGAGTGCCGATTTGAGATTGCCGATTTGTTATTGAGGGCAGCAATGAAAAAACACTGTCTAATTGCAACCATAGTTATTAGCCTACTCGTCAGCACGTCGCTGGGCCAAAAGAAAGATCAGCGACCGTTGGTGAAGACACCTGATACTTTCCGCGGCGCGGATGTCTCCAGCGCGCCGGATCAAACCTCCATCGGCGACCTCAAATGGTTCGAAGTTTTTAAGGACGAAGAGCTGCAGAAGCTGGTGCGGACAGCGATGGTACAAAACTACGACTTGCGTATTGCAGTCGCACGCATCAACGCCGCACGTGCAAATCTCGGTCTGGCAAGGTCAGATCAATTTCCACAGTTTGCGGTAAGTGCTGATCTCACAACTACGCGAACGTCCAAAAACGGCCCGGTGGGTTTCGCCGATCAGGGCGGTCGAACACGTAGCTTTGGCAGCGTTCTGTTGAACCTGCTCACCTTTGAGTTGGATGTCTGGGGCCGATTGCGCCAGCAAACCAAGGCTGCACGCGCGGAACTACGAGCTTCGGAGGAAGACCGCAAAGCAGTGTTAACTATAGTCGTAGCGGATGTGGCCACCGGATATTTCAGTCTGCTCGAACTTGATGGTGAACTGGATATTGATAAGCGAACACTGGCTACACGACAAGATTCACTTCAACTAATAAAAGCACGTTACCAGGGTGGCGTCGCGAACTTGCTGGATGTTCGTCAAGCCGAAGAGCTGGTTTACGAGGCGTCGAAAACAATCCCCGATACCGAACGCGCAATTGCGCAGACTGAAAACCTGCTGAGCCTGCTCGTTGGCAATAACCCGGGAGCGATTCCCAGAGGTCGTCCGCTGACGTTACAAGAAGGATTACCGTCGGTGCCTCCAGGTTTGCCGTCGTCGCTGCTTGAGCGTAGGCCTGATATTCGCGCTGCCGAGGCCAATTTGGAAGCGCAGGGCGCTTTAGTCCGCGCGGCGAAAGCGGCTTACTTCCCCAGCATCAGCCTCACGGGGCTCTTCGGATTTCAAAGTGGCAAACTCTCAAATCTGTTCACTGGCGCAAGCGGCGCCTGGGCATTCGTGCCACAGATTACGCAGCCGATCTTCACCGCGGGCCGCTTGAAATCGAACGTTAAGTTTGCGAAGGCACAACAAGAGCTGGCGCTGGCGCAGTACCAACAGACAATTCAAAACGCTTTTCGCGAGGTCTCGGACGCCCTCGTCGAATATCAAAAGGTAAATGAGATTCGCACGCATCAGGAGATGCTGGTGACAACGCTACGAGACCGTTCACGGCTAGCGCACCAGAGATACGAAGGCGGTGTAGATACGTTGCTCAATGCACTCGATGCAGATCGTGAACTGTTTAATTCTGAGTTGGATCTTGCGCAGACGAAACGCGACGAACTGTTGTCGCTGGTCCAACTCTACAAAGCATTAGGTGGTGGTTGGCAGCAGTAAGGAGGCTGCCTGCCACTTCTCACGATTTCACGAAGCTCATCGCGAAATCACGAGACGCGATCCTGCTAATCTCGCCAAATCCAGGAACTCTTTGCTGGAATGTCTATTGCTCTTACTCGAGTGGGAGAGAAATCATGCGTAGGGCAGTAGCGATCATTTCATTTGTTCTTGTATTCGCGTTCGCGTTTATTGTGACAGCTCAGGAGACAGACGGTACCGACGACAAGATTGCAAATCTCAAACAACATTTGATGGACATTGAATGGATCGACACTAAGGCAAGAATTCGCCTTGAGGAGCTCGACGAACAGTTGAAGCTGCAAAACATCGAGCTGGCAGTGGCAGGAATCGGCTCAACACACCCGGAAGAGCTGCGCGAGTATCGGCGCAAAGTGCTAACGATCGAACGAGATGAAATACGTATACAACGTGAGCTACTTGAGGAAGACCGCGCGCGAATCAAAGCCGAAATTGCTGCGGCAGAATACGTCGCATATTTGAAATACGCGTTGCCTTCACCCACACCATCTCCCGTAACGTCCCCATTGAACCCGACAACACAGCTAATGTCACCTGAAGAAGCGCGACCACTGACCGGAGAGCTGCGTGGCGCAATCATCACCAAAGGTGCGGACGGGCACTCATACAACATCCCCGGTGCGAGTCTAAAGCTTAAGTCTACGGCCCAACTGATAGAGGCATCGTCGAACGATCAGGGAGAATATGAATTCGCGAACTTAACGGCCGGTGAATACACGCTCGAGGTAAGCGGCCAGGGATTCAAAAACATTATCAAGGTAGTGGTGGTTCGCACGGGCGAAACGTTGATTGAAAACATCACTCTTGAAGTGGCGGACAAGAGTCGGTCACGATGAATCCCGCTAGTGAAGGAGTTCCGACTACGGAAGCCGCGCCAGCATGACAACTTGTATCCACCTTGAACAGTTCCGAATCGGCTCGCCAAAAACGCAGGGCTGTGAAGCGTGTCTACAAAGCGGCGAAGCCTGGCTTCATCTCCGAATGTGTCTTAGCTGCGGTCATGTCGGGTGTTGCGACGATTCAAAAAACAAACATGCGAGGGCGCACTTTCGCTCGACTCATCATCCGGTGATTAAGTCGCTTGAACCACATGAAAATTGGCGT
>Ga0207641_10005489_pt1 | contig 10818 bp, 11 predicted proteins | sample KBSSwiS62_FD_184306 | JGI IMG/M metagenome (GOLD analysis project Ga0207641, IMG submission 184306) | Switchgrass rhizosphere microbial communities from Kellogg Biological Station, Michigan, USA - KBS Switchgrass S6-2 (SPAdes) (version 2) | ecosystem: Host-associated > Plants > Roots >... | reverse complement strand
CGCCGAGGAACCGGACGCCCGCGTGGTCGCCGAAGCTGACGCCGAGAAGGTCCAGCGCGTCTTCTTCAACCTGATCCAGAACGCGATCCGCCACACCCCGGCCGCCGGCAGCGTCACCGTCCGCGCCCGCAGCGCCGGCAACGGCGTCGAGGTCGAGGTCGCCGACAGCGGCGAGGGCATCCCGGCCGGCGACGGCGAGCGCGTCTTCGAGGCCTTCTACCGCGGCGACGCCGCCCGCGGCGAGGACGGTGCCGGCCTCGGCCTCGCGATCTCCCGCGCGATCGTCGAAGCCCACGGCGGCCGCATCTGGCTCGAAGACGGAGCGCCCGGCACGCGGGTGCACTTCACGCTGAAGGGCGCTTGAGGCCTAACAGCCGAGCTGGCGGGCGATCACCATCTGCTGGACCTCGTCGGTGCCCTCGCCGATCGTGAGGATCTTGGCGTCGCGGTAGAAGCGGCAGACTGGGTACTCCTCGATGAAGCCGTAGCCGCCGTGGATCTGCACCGCCTCCTCGGTCGCTTTGACCGCGAGGCGGCCGGTGATCAGCTTTGCCTGGGCGGCGGTGAGGGTGAACGACTGGCCGGCGTCCTTCTCCAGCGCCGCCCGCCAGGTCAGCAGCCGCGCCGCCTCGATCTGGGCCGAGAGGTCGGCGATCTTGGCCTGGATCGCCTGGAACTTGGAGATCGACTGGCCGAACGCCTGGCGCTCCTTGGCGTAGGCGATCGCCTCGTCGAGGGCGCCCTGGGCGAGGCCGACGCCCATCGCGGCGACGCCGATGCGGCCGCCGTCGAGGATGTGGAGGAAGTTCTTGAAGCCCTCGCCGCGGCGTCCGAGCAGGCTCGACTCCGGCACCCGGCAGTCCTCGAAGCTGAGCGGCCGCGTGTCGGAGGCGTTCCAACCCATCTTCCGGTAGGCCTCGCCGATCTCGTAGCCGGGAGTGCCGTTGGGCACGATGATGTTCGAGACCTCCTTGCGGCCGTTGACCTCGCCGGTGACGGCGGTGATCGAGACGCAGCCGGAGATCTCCGTGCCGGCGTTGGTGATGAACTGCTTGGCCCCGTTGACCGTCCACTCGCCGTCGGCCAGCGCCGCCCGGGTGCGGACGTTGCCGGCGTCGGAGCCGGCCTCCGGCTCGGTCAGTCCGAACGAGGCGAGACGCTGCCCGCTGCACAGCTGCGGCAGCCACTCGTCCTTCTGCTCGTCGCTGCCCCAGAGGTAGATCGGCATCGTCCCCAGCGAGGTGTGCGCGGCCATCGTGATGCAGACCGAGGAATCGATCCGCGCCAGCTCTTCCACCGCCAGGACATAGGAGAGCGTGTCCGCCCCGCCACCGCCGTACTCCTGCGGAAACGGAATCCCCATCAGCCCCAGCCCCCCGAGCTTGGCGACGATCTCGTAGGGAAAGGCCTTGGTCCGGTCCAGCTCCTCGGCCACGGGCTTCACCTCCTGCAGCGCGAACTCCCGCACCGTCTCGCGCAGCAGCCTCTGCTCGTCGCTCAGCTCGAAATTCACGCCGTCACCTTATTCGGCCTGGACGCACGGAGGAGATGGGGAGGGTCCGAGAACGGAGCCTGTTTGCCCCGCCCGCAGGACCCTCCCCATCTCCTCCGCCCGCCTACAGCTGAAGTGACTTGACCTGCAGCAGCTCCTCGAGCCCATACCGCCCGTTCTCCCGACCGTGCCCCGACTGCCCGTACCCGCCGAACGGCGCCAGCGGGTTGAAGGCGCCGCCGTTGATCTCGATCTGCCCCGAGCGAATCCGCTTGGCGACCCCGATCGCCCGCTCCTGGTCGCCCGACCAGACGCCGCCGGCGAGCCCGTAGGGGCTGTCGTTGGCAATCCGCACCGCGTCGTCCTCGCTGTCGTAGGGCTGGATCGCCAGCACCGGGCCGAAGATCTCCTCCTGGGCGATCGTCATCTCCGGCGCCACCTCGGAGAAAACGGTGGGGCGGACGAAGTAGCCGCGGTCGAGCCCCTCCGGCGCCTCGACGCCGCCGGTCACCAGCTTCGCGCCCTCCGCCTCGCCCTTCTCGATGTAGCCGCGCACGCGCTGGCGCTGGACGTCGGAGACCAGCGGGCCGAGCCGGGTCGAGTCGGCGAACGGGTCGCCGGGGGTGAAGGCCTCGGCGGTCGCGGCGGCGATCTGCTCGGCTTCGGCGAGCTTGTCGCGCGGGACCAGCATCCGGGTCAGGGCGCTGCAGGTCTGGCCCGAGTTGAGGAAGCACTTGGCGACGCCGTCGGGGACCGCCTTGGTCAGGTCGGCGTCGTCGAGGATCACGTTCGGCGACTTGCCGCCGAGCTCCATCGCCACCGGCTTGACGCTGGCCGAGGCCAGCTCGCTGACCCGCTTGCCGGCCCGGGTCGAGCCGGTGAAGGAGACCATGTCGACGCCGGGGTGGGCGGCGATCGCCTCGCCGACGACCGGCCCGGTGCCGGTGACCAGGTTGAAGACCCCGGCGGGGAGGCCGGCGGCCTCGATCACCTCGGCCAGGAGGAAGGCGTTCAGCGGCGTCACCTCGCTCGGCTTGAGGACGACGGTGCAGCCGACCGCGAGGGCGGGGGCGACCTTGCAGGCGATCTGGTTCAGCGGGTAGTTCCAGGGAGTGATCGCGCCGAGCACGCCGACCGGCTCACGCAGCACCCGCGAGTTGCCGATCTCCTCCTCCCAGGCGATTTCGTCCAGCAGCTTCGGCATCGCCCCGAACTGGGCGGTGGGCAGCCCGACCTGGATCATCTGGCTCAGCTTCAGCGGCATCCCCAGCTCCTGGGTGATCGTCGCCGCGATCTCCTCGCTGCGCTCGCCGAGCCCGGCGGCGATCGCCGCCATGTAGCCGGCGCGCTCCTCGCGCGGGGTCCGCGACCAGGAGTCGAAGGCGCCGCGGGCGGCGGCGACGGCGCGGTCGGCGTCCTCGGGCGAGCAGGCGGGGACCGTGCCCATCACCTCCTCGGTGGTCGAGTTGACCACCTCGATCGGCTCACCCCCGGCCGGCGCCACCCACTCGCCGCCGATGAAGACCCTGTCTCGAACCTGAAGCTCCGCCGCAGTCGCCATGCCCACTCACTCCTCCTCAACTCGCTCACCCGATTGGCTGTGCGGCCAACGCTAGCGCGACCTAGGGACCCGGTGGTGAATTGAGTGATATAGCTGATATGCAATAAGTACAAATAAGCTATATTTTAATTATGTCTCCAGGAGAACTGCTCAAGGATGCCCGCGGGCGACACCGGGTCAGCCAGCGTGAGCTGGCGATCAGGGCCGGTACGACCCAGTCGGCGATCTCCCGTATCGAGCGCGATCGGGTCTCGCCCTCGATCGAGACGCTCGCTCAGCTGCTTTACCTGCTGGGAGAGCAGTTGGCGTTGAAGTCGGAAGCACGCGATACCGGTATTGACCCAACCCTGATCCAGGGAGCGCTACGGCGATCCCCCGGGGAGCGGCTCGACTACGGGGTTGCTTTCGCGAATCAGGTGATCCAGCTCAGCCCGAATCCCAAGCGGTCGGGGTGGTCGCGGTGAGAGATGAGCGCTCGCTCCCGCCCAAGGCGCCTGAACTCAGTGAGCTGATCGGCCCGCTGGTGCGCAATGGAGTCGAGTTTGTCCTGATTGGTGGCATGGCGGGCATCGCCCACGGTTCCACCTACCCGAGCTACGACCTGGATGTCGTCTACTCACGCAGTAAGGCAAATATCACCCGGCTCGTCGCTGCCCTGAAGGCGATCGGGGTGCGGCTGCGCGGTGCCCCCGCCGATCTACCCTTTCTCCTCGACGTTCGAACGATTGAAAACGGGGCTAACTTCACGTTCGAAACCCCGTTCGGCGACTTCGACATTCTTGCCGACGCCGCCGGAATCAAGTCCTTCGAGGAATTGTCTTCGGCTGCCGAGGAGCAGGAGATCGCTGGTTATCCGGTGCGGGTCGCCTCGCTGGATCATCTGATCTCTATGAAGCGGGCGGCGAATCGGGACAAGGACAAGCTGATGGTGAACGAGTACATCGTCATCGCCGACGAGCAGAAGAAGCTGGCGGAGGAAGAGGACGAAGCCGGCTAGGCCGACTCGCTCGCGCCGGCGGCCGCCAGCGCCGCGGCCCGACCCGGCCCCGGAACCTGGATCGCGTCGCGGGCGGTGAGGGTCTCGCCGCACTCTTCGCAGATGCCGCGCTCGCTGACGTGGCCGCCGCAGACCTTGTGCCGGATCAGTTTCGGCGGGCCGCCGGGGCTGGGGGAGTAGCGGTCGCCCCAGTTGAGCAGGGCGATCAGGGTCGGCCAGAGATCGAGGCCCTTCGCGGTCAGGAAGTACTCGTAGCGGGCGGGGCTCTCCTGGTACTGGCGGCGCTCGAGGATGTTCTCGTCGACGAGGCGCTGCAGCCGCGCCGAGAGCACGTTGCGGGCGACCCCCAGCGAGCTCTGCATCTCGCCGAAGCGGCGGTTGCCGTTGAAGACGTCGCGGACGATCAGCAGCGACCAGCGCTCGCCGATCACTTCGAGCGAGTTGGCGATCGAGCAGAGCTGGTTTGGATAGTCGCGGTGCAGCATGAGTGTGATCTTCGCACACATGGTTGCATCAAGCAACCCACTTCGGGTAGGCTTGCGCCGTGGTTAGTTGCTTGAAGAAACCATGGACGACCGCCCGATCGGAGGCGACGCAATGAGGCTGATACACCGACACAGGCACCACAGCCGCTCGAAGGCACCGCGCATCGCGATCAGCCAGGCCGAGATCACCGCCGACCTGCACTACCGGGGCGGTTCGCGCCTCGCGGCCGCGCCCTCGCGCGGGGTCCGGCGGAGCGGCCGGTGAGCACCAACGGCGCTGACGGGCTCGTGATCGCCCCCGACGGCAGCGCCGCCGAGGTTGCCGAGGCCTTCGCCGCGTCCAGCCCCGAGAGCTCGCGCAGCCGCACTCTGGTCTGGCAGGACCCGGTGGCAACCGCGGCAGCGGGGGCGACGATGACCGGGATGGAGTACATGACCGCCGTCGTCACCGGCCAGGTGCCACCGCCGCCGATCGCGGTGACGATGAGCCTGCGACCGGTCGAGCTGGAGGAGGGCCGGGTCGTCTTCGAGGGCGAACCTGGGGAGGAGCACTACAACCCGATCGGCGTCGTCCACGGCGGCTACGCCGCGACCCTGCTCGACTCGGCCCTCGGCTGTGCCGTCCACACCACGCTCCCGGCCGGCGTCGCCTATACCTCGCTCGGGCTCGAGGCCAAGTACGTGCGGCCGATCACCCGCGACACCGGCCGCGTCCTCTGCGAGGCCACGGTGCTTTACCGCGGTCGCAAACAGGCCACCGCCGAGGCGACCCTGACCGCGGCTGACAGCGGCAAGCTGATCGCCTCCGGCACCGCGACCTGCATGATCCTCGGCGGCTGAGCGGAGCGATTCGATGGAACTGCATCAACTTCGTAATCCAGAAGATTTCGAACTTGATGCAGTTCGGCCGAGCCCGGGGTCAGCTGCCGCTGAAGTCGCGGGCCAGCTCGACCAGCAGGCGGACGCCGAAGCCGCTGGCGTCGTTGCCGGTGTACTCGCGGCCGACTTCCCAGGCGGTGCCGGCGATGTCGACGTGCGCCCAAGGCGTCTCGCCGACGAACTCCTCGAGGAAGGAGGCGGCGGTGATCGTGCCCGCCTTGCGCTTCGAGGCGAGGTTGGAGAGGTCGGCGACGGTGCCCTTCATCAGCGCCTTGAACTCGGGGTGGAGGGGCAGGCGCCAGGTCAGCTCGCCGCTCTCCTCGCCGGCGCGGGAGACGGCGGCCGCGAGCTCGTCGTCGTTGGCGATCACTGCCGCGTAGGTGGAGCCGAGGGCGATCACGACGGCGCCGGTCAGGGTGGCGAGGTCGACGATCCGCTCGGCCCCGAGCTCGACCGCGTAGGCGAGCGCGTCGGCGAGGATCAGCCGGCCCTCGGCATCGGTGTTGTTGACCTCGACGGTGACGCCGTTGTACTGGGTGATCACGTCGCCGGGCTTGATCGCCGTGCCGGAGGGCATGTTCTCGGTCGAGGGCACGACGGCGACGACGTCGACCGCGAGGCCGAGCTCGGCGATCGCCGCGACCGACTCCAGCACCGCGGCCGCGCCGGACATGTCGTACTTCATCTCGTGCATGCCGGCCCCGGGCTTGAGCGAGATCCCGCCGGTGTCGAAGGTGACGCCCTTGCCGACCAGGCCGAGGGTCGGGCCGCTGCCCCCGCCGGAGTAGCGAAGGACGATCAGCCGGGCCGGCTCGCCGCCGCCACGACTGACCGCGACCAGGCCGCCCATCCCCTTGGCGGCGATCTGCTCAGGCCCGAGCACGTCGACGCTGACCGCCTCGTGGCCGGCGGCGATCTCCTCGGCGCGGCTGGCCAGGTAGCTCGGCGTGGCGAAGTTGGCGGGGGTGCTCTGCAGGTCGCGGGCGCGGTTCTGGGCCTCGGCGTAGACGCGCGCCGTCTCCGCCGCCGCGGCGACGCTCACCGGGCCCAGCAGCGTCAGCGTCTCGATGCCCGGCGCCGGCGCCTCGTCCGCCGACGCCCCCTTGCCCTTGAAGCGGTCGAAGCGGTAGGAGCCGAGGATCGTGCCGGTGACCAGCGCTTCCGCGGCAACGGCGTCGTCGCCGGTCTCGGGCAGCACCCAGGCGACCGAGTCAACCTCCAGTCCTCCGGCCTCCTTGGCCGCCAGCGCCGCGGCAACGCGCAGGCGCTCGGCGTCGGCCTCCTCGCGCTTGCCGAGGCCGATCACGAGCACGCGGCCCGCCTCGGCGTGCAGCAGCAGCTTCTTCTTGAACGAGCCCTGGGCGTCGTCGGCGCCGGCAAGACCGGCAATCGCCGGCGGCGGCGACCCGTCCTCGTGGAGACCGACGACGGTGAGCCCGGCCCCGGCCGCGAGCGGCTCGCTCTGACTGACGACAACCTTCATCGGGCGCGAGTCTACGCACTGAACGGAAGCCGGTCGGTATCGTCACCGGCCGGCCTCGGCGCCCACCTGACCGAACCCAACGACCCGCAGAAGAAAGGCAGTAGATGCCCAGCTCAGTGATCCTCGGAACCGCGCGTACCCCCTTCGGGAAGATGGGCGGAGCACTGTCAACCCTCGGCGCCACCGACCTCGGCGGCCAGGTGATCGAGGCCGCGCTCGACCGCTCCGGCGTCGACCCCGCGCAGGTCGACCAGGTCGTCTTCGGCCAGGTCCTGCAGGCCGGTCAGGGACAGATCCCCTCGCGCCAGGCCCAGATCAAGGGCGGCGTCCCCAAGGACGTCCCCTCCGAGACCGTGAACAAGGTCTGTGCCTCCGGCATGCGCACGCTCGGCATCGCCGACATGGCGATCCGCGCCGGCGACGCCGAGGTCGCGGTCACCGGCGGCATGGAGTCGATGAGCCAGGCCCCATACCTGCTGCCGGGCGCCCGCTTCGGCTTCCGCATGGGCGACGTCAGCGCCGTCGACGCGATGACCCACGACGGGCTCACCAACCCCTTCACCGAAAAGCAGATGATCAACGAGGCCAGCGAGGTCTCGAACGAGCTCGAGATCACCCGCCTCGACATGGACCGCTTCGCCGAGCGCTCGCACCGGCTCGCCGCCGAGGCGACCGAGGCCGGCCGCCTCGCCGACGAGATCGTCGGCGTCACTGTCAAGACCCGCAAGGGCGAGAGCACGGTCGAGGCCGACGAGGCGATCCGTCCCGACACCACCCTGGAGACGCTGGCGAAGCTGCGCGCGATCGGTGGCGATGACGCCACCCACACCGCCGGCAACGCCCCCGGCGTCAACGACGGTGCCGGCGCGATCGTCGTCGCCTCCTCCGACTGGGCCGAGCGCGAAGGCCGCACCCCGCTGGCCCGCGTCCTCTCCTACGGCATGGTCGGCGACGACTTCGCCTACCTGGCGAAAACGCCGGCCAACGCCGCCAAGCAGGCGCTGGAGAAGATCGGCAAGAGCCCCGAGGAGGTCGACCTCTGGGAGATCAACGAGGCCTTCGCCTCGGTCGCCCTCAACTCGGTGCGGATGCTCGGCGTCGACGAGGACAAGGTCAACGTCAACGGCGGCGCGATCGCCCTCGGCCACCCGATCGGCGCCTCCGGCTCCCGCATCGTCGGCGCCCTCGTGCACGAGCTGCAGCGCCGCGGCGGTGGGCTCGGCGTCGCCGCGATCTGCTCCGGTGGCGGCCAGGGCGACGCGATCGTGATCGAAGTCCCGGGGAACTGAGCTTGAGCCGCGGCGCGGCCTTCTTCGACCTGGACAAGACCCTGATGGCGGGGTCGTCCGGGATGCAGTTCGCCCGCGTCGCGGCCCAGCACGGGATCGTCAGCCGCCGCCAGCTCGCCGGCTGGGGCTTCGAGCACCTGCGCTACCGCCTGCGCGGCACCACCGACGAGCGCACCGGGGAGGTGCTGCGGGCCGCCCGCGAGCTGATCCGCGGGGTGCAGGCGAAGACCGTCGACCGCATGGAGCCGGAGGTGATGGCGGCGATCTTGCCGCGGGTCTTCCCGGAGATGCTGGCCGAGGTCCACGCCCACCAGGACGCCGGCCGCGCCACCTTCATCGTCAGCGCCGCCGGCAACGGCATCGTCGAGTCGCTGGCCCGGGTGCTGGGGATGGAGGGCGGCATCGGCACCCGCTACGAGGTCGACGCCGCGGGCGATTTCACCGGCCGCTTCGACGGTCCCTTCGTCTACGGGCCCGGCAAGGTCGAGGCGATGCAGGCCTTCGCCGACGAGCACGAGATCGACCTCGACGCCTCCTACGCCTACTCCGACTCGCTCTCGGACCTGCCGATGCTGCGCGCGGTCGGCAACCCGGTCGCGGTCAACCCCGACCCGCCGCTGGCCGAGCTGGCCCGGCAGGAGGGCTGGCAGACGATGCGCTTCGAGCGCCTCGGCCGGCGCCTGCTGGCGCTTGGCGTCACCCTGCTGGCGACCTTCGCCGGCCTCGGTGCCTCGCGGGTTGCCGCCAGCCGCCGCAAGCCGCCGCCCCGGCGTTTCGCCAGGCGGCCCTAGACTTCACCCATGGCAGCCGAGCCGGGTTCGAAGCCCGAGTTCAAGCAGCGCGAGGGGGAGTTCACGACCATCTCCGGCCAGGAGATCGAGCCGCTCTACTCCGAGGCCGACCTCGATCCGGGCCTCGAGCAGCGGGTCGGCGAGCCCGGCGAGTACCCGTTCACCCGCGGGCCCTACCCGTCGATGTACCGGGGGCGGCTCTGGACGATGCGCCAGTTCGCCGGCTTCGGCACCGTCGAGGAGACCAACGAGCGCTTCCACTACCTGCTCGACCACGGCCAGACCGGGCTCTCGACCGCTTTCGACATGCCGACCCTGATGGGCTACGACTCCGACCACGAGCGCAGCCTCGGCGAGGTCGGCCGCGAGGGCGTCGCCGTCGACACCCTCGACGACATGGAGCAGCTCTTCGCCGGGATCCCGCTCGGCGGCGTCACCACCTCGATGACGATCAACGCCCCGGCGGCGATCCTGCTCGCCTTCTACGTGCTGGTCGGCGAGAGCCAGGGCGTGCCGCCGGAGAAGCTGGGGGGGACGATCCAGACCGACATCCTCAAGGAGTACATCGCCCAGAAAGAGTGGTGCTTCCCGATCGAGCCGGCGATGCGGCTGGTCACCGACATGATCGAGTGGTGCACCGAGAACATGCCGCGCTGGCACCCGGTCTCGATCTCCGGGTACCACATCCGCGAGGCCGGTTCGACCGCCCAGCAGGAGCTCGCCTTCACGCTCAAGGACGGCTTCACCTACGTCGAGCGGGCGCTCGAGCGCGGCCTCGACGTCGACGACTTCGCCCCCCGCCTCTCCTTCTTCTTCAACGCCCACGTCGACTTCTTCGAGGAGATCGCCAAGTACCGGGCGGCGCGCCGGATCTGGGCCCGGGAGCTGCGCGACACCTACGGCGCCAAGCGCGAGGAGTCGATGCGGCTGCGCTTCCACACCCAGACCGCGGGGGTCTCGCTGACCGCCCAGCAGCCGCTCAACAACATCGTCCGCACCTCGCTGGAGGCGATGGCGGCGGTGCTCGGCGGCACCCAGTCGCTGCACACCAACTCCTACGACGAGGCGCTGGCTCTGCCGACCGAGGAGGCGGTCCGGGTCGCCCTGCGCACCCAGCAGATCATCGCCTCGGAGTCCGGCGTCACCAACACCGCCGACCCGCTCGGCGGCTCCTGGTTCGTTGAGAAGCTGACCGACGAGATGGAGGCCGCCGCCTACGGCTACTTCGCCCGCATCGACGAGCTGGGGGGGATGGTCGAGGCGATCCGCCGCAACTTCCCCCAGCGCGAGATCGCCGACGCCTCCTTCACCTACCAGCAGGAGCTGAACGAGCGCAAGCGGATCGTCGTCGGAGTCAACGACTTCGTCCAGGAGGACGAAGAGCCGACCCCGATCCTGAAGATCGACCCCTCGCTCGAACGCAAGCAGACCGACCGCCTCGCCGCCACCCGCGCCCGCCGCGACGGTGGCGCCGTCGAGAGCGCCCTGGCCGAGCTGAAGCGGGTCGCCGCGACGGACGGCAACCTGATGGAGCCGATCATCGCCGCCGCCCGCGCCCGCACCACCGAGGGCGAGATGATCGCCGCCTTGCAGGAGGTCTTCGGCACCTACACCGAGTCGCCCGTCTTCTGAGCAGCCGCTACGCTTCCCGCGCCGATGACCACCGCCACCGCCCGCAAGATCCGCGTCGTCGTCGCCAAGCCCGGCTTGGACGGCCACGATCGCGGCGCCAAGATCATCGCCCGCGCCCTGCGCGACGCCGGCATGGAGGTCATCTACACCGGCCTGCACCAGACCCCGGAGCAGATCGCCGAGACGGTGATCCAGGAGGACGCCGACGC
>Ga0207641_10005486_pt1 | contig 10820 bp, 9 predicted proteins | sample KBSSwiS62_FD_184306 | JGI IMG/M metagenome (GOLD analysis project Ga0207641, IMG submission 184306) | Switchgrass rhizosphere microbial communities from Kellogg Biological Station, Michigan, USA - KBS Switchgrass S6-2 (SPAdes) (version 2) | ecosystem: Host-associated > Plants > Roots >... | reverse complement strand
TATCGGCAATGTGGGTCTGGGTCGCCGGAAACGGGATCACGCTCCCGCTCTTCTGGCCTGATCCATCCACGCGGCAGGCGATCTCGCACATGAGATGGGCCAGCCGCGATATCGCTTCCCGGCGGCCGACATTAACCACCCATTCCGACAGCAAGGCGGCATCGACGACGCATTCGCGCCAGAACGCCTCGGCAATGGCGGGAAAGCTGCGTGCGGCCGCGCGCAATGCATCGTGCGGCACTCGAAGGATGGTCGTCACCGAGAGCGCCTGCAGGGCCGAACAGGCGTCGGGCGCAACGACGCTGTGGAGATCGACCATATCGCTCGGAATATGGACGGCGGTGATCTGACGGCACCCGTCCCGGTTCTGGCCGAACCGGCCGACCAGCCCCGCGACGACGAAGGAGGCGTGATTGACCCGTTCGCCAAGCCGGACGAAATCCCGGTTGGTCTGAATCTGCACGGGCGCGGCCGGCAGGGCGAGGATGGCCTGTTGCTCGGCGATACCCAGGTTGGAACGGGCGATCAGCTTGGCGAGGAACGGCTGCAAAGGGGATGGATCGGCGAGGTTCAAGTCTCGGCTCCTGCGCTGGCAAGCGGGAGCATGATGAGACACTCTCTGTCACCGGCGCCTGCTGGCTCGATACCGGTGATGGATCAGTCCTAGCACTAAATGGATGTAGTCCCTATTGATTTCGCTCAGGGCCGGCGAGCTCGCCTGCCGGGCGGATCATCCGGCCTTTCATTGTCGCTTTGCGGAATAGGGGCGGCCGCGCCCGTCAGCCTGGATCCGGGCGCGCCCGCACCGCCAAGGGGAAAGCGGTACGGGCGCGCGCCGATCGGCTTGGCTAACGCCCGCGCGACAGTCGCCGGGCGTCGTCGAGATGGTGCTGGACGATCGGCACCGCGTCGCCGGCCACCCGGCGCAATGCCTGGCCGTCGCCGACGCGGGCATAGTTGCGGTGCAGCGACAGCGCCTGCTGATGGGCCGCGATCTGCTGGGAAAGGTAGAGCCGCTCGAAATCGCGGGGACGCGCGCGCTGGAGCTGGCGAAGCATGGCGCGCTGTGCCGGCTCGAGCATAGGCGGCGGCGGACTGAGCCCGTCCGAACGGGCGGCATCCGCGACGAGCTGGGTGGTTCGCGTGTGATCGGTCACGAGCATCTGCGCGAAGTCGCGCAGGCGCGGCCTGGTCGCGCGCGCAACGGCCAGCTGCGACGACTGGATCTCGTAGAGATCGGCTGCTCCGGCCTTGGCGACATAGGTCATCGCGGCGCGGCCCGGACGCATCCCGCGTTGCGCGACGGCACCGGAATCGGGACCGTAGGGGATGAGTGCGGCGGCGCCCGACACAGCGACCGCCGCGGCGAGAATCAGCATTGGAGATTTCATGGCTGGGCCTCCTTGGAAGTGTTCGCAAAACCCGGGCCGCGAGCGCCGGTTCCTTTCGCAAGGCCGCTCTTCGCGATGCGCTAATCCATGTTATCGATTTTGTTTTTTTCGTCTTTCTGCGGCCATTTCAGTCGTTTGACACGGAACCGCCGATGGCGGGACGGGGTTCAGTCCTGGCTTCCATCCGGCCGCATTGGAGGCGAGTAGGAGTGCCCCGCTACCATCTCAATCTGTTCGATGAGCAAGGTCCAGCGCCCGACGACGAGGGCCAGGACTTCGAAGATTTGGGTTCCGCCAGGGCCGAGGCGATACAGGGGATCAGGTCGATCCTCGCGGACGAGCTGCTGATGGGAGCGATCACGCTCTGCGGCAGGATCGAAATTGCCGACGAGGACGGCCACCTTCTCCAGACGATCGACTTTTCCGAGGCCGTCGAAATCAGGCGCTGATGCGGGTCGCGACATTCGGCTCGGCGCCGGATCGTGCCGAGCTCCCCATTCCCATTTTCTCTTCAGCCGCCGGCGGACCGATTCGGAGCATGGCGGTTCAGCCGTTCGAGGTGCAGATAATCGGGGTTGAACAGGCCCACGACCTTCAGCGCGGCCATGTTCGGGATGGTCAGCTTCCGATCGCTGAGGGCGATGAGGCCCTTCTCCCGCAGCTTTTGCAGCGTACGGTTGACGTGGACCGCGGTCATCCCGGTCGCGTCGGCGAGATCCCCCTGGGTGAGGGGAAAGTCGCAGCTTTCACCGCTGGTGGCGCCGATGCTTTCCAGCCGCAGGAACATCTCGCAGAGGAGATGGGCCAGCCGCTCCATGGCGGAGCGGACGCCGACATTGACGATCCATTCGCGATGGCACGATTTGCTGACCAGTTCCTGCCACCACAAAGCCCTCGTGATCTCGGGATAGCGGTCGACCAGACTTTCCAATTCCTCGCGCGAGATTTCCACCACGTCGAGCGCGGTGATGGCACCGATCGAATGATCCATCCGGCTGAGGATATAGATGTTGAGGTCGCACAGGTCGCCGGGGATCAGGAAATCGACGATCTGGCGCCGGCCGTCCGGAAGCGTCTTGTAGCGGCAGGCCCAGCCCTCGCGGATCGAATAGACGTTGAGCGGCGCCGCACCCTGTTTGACCAGATCGCGGCGCGCGGGAATCCGGATCGCCGGCTTCGCCTCCAGGGCCGCCAGCGCAGCGCGCGCTTCGGACGAAATCTCCGTATATTCTTCGAGCCGCCGAAGCAGCGGATTGGCCAGCGCGCCCGACCGAGCCGCCGGCGGCGTTAGATTATCGTTGGAATCGTTCGACATGAGGGCCCCTGCAAGTCGCCGGGCGACTTCGCCCCAGAGACGCGGCTTGGTAGCATATATTCAAGGGGCTGCCCCCCCGATGCCTCTAACCTGGATCAGCGCCGCCGCCCGATGAGGATTGCGAAGACGCAGGTCAAATGCCGATCCTGAAGTGTAACGCGGCCATCTACGCCTATGTCGGGTCGCCAGCACTTGCCAATCGTCCGCTCCGGAGCCTCCCGTCCAACGGATGCGGGCTCTTAACCCATATTGAGACGATTCCGGTCTCGACGAGGCCGGGCTTTAACCTGCGTTGTTATTTGCCGCCCGCGGCCGGCCTAGTCTGATCGCGATGGGAGGCGGGACAATGATGCAACAGACTGAAGATCACTCTTATTTTCAATCGCGCATCGACCAGGAGCTGGCAATGGCGCGCAAGGCATCGCATCCGGAGGCAACGAGAGCTCATCACATTCTCGCCAGCCTCTATGCCGAGCGGCTCGCTCTCGCCGGATCGTCGGTGGGCGAGGACATTGCGCACCGGGAGCGGCCCATCGGCGCCGCGAGTCCAGTCAGCATGGGTTGGGACTGATCCACTTTACTCAATTTGGCAGGAACTCAGGCTGGCCCGGCAGCATTGCTTGCAAGAGAATTGGCCGATTGTGACGGGGAGCATGTGGGGCAGACCGATCTGATCGCGCTCCGTGTGGGCGACGAGAAGTAGGTGGCTGTGCGCCGTGTTTGAAGGCCGGAAGGGCGGGCTGCCGCGATCATGTAAGGATCGTCTTCTGCCACTGGGCAGAGGGGTCGAGCCGTCCGCCATGCCCGGAGCGGGGACCGGATTGAGGCCGCTTCGGCAGGGTGATTGAAAGGACATAGGCAATGAGAGGATCAGATGAGCGAGGCAATGGTTGCTGAACCGAATGCCGTTGAAGATCCGCGCGACAAGGCGTGCGAATTGCGCCGACGCCACGGCGAGCATGCGCGTGCTTATGTGGAGGCGCGGATCGAAGCAGCCGAAACGGCGGGCGAAGGCGCCGACGCGGATGAATGGCGGCAAGTGTTGAGCGCATTGAATCAAGACGCCGGCGACTGATCCACATCATTCAATTTGTCAGGAACCTAGCTCTCCCTACCTGCATTGGCTTTCATGAGATCGGAGGCGATCCAGGCAGGAGATCTACATGGACCATATGGCCGCCGAGGCGCCGTTGCATTTATGGGGCGGCCCGGAATGCACGATCGTGCGGCTCGACCGATCCTGGCGCGACCAGACGGACGAGACCGGGCATCGTGGGCGGGACTCCGACATCGACCTCATCGCCTCGCTCGGCGTCAAGGCGGTGCGCTATCCGATCCTTTGGGAGAAGGTTGCGCCCGAGCGGCCGGACCGGCTCGACTTCGGCTGGACGGACCGGCGGATCGCCCTGCTCGGGGCGCACGGCATCGAGATCATCGGCGGCCTGCTCCACCATGGCTCGGGTCCGGCCTATACCAATTTGCTCGACCCCGATTTCCCGGCGAAGCTCGCCGATTATGCATGGCGCGTCGCGTCGCGCTATCGTCACATCTCGCGATGGACGCCGGTCAACGAGCCGCTGACCACGGCGCGCTTCTCCGCGCTCTACGGCCATTGGTACCCGCATCGCCGCGACTATCCCTCGTTCCTGCGAGCGCTGGTCAATCAGTGCAAGGGGATCGCAGCGGCGATGGCCGCGATCCGATCGGTGAACCCTGAAGCCGAGCTGATCCAGACCGAGGATCTCGGCAAGATCTTCTCGACGCCCCGCCTTGCCTATCAGGCCGAGCATGAGAATGAGCGGCGCTGGCTGAGCCTCGATCTTCTGACGGGCCGGGTCAAAGCGGGCCATCCGCTCCACCCTTTCCTGATCGACGCGGGCATCACCGAGGCCGAACTGGAAAGCTTTGCCGACGGCGCCTCCGCGCCGGACATGATCGGCATCAATCATTATCTCACCAGCGACCGCTTCCTGGACGAGCGCACCCATCTCTACCCGGACCTGGAAGCGGCAGGAAACGGGCGGGACGCCTATGTCGACGCCGAAGCGGTGCGGGTGGCGACGCTGCGGCCGGAGCTTGGCCTCGGTCCACGCCTTCGCGAAGCCTGGGAGCGTTACGATATCCCGCTTGCAGTCACCGAGGTGCATCATGGCTGCACGCGCGACGAACAATTGCGCTGGTTCGCCGAATGCTGGAATTGCGTCTCGGAGCTTCGCCGCGACAAGGTCGACGTTCGCGCGCTCACCTTGTGGTCGCTGTTCGGCAATGTCGACTGGCGCTCGCTGCTGACCCGCGAAGAGGGCGTCTACGACCCCGGCGCCTTCGACATCAGGGCGCCGGTGCCGCGCCCGACCGCGATCGCCAAAGCCGCCGCGTCCTTCGCGCGAGGCGAGCGTTTCGACCATCCAGTCCTTGCAAGCCCGGGCTGGTGGCGCCGCCCGGATCATCTCTATTCCTGGTGCGGCAAGTCCGAGGCGGATGCCGAGCGAAGCCGGCCCCTGATGATCACCGGCGCGACCGGAACCCTGGGCGGGGCGATGGCGCGGATCGCTGGCCATCGCGGCCTGAAGCCGATGCTGACCGACCGGGCCACGCTCGATCTGTGCGACGAAGCGTCGATGGCCCAGTTGATCGAGCGGGAAAAGCCATGGGCGATCGTCAATGCGGCCGGCTTCGTGCGGGTCGCCGACGCCGAGCGCGAGATCGACGCCTGCATGGCCGCCAATGCGGCCGGCGCCGGGCTGCTCGCGCGGGCGGCGGCCGCGCACGGCATTCCCTTCGTCACCTTCTCGTCCGACCTGGTGTTCGACGGATTGCTGGGCCGGCCCTACGCCGAGTCCGACATTGTCGGGCCGGCATCCGTATATGGGCACAGCAAGATGATGGGCGAGCGGCTGGTTTCGGCCGCCGGCGGCAAGCCACTGATCGTCCGGACCAGCGCCTTTTTCGGCCCATGGGACCATTACAATTTCGCCTGGGCGGTCATCGAATCCTTGCGGCGGGGCGAGCCGGTCAGCGCCTCATCGAGCGAGGTGGTGAGCCCGACCTTCGTGCCGGATCTCTGCCACGCCGTGCTGGACCTGCTCATCGACGGCGAGACCGGCATCTGGCATCTCGCCAACCAGGGCAAGCTCAGCTGGCATGATTTCGCCCTGGCGATCGCTGAGGGCGCGGGGCTGGACGGCAGCCTGATCTTCGCGCGGGATACGCGGCCGGAGCGCGTGACCGCCCTGGTCAGCGAACGCGGCATGTTGCTGCGCCCGCTGGACGAGGCGCTCGCCGCCTATCTGAAGGAGGTCGGCGCGGCCAAGCCATGGCCGGCCGACCATCATCTCACTCCGCCGCCTCGGTGCGGATCTCAATCTCCGCAAAGACAGGCCTGAGCTTGCGAAACGTCGCGAGCGCCTGACCCACCACCTGGTCCATATTGTAATAGCGGTAGGTGGCGAGCCGGCCGACGAACGTGACGCCGCGTTCGGCGAGCGCAAGCGCCTCATATTTCTTGAACAAGGCCTGATTTTCGGGACGCGGCACGGGATAATAAGGATCGCCGTCGTCGCACGGATATTCAAAGGTGATGCTCGTGCGCGGGTGAACCTGGCCGGTGAGGTGCTTATATTCGGTGATCCGCGTGTAAGGCACTTGCGGGTCGGGATAATTGACCACGGCGACAGGCTGGAACTGCTCTTTGTCGAGCATCTGATGATCGAAGCGCAGGCTTCGATAAGGCAGCTTGCCATAGCGGAAGCGGAAATATTCATCGATCGGACCGGTATAGATGATGTGGCCGGCCTCGATCTCGTCGGCGATGTCGCGATAGTCGGTGCTGAGCAGCACGTCGATCAGCGGATGATCGAGCATCCGGTTGAACATCGCAGTATAGCCGTCGACCGGCATGATCTGATGCCTGTCGCCGAAATAGCGGTCGTCGGTGTTGGTCCGGGTCGGGATGCGGGCGGTCACCGATTTGTCGAGGCCGCTCGGATCCACGCCCCATTGCTTGCGCGTATAGCCCTGGAAGAAGAGCTCATAGAGCTCCCGGCCGACCGCTGAGACGACGACGTCCTCCGACGTCCTGATCTGGTCGACGGGCTCGGCCCGCGAGGCGAGATAGGCCGCGGCTTCGTCGTCGGTGCGCAAATCCAGGCCGAACAGGCGATTCAGCGTCGTGCGGTTGATCGGGATCGGCACCAGCTGGTCGCGAACGCGCGCCAGCACGCGATGCTCGTACGGGCGCCAGGCGGTGAATTGCGAGAGATAGTCGACGATCTCGTCGGAATTGGTGTGGAAGATGTGCGGGCCATATTGATGGATCAATATCCCGCTCTCGTCGAGCCGGTCATAAGCGTTGCCGGCGACATGGGGGCGCTTGTCGACGACGAGGACATGGGCTCCGTGCTGGCTGGCGAGGCGCTCGGCGAGCACCGCGCCTGCGAAACCGGCGCCGACGATCAGATAATCATAGGGCTTCTTCGCTCTCGCCAGGAGCGCGGGGGCGTTTGCAGGGACGGTCAGCACCTCCTGGACCAGGCCGGCCATGCGGGCATAGGTCGTGTCCCAGCTGAGATGGCTGAGCTTGGCATCGGCCTCGACCAGCCAGTCGCCCGGGCCCCGCGCCAGCGCCAGCGCCTGCTCGCAGCTGGCGATGAAGGCATTGACGCCGTCGGCGATGAACACGCCTTCGAGGTCGGCATAATGGCGCACGACATCGGTGATCGGCGTCGAGACAACGGGGCAGCCGCCGGCGAGATATTCGGGCGTCTTGGTCGGCGAGATGAAGCGGGTCGATTCGTTGATTGCGAACGGCATCAAGGCGACGTCCCAGCCTGCCAGATAGGCGGGAAGCTGCGCATAATCGCGGCTGCCCAGATAATGGAGGTTCGGCCTTTGAGGGAGCTCCGCAGGATCGATCTTCACGACCGGCCCGACGATCGCGATCGCCCATTCGGGGTGCGCGTCGGCGAGGGCGGCGAGCAAGGCCTGGTCCATCCGCTCGTCGACGACCCCGTAAAAGCCGAGGCAGGGACTGCCGAGAGCGGCCTGATCCGGCGCAATCGCGACGCCGCCGCGGGCCGTGCGGAAATGGGCCTGGTCGACGCTCGACGGGAAGGCGTGAATGTTGCGATGCCGGTCGCGCTTGGCCTCGTAGAGGCTGTAACCGCCGGTGAAGAACAGGTCGGCCTCGGCGAACAATTGGGTCTCGAGCGTAAGCAGCTCGGGGGGCGCGAAGCGGAAATTGGCAAGCTCGTCCATGCAGTCATAGACCACGCAGGCGGCCTCGATGTGCCGGGAGAATGGGAGCATCATCGGGGTGTAGTACCAGCGGACGAGCTTGCCGGGGCGATCGGCCATGAAATCGTCGAGCAGGCGCTTCAGCACAGTCTGGCGTTCGTCGTCGGACATGCCTTCGGGAAGGGAAGGGGTGACGACAATGACGCCGGTTTCGGCGCAGGTGCGAACGCCGAGCGCCGGCTCGCATTCGGGAAGCGCCGCTTCGGGCTCCTCCCAATAGATGACGCGATAGGCCTGGGTGAATCGGCTCATCAGATGTTGAGGCCGTTGAAATACGAAATTCCACCGGAGGTGGGAGAAGCAGATCAGGGTCATTTGCCGGGGAAGATCGTAAACGCGGCCCCCAGCCGCCGACAAATCGGTCAATCGGTTCAAGTCTCAAACCCCTGTAATCGAATTCATTTCAACCGGATAACGTTACCCCCTCAAATCGAGTTCCCGGGCGCCGGGCAGAATCTGGCTGATCCAAATCAGCGGCGTGACGAATTGCGGAACCTGCCCTTATCGGCCGCTGTTCAGCGGCAAGGCGCTGCCGCTATGAGGGTGCCGAAGCGTTGGCGCGCGCGGCGCCGCAGGGGGATGAGGTGGGAATGACAGAACCCAAAAACACGGTGCTGGTGACCGGCGGCGCCGGATATATCGGCAGCCACGCAGTGCTTGCCTTGCTCGACGCCGGCTGGCCGGTCGTGGTGATCGACAATCTTTCGACCGGCTTCGAATGGGCGGTGCCGGACGAGGCGGTTTTGGTGCGGGGAGACGTCGGCGATGCCGGACTCGTATCCGGCCTGATCGCCGAGCACCGGATCGGCGCGATCATGCATTTCGCGGGGTCGATCATCGTGCCGGAATCGGTCGCCGAGCCGCTCAAATATTATGAGAACAATACGGTGAAGAGCCGCGCGCTGATCGAATGCGCGGTCAATGGCGGGGTCCCCCATTTCATCTTTTCCTCGACCGCTGCGACCTACGGCATTCCCGAAAAAGTGCCGGTGACCGAGACTGCGCGAACCGAGCCGATCAACCCCTATGGCTGGTCGAAGCTGATGACCGAGCGCATGCTGAAGGACAGCGCCGCGGCTTACCCCATGAACCATTGCGCCTTGCGCTATTTCAACGTGGCGGGCGCCGATCCCAGGGGCCGCACCGGCCAATCGACGGCGGGCGCGACGCACCTCATCAAGGTCGCGGTCGAGGCGGCGATCGGCCGGCGCGATCATGTCGAAGTCTATGGCAGTGATTACGATACGCCCGACGGCACCGGCGTTCGCGACTATATTCATGTCAGCGACCTCGCCGCCGCCCACCTCGCCGCGCTCGAGCGGCTGATCGCCGCTCCGAACGAGAGCATGACCCTGAATTGCGGCTATGGCCGCGGCTTTTCGGTGCTCGAGGTGTTGGACAGCGTCGACCGGGTCACCAATTTGTCGATCGAGCGCCGTCATTCGCCGCGCCGGGCCGGCGACCCGCCGGCACTGATCGCCGACAATCGGGCGATCCTCGCAACCTTGCCCTGGCGCCCCCAGCGCGACGATCTCGACACGATCGTCGCCGATGCTCTCGCCTGGGAGCGGAAGCTCGAAAGCAGGCGATAGGCCCGCGCAACGCGGGCGCGAGGCCGAAACAAAGCTGATCCAGATCAAGAGGATGGCGCGCGAAGGAACCCTGCGCCGCGATGGCGGTTTGCGCAGCCGATGGGTCCGGCCGCGGCCGGCGCGAAAAAGGGAATGACATCCAGATGATGATGGTCGAGACCGAATTGAGGCCAAGTCCGATCCACGGCACCGGCGTTTTCCTGGCCGAGCCGGTCAAGGCCGGCCAGCTCCTGTGGCGCTTCGACTCGCGGATCGACAGGATTTATTCCGAAGAGGAGGTGGCGAGCCTGCCGCCCCTCATGCAGCGTTACATCGAGACCTATTCGACCTGGCACCAGGGCCTCAGGGTCTGGATATTGTGCGGCGACAATGGGCGGCATTTCAACCATTCGGACACGCCGAACACGATGTCCAAAGGTATCGGCTTCGGCGACGATATCGCATTGCACGATCTGCCGGCGGGCACCGAACTGACTTCCGACTATACCACCATTTGCGACGCGGCCCGTCTGAACGGCATGGCGTTCGCGCGGTCAGCCGTCGCCAAGCAGCCCGAGCCGGTCGACGCCTGAATAGTCCCGCGCGGCGAGCCGATCGCCAATGTCGAGCCGGTAGCGCATATTCGGGATGATGATCCGGCCGGCGCGGGCATAAGCGGCGCGCTGCGCATCCTCGATCGTGGGTCCGGTACCGGTGACCACCATCGGCCAGCCATAATTGCCGCTGGTGACCAATTGGCCGTCCTGGAGGCCGACCTCGGCATGGTGGACGTGACGCAGATCCTCCGCGTCGAAATCCCTGGGGAGGAGGACGGGCAGGCCGACCGGCTCGTCAATCTCGACGCGCGAATAGGGAAAGGGCGGAATGGTCAGCACGATGCCCACCGAGAAGCCGGGTGCGGCCGCGAAGGCCGGCGCCGATCGCGACACCATCAGCCGGAACAGGTCCGCCCAGCCGGTCTCCTGCAGCGGATCGAGAACCGCATAGCCAGGGCAGCCGAACCGGCAGGTGAATTCGAGCGGCCATATGCCGTCTTCATTGACGATCGTGTTGAGGTTCACATAGCCGACATGGCCATTGGCGCGGAGCAGGGGTGCGATCCTGGCCAGGGTCCGCTCGAAGAAGAGCCCGCTGCGCTCGAAGGTCGCGACCGTGCCCATCTCGCCGGTCAGCTCGCCCTGATCGCCGGCGAAGAAATGCTTATGCTCCCAGTCGAGGCAGGCGGGCATC
>Ga0207641_10005485_pt1 | contig 10820 bp, 4 predicted proteins | sample KBSSwiS62_FD_184306 | JGI IMG/M metagenome (GOLD analysis project Ga0207641, IMG submission 184306) | Switchgrass rhizosphere microbial communities from Kellogg Biological Station, Michigan, USA - KBS Switchgrass S6-2 (SPAdes) (version 2) | ecosystem: Host-associated > Plants > Roots >... | reverse complement strand
CTGTTCGGACAACAGGCCCTGTCCCAGTTGTTTTATCCTTACACCTTTGCCATCGAGGGTCTCAAAACTGGCTCCCAATTGTTCAATCACCTGCTCTTTAACACTCGCATAAGTACCGGCTTCAGCCTTCAGTACAACAGATGCGTTCTTTTCGGTTCCATTGTGTACATAGCTGATATTTATCTTATCGCCGGGATGCAATGCTGCAATTTTTTCAACCATTTCATTGCCTGAATTAATATTAATGCCATTGATCTTTGTAATGAAATCACCTTTTTCTATGCCGGCTGCTGCCGCACTGCTTCCTTTGGCCACGTCCATTACAAATACCCCGTTACCTTCTTTAATATTATTCTTGCTGCGTTCTTCTTCACTCATCAGATCATTCGGATACATGATGCCTAGATAAGCTCTCCTGGTGCTGCCGTATTTAATAATATCATTGGCCACTTTCTGTACCAGGTTAGAAGGTATTGCATAAGAATAACCTGCATACGAACCAGTTGGAGATGCAATGGCACTGTTGATGCCGATGACATCACCGTCAGTATTCACCAATGCACCACCGCTGTTGCCGGGGTTTACGGCGGCATCGGTTTGAATAAAGGATTCTACCGGCGTATTGCTGTTACGGCTATTGATTCCAATGCTTCTCGATTTCGCGCTTACAATACCGGAAGTAACCGTGGTAGATAAGTTTAAAGGATACCCGATGGCCAATACCCATTGCCCCAGATGAACATTGTCTGAGTTGGAAAAACCCAGGTAGGGAAAATTATGCCCCTCAATTTTGATAACGGCCAGGTCTGAACTGGGATCGGTTCCAATTAGTTTAGCCTTGTAATCTGTTTTGTCGTTTAAGGTAACAGTCAATTGACTGGAACCTTCAACAACATGGTTATTGGTAACAATATATCCATCTGCGCTAATCAGCACGCCCGAACCAGAACCTTTTTGTTCGGGTATCTGCATCTGCGGACGGCCGTTTCCACCAAGGCCATGATCAAAAAATTGTTTTAGTAAATCATTGTCCATGTCGAAATCACCGGATACCTGTTTTGCTTTCATGACCGTTCTGATATGAACGACAGCCGGCGCTGCTTTTGTGGCCGCCTTTTCAAAATCCACCACCGGGCCGCTGGATGGGTTACTACTGTAGCTGGTTTTTGAAAACATTGCTGCATCGGGCGATCCGTTCGTTTGTTGTGTAACCTGCCGGCGCTCTCCATGCAGCAGGACGCCTCCGCCGAAACAGGCTGCGGCTATGAACGCCGCGGCTATAGTTTGTCTGATTGTCATATGTCTGATATTTTTAGTTGATAGCAAACCTATTCCCGGCTTCTGGAGCAATTCTGTAGAAAACTGTAAAAAACAAGTTAAAGCGTTGGGGTAGGCCGGGTAGAAGGAGTTGTTTTATTGCATCTGCCGGTATCATAATCATTTATTAAAACGACCGGCAACGGCATGCGAATGGACGCACCCATCGTTAAGATTTATTGTATAATACGGGTAATCGAAGTAGTGTCAGGCCACTCCATTGTTTTGCGGCGGTATGCTAAAATAAAATGTAGCTCCTTTACCAACACTGCCCTCAGCCCAAACGGTTCCATGATGACGCAGGATAATTCTTTTCACCAACGAAAGCCCGATACCTACGCCGTCAAATTCGGCTTCGGGGTGCAGGCGCTGGAAAACACCGAATAATTTATCCGCATAATGCATATCGAAACCGGCACCGTTGTCCCTTACAAAATAAGCGCCGCCATCTTTTCCGGCCTGCCAGCCGATTTCTATATGCGGCTTTTCTTTTTTCCCGCTGTATTTAATGGCATTGCTGATGAGGTTTACCCATACCTGCTTAATCAACGCCGGGTCACCTGTGCAATCGGGCATTGAGTGAATGTCTGCCCGGTATTTTGCCGGTACTGTTTCCGGTAATAATTCCTGCAGGCATGACTGGGCAAGCTCCCGCATGGAGATCGCCTGCCAATGAACGGTCATCTTGGATATCCGGGAAAACGAGATCAGATCATCTATCAGTTGCGACATTTTTGCGGCACCTGTTATAATTTTATCAGCGACCCGGTTCCCTTCTTCACCCAGCACCGCGGCATATTCTTCCTTTAAAATGCGTGTATAACCGTTTACTGCGCGTAGGGGTGTCCGTAAGTCGTGTGATACCGAGTAAGAAAACGCTTCCAGCTCTTTATTCGCTTCATGAAGCTGGGCCGTACGTTCTTCAACGGCTTTTTCAAGTATATTTTGTGCAGTATCCACGCGGGCCATCATTGCATTGAAAGCACGCGATAGTTCCCCCAGTTCAAGGCCTGGATCTTCTTCTACCGGCTCAGTATGTTCGCCGGCTGCCATCAGGTTGGCAGCCTGCCGCAGTTTGTTTATAGGCCGGATGATATTGCGGCTGGTTAGCCAGGCGGTTAGTATTCCTATTATAACAAGCACAATGCCGGCGCCCACAATCCAGGGCAGAAAACGGCGTGCGGATTCCATCATGATGCCTTGTGAAAACTCAATCAGTATAATCCAGGGCGTGTGCGGAATAGCAGCAGCGGAAGCAATGACCAGGTCTTTATGTGGCCGTGTGTACGCAATAAAATGATCCTGCTGCGGGGTTTCAGGTGGAGCGGGCACTGCCTGGCGCATATCTGTCCAGAGGCTGCCATCGTGGTTGCCAACAAAAAGCGTGGCATTGGTGCCCAGTAATTGCGATAGTTGCGCCAGCGCTGCGGGTGTAGCTGTCTGTAGCCGCCAGCGGACAAGATAGCCTGTAATGGCTTTTTTATCTGTAACGGCCGCTACAATCGGATAATAGAGTATTCCTTTGAAGGTAATAAATTTGCCCACGACGCAGGAATCGGGCGCGATGTCAATGCCCGCTATTGCCTGCTTCAAATCCAGCATGCCGGATTTCGCAGATAAGCCGGATTGGGTCACTGGCCGAAGGTCTTTATCGAGTAGTTCTGTTAGTATCCAGGTGGTATCGGGCCTGAGTTTATCAAGCAGGTGAACAACGGCTGTGTCCGTTTCTGCTGTATGTGCATTTATATTTTTTTTGAAAACTTCCCGGCCTGCCTCCGTTCTTGTAAGTGTAATGATGCTCGCAGCAGACTGCCCATATAGCGTACTAAGTTGAGTGGTGAGTGTACCCAACCGCTCTTTTCCCATTGCCATAGCAGCTTTTTTTACACCCAGTTCCGACAAAAAACCTAAAGCCAGTACGGTGCTCACCAGCAGTATGCAAATAAGCAATGGAAGTTTGTGTCGTAAAGACAGCGAACGAAATGAAAGTAAGGCCTTTCGTTTTTTCACCATGGGTGGATGATAGATGGTGAAGGGTTTTGCTAATGTATAGCCTGATTCGTCAATGGGTAGCCGCATTTGTTTCTTTTGCAGGTTTCGGTTACGAAGTTATCTTACAAACATCAATCAACTCTATAGATATAAACCATTAGCTGTTTGGATGCCCGCTGGCGCGAAAATGAATCCAGTTATCATCAAACCGGCAGCCTGGTTGAATCAAATATTGTAAACCCAGTTGGCATCCACATGGGCGCCGTTTGTTCAGCTTACAGCAACATTTAAACCCAGATGAAAATTATGAAATTATTTTCTGTACAACAATCGTTTCAACAAAAAATACGGTGGTGTTTGTGTCCATTGCTGGCGGCTTTTGAAAAGATATTTTATCAATAAATGGCGACAGTCATTTTCCATTGTAAGCTATTCAAAGTTGATAATACTGGCCCCGTTGTCCGGAACCGGAAAGCGCAATTTGCATGCAGTCAAAAAATAAAAATTGAAAAAAAGAGCAAAATCTGGACGCTGTTCTGCGATTAAACGAAACAAATCATACACTCGTCGAAATGAGGTTTTAGAAGCAATTTAGAATGATAGTTTTGTTGGGCTATGATTAAAGTTATTAAAGCAATTATGGCGGAAATTGCTCCACCCGTTTCCCGGTCATCCGTTGTTGCCTCATCGTGATGATATTCCCGGCCCGCAGGATCCTTCCCGGGGATGCAAAATCGGGTAGACCATCGCTGACTTTTAATTGCTACTGGTGATAAGGCCGGTGCCTCAGATGTTTTATCTTTGCATTGCCTAACTTGCCGTTCCTTTCGCACCTCAACCCATCACCATGAGCATCCTGATTTTTATTACGGGCGGAACATTCGACAAAGAGTACAACGAGATAACCGGTCAGCTCTATTTCAAAGACACCCATATGCAGGAACTCCTGAATAAGGGCCGCAATAAAGTGCCGGTGAAGATAAGAACCCTTATGATGATAGATAGCCTGGAAATGACCGCGGCGGATCGCGAACTCATCATTCACCAGTGCATTGCTGCAACGGAAGACAAAATCATTATTACCCATGGCACCGATACAATGACTGAAACAGCCGCAGCACTCTCAAAAAAAATTAGTAACAAGACCATTGTCCTCACGGGTGCGATGATACCCATTAAGTTTGGAAGCAGCGATGGATTGTTTAACCTGGGCAGCGCCCTTGCTTTTGCCCAGGCATTGCCAGCAGGCGTATATGTAGCCATGAATGGCCGCTATTTTCATTGGAACAATGTGCGCAAGAATAAACAAACCGGCATATTTGAGGAACTGAAATAATAAGATAGCACTCTTCCGGAATTTAAATTTAGTGTATCCATCACTGTCAGAGGTCCCTGGCACACGATATCTTTCAACAATTTCCATAGGTGCTCTATGTCATTTTCCGGCTGCAGGTAACGACTGCGGTGCGGCCGGCTGTCTTCATTCCCGGCAAAACGGCCAACCGTTCATGTAAGTGGGTGGTTGGTTCATCCCAAAAACCACGGCCGGTCTTTTCAAAGTACGAAATTTATCATAGATGACTGTAACATATCCCTGGTATTCGCGTCTGGGTATGACAGCAGGTATATATCAATCAAAGTTTAAAGTTGGAACGGATGATTAAACAAATAATAACGGCCATCTGTGTCTTCAGCGTCTGCTTGGCCGCATATCCCGGCCGGGCGCAGGTCAGCGCTGCGCAGCTTTCGGGCAGCATCGCAGGCGCCGAAGGCCGTGCCCTCGCGGGTGCAACAGTGAGACTGGTTAGCGCCAGTGATTCAGCCATCGTAAAAACAATTATCAGTGGACCCGATGGTGGCTTTTTGTTTGAAGGTCTGATTGCGAAAGCCTACCGACTACAAATTTCAGCAACCGGGTACCAGAACTATCGAAGCGAAATAATCCAGGTGCATGACCAGGCTGCTCTCAAGCTGCCACTCATTACATTGGCGGCAGCCAGTAAAACATTAAAAGGCGTGGAGATAACGGCCCAGAAAAGATACATTGAACAAAAGCCAGACCGCACCGTGGTAAATGTAAACGCGCTTATCTCCAATAATGGCGCCAATGCGCTGGAGGTCTTGCAGAATACGCCCGGCGTTACTGTAGATGAAAACGGCACCATCAGTTTTAAAGGGAAAAGCAGTGTGTTGGTACTGATTGATGACAAACCCACTTACCTGTCTGCCGCCAGCCTGGCAAGTTACCTGCGTTCATTACCATCATCGGCACTCGACAAAATTGAATTGATGGACAATCCGCCGGCCAGGTATGATGCTGCCGGCAATGCCGGGGTCATCAATATCAGGACCAAAAAGAACACGATACGTGGATTGAATGGCAGTGCTTCCCTTGGATATGCCCAGGGTTTTTATGCGCGCACTACGGAAAACCTGACGATGAATTACCGGGTAAACAAGCTGAATTTCTTTACCAATCTCTCCTACAATTACAATCGTAATTACCGGCGGCTGGAGATTGACCGCAGTTATCTTGACAATACAGGTCATGCTGTATCCTACCTGGAAGATGTTTCATATTTCAGGGCGCGCAACCATAATATGAATGTTAAACTCGGTGCAGATTATTACCTGTCGCCAAAAACCACCTGGGGTATTGTGTTTACAGGCGCCCTGCAACCCAACCGGGATCAAAGCCCGGTTATCAGCACCGTGTACAATACAAACCATGTGGTAGACTCTACGGTTAACTCCCTCAATACATCTCATAATTCATTTCATAGCGGCGCCGTGAACATCAACTACACGCACAAATACGATAGCATGGGCAAGATGCTCACTTTTGATGCCGATTATGTACGCTATGTGTCAGGGAGCGATCAAAGCTTTTTCAACAAAGCCTATGCTTCAGACGGCAGCCTGCGATCATCTGAAATCATCACTGATGATCTTCCATCTTATATTAATATCTACGCGGCCAAAACAGATCTCAGCCTGCCTTTTAAAAACAAGGCTGAATTTGATGCCGGGATAAAGATCAGCCAGGTGAAAGCAGACAATGCGGCCAATTATTTCAATGTGGTGGATAATATCAGTAAGCCGGATTATAATAATACCAACCGTTTTATTTACAGGGAAAACATCAATGCTGCATACGTTAATTATAACAGGCAATGGAAACGGTTTGGCCTTCAATCCGGCCTGCGCCTGGAGAATACCAATGGCAATGGTCACCAGTTGGGAAACATTGTTGTGCCTGACTCTTCTTTTACCAATCATTATACCAACCTTTTTCCCACTGCTTATCTTTCTTATAAACTGGATTCAGCAGGTGATAACACATTGGTTGTTTCTTACGGGCGGCGTATCGGGAGACCAAACTATGGCAGCCTGAATCCTTTTGTTTTCTTCGTAGACAAGTTTACCTATTTTGCGGGCAACCCTTTCCTGAAACCGCAATTCACCAACAATTACAAACTGGCCTACAGTTATAAAGGTTTGTTCACAGTGTCGGTGCTGTACAATTATACATCCGGCGTACAATCGGAAACGATTCGCCCGAGCGGGAATGTTTTTATCAGCACTACCGGTAATATTGGTGCACTTAAAAGCATCGACCTTTCAATGAATCTGAACCTGAAACCTGCTAAATGGTGGACATTGAATTTCTATGCCGAAGTATACAACAATACTTTTTCCGGCGCATTTGTCAATGGGTATTTAAACCAGTCGGTCAATTCGTTTTCCGGCAATGCCAACAATCAAATTCAGTTCACAAAGGGGTGGAGCGCAGAATTGAGCGGTTATTACAGGAGCCGCCAGGCATACGGTCAATTCATCATTTACCCTCAGGGGGCTGTTAACGCAGGTGTACAAAAAAAGCTATGGCAGAACAAAGGTTCTGTTAAGCTGAATGTCCGCGATGTGTTTCATACCAGCAGTTCTTCGGGCGAAATTACCAGCATCCCGGGTGCGCTTTCCAGCTTTCATAACTGGTTTGATTCCCGCGTGGCCACGCTTACGTTCAGCTTCAATTTTGGTAAGGCGGTTAATAACCCCAGCAAACGGCAAACGGGCAGTTCAGACAGTGAACAGGGGAGGGCACATTGAGCTCAACGCATTAAATTTCTTCGTACTGCTGTATAATCCATGAATGGCAACAGGAATGGCAAGGGAAAATACCTGTATGATGATGGATGTATTTTCTTACTTTGTAATGAGAAAATAGACATCATGCATAAAATTTGGGCGGTAATTTTTGGAGTATTTATTTGTTATGGATTCTTTTCATGTAATGCAGGAAGCAATCAAAAAAATTTTAATGAGAAAGCTCAAAGCACAACCCTGGATAAAAAATGGGCAAGGTCTTTTGTTGACAGTATCAATCAAAAATTTTCAGAACAAATTGCCGCGGGCGATTCAGTGGCTTTAGCATCGCATTATTGGCCTGATGCGGAGTTGTTGCTGGATAATAGCGAAGTTGTAAAAGGAATGAATATCGTGAACGCCTGGGGAGGAGCGATACGTATGGGGGTGAAGGAAATGACATTTTCAACAACGGATATCACCGGAAGTCCAGCATATATTATTGAAACGGGTCAGTACGAGATGAAAGATGCAACGAAATCTTTACTTGACAGAGGCAAATATGTTGTTGTATGGGAAAATAGAAATGGCCAATGGAGGTTGTATCGTGATATCGGGAGTACCAGTCTGCAAGCTGCAAAATAGCAGATACATTCAGATGGGTAACCGGATCAAAAAAAGCGGACCGGCAGCGTGCTTTCCGGTGCTTATTAATTTTAATTACCCCTGTAAGTCTTGACTGGCTTTGATTTCCAGGCATAAAAAAACCCCTCAAAAAGAGGGGTGTAGTGCCCACGAAAGGAATCGCAATCAATTGATTTTGTGGATAAAAATCGAAATGTAAGAATTTTTTTTGGCGAGGCAATTTCGAAAAAATGCTATTACTTGTCCTCTGGGTGGAAAATCCATGGATTTTTTCCCTCTTCCGCCACGAAGATTTAAACTAAAAGTGAATGGCGAAGCGGGGGTCAAAGCAGTTGGTTTTTCCAGTAAATGCTTAGTGTATGCAATAAGACAATATATATTGGTGACAGGATTTATTTAACAACACCGGGCCTGCACCTTAAACACAAATTAATGTCAATATAAATGCCGGGAATACCTTTATCCTTTATATTTGGCAACCCTAAACCCTTCCAGCTATGAATTTAAGTAAATGCCTGAGCGTTGCTCTTATCGCCTGTTTGCCATTTTTTTCGGCGGCCCAGGTGACCTGGCTAAATCCGCAACCCGCTTCCACTACCTGTTCCCAAATAGCTTTTACCGATCCGTTGCATGGATATATCATTAATACAAATGGAGAACTGATAACGACTGTTGATGGTGGGAGCCAATGGACGGTCACTTCTAGCCCGGGTGCATTAGCGATTTCCATTGACCGGTCTTCAGGAACAGGTATCATCACGACTTATTCAGGTGCATTGCTGACAACAGATAATGGTCTTAACTGGTCTTCATTAAACGGAGTGGCGCCGGGTTTTATGAGTTTTGCAGATGTCGTAAGCCGCGATACAATGTTTGTTGCTAATACAACAGGCGATCTGTACCGCAGTGATGACAGGGGGTTGAGCTGGAAAAAATTTAGTATTGCCCGGAATATACTTTCCTTTGAGTTCATCAATTCAAAACTCGGATTTGCCGGTGGATACAGCGAAAATTTGTGGGCAACGGTAGATGGCGGGGTAAGCTGGCAATCACAGTTAAGCGTGAATACGATCCCTTCAGGCATCACCGCCATTAAATTTTGCAACACCAGTACGGGTTATATATACCGGGAGCGTGCCGGTATGATGACAACACATGACGGCGGCCAGACTTGGAAAACAGTTTCAACAAATAGTGATGACATTATCAGCTTGTTCGCACTGGACGATAATACAGCCATTGCGGGTGGACGCGACGGCGTTATTTATATAACCCGGGATGGGGGTAACAGCTGGAAATATTCGGGGCCTGATGCAGCAAGGATCGCTGACCGCGATATCAAGGGCATTTGGCTCAATGACGCAAGTACCGCGTTTGCATGTGGTATTCAGGGCAGGATACTAAAATCAACCGATGGAACTGCGACCTGGAAACAGTACGCGTTAACTTACCTGGATATTACCGACCTCAGTTTTCCTACGCCATCGGTTGGTTATGCAAGCGTGTATACAAAACTTTTTAAGACGGTCGATGGCGGGCTGCATTGGGATACAGCGTATCAAAACAACGAGTACAAGGTATTTGCTAAAATTCATTTCTTCAATAAGGACACTGGCGTGGCTGCAATGAATGGTGCAGCACGTGTTTTTAAAACGTATGATGGCGGTATTCACTGGAGAAAAACAGATTCCCTATCGCAGGTCGGTGACGCGGTGAGTGACATGCAGTTTGTAAATGATAGCCTTGGCTTTATCGTTTTGAATGACTACAATTCTGGTGCACTCTTAAAAACCCGCGACGGTGGAGAGACCTGGACCCCAACAAAAGCCAAATACTACTCGCAAATATTCAGCAGGGCTTTCTTTTTAAGTGAAACAGAAGGATATGCTTCCGTGTATGGTACCGTGTATAAAACAACCGATGGGGGAGCTACTTGGAATATGGTGCTCGGAAACAATGATTATTTTATTACTTCCATTTTTTTCCTTGATAAAAAAACAGGATGGGTGGCCGGTGATTATGGTTTTATTCGCAAAACTACGGATAGCGGGAAAACCTGGCTGACGATTAATGTGCCCGCCGGTTCTTTCGCAGGCACCGTACAGTCACTTCGTTTTATTGATGAAAATGTCGGTGTTATTGGAGATGAATATGGAGGGGTGTTGAAAACGGTAGACGGTGGATTTAGCTGGCAGCCCCTGGGACGTGCAGGACTGGGCTATGAAGGTTTTCCAATTCTTCGCATCGGTGCAGATTCCAGTGTTTATATGGCAGGAAAATTTGGGGCCATTATGAAGGCAAACAAATTTTGCGAATTGAAAGCGCCCACTGTAATAACTCCATTTTCCATTTGTAAAAACGAAACCCCGGGCCCATTGACCGCAAGTGGCGGCGATGCTTACCTATGGTATAAAACAGCTACAGGTGCAGTGCCGGGCAGCTATACGGCTCCGACGCCTGCATATGCAGGTAAAGATACTGTCTCTTATTGGGTAGCCAATGCGATGGCAGGCGGTTGTATCAGTGAACGAAAAAGAATCGATGTCATTTTTACCGATGGGTCAGCCGGAATCAGCGATCAGAATAATACGCAAAATTATACAGTAACCGGTACCACGAGTTTCAGCCAAGGCTGCAAAGGATTGTCCGTGTCGGTTGCACCCAACGGCGTTAACCCGGTCAACAGCAGTACCACCGCAAAACTCTGGATTGAGCCGGCAGCTTTTTCTGGTTACGCTGCAAGGCATTTTGAAATAACACCCCAGAATAATCCGGCTACA
>Ga0207641_10005481_pt1 | contig 10822 bp, 12 predicted proteins | sample KBSSwiS62_FD_184306 | JGI IMG/M metagenome (GOLD analysis project Ga0207641, IMG submission 184306) | Switchgrass rhizosphere microbial communities from Kellogg Biological Station, Michigan, USA - KBS Switchgrass S6-2 (SPAdes) (version 2) | ecosystem: Host-associated > Plants > Roots >... | reverse complement strand
ATCATCTTCATGATCACGGCGCCGATGATTCAGCGCGGCGTCGACGTGAATCTGCCGGTCGCCCGGCGCTCGTCGCAGATCGCCGGCGAACGCATTTTCGTGAGCATTCCGCTCAACTACCGCGAGTCGCACATCGTCTATCTCGACCAGGAGCCGATTCGCGCGGAGATCCTCGGAGAGCGCGTGCGACAGAAAATGGAGCGTGCCGCCTCGAAGGAGGTGTTCCTGCGAGGCGATGGATCGGTGCGCTACCAGGAACTGATGGACATCTTCGACCGGCTCCGCGGCGCCGGGGTTGAAAAAATCGGCATGATCTCCAAGCTGCCGGAAGAACGCTGATGGACGTTACCGATGTCCTGCGCGATCGGCGGGGCGAACCGGACGGCCTGCAGAAGATGCTGGTGGCCTCCGTCGTGGCGCACATGGCGGTCGCGGCCCTGGTGACGGTCGCGCCACATTGGGGCACCGCCCGCACCGAGCCGCCGCGGACGATCATGACGATCTCCATCGCGGGCGGCGGCGACGGGCCGGTCAGTGGCGGGATGACCACGATCGGCGGACGTCCGATTCAGCAGCAAACACCGCCGGCAGAGCCACCGAAGCGGGAAGCGGTTCGTCCGCCGGCCGTCAAAGAGCCGGAGATGACGATACCGCTTCGCGCGGCCAAGCCCTCGAAACCGGTCGCGAAAACCGAGGTGAAGCAGGCGCCGACAGAGGCGCGCGGCCGGACGCCGACCCGCGGCGCGCAGGTCACGCCGGGAAACTCAATCGCGGAGACCGGTGTCCGCGGCCAGGGCTTCGGTCTGTCGACGGGCGGAGGGCCGGGCACCGGATCGTCGCTCGACATCGTCGGCGACTTCTGTTGTCCTGGCTACATTGCGACCATGGTGCAACGCATTCGCAGTACCTGGCAGCCGAATCAGGGCGCTCGCGGCCAGACACTGGTCAAGTTCACGATTCAGCGGGACGGACAACTCGTCGACTCCATTGTCGAAAAGCCCAGCGGGTCCACACCGCTCGACCTGGCTGCGCTTCGCGCGGTGCTGGTCACGAAAACGCTGCCGCCGCTTCCGAACGAGTACACCAATCCAACACTCGTGGTTCATCTCAGTTTCGAATACAAATGAAACACAGCATCCTCGCAGGAATGATGGCGGCGGCCGTGTTCGTGGGCTGGACGCGCGCGCAGCAACCGCCGCCGCAGCCCCCGACGACCACTCAACAGCCGAGTGAGATAGGCGTCCCGATTGTCGGCGAAGCCGGCAATCCGCCACGTCTCGCGGTTCCTGATTTCATCGCGCTCTCTCCCGATGCCGAAACCGTCGCGATCGCGAAGATCCTCGGCCAGGTGCTCTGGGACGATCTCAACTTCGAGCACGAATTCGCGTTCATCCCGCGAGACGTGTATGCCTCCATTCCCAAGGCGACGTCGCTCAGCGACGTGCCGTTCGATCGCTGGCGTGAGCTGAACGCCGACGGTCTCGTCATCGGCACCGTGCAAAAGGTGGATGCCGGCGTCAAGGTGGAGGTGCACCTGTACGAGGTCCGGACTCGGCGATCGGTGTTCGGGAAGGAATACACGGGCGCTGCATCGGCCAATCCCCGGCGGTACGCGCATCTGGTGTCCGACGACCTCCATCTGTCGCAGCGCGCGCTTCACGGCGTCGCGCAGACGCGGATCACGTTTGCGTCCGATCGCGACGGCGAGCGCATGAAGAACACGGTCCAGAAGCGCGACGTCAAGGAGATCTATATTGCCGATTACGACGGCGAGCGGCAGACGCGCGTCACGGTCAACGGAACGCTCAACGTGTTTCCGCGTTGGTCACCCGACGGACGGTCCATCGCCTACACGTCGTACGGCAAAGGCACGCCGCAGATCCTGATCTCCAACATCTTCCAGGCGACACGCGAGGAAGTCACCAGGGGAAACGACGAGAACTGGCTGGCGGCATGGTCACCGGACGGCACCAAGCTGTGCATCGCCTCGCCGCGCGAAGGCCACGGTTATACGAATCTCTATGTCCTCAATCGCGACGGCTCGGGACTCAGAAAGCTGACCAGCCATCCCAGCATCAACACCTCGCCGACCTGGTCGCCCTCCGGCACACAGATCGCGTTCAGTTCGGACCGCACTGGCAACCCGCAGGTGTACGTCATCGGCGCCGACGGCGTCGGACAGGCGCAGCGCATCACGACGTCCGAGAGCTACGCGGACAAGCCGACCTGGTCGCCGGCGCCGTACAACGAAATCGCGTACACCGCGAAGACCGGGCCCGGCAACGACATCAAGGTGATCGACATGGCGACGCGCGAAGTGCGTCAGTTGACGTTTGGCGAGGGGTCGAACGAGAGCCCGGCGTTCGCCCCCAACGGCCGCCATATCGCCTTTACGTCGACGCGCGCGGGTAAAAAGCAGATTTTCACGATCGCCCGAACCGGTAAGGACCTCAAGCAACTGACGCGATCCGGCAACAACGAACACCCGGACTGGTCCGCCAAATGACAACGGAGTGATGATGATGGTGCGACGGATTGCAGTGATCCTGACGGCGGCTTCGCTGGCGGCCGCGGTGGCTTGCCACAAGAAAGCGCCGCCGATTGCGCGTCCGGCTCCTCCCCCGCCGACGTCCACAGCGCCGGCGACGCCGCCCAGGCCGCCCGAGCCGGTGCGTGAACCAACCAGCGTACCGGCCGAACCGGTAAGAGACGATGCGATTGCGTCGGCGTCGCTCGACGATCTGAATCGGAATTCGCCGTTGAAGCCGATATTCTTCGAGCTCGACCGCAGCGAGGTCAGCCCGGCCGGACAAAAAGTGCTGGACGAGAACGCGACGGTGCTGAAGCGCTATCCTGCCTGGGCCATAACTATCGAAGGGCACTGCGACGAACGTGGAAGCGCCGAGTACAATCTGGCATTGGGCGAACGCCGAGCGGTGGCGGCGCGCGCCTACCTTGTCGCGCAGGGCATTTCAGCCGATCGGCTGCGCATCGTCAGCTACGGCAAGGAATTCCCGTTCGACCCGGGTCACGACGAATCGGCGTTTGCCAAGAACCGGCGCGCGCATTTCGTCATCACCGCGAAGTGAGCGTTATGAGACAGCGACTTTCCATCGGCATTCTCGTCCTGGCGCTCGCGGCGTGCGCCGCGTCGCCCGCGGCGGCCGCGAACAAAGAGCACCAGCAATTGATGGCCGACCTGCGCATGCTCCAGGAGCAGTCGCAGCTGCTGCAGACGCTGCTCGGTACGCTGACCGAGGCACTGAAGGCCGTCAACACGCGCCTCGACCAGCAGACCGAAGTCAATCGCAAGGCATTCGCGGATTCCAAGCTGGTCATCGACAACCTGACCAATGACGTGCGCATCATCCGCGAGAAGATCGACGACAACAACGTGCGCGTGGGGTCGCTCACCCAGGAAGTGAACTCGCTCCGGCAATCGATGCAGCAGCTGGCGACTCGCCCGACGATGGAACCGGACGCCGCGGCCGCGGCATCCGCGGCCGGAGGAACCGCGCCCGCGCCCCAGGCCGGCGTGATCGGCGACTCGCCGGAGAAGATGTGGAATGCGGCGTGGGCCGACTACACAGCCGGCCAGTACGATCTTGCCATCATGGGATTCGAGGCCTATATTCGCGACAACCCACGGGCCGACAAGGCCGACGACGCGCAGATGCACATCGGCAACTCGTATCTCAACGCCGGCAAGAACGATAAGGCGGTGGAGGCGTACGACAAGACGATTCGCACCTACCCGTCGGGCAACGTCGTACCGGATGCCTACTACAAAAAGGGTCTCGCGCTGATGAACATGAAGAACGTCGCCGCCGCCCGCGAGGCGTGGGAGTTCGTGGTCAAGAACTGGCCGAACAGCGACGCGGCCAACCAGGCGAAGAACCGTCTGCTCGCGCCGACGATCAAACCCGACTGATCTTCGATGGTCCGGCTGAAGCCGGACACTACGTACCTGCGTCGCGCTGCCCCCTGGAGTACAATCGCGTCTCTATGGGCAGCGTCAACAAAGTGATTCTGGTCGGCAACCTCGGTCGAGACGCCGAGCTGCGTTACACGCCGGGCGGCGCCGCGGTCGCCACGCTCAACATGGCGACGACCGAAGTCTGGAACGACAAGGCGGGCCAGCGCCAGGAAAAAACCGAGTGGCACCGCGTCGTGCTGTGGGGCAAGTCGGCCGAGTCGCTGTCGGAATACCTGACGAAGGGCAAGCAGATTTACGTCGAGGGCCGGCTCCAGACGCGCCAGTGGGACGACAAGGACGGCAACAAGCGGTACACCACGGAAATCCGCGGCGACCGCATCGTGCTGCTGGGCGGCGGCGGCGGCAGAGGCGGCGGCGCCCCGCGCGGCGACGACAGCATGGGCAGCCACGGTCCCTCACCGGCGCCCGAGTCGTCGGAACCGCTCACAGACGACGATATACCGTTCTAGCGAACGGAAGTTACAGTTAGAAGTAAGAAGTCAAAACGTAAGTTGAAAGTTTGAACACGAACTTCCGAACTTCGGTTCTAACTTTGACTCTACCTTTTCAACTTTTGCCTTCTAACTTTTAACTTTTCTTGTCGGTCCTTCCGTACCTGTCTTCCAGCCGTACGACGTCGTGCAATTCGGGTGTCGACACCTCGAAGATGTCGCTGTCTACGATGGCCGTCATCCGATGTACGGTCTTCGGCGTGATGTGCACGGACTCGCCGGGCTGCATTTCCTGTTTCAGCAGTTTGCCGTCTCGTTCGATCTCGAACCACAGCTTGCCCGAGTGCAGGTAGATAGTCTCGTCCTTCTGGTTGTGGTACTGCAGGCTCAGCGCGTGTCCGGCGTTGACGTGAATCAGCTTGCCGACGTAGCGATCGGTCTTCGCCCAGTGCAGCTCGTAGCCCCAGGGTTTTTCCACGCGCGTCATCTCGTCGCCCACGATTCACTCCTTGATGAGCGCCAGCCGGCCCAGGGTGACCAGCAGCTCGCGCTCGATGTCTTCGATGGTTGCGAGGCGGAGAATGCGGCGCGCTACGGCGCGCAACTCGTCGTACCTCAGCTCCGACAACACCTGCTTGGCCACTGGAATCGCCCCTGGCGTCATGCTGAATTCGGTCAGGCCGAGTCCGACGAGCAGCGTCAGCACCGCCGCGTCGGACGCCATCTCGCCGCAGAGCGAGACCGGAATGCGCCGTCGCCCCGCGGCGCGGCGGACCATGAGAATGATCCGGAGGATCGCCGGGTGCAGCGGTTCGTACAGTTTGGACACCCGCTCGTCCGCGCGATCGACGGCCAGACAGTACTGAATCAGATCGTTGGTGCCGATGGTGAAGAAGTCGACCTCGCGCGCCAGGAGATCGGCCGTGTAGGCGGCCGCCGGAATCTCAATCATCACCCCGACCGGCACCGGCGGCGCCGTAATGCCGCGAGCCGCCAGATCCGCCGACGCCTGCGCAATCATCCCCCGCGCCGCCCGGACCTGCTCGACGCTCGAGACGAACGGGAACATGATGCGCAGGTGGCCGTGCCGGGCCGCCCGCAGCAGCGCGCGCAGCTGCACGAGAAAGAGCGCCGGACGTGTCAGGCTCAGACGCAGGCCGCGCAGACCCTGACGGCTGGTGCGCTGCGCTTCCGGTTCCCATCCGCCCGCGAGCGGCCGGAGCATCTGGCGTGACGCCAGCTGATCCTCGTCGACGTCGAACGTCCGCACCGTGACGGGTCCCGGAGCCATGCCTTCGAGCATGCCGCGGTAGATTTCGTACTGCCGATCCTCGTCACCCGCATCGTCCGCACCGCCGGTGACGAGGAATTCCGACCGGTACAGCCCGATCCCTTCCGCCCCGGCGTAGCGGGCGGCCGCGAGATCGTCGGGAAACTCGATGTTGGCCTCGAGGCGAATTCGGACGCCGTCAGCGGTCGCCGCCGGCCGGCGCCGTTCGGCGTCCACGGTCGCCGCCGGCCGATGGTCGTCGCCATGATCAGCGGCGCGCGCGAGCTCTTCCTCGGTCGGATCGAGAATGAGCGTGTTCGCGGATCCGTCGATGATCACCAATTGCCCCGCCTGCACCTGGCTGCTGGCGTTGTGCAGACCGACGACGGCCGGGACCTCGAGCGAACGCGCCAGAATCGCGGTGTGATAGGTGCGGCTGCCCGCGTCCGTCGCGAAGCCGCGGACTTTCGTCCAGTCCACCTGCGCGGCGATCGACGGCGTCAGCTCGTCGGCGATCAGAATGGACGACTCGTCGAGCTCGCGCAGCAGCTCGCGCGCGGTGGCGACCCCCTGGCTCAGGTTCATGCGCAGCCGGCCGACGAGGTCGAGCACGTCGCCTTTCCGCTCGCGCAAGTAGGGATCGGCGACCTCGTCGAAGACCGCGCTGAACTCGTGCGAGACCTGCTGGACCGCCCACTCGGCGTTGACGCGCTGTTCGCGGACGATATCCGCCGCACGCGGCACCAGCATGGCGTCGTCGAGCATCAGCAGCTGCGCGTCGAAGAGCGACGCGATTTCCGGCCGGCGTTTCGCGACGCGCGCGCGAATCTCGACGAGCTGATCCCGCGATCGGATTCGGCTGTCCTCGAGCCGCCGCAGCTCATGGTCGACGCGGGCCGGCGCGATCTGGTAGCGCAGCGCCTGCGAGCGCTGAATCAGGAGCACGGCGCGGCCCGCGACGATGCCGGGCGAGACGCCGATGCCGGTCAGGCGCCGCATACATCCTCGCCGAATCCGGATTGCACCAGCGCCACCAATGCCGTCACGGCGTCACGCTCGTCCGTCCCGTCCGCCGAGATCGTGATCTTCGACCCTCGCGCCGCTGCGAGCAGGAGAATCCCCATGATGCTCTTACCGTCCATCTCGCGCCGATCGCGCGACACGCGCACGCGCGCTTCGAACCTCGTCGCCAGGTGGACGAACTTCGCCGCCGCCCGGGCATGCATGCCGAGCTGGTTCACGACGGTTACTGACTCGGAGGTCACGTCGTGGCCTTCTCGCCGCGGAGGAAATCCGAGGCGACCCAGATGGCGTTGCGTCCGTGTTCACGCATTTCCTTCGCCACCGCGAGCAGATCGGACGATTTGCGGAGGCCGGCCAGCTTGATCAACATCGGCAGGTTCACGCCCGTGATCACCTCGAGGCGGTCCTTCTCGAGAAACGTCATCCCGAGATTGGACGGCGTCCCGCCGAACATGTCCGTCAGCAGCAGCACGCCTTCCTCGCCGCGGACCCGTTCGATCGCCTGCGCGATGTCTTCTCGCGCGTCGTTGACGTCGTCGTGCCAGCCGATCGAGACCGGAGTGAACTGCGGCAGATCGCCGACGATCATTTCGGCCGCGTTCACGAGCTCGACCGCGAGCTGTCCGTGGGTGACGACGACGACTCCGATCACGACTGTCTATCCTAAGGCAGGATGGGCGGACCCCTCCAGCCCTTCCCGCCCCCGGTTACGCATGCGTAATGTCCCGGTGCCGGACCCGCACTCGCGCGGTAGCGACAGTCGCGAGCGCCCGCCGCAACCGCTCCGCGATCATCACCGAGCGATGGCGGCCGCCCGTGCAGCCGATCGCAATCGTCAGATAGCTCTTCCCTTCCGCGACGTAGAACGGGACGACGTAGCGCACGTACTCCTCGAGCCGTTCCATGAACGCGCGCGTACCGCTGTCGCGCTCCATGAACTCCACGACCGCACGGTCGCGTCCGGTCCGGCGGCGGAGCGTCGGGACGAAGTGTGGATTTGGCAGGCACCGCGCGTCGAACACGAGGTCCGCGTCGACCGGCAGACCGTACTTGAACCCGAAGCTGAGAAGCGTAATGACGAGACGCGCCCGCGAACGCTCTCGGGACAGGCTCATGAAGAACTGCCGGAGCTCGTGGACCGTCATGTCCGATGTGTCGACGATCTCGTCCGCGAGATCGCGGATGACGTTCAGCCGCGCCCGCTCGTCGCGGATACCCTCGCTGACCGGCCGGTCGGGCGCCAGCGGATGCGGACGGCGCGTCTCGCTGAAACGCCTGACGAGCGCATTGTGGCTGGCTTCCAGGAAAATCAGGACCGGGTTGAGGCGCGGCAGCTTCCGCAGCTGCCGGAAGATCTTGGGGAAGGACGACAGCAGGCCGCCTTCGCGCACGTCGACGACGATGGCGACTTTCTGGATGTCGCCGCCGGCGCGCAGCGATAGCCGGGCCAGCGTCGGAATCAGCATCGTCGGCAGGTTGTCGACGCAGAAGTAGCCGAGATCCTCGAGCGCCCGAATCGCCTGCGATTTACCGGACCCGGACAACCCGGTGAGGACGATGAACGGCTGGCCGGAGCGTTTCCCCTTCCGTCCGGACGACTGGCTGTCCTGCCTGCCGTCGTGCCTTTCCGCCTTCTTGCCCGGCAGGCGGCCGACCCGTCGGCGGCTCACCTGATTTCCTCGTCTTCTTCATCAGGCGGAGAGGCCAGCGCCGACGCCTGACGCAGCGTGGCCTCCAGGCGATCGGCAAGGGCGCGGGCCGCGTGGTGGCCGCGCGAACGCAGCAGCTGATTGCGAGCGGCGACTTCCACGAGAATGGCGATGTTGCGGCCCGGCGCGACCGGCATCCGGAGCATTGGGACGCGCAGCCCGAGGATCTCGAAGAAGTGATCGTCGAGCCCGAGCCGCTCGTACTCGCGCGCCGGATCCCACCGCTCGAGCTGCACTACCAGCTCGACGCGCTTCGACGATCGCGTCGACGCGATGCCGAACAGCTCCATGACGTTGATGACGCCGAGCCCTCGCAGCTCCATGTGGTGTCGCGTCAGCTCCGGGCAGGTGCCGATCAGAATCGTCTCCTGGCGCCGGCGCAGCTCCACGGTGTCGTCGGCAACCAGCCGGTGCCCGCGGACGATGAGATCGAGGGCGCACTCGCTCTTGCCGATGCCGCTCTCGCCGACGAGCAGCACGCCGAGGCCGAGAACATCCATGAGCACCGCGTGCATCATCGTGCGCTCGGCGAGCGAATCCTCAAGCATCGACGACAGCTTCGCGATCGCCATCGGCGTCGCCACCGCGGTTTTCAGCAGCGGCACGCGCGCGCGTTCCGCTTCGACGATCAGCTCCACCGGCGGCTGGAATCCGCCGGTAATGAGCACGCACGGGAAATCGAGCGTCAACGCGAGGCGCATCGACATGATGCGCGCGGCTGGCTCCAGGCTTTCGAGATAGCGGATCTCGCTCTCGCCGAAGATGAGGACGCGGCCCGGTTTCAGGTACTCGTGAAAGCCCGCGAGTGCGAGGCCGGTCTTTTGGATGTGGGGACTGGTGATGACCCGGTCGAGGCCGTCGGCCCCCGCCAGCAGTTCGAGAGGCAGACCGAACGTTTCGGGCCGGCTGCCGAGCAGCGCGCCGACGGAGACGCCGGGAGGAAGACTAGCCATGTGAAGTCGTCAGTCGCCTGTCGTCAGTCATCAGTCTATAGTCTTCAATCGTCAGTCGTAGTCATCAGTCGACGATTGAAGACCTTGACTGACGACTCTTGACTGACGACTTCAGACTGGAGACCGATGACCGGTGACTGGCGACTGAGCGAGTCAGGCTTCAGTCTCCACGAGCGTGAGTTCCCCGTTGCCGCGCCGGTACAGCACGTTGACCGCCGACGTCTGGAGATCCCGGAAGACGACGACTCCGTCGCCGCCGGCGTCGATTTCGCGGGCGGCATCGGCGACCGACATCGGTTTGAGCGGTTGACGTGACGCCCGGACAATCCGCGGCATCCGCGCGCGTTCGCGGCCGCGCGGCGTCCGGGTTGTGGCGGCCGCTTCGGCCGGGGGCATCCCCTTGATGTCGCCGTCACGCTTGCGCCGCTCCCACTTGCCCTTGACGCGCTGCGCCTGTTGCGTGAGCTTGCCGATGGCCTGGGTAATCGACGTCTCCCAGTTGGTGGCGTCGCCTACGCCGTGGAGAAATTTTTCTCCACGGGCGTGCAGTGTGATGTCGGCGCGGTGACGGTGCTTCTCTCGGGTGAGCACGACCTGCGCCGACAGCGCGCGATGGTTGAGCACCCGTTCGAGCTTGCTGAGTTTGGTAAGGAGAAGGCGCCGGAGAACGGGGGTGATGTCGACGTGACGGCCGGTGAGTTCGAGACGCATAGGGTTCGCTCGGCCAGAGCCTTCGCGCACCAACTGCTGGGCGCTGGCCCTGCTAGTACAGAACTTTGCGCTGGTTTGATGTCGGAATCTTCAATTCCTCGCGATACTTCGCAATCGTACGGCGCGCGAGGACCAGCCCCTCGCGCTGCAGGATGCTGACGATTTTCGAATCGCTGAGTGGCTTGCGCGGGTCTTCGTTCTCGATGATCTTCCGGATGCGCTGCTTGATCGTCACCGACGAGACGTTCTCGCCGTACGAGCTGCTGATGCCGCTGTGGAAGAAGTACTTCATCTCGAACACGCCTTGCGGCGTGTGCATGTACTTGTTGGTCACCACGCGGCTGACGGTCGACTCGTGCATACCGATGTCGTTCGCCACGTCGCGCAGCACCAGCGGCCGGAGGTGCTCGATGCCGTGATCCAGGAAATCGCGCTGGAAGTTGATGATGCTCTTGGCGACCTTGAAGATCGTCTTCTGGCGCTGCTCCACCGACTTGATCAGCCAGAGCGCCGACCGGAACTTGTCCTTCACGTAAGCGCGCGTCTCGTCCGTGTTGTCCGACGCGCTCTTGTCCAGGAGGCGTCGGTACACCGGGCTGATCCGCATCTGCGGCAGGCCGTCCTCGTTCAGCACCACGACGTACTCGTCCTCGACTTTCATGACGTAGACGTCGGGAATGACATACTGCGACTGCGTCGGGTTGAAGCGGCTGCCCGGCTTGGGATCC
>Ga0207641_10005479_pt1 | contig 10825 bp, 10 predicted proteins | sample KBSSwiS62_FD_184306 | JGI IMG/M metagenome (GOLD analysis project Ga0207641, IMG submission 184306) | Switchgrass rhizosphere microbial communities from Kellogg Biological Station, Michigan, USA - KBS Switchgrass S6-2 (SPAdes) (version 2) | ecosystem: Host-associated > Plants > Roots >... | reverse complement strand
CGGCGATCCCGCCGGTGCGACCGTCAGCGGCTCTGTCGCCGGGCGGCTCGCGCGCTCGATCTCCGCGGAGCGGCCCGGCCGGCGCTCAGTTGAGCGCCATCAGCTTGCCGCGCTTCTGCGTCAGGTCGATGAACCGCTGCAGCGTGCGCAGCGTGTCGCCGCCCGGGCGGACGTACTCGAAGCCCAGGCGCAGGCCGCGCGCTTCGCTGTTCAGCGACGTCACGTGCTGCAGGCGCAGGTTGACGTCGAGCTTGGTGTCCTCGTCGAGCTCCATGCGAACGCCGCCGATGACGACGCCGGCGTTCATCATCGGCACCTCGTCGGGAAGGAACAGGGCGCAGCCGCCGATGCTGATGTCGATGACGCGCAGGCTGAACTCGGTGTCGGGCATGTCGGGGTGGCGCAGCTTGGCCGTCGGCGCGCTGCGCATCAGCGGCCGCACGCGGAAGGCGTTGCGACGCTGGAAGCGGAACATCTCGCGCGGGAACGGGCAGCTCAGGACGCTCGCCTTGTTGCCGTGCACGAGCACCAGGTTCTGCACGTCGAACTGGACCTTGACGCTCTCGAGGTAGCCGACGACGGTGACTTCCCGCGAGTGCAGGACCGATTGCATCGCCGGGTCGTTCGGGTCGGCGTTGAAGCCGATCGAGCCGCGCGTCGTGTCGAGCGTCCAGATCGCGCTCGTGAAGACACGGCCGTCGCTGCCGTTCAGGTTGAGCAGGACGGAGCCGTCGAGCAACTGCTTGAGCAGGGTACAGACGTCGCGCGACGACGAGACCCGAAACTCCTCGAGTCCATCGTCGGCCGACATGCCTCGCAGTGGCGCCGGACTGGTTTCCATCGCGTCTCCCTGTACGCCTCGGTTCTGTTGCTGGCCCGCCGCCGATCAGTGCAGCGTCTTCGGCCGACCGGCGAGGATGTCGTCGAGGTCCTCGAGCCACGGCTCGGCGAGCTGGCGGATCTCGGCGTCGTTGATCAGTATGCGCTGCATCAGCCGTGACTTCAGCTGCGCCTCGTCGGGCGGCAGCGGCGTCTCGGCGGCGGTGTTCTTCAGCTGCGCGATCAGCACCGCGCACGCGCCTTCGAGCTTGACGACGTGATCCCAGTTGCCCTTGCGCGCCGCCTCGAGCATGTCCTGACTCGCCTTCTCGATCGCTTCGTAGTAGTTCAGCAGAACGGAATTCATGCGGGCTCCGGATGATTGCGTGCGGTGCATGTTCATTGCGCCTCGGCGGCGCCGGCCGTCGCCGGGCCGATCGCGGCCCAGGCCGAGCGCACCGGCTCCAGCAGGGCCTGGCACTCGTCGAGGGCGGCAGCGTCGTTGTTGAGGTTGGCCTGGGTCAGGCGCATGGCGACGTAGCCGTAGAGCGCGAGCAGGTCTTCGCCCAGCTTGCCGCCGGCGCGGACGTCGAGCGAGGCCTTGAGGCCTTCGTCGACGATCCGGGCGGCGCGCGAGATGGCCTTGCACTTCGCCTCGATGTCGCGCCGCTGCAACGCCGAGCGCGCTTGCGCGACCGCGTCGCCGAAGCCGTCGAACAGCATCGTGACGAGCTGGTGCGGCGTCGCCGCATCGACGCCGGTCTCGACGCCGACGCGGCGGTAGGCGTGGGCCTGGGAAGCGTTTCTGGACATGGCGGCGGGCGCGAGCATGGCGGGTGGCGTTTTCGAGGGGTCTGGCTGGAGTATCGGTATCGCCCCCGGCGACTTGAGAGGGCGGAAGCGCCGAAATCAGCCGATTTCCCCGCCCTCGGCCGGGGCGCGCCGCCGCCCCCTACTTGCTCGAGGTGTTGGCGTTGAACGCCGCGATTTGCTGCGTGATGTAGTTGCTCCTGCTGTTCAGGAGCGCCATCGTCGCGTCGAGGGAGGTGTACTGGGCGCGCATCCGCTTCTCGATCCCGTCGAGGCGGACCTGGAGCGCGTCCTGGTCCTTCTGGTTGCGATCGAGTTGCTTGCCGAGGCCGTCGGTCTTGGTCGTCAGGGCACCGTCGACGCCGAGCATCGCGTCGGTGATGACGCGAAAGCGCTTGCCGAACCCGTCCTTCGAGGGATCGAGCAGGTCGGAGTTCGCGAACAGCTTCTTCACCTCGGCCAGGTTGCCGAGCGCGTTGGCGAGCTTGGTCGCGTTGACCGTCATCGAGCCGTCTCCCTGCAGCTCGAGTCCCGCATCCGAGAGGTGGCCGAACAGGGCCGAGGCGCCCGAGCTGGCGCCCGCCAGCGTGCGCAACTGCCGCTGCAGGCCGGTGGCGGCGCTGTCGCCTTGCAGGATGCCGCCCTTCTTGGTGGTCGGGTCGTACTTGGTGTCGGTCGCGATCAGCTTCACGAGCGCCGTGTAGGCGGCGGCGAAGTCAGTGATCGTCTTCTTCAACGCCTCGGCGTCGGTGACCACATTGACCGTCACCGGCCCGGTCGTGAGCGTCGACAGGTTGAGCGTCAGGCCGTCGACGATGTTCGACAGCGTGTTGCTCGGCGACGTGACCGCCAGGCCGTTGACCGTCGCGGCCGCGTCGGCGGCTTTCTGGCTCTGCGTCATCGTCGTGACGCCGGCCGAAGGATCGAAGGCGAGCGAGGCGATTCCGGAAGTGCGGAACGCGTTCGCCGCGCCCGAGGTGTTCGAGCGGATCAGCAGGCGCGAGCCGCTCGCGTCGGTCATGATCAGCGCGGTCACGCCGGCGCCCGCGGCGTTGATCTTGTCGCGCACCATGGCGAGCGTGTCGGTCGCCGCCACGGCGATGTCGACCGCGGTGGCGCCGGCCTTCGGCGTGAAGCTGGTCTGCCCGGCGTTGTAGCTGCCGAGTTCGATGCGGAGCGTGCCGGCGCCCGGCGTCGTCGTCGCCGGCACGGCGGTGCCGGTGGCAATCGTCTGGACGCTGGCCAGCGCCTGGACTTCTACCGTGTACGAGCCGGCCGCGGAATTGTTGGTCGTCGCCGAGACCGCGGTGCTCGACGAATTGGTGATGGTCTGGCCCCAGGTCGTCGCGCTCGCGAGCTTGCTCGCCAGGTCGCGCAGGGTCGAGACGGCGCTCTTGATCTTGCCGTACTCCGAGACCGTCGTCTGGATCGCCGTCGCCTTGGTCTGGAGGGCGGTGAGCGGCTGCTGCTCGATCGCCATCAGCTGCGTGACGATCGAGTTGACGTCCAGGCCGCTGCCGATGCCTGCAGAACTGATCGTCATGGCCGAGCCTTCATCTCAAAACGTCGCTGCCGGTCAGGGCGCCGGTGCATCGATCTCGGCCGTTGCCACCCGAACTTGAGCGGCGACGGCCGGGGAAAGCGAGCGTTCCGAGGATCAGTTCCTGAGCAGCGCGAGCACGGTTTGCGGCAGCTGGTTGGCCTGCGCCACCATCGCCGTTCCGGCCTGCTGCAGGATCTGCGCGCGCGACAGGTTCGCCGTCTCGGCGGCGAAGTCGGCGTCCATGATCCGGCCGCGCGCGGCCGACTGGTTCTCGCCGGTGATCTGCAGGTTCGAGATCGCGAAGCCGAAGCGGCTCATCGCCGCGCCGTAGGTGGCGCGGTTGGTCGTGATCACGTCGAGCTTGGCGTCGATCGCGGCCAGCGCCGTCGAAGCGTTCGCCGCCGTCGTAATGTCGCCGCCGACGGTGGTCACCGCGACGGTCGTCACCGTCAGCGTGTCGCCGTTGTTGGCGCCGACCTGGAAGGTCTGCGCGCCGGCGCCGGCACCGACGATCGCGTTGCCGTTGAACTTCGTCTGCGTCGCGATGCGGGTGATTTCCGCCGACAGCTGCTGGTACTCGGTGTCGAGGTTGCCTCGGTCGCCGGTCCCGTTGGAGCCGTTCTGCGCCTGGACAGCGAGCTCGCGCATGCGCTGCAGGGCGTCGGTCATCGTCGCCAGCGCGCCTTCCGCGGTCTGGGCGAGCGAGATGCCATCGTTGGCGTTGCGGATCGCGACGTTGGTGCCGCGGATCTGCGCGTTCATGCGGTCGGCGATCGCCAGGCCGGCGGCGTCGTCCTTCGACGAGTTGACGCGAAGGCCGGACGACAGGCGCTCCATCGAGATGGCGAGCGACGACTGCGACGTGTTGAGGTTGCGTTGCGCGTTGAGCGAAACGATGTTGGAGTTGATGGTCTGCGGCATGAGGGCACTCCTGACAGGAATGAAGGCCTCCGGCAACGACGCCGGGATCGTCAGTGCCGTGGGTTCGGCCTGTGCGCAATTCTTGAGCCCTCGTTTCGGCCGCGGTCCCGCGAAGAGAGACGCTTCGACCCGTCAATTCGTCGCCCAAGAAAAAAGCCGCCCCGGAGGGCGGCTTCGAGCGGCGGCGCTGGGGGCGCCGGCGTTCAGCGCAGCAGCGTCAGGACCGTCTGTGGCAGCTGGTTGGCTTGCGCCACCATCGCGCTGCCGGCCTGCTGCAGGATCTGCGCCCGCGACAGGTTCGACGTTTCCGCTGCGAAGTCGGCGTCCATGATCCGGCCGCGCGCGGCCGACTGGTTCTCGCCGGTGATCTGCAGGTTCGAGATCGCCATGCCGAAGCGGCTGATCGCGGCGCCGTACGTGGCACGGCTGGTGCTGATCGTATCGAGCGCGGTGTCGAGGGCGGCGACGGCCGTCGATGCGTTGGCGGCGGTGGTCAGGTCGCCGCCGACGGTGGTGACCGTCGTCGTCGTGATCGTCAGCGTGTCGCCGTTGTTGGCGCCGACCTGGAACACTTGCGCACCGGCGCTGGCGCCGACGATGGCCGTGCCGTTGAACTTGGTCTGCGCCGCGATGCGGGTGATTTCCGCCGACAGCTGCAGGTATTCCGTGTTCAGGTTGGCGCGGTCGGTCGTGCCGTTCGAGCCGTTCTGGGCCTGGACCGCCAGCTCGCGCATGCGCTGCAGGGCGTCGGTCACCGTGGCGAGGGCGCCTTCGGCGGTCTGCGCGAGCGAGATGCCGTCGTTGGCGTTGCGGATCGCGACGTTGATGCCGCGGATCTGCGCGCTCATGCGGGTCGCGATCGCCAGGCCGGCGGCGTCGTCGCCGGCCGAGTTGACGCGCAGGCCCGAGGACAGGCGCTGCATCGACGTCGCGAGCGACGACTGGCTGGTGGTGAGGTTGCGCTGGGCATTCAGCGACACCATGTTGGTGTTGATCATCATCGGCATGAGAAGGAACTCCTAAGGTTGATTGATCCCGGCCTGGCCGCCGGCGTTACACGCGGTTGCATCGTGAGCGAACTCCTTCTGCTTCCGTTTGCATGCCGCTGTCCGCGACGGGTGTCACGTCCACCGGCACCGCCCGCGCCAGACAACCTCGGTTCGAGCAGCCTTCTGCCCCAAGCCTCGGCCGGCTAACCGGACCACGAACCCGGACTCCAGGTGCGTTGGCTGGGTTATCGAGCCCGGTCTAGTGAACTTGAGGGCAAAGCCGCGCGGGTGTGCAAAACCGCCGCCATCTGCATTGCCTCGCATCGATCGAAAAGAGACCGGGCTCGCTTGCTTTTTGATGCATCTCGAGCACGCCGCGATGTTTTCATCGACCGCTGCGACGTTGCGCTTGAGCGCTCGATCGCCGAACCATGAATGCCCTCGCTTTGGTGATGATCGTCCGCGACGAGGAGGCGAGCCTCGAGCGCTGCCTCGCAAGCGCGCGCGCGTGGGTCGACGAGATCGTCGTCGTCGACACCGGCTCGAGCGATGCCACCCCCGAGATCGCGCGCCGGCTCGGCGCGCGCGTCGGCAGCTTCGCGTGGTCCGACGATTTCTCGGCGGCGCGCAACGCCGCGCTGGCGCTCGCCGAGGCGCCGTGGCGTCTGGTGCTCGATGCGGACGAGTGGATCGTGGGCGGTGCCGACTCGCTCGTCGCGCTGCGCGGCCTGGCGCCCGAGTTCATCGGCCAGATCAGGGTCGCCAGCGTCTTCGACGAGGCCCGAGGCGGCGTCGGTCACGCGCCGAGCTGGTTGCCGCGAGTGCTGCCGCGCGGGGTCGGCTACACCGGCCGCATCCACGAGCAGCCCGACTCGCTGCTGCCGCGGCGCCGCCTCGACCTCGTTGTCGCGCACGACGGCTACCTCGACGCGCACAAGGCGAAGAAGGCGGGTCGCAACGAGAAGCTGCTGGCGCTCGCCCTCGCCGAGGCGCCCGACGACGCCTATCTCTATTACCAGCTCGCCAAGGACCGCGAACTGCGTTCGCAGTTCGCCACGGCGTGGCCGCACTACGAGCGCGCGCTCGCCGGCGCCGACACGGATGCCGCGTGGCGCCACGACCTCGTCCTGCGGGCGCTGTTCACGCTCAAGAAGCTCGGCCGCTTCGAGGCCGCCCTGGCGCTGGCCGAGGCCGAAATGGCGCGCTGGCCCGGATCGCCCGATTTCTTCTTCACCCTCGGCGACCTCCTGCTCGACTTCGCCGTCGCCACGCCGGCACGCGCCGTCGAGCTGCTGCCGATGGTCGAGGCGAGCTGGCTGCGCGCGCTCGAGATCGGCGAGCAGCCGCAGCTCAACGACACGGTTCGCGGCCGCGGCAGCTTCCTCGCCGCCCACAACCTGGCGGTGCTGTACGACGGCCAGGGCGATGCGGACAAGGCGTCGCATTGGCGCGAGTGTGCGCGGCGCTGGAGCGCAGCAGCGGACGCAGGCGACGCGGTCGTGGCCGTGCCGGGCTGATCGAACTGGCCGGTTCGGCCCGGCCATATCGGGGCATCGCCGGCGTCGCTGCCGCCTACGCTGTGACCCTCGATTCCTCGCGGGGCGCGGCCGCGCTCGCCCCCCATCGGTCATGGCATTGCAGCTTCCCAACCCCGCGCCGCCCGGTTCCTCGCCCGCGCACTCGCGCGCGCATCGCCTCTGGCAAGCCGGCCAGTCGCATGCCCGGCGCGAGCACTGGCCCCTCGCGGCGCGCTCGTTCGAGGAGGCGGCCGCACTTCATGGCGATACCGCCTATGCGCTGGCGGCGACGCACGCGCTGATCAAGGCCGGCCGCAGCGCCGACGCGGTGCAGCGCGCGCGCGCGATCCGGGCGCGCGACCCTCGCGCCGGCCTCGCCTACACGCTCGAGTCGCACGCCTTGCTCGGCATGGGCCGCGCCGAGGAGTCGGTCGAGACGCTGCGGACGCTGCCGGCCGACGTCCAGCGCGACGCCGACCATCACGTCTCGCTCGCCGTCTCGCTGCAGCGCAGTCTTCGCCACGAGGAGGCGATCCGCTCCTTCTTCGACGCGCTCGCCCTCAAGATGGACGACGCGCTCTCGCACTTTCGCCTCGGCATGTCGTTCAAGGAGCTCGGCATGAAGGCCCAGGCCGCCGAGTGCGTGCGCACGGCGGTCGTGCTCGGCCTCGGCGGCAGCGAGCTGGCAGCGCGGGCGCAGCTCGCCTTCCTCGAGCGCGAGGCGTGCCGCTGGGGCGCCGCCGACGAGGCGATGACCGGCCTGCGCGCCGCGGTTCGCGCCCTGCCGGAGGGCACGCCGGTCGAGACGGGTCCGTTCCCCCACGCGGTGCTGGTCGACGATCCGATCGAGCAGCTGAAGGTGGCACGCCACTACGCGCTTCATGTCGCCCAGCTGCACCGGCCGCTGCCGCGACGCGTCGCGCGCGCGCACGGCGGGCGCCTGCGCATCGGCTACCTCTCGGCGGATTTCCACATCCACGCCACCAGCCAGCTGATGGCGCAGATGCTCGAATGCCACGACCGCAGCGCGGTCGAGGTCACCCTGCTGTCGAGCGGGAGGGACGACAAGAGCGCGATGCGCAAGCGCATGGTCGCCGCGAGCGAGCGCTTCGAAGACCTCCATGGCCAGGGCTTCGACGCGATCGCGCGGCGCGCGCGCGAGCTGGAGATCGACATCCTGGTCGACCTGAAGGGCGCTACGCACGACACGCTGATGCCGGTGCTGGCGCAGCGGCCGGCGCCGCTGCAGGTCGCCTGGCTGGGCTTCCCGGGGACGACCGGCGCGCCCTACGTCGACTACCTGATCGGCGACGAGGTCGTGACGCCGCTCGCCGACGCCGCGCATTTCAGCGAGAAGATCGCGCAGATGCCGCACTGCTACCAGCCGAACGACGCGCACCGCGTCCTGCCGGCGCCGTTGACGCGCGCCGCCGCCGGCCTCGCCGACGACGCGCTCGTGCTGTGCGCGTTCCACCAGTCGTACAAGATATCGGCCGAGGTCTTCGCAACCTGGTGCGACCTGCTGAAGCGCGTGCCGGGGTCGGTGCTCTGGCTCCTGCAATGGAACGCCAACGTCCAGCAGTCGCTGACCGCGGCGGCGCTTGAGCGCGGCATCGATGCCGGTCGGCTCGTGTTCGCGCCGGTGCTGCCCCTCGAGACCCACCTCGCCCGGCTCGCCTGCGCCGACGTGTTCCTCGACGCCTGGCCGTGCAACGGGCACACGACGGCGGGCGAGGCGCTCTGGGTCGGTGTTCCGGTCGTCACGGTACGCGGCCGCACATTCGCCCAGCGCGTCGCCTCCAGCCTGCTCCACAACATCGGCCTCGACGAGCTGATCGGCGCCGACGTCGCCGCCTATTCGGCGCTGGTGATCGCGCTGGCCGGGGATGCGGCGCGACGCAGCGCGCTGCGCGAACGCCTGGCCGCTCGCCGCCGCACGTCGCCGCTCTTCGACGGCGCCGCCTTCGCGGCCGACATCGAGGCGCTGTATCGCCGCATGTGGGGCCGCGCGGTCATCGGCCAGGCGCCCACGCACCTGCCGGCCGAGCGGGTCGAGCGCGCCGGCTGAGCGGCCGCGCGGCGGCGCCGACCGGCGCCGACGCCTCTCTACAAGCCGAAGCGCGCAGCGACGTCGCGTTCGCGAACGATGCGGACGTTTCGTGGCGCGGCGGCGACGCTGTCGAGCTCCTGCGCCTTGACCGCGTCGTCGCGGACGAAGAGGAGGGCGTCGGACAGGTGCGCGCAGCGCTCCATGTCGGCCGCGAACTCGACCGGCACGCGCGCTTCACGCATGAAGTAGTCGCGCTCGCCGCGGTCGCTCGTGCCGATGCAGATCATCTGGCGCACGCCCCGGTGCAGCTCCTTGTCGCGCATCACGAACGCCAGCATCGCTTCGGACGCGAGCGTCATGAGCGGCACCGGCAGGAGCGACTCGTAGCCGAGGCCGCGCAGCCGCATCGCCAGGTGATAGGTGTCGACCGGGTCGCGCTTGTTCAGGTGGCGCAGGCGGATCGCGACCGCCATCCGCGAGGCGATCATCTGCTGGATCCGCGCGTGCAGGCCGAAGCGCTCCTCGGCGCCGATCGCCACACCGGTGCGCGCGATCATGTACTCGAGGCCGCCGCGGTAGCGATCCCACGCGTGCTCGACCTCGCTGCTGCCGAGCTGTTCGCGAACGTCGTCCTCGAAGTAGCGCGTGATCGAGACGTAGAACGACTCGCGCTGGATCAGGATCGCCCCCTGCGTCAGGTAGTCGGCGGCATGGACGAAGGCCCAGAACGCGTGCTCGTTGACGCGCGGCATCGTCGCCTGCAGGACGTCGCGGCGGATGATCTGGATCTCGGGAAAGATGTGGTGGCGCAGGACGTGGTCGAGCAGCTGCACGTGCTCGTTGCGCTCGATGCGCAGGTCGTGCGGGACGGTGAAGAACTGGCCCTGCGACTGCTGCGCAACCAGATCGAAGAGGAGCCACGGCGCGTAGACGACCGCGAGCTCCGGGTCGGCCTCCATCTTGGCGACGACGGTCGCGACCTGGTTGCCGAGGATGCTGTCGTCGTCGGCGAGGTAGACGACGTAGCGCCCGGCGGCCTGCGCCAGCACGAACTGCCAGTTGCCGTAGCCGCCGATGTTGGTGGCGTGGTGGAGCGCCCGGATCGGCAGGCGGTCGGCGTACGCGGCGATCGTCTCGGCGGTGGCGTCGGTCGAGCCGTTGTCCGCGATCACGATTTCGAACGAGAACGGGAAATCGGCCAGCTGCACGACCAGGCTCTCGAGAAGTGACGCGAGGTAACGGCAGCGGTTGTGGGTCGGGATGCAGAAGCTGACCTGGGGGGCGGAAACGCTTGTCATGGGTGGTCGCGATGCGGGCGGCAGGAGCGACCGATTCTCGAAGCCGACGCCCGGTGCGAAAGCCCCGAAGTGACCGCCCGGAGCCGGCCTTTTCGATCCCGGCGACGCTGCGGCGGTTGTAGGAAGTTCGCTGACAGGGGCCATGGAAGAAGCTGGACTTCAGCGACCGAGATGACCTGATGGTCGGCGCCTTCTCGGCTCTTCAGAATTCGCTCCATTGCAAGGCCAGGACCTTGCAGGAACACACAGCAAGCAACGGAGCCATGAAATGAACGCAGACCAGATCCTCAGCGAAATCCGCGAAGCCAACCTGTCGTACCTGATGCTGGCCCAGAGCCTCATCCGCAGCGACCGCGAGCAAGCCCTCTACCGCCTCGGCATCAGCGAGGAAAGCGCGTCGCTGATCGCATTACTCAGCCCGGCGCAGATGATGAAGATCGCCGCCGGCAACACGCTGCTGTGCCGCTTCCGCATGGACGACGACATGGTCTGGGGCCTGCTCACCAACCACGGCAAGAGCGCCGCCAACGACGCCACTTCGCGCCTGCACGCCTCGATCCTGCTCGCCGGCCGGCACCAGGAAGCGGCCTGATCATGCGCAGCAAGAGCATCCTCACCGAAGCCAAGCAGATCAGCCGCGCCGTCGCGCTGATCGGCCTGGGCGCGCGCCTGCAGGTGCTCGAGTCGGAGACCGACCTGTCGTACGAGCGGCTGCTTCGCCTCTACAAGGAAGTCGCCGGCAAGTCGCCGAGCAAGGGCCAGCTGCCGTTCTCGACCGACTGGTTCATGACCTGGCAGCCGAACATCCACGCGTCGCTGTTCCTGAACATCCACGAGTACCTGAACAAGTCGTCGGAGCTCGACGAGATCGACGCCGT
>Ga0207641_10005475_pt1 | contig 10829 bp, 10 predicted proteins | sample KBSSwiS62_FD_184306 | JGI IMG/M metagenome (GOLD analysis project Ga0207641, IMG submission 184306) | Switchgrass rhizosphere microbial communities from Kellogg Biological Station, Michigan, USA - KBS Switchgrass S6-2 (SPAdes) (version 2) | ecosystem: Host-associated > Plants > Roots >... | reverse complement strand
ATCGGCGATGTTGCGGACCTGGCCGGTGAGGTTGTCGGCCATCAGGTTGACGTTGTCGGTCAGGTCCTTCCAGGTGCCGGCTACGCCTTCCACCTGCGCCTGGCCGCCGAGCTTGCCTTCGGTACCGACCTCGCGGGCCACGCGGGTCACTTCGGACGCGAAGCTGTTGAGCTGGTCCACCATGACATTGATGGTGTTCTTCAGTTCGAGGATCTCACCCTTCACCTCGACGGTGATTTTCTTGGACAAGTCCCCTGAGGCGACCGCGGTCGTCACCTCGGCGATGTTGCGCACCTGGCCGGTCAGGTTGGCCGCCATCAGGTTGACGTTGTCGGTGAGGTCCTTCCAGGTGCCGGCAACGCCTTTCACCATCGCCTGGCCGCCGAGCTTGCCTTCAGTTCCGACCTCGCGCGCCACACGGGTCACCTCTGAGGCGAACGAGGCGAGCTGTTCGACCATGGTGTTCACTACCTTGCCGATGCGCAGGAATTCGCCGCGTAGCGGCCGCCCGTCAATCTCGACCGTCATTGATTGGGAAAGGTCGCCCTTGGCGACGGCACCGATCACGCGCGCGACCTCGGCCGTCGGCTGCACCATGTCCTCGATGAGCTCGTTGACGGAGTGAATGGCGCTTTCCCAGCCTCCGGTTGCCGAGTTGACCCGCCCGCGCTGGGTGATCTTGCCTTCCTTACCAACGACGACCGAGAGGCGCCCCAGCTCATCGGTAAGCTGCTGGTTGATCTCGACCACTTCGTTGAAGAGTTGCGATATCTCCGCGTCCGGGCCGGAGAAATCCTCGCGGAGCCTCACGGAGAAATCTCCGCGGCGAAGGCTGCGCAGGGCAGCGACCAGATGACGCCGATCAAGGCCGTCAGCAGGACTATGGACGTTCACTACCGGGTCCCTGTTCTCCCCCCCGCCAGTGTTTCGCATTCAGAGCCCCCCGGCTCGAGTGTAACTTATGCAATAGACGGCAGCGGCTGTCTCGGAAAAAGTTCATGGCTCCAATTCGGAGGCTTGCCCGGGGCCACTTGATCGTCCCACAATGAAGCAGTCTTTCCGGGCGCAACGCAAAAGAGGCATTCCCGATCGCCCGACAAGGTCCGCCGTATCATTGCCCGCAGCGCATCAGCTAGTTTCGCCGCGTTTGCAGATGCGTTCAGGATGCGGAAGGAATGTGCTAGCATTGAGTAACCTACTGCTCGTGATAGATCTGCTGGTTATCGAGTGGATGGATTTCCAGATTGTACGGCTATCGCTGAGCCCGGTTGCCATATCTGCCTTGCTTCTAGGGTTCATCTGGAACGGAGAGGATTGATGCTGTTGTCTCACTTCCTTGCCGGCGCCGTCAGCTTCGGGTTTTTATCGCTGGACTGTTTTCCTGCGCTTTGGCGTCGCACAGGAGACGAATTGTTCTTGGCGTTTGCGCTGGCGTTAGCTCTGATGGCCATAGGACAGGCTGTGATAATGATTGCAAATGGCTATCTTGATGAACATAGCTGGGCGTATCTGCCGCGGCTGGGGCCTTTCTGCTAATCATTACAGCGATCGCACGGAAAAACCGTCCCTGTGGCTAGCGTCGAAACATGAAAACGCCGCTAGGGGATATCAATGCCTTATGCCGTGCGCTTTTTCTTTTTACCGGCGGCGGAAACTTCGTTTCTACCAGTGCATATTCACGGACAAGTGTCTCCAGCGGAGGTGCCATCTCTCGTTGAGAGAGCGGATCATGCCCGGCGTGGGTACGCGCTTACGGGATGTCGTCTTCCACTGCGATCTCGCCCGGTTGCGAACCGGCCCTCACGCCTGGCCCACGATTTCCTCAAATGTCTCATAGAGAATGTCCATCAACCCCACATCAATCACCACGAGAATGGATTTCCGTCAGGGCTAAGGGAGAAGGTGATGCCGCACCGACATGCCGGACCCATGGAGGCAATCGATCAAATCCATCCCGACAAAGAGCCCCTGCTATATGGGCGTCGACAGTTGACTCAGAAATCTACACCAGCGTGAATCCCTAAAAATTTTACTATGGCCGGGCTCAAACCGGTCTGCGCGCTCGCGCCAGCGACGGCTGTGTGCAGGCCAGCGGTAAGCCAGGGCTGTCCCATTGCGCAGTGAGAAGAATTCCTTCGTGAATTAGCGTTACGTAGGCCCGTTGAAGATCGGGACCTCCGAAGCAGATATTGGACGGATGCCCCTGCGGCGTAGGTATAATTTCGCCGCGTCCCTCAGGCGAAACCCGCAGGATCAGCTGGTTTACCGGGCAAGCCACGCAAATCTTGCCGTCGGCCTGGACCGCCATGGAGTCCATGACCAGTTCTGGATCCTGGTAAAGAATCTGGCTGCGGTTCGGATCATCGATCGAGACTTGCCAAAGGCAACCGCTGCTGGTTTCGCTCACATACAGGATCTTGCCATCGGGACTGAGCCCGACCCCATTCGGGCGCTCGAAAACACGACCAAATGGCTGGATCGCCGAGCCATCCGCCAGTGCATGATAGACACGACCAGGCTGGGGCGAGGCACGCTTGGCGGAACCATAATCGCTGAAATAAAAACCTCCCCTGGTGTCGAAGACCAGATCATTTGGGGAGAGCAGCGGAAGGCCATCGCAAGAGTCATAGAGCAGCTCGACCTTGCCGCTGTCGAGATCTACGGTTTCGATCCGGCCACCCGGCGGGGTCGAATTGCTGTCGTCTCCGGCCGCCAATTTGGAAAGATCGGCTGGCGTTAGCCCGCCATTGTTGCAAAGATAGCATCGCCCGTCCGGGCCTATCGCAGCGCCGTTCGGTCCGCCACCCGGCTCTGCAACAAGCTCCAGCGATCCATCGTCAAATGCGCGGACAAGCCGTCCGGTCGAGACCGCAACGCAAATAACGCTGCCATCGTCCAGCGCTACCGGCCCCTCGGCATAAGCAATGCCGTCGCAAAAAAGATCGAAGTGCATGGCGGTTTGCAAAAGGGGACTTTTGGACGGCAGAATGCCCATCTTCCTCTCCTTGGTCTTCGTTCTACCTTGCCATCATATCATTGCAAGTTGAGGAGAAGCGTCCTTGGGACGCGCAAACTCCCAAGCTGGGGCTAAACCGCCCTGCCAAATGATCGGGGCCAAACGATCAGGCCGCTAAAGCAAAGTGCAAAGATGTCTAACGCCAGGAGCATCATGCGCGAGAACGTCGCAGCCGACGCGCAAGCCATCGCCTCTCCCATCGCGCATTGCGGATCTATCGCGCTCATCCGTTCGCCGCATCGCGGCACGGGACGACCGTCGCTAGCGGGACAGATGGTCTGCACCGCCGCCCGCCCCGCTGTTCCACATCGTGACAAAGCCTCGGGCTCGCTTTCTGTTCGGGAGAATTCGCGTCGCGACGGGATGACGGGCACTGATTGACAAGTCTTTTTTCTGGAATCAGTTTGCCCTTACGGCAAATCCAGCAAAGAAGCCGCATTTCGACGGACTCGACGTTTTGGAGTCAGTTTTTCATTTGGGGCTCGTTCTGACGGAGCCTACGCGACCGACCGCAGACTTGCAGGAGAGGAACCTTGTCAAATTATCCAAAGCCAGGCGGCGATATGCTACTGGAAATCTATCGTCGCGCGGCGCTGATCCGTCAGAACGACATAAGGGTGATCAAGGAGATAAGGGCGGGGCGGCTGGTCACCAGCTATTACTCGCCGAGGGGCCAGGAGATCATTCCATCGGCGGTCTCTGTTAGCCTCGATGAGCGCGACAAGATTTGCACCATTTATCGCGGTACCCATGACATGCTGGCGAAGGGGTTTCCGCTCAAACCGCTGTGGGGCGAGCTGGCCGGTCGGATTTCGGGCAGCTGCAAGGGCAAGGGCGGGACCATGCACCTCACCCACCCCGAGAGCGGGTGCATGGTCACCACGGGTATCGTCGGATCCTCCATGCCGATTGCAACGGGCCTCGGCTGGGCTGCCAAGCTGGATGGCCAGGGTGCCGTCTCGGTAGCCTATTTCGGCGATGGCGCGGCGAATATCGGGGCGTTTCACGAATCGCTCAACATGGCATCTTTGTGGAAGCTGCCGGTAATCTTCATCTGTCAGAACAACCGCTACGCGGAGCACACCAGCTTCGCCAATTCGACGGCGGTTGAAAGGCTTTCCGTCCGGGCGGCCGGCTACGCAATGCCGGGTGTGACGATCGAAGGCAACGACCCCGAGGAGATGTATGGCGCTGCCAAGGTGGCCATCGATCGGGCGCGGGCGGGTGAAGGGCCGACCCTGATCGAGGCACTCACCTTTCGATTCAATGGCCATGTGCTGGGCGACGCCGCCGCCTATATTCCATCAGCGGAGCTTGAAAAGGCCAAGGCGGCCGATCCCGTACCAAAGCTGCGCCAACGGCTGCTGGACGACAGGGTATCAGATCTTGCGGGCATCGAAGAGATTGAGAGCGCCATTGCGGAACGGATCGAACAGGCCGTTGCCGCCGCCTATGCCGCGCCGACCCCAGGCATCGAGGAAATGAAGCGCGACGTTTTCGCGCACGAGTTGGCATGAAGGAAGCCACGATGGAGATGCAGAAGCTGAACGCCATTCAGGCGATAAATCTCGCCATCGATCACGCCATGGCCGCCGACGCCAAGGTTCTCGTGCTGGGCGAGGAAGTGGGCGACTTTGAGGAAGGCGGTATCCTTGGTGTGACCAAAGGCCTTTCGACCAAATATGGTAGCGACCGCGTCCGCTCCACGCCGATTTCGGAGCAAGCCATTATCGGCGCGGCAATCGGCGCGGCGCTGGGCGGCTACAAGCCCATTGCCGAAATCATGCTCATGAACTTCATGACCGTGGCGATGGACATGATCACCAACCATGCCGCCAAGCTGCGGTTCATGTCCGGCGGCCAGACTGGCGTCCCGATCGTCATCCGGACCCTGACCGGTACCGGCTTCGGCAACGGCGGGCAGCACAGCGATTATCTGGAAAGCTGGTTCGCCCACACCCCCGGGCTAAAGGTGGTGGCGCCGTCCAATCCCGTGGACGCCTATGGGCTGATGCGTTCGGCCATCGATGATCCGGACCCCGTTATTTTCATCGAGAATTTGGCCAGTTACTGGAACACGGCTGAAGTCTCGGGCGAGATCGTCCCCATCGGTCAGGCAAAGATCGTGCGTAAGGGCGCGGATGTGACGATTATCGCCCATTCGCTGATGGTCGGCCACAGTTTGGCTGCCGCTGAATCGCTTACCAAGCAGGGGATCGATGCCGAGGTTGTGGACCTGCGCACCATCGCTCCCTGGGACCAGGAGGCGGTGCTCGCATCGGTCGGCAAGACGGGCCGCGCGATTGTTGTGCACGAGGCGGTCCGCGAACACGGGATCGGTGCGGAGATTTCAGCGGTAATCAACGAGCGGCTGTTCGGGAGGCTCAAAGCACCGGTCCAACGCCTTGGCGGCATGTTCAGCGCTGTTCCGTTCGCGAAACCGCTGGAAAGCGCATATGCCCCCTCAGCCGCCGCGATTGAAGCCGCAGCGCTGTCGATAGCTAAGGAGTAATCATGGCCACCACAATCCTTCTGCCCAAGCTGGGCTTTTCAATGAATGAAGGGAAGCTGTCCGAATGGTCGGTGGAGGATGGCGCGCCCGTAGAAGAGGGTCAGACCCTGTTTGTGCTTGAGAGCGACAAATCGACAACCGAGGTGGAATCCCCGGCGTCTGGCACGCTGCGTATCATGGTGCCGGCCGGGGGGGATTACGAAGTCGGGACAGTGCTTGGAGTGATCGAGTAAGCCCGCGAATGTCGCCAGAGCCAATACCCAGCAAGCATAGACGACCTGCTCCCGCGCCTGCTCGATGCCGAGAACGAGCTCGAAGCGCGGCGAACCCGTCCGACGGTTTAGCGAGGGATCGTCCCCGGAGTCTGATGAGCGACGATGCTGACAGTAACGGTTTTTTGCCAGTCGATTTCAACGATTATAGTGTAACCGAAGCCCCGGCCTGGGCCACCTGCAGCGATACAGCGAGCCGGTGCTCGACGCGGTGATCCAGGCGTCCTGCATGTCGGCTCCGCCGAAGGCGATGTTGGTCACCAGCCTGTCGGGAACGGGATAGAACTCGGTTGAGCCGTCAGGATGGAATGAAGTAATACCGCCATCACCGACCGTGCCGACGCAGACGCGTCCATCCGCTTCTACGGCAAGGCTGTCGAGAAATTGAAAGCCCGGCAGCGTACAGATCACGCGTCCGGCAGCCCAGGGATCATCAGGCTCGATAGCCACGCCGGGACGTTCGAGATCGATCGCCCAAAGGCGCGCGCATATCGAGTCCGCCACATATAAGATATTGTCGTCGGGGGACAGGCCAATACCGTTTGGCGTCGGGATATTGCGTCGCCAGCAACGAATATGCGAGCCGTCGGCCTTCGCGTAGAACACCGCTCCCTGGTCCCGCTGGTACTCGTCGGATTTGCCAATATCGGTGAACCAAAATCCGCCTTCTTTGTCGAACACGATGTCGTTTGGACCGCTCAGCGGGCGACCTTCGCATTCAGTATAGAGGGTCGTGAGTTTGCCCGTGTCCAGGTCCAGGCGCTGGATAGAACCTGTGATATAGTCGTGCGATTTGTGGCCAGCGAATGTCAGCCCACCGTGATGAACGAACTCCAGGCCCCCATTGTTGCAGATGTACGCAGCGCCATCCGGGCCGATAGCAATCCCGTTTGGACCGCCGCCTGTCTCTGCAACCACGTCGATCTTGCCATCGGGCCAGACCCGACTGACCGTCTTGCGGGCGATTTCAACCAATAAAATCGAGCCGTCAGACATCACGACGGGCCCTTCGGGGAACTGCAGTCCATTTGTAATTAATATATGGTCCATCGCTCCCCCAATCGGCGCCGAAGTACTCGAGCAGGTTCATTTTCATTTCAGAGAAACGAATTGAACAAGATTTTTAAGCTTTAACTACTATAATTCATGGCTTCATCACGCGTCAAGCCGGCGATTACGTACGGCATTGAAGCACAGCTGACCGAGCCTGCATGTCCGTGGAGACGGCTGGATCGGTTGACCGTGTCACGCGTCGACAGCTATGGAGACTTCAGGAGAGCCCTAAAGAGGTATGAGTATGGGAAATGATGCCTCTGAGGGGGAGGATTTTGGCGCCCGCTCCGCTGGGTACCGCATCAAGACCGACGTGCTTGTCGTGGGCGGCGGTCCAGTCGGAATGACCTGTTCGGCGCTTCTCGCCCAGATGGGGATCAAGAGCATCGTCATCGACCGCAAGGATGCCGTGTCCTATTACCCGAAGGCGAGGGCCATCAACGCCCGATCGATGGAAATATTCCGCCAACTCGGTTTGGAGCAGGCGATCTCCGCCGCGATGCCTCCTGAACGGACGCGGAACTTCGCCGTGGGCAAGAGGCTCGCTCTATCGGAGTTGCAGTTCTTCCCTTTTGGCTTGGGAAGCCTGACTGCCAATCCGCTGACTCCCGTGCTCGGAAGCTTTTGCACGCAGGATCGGCTGGAGCCAATCTTGTTTGATCATCTGCAGAAGCAGTCTGTTGTCGAGATGATGTTCGGCACGGAGCTTATCGATTTCACCCAGCGCGAGGATGGCGTTTCGGCCATTGTCCGGCCCGCATCCGGTGGGGCTGATGTGGAGGTTGACGCGCTGTACATTGTGGCGGCGGATGGCGCGCGGAGGACCTGCGCGGAGATCGCAAACATCGGCATGATCGAGCGGTCTGATGCGAGCCCCATGCTGACGCTCATATTCAAGGCGCCTCTCTCGGACATCATAGCGCCGCTTAAAAGCGTCTTCATCGTACTGGGCGACAGCGATGGCTCTGGGACTGGCTCTATTGCCGGCGTCCCGCTGGCGAGGGATCCCAACGAGTGGAGCATCCTCTGTCAATGCGATCCCGAGCTTGGCCCCGATTTGTCGCGCTATACTCCGGAAAAGGTTGCTGCGATGGTCCGCGACATTGCCGGCCTGCCCGACCTACCGGTCGAAGTCACCACATCAGCGATCTGGTGGAAAAGGGCGGCCATAGCGGAGACGTTCGTTCGTGACCGCTTGGCGCTGATTGGGGATTGCGCGCATCTGATGCCTCCTGCAGCCGGTCTTGGCATGAACACCGGCCTTCTCGATGCGCATAACCTCGCCTGGCGGCTGGCCGCCCTGACTAGGGGGGCGGGGCAGGAGCTGCTCGATGGTTATGATCGGGAGCGGCGCCAGGAAGTGGGGCTCGTGATGGATGCGGCGATGCAGAATGATCTCAAGTCCTATCAGCCCAAGGACCTGTGGAATCGGCCACAGTGGGGTGTTGTGCTTGGCGCCCAATATGATCATGGCGATGTAGTCGCTGACGGCTCTCCTCCCTATCCTCGCGCCTATCCATATTATGATTACGAGCCTTCCGGGCGTCCGGGAGAGCGGGCGCCTCACATGTGGCTCGACGAGGCGCGGAGCCATTCGATTCTCGACTTGTTCGGCAAGGATTTCGTGCTCCTCGGTGAGTCCGCCGAGGTGCTTGCCAGGTTCGATCCGATGCCCGAACTGGGCGCGGCAACCATCGTCAGGCATGCTCTGGGCGAAGTTGCCGGAGAGGAGGGTGTGCGGAACTGGCGTCGCCTCTACGGAGTGGAGCCGAATGGCGGCGTACTTGTACGACCGGATGGCGTCGTCTGCTGGCGCGGCACAAGACCGGACGGGCCGAAGAGGGCTCTCCTCTCCATTCTACGTCTCAACCATCCCATTGTTTCGAAAAGGAGCTGCGTATGACCCCTTTGGACCGCCTCGTCGCGATCGAGGAGATTAAAGGTCTTCGCGCCAGGTGGAGCAAGCTCGTCGATCAATTGCGGTGGCAGGACCTGAGTTCGATCCTCGCCCCCGATGCCGTACTCGATCTCTCGGGTATATCCACGGTCGTGGGGATAGAGACCCCGGCCCCGCCAGTGCACGGCGCTCAAGCCATTTGTGATTTCCTGGCCGCGGGACAGGGACCCGACAGCCGACAGATCCATATCGTGACCATGCCCGAGATCCATTTCGACTCTGAGACCGAGGCTCACGGTAGTTGGCGACAGGAAAGCTTTATTTACGGGCTCGCTGGAAAGGGAAAGGTCGGCATCGGCTACGGGACAATCGAGGACACCTACCGGAAGATCGACGGCCGCTGGTTGTTTCAGTACATGCGGGTTCTTGTGGACCATGTTATATGACCCCGGACGGGTAGATCTTCCCCGCCGGCCGCGCCTACCTATATAACAGTCGCTATTGGGAGGATTGTGCCACCCGCTCCCGCATGGCCCCATATCCACGAAGCTGGATCATGATGAGCAACGGTGAAGCCACTGCGCTGACCGCCGTAACCCACGCCATGGAGACGTTCACCATATTGTCGTCGTGGAACAGGCGCTCGGTCAGCAATGCGACGGCGGTTGTCCCAAATCCGAGTCCGAAGATATTGCCGAGCAGCATATAGACGGCGATCGCCCTTCCGCGGAATTGGGGAGGGACGACATCGTACAGCGCCGGATAGCTCAGGCTCGTTAGCGCGCCGGACACCAGCTGCGCCAGGAACAGCCCGAGGAGGAACAACCAAGGGGAGCCAGGTACAACGAAAAGAATTGCTGCCAGCAACGCCGGCACCGTGCCGCCAAACCATGCGCTCAATCGGCCGCTGCCGCTATTTCGCCGCGCGAGCCAATCACCCAGGAAGCCGCCGAGGAGCGTTCCCAGCACACCTCCGGGGGCCATGGCGGCTCCGACGGCCATACCGGCATCAGATGCCTTGAAGCCGTAGACGCGGATCATAGCCGTGGGCGCCCATACCGCACTGGCGTTGGCAAGCATGAAAATGCATGAGAAGCCGAAGTATAAAGGCAAGAATATCTGCCACCTTTTCGCAAGGAAGCGAAAATAGCTCGAGCCCGCGTCACTGGTCTCATGATGTTTGCTCAGGCGCGGTTCGCGCACCGTCAGTATCAGCAGAATGACCAATAAGCTGGGCGACGCGGCCACGAAGAAGGCCACTCTCCAGGTCTCCATTTCTCCCAGCAACGGCAGGCTCGACATCTCTCCCTGCTTCAGCAGCTTGAGAATGCCTCCGGCGATCAGCGGTGCCGATGTACCGCCTATGGTTGTCGCCGTTGTCACGATCGCCATAGGCACGCCGCGCCGCGCCGCGGAGAACTTGTCGCTCACCATCGAATAGGCGGCCGGCAAGAGACATGCTTCGCCGATCCCGACTCCCGCCCTCGCCGCAAAGAGCTGCCAGAAGGTCTGCGCCAGGCCGCAGAACACAGTCATTAGGGACCAACAGGCGATTCCGGCGACAATGATCATCCGTCGATCGAGACGATCGACCAAAGTGCCGATCAGAAGGCCAGACAAGGCGAAAGAGACCGAAAATGAAAATCCCTGGATGATGCTGACTTCGACCTCGCTCAACGACAGCGAATGCCTAAGATCGGGTACAAGAACATAAATGATGCCGCGGTCCATGTAGGATAATATTGTCGCACAACAGATGACAAAGACCAAATACCAGTGATCGATCTCCAGCGAAGCCTTGTTTTTGAACATATCTCTCTCCGGCCTGTGCAGAAGCATTTCGCCCAGGATCTCTCAGCACCAATCTCATGGCCCCCGATCGGCCAAGGCGGAGATTTGTGCCTTCATGTTACCCTTGCGAGCCAATGAAGGCAGCATGTGGATAGCATAGGATACAAGTTTCGGTCGAAGCAACCCCAGGAGGTCCTCTCCTGAAACGTTTGGCCATCCTTTTGACAGCATCGTTGGAGCTATTCGAGCCAGACGCTCGCGAGCCCCGTCGGCAAGCTCAAGCTGCGC
>Ga0207641_10005474_pt1 | contig 10830 bp, 13 predicted proteins | sample KBSSwiS62_FD_184306 | JGI IMG/M metagenome (GOLD analysis project Ga0207641, IMG submission 184306) | Switchgrass rhizosphere microbial communities from Kellogg Biological Station, Michigan, USA - KBS Switchgrass S6-2 (SPAdes) (version 2) | ecosystem: Host-associated > Plants > Roots >... | reverse complement strand
GGCCGGCGACGCATCTGGGGTGGATTTTGCAAAGTCAGACCAACGCGTTGAGCTCCGGCCTTTCGACCAACTGGGTGGATGTGGCTGGCTCGTCCGCCGTGACCTCGACTAACATCACCATCACCCCGACGGTGCCGGCGGCGTTCTATCGCCTGCACCATCCTTGATTCAATTGATCGTAAAACCTGAAGATTAAATTGCAGCCACGCGGGCCGGTTCCGGGTATCCTGTGAACCGGCCCGCATTTTCGTTCCATTCAAAACCAATGAATAAACTTGTTCATCGTCTGTTGCGGTTCGGCCTGGTGTGCAGCCTGGCCAGCCTCGCGGCTGTCTTCGCGGTATTCGCCTCGGCATCGGGTGAGCTGGATCCGGTGCAGGCCGCCCAGGCCCCGCCGACGCCGCTGCCCGGGGTGCCGCGCCACGCCCGTCGGACGCCCGCGAACCCGGCCCCGGCGAGCCTGGAGTCGCGCCGCCGCCGGCCCGGGAGCCCGGCGATGAACGCGCTGGGCCGGCTGCGCCACAGCCCGCCGGAGGACCCGATCGTCCCGCGCCAACAGGGCCCGCGACCGAGTGGCGAGGCGGGAGAGCTCTTCCGCCCCCCGTCCCCCCGCGCCCCCGAGGACTGATCCCTCACGACCCCCGCCCATTATGGAACCACAACGGGAGAATCGGCAGGCGAGAATCCCGTTATGGTTCCATGATGGGAGGCGGTGTCAGCCGGCGATGGTCCAGGTGTCGCGGCCGTTGAGGAGGGCCTGGAGGTCCACGTCGGGGTTGCGGTCCTTGGCCTGTTGGACCTGGGCTCGCGCGCCGTCGTCGTAGGTGGTGCGGTCGACGTTGCGGAAGATGCCCGTGACGGTGTGGTCCAGGTTCTGGTCCGAGAGCCGGGAGAGCGCGAAGGCGAGCTCGTGGTTCGCGGCGTCGTGGATCACGATCTCGGACGGGTCGACCGAGGCGGCCTTGACGACCTCGAGCCGGAACCCCTTCTGCACGACGGCGTACTGGTCGTCGGCGGGCCCGAAGACGATGGGCTCGCCGTCCCGGACGGCGATCAGGCGCTGGTCCTTGGTCTCGGGCTTGCGGAGGAGGTCGAAGGAGCCGTCGTTGAAGATCGGGCAGTCCTGGAAGATCTCGACGAGCGCGGAGCCGCGGTGCGCGGCGGCAGCGCCGAGGACCTCGGTCAGCGACTTGCGGTCGGAGTCCAGCGCACGCCCGACGAAGCTCGCCTCGGCGCCCAGCGCCAGGGAGACCGGGTTGAACGGGTGGTCGACCGAGCCCATGGGGGTGGACTTGGTGACCTTTCCGACCTCCGAGGTGGGGGAGTACTGGCCCTTGGTGAGGCCGTAGATCCGGTTGTTGAACAGCAGGATCTTGAGGTTGACGTTGCGGCGCAGCGCGTGGATCAGGTGGTTGCCGCCGATCGAGAGCGCGTCCCCGTCCCCGGTCACCACCCACACCGACAGGTCCGGGCGGGAGACGGCCAGGCCGGTGGCGATGGTGGGCGCGCGCCCGTGGATCGAGTGCATGCCGTAGGTGTTCAGGTAGTACGGGAACCGGCTGGAGCAGCCGATCCCGGAGACGAACACGGTGTTCTCGCGCTTGATGCCCAGGGTGGGCAGGAACTGGCGGACGGCGGCGAGGACGGCGTAGTCACCGCAGCCGGGGCACCAGCGGACCTCCTGGTCGGAGGTGTAGTCCTTGGCGGTCTGCTTGGCGTCGGTGTGGGGGACGAGGTCCAGCCCGCCGATCGACGGCAGGCCGAGATCGGTGCTCATGCCTGTGCTCCTGTGACAGCGCCGTGGGTGGCGCCGTTGGTGGTGTTCGTGTCCGGGTGGTCGCCGGAGAGGTAGTCGAGGAACACGTCCTGCAGCTCCTCGGCCTTGAACGGCAGCCCGCTGACCTTGGTGTAGGACTTGACGTCCACGAGGTAGCGGCCGCGCAGCAGCAGGGCGAGCTGGCCGAGGTTCATCTCCGGCGCCAGCACGGTCTTGTAGCGGCGCAGGACCTCGCCGAGGTTGGCCGGCATCGGGTTGAGATTGCGGACGTGGGCCGTGGCGATCTTGTGGCCCTTCCCGCGGACGCGCCGGGCGCCCGCCACGATCGGGCCGAACGTCGAGCCCCAGCCGATCACGAGCAGCTCGGCCTCGCCGGACGGGTCGTCGACCTCGATGTCCGGGACGGTGATGCCGTCGATCTTGGCCTGGCGGAGCCGGATCATGCGGTCGTGGTTGTCCGGGTCGTAGCTGATCGAGCCGCGGCCGTCCGCCTTCTCCAGACCGCCGACGCGGTGCTCGAGGCCGGGGGTGCCGGGCACCGCCCACGGGCGGGCGAGGGTCTCGGAGTCCCGCAGGTAGGGCCAGAACTCCCCGGACCCGTCCGGAGCGTTCGGCGCGGTGGCGAACTGCGGGTCGACCGGTTCCAGAGCGGAGACGTCGGGCACGTTCCAGGGCTCGGAGCCGTTGGCCAGCGCGCCGTCGGAGAGCACGATCACCGGGGTCCGGTACCTCACGGCGACCGCGGCGGCCTCGAGCGCGGCGTGGAAGCAGTCTCCGGGGGACTGGGGGGCGATGATCGGCAAGGGTGCTTCGCCGTTGCGGCCGAACATCGCCTGCAGCAGGTCGGCCTGCTCGGTCTTGGTCGGCAGCCCGGTGGACGGACCGCCGCGCTGCACGTCGATGACCAGCAGGGGGAGCTCCAGGCTCACGGCCAGGCCGATCGCCTCGGACTTCAGGGAGATGCCGGGGCCGCTGGTGGTGGTGACCCCCAGCGCGCCGCCGAAGGAGGCGCCGATGGCGGAGCCGACACCGGCGATCTCGTCCTCGGCCTGGAACGTGGTGACGCCGAAGGCCTTGTGCTTGGACAGCTCGTGGAGGATGTCCGACGCCGGCGTGATCGGGTAGGAGCCGAGGAACACGGGCAGGCCGGTGGTGCGCCCGGCCGCGACGATGCCGTAGGACATCGCGGTGTTGCCGGTGATCTGCCGGTAGGTGCCCGGGGCCAGCTTCGCGGGGGCGACCTCGTAGGTGACGGCGAAGGCCTCGGTGGTCTCGCCGTAGGCGTGCCCGGCGCGGAAGGCCAGGACGTTGGCCTCGGCGATCTCGGGCTTGCGGGCGAACTTCTCGCGCAGGAACCGCTCGGTGCCCTCGTGCGGGCGGTGGTACATCCACGACAGGAGCCCGAGGGCGAACATGTTCTTCGCCCGCTCGGCGTCCTTCTTGCTCAGCCCGGTCTCCTCCAGCGCACCCCGGGTGAGGGTGGCCATGGCGACCGGGTGGACCTGGAAGTCGGCCAGCGAGTCGTCCTCGAGGGGGTTGGCGTCGTAGCCGACCTTGGTCAGGTTGCGCTTGGTGAACTCGTCGGTGTTGACGATCAGGACGCCGCCGTGGGGCAGGTCGCCGATGTTCGCCTTGAGCGCGGCGGGGTTCATCGCCACGAGCACATCGGGCCGGTCGCCGGGGGTGAGGATGTCGTAGTTGGCGAAGTGCAGCTGGAACGACGACACGCCGGGCAGGGTCCCGGCGGGGGCGCGGATCTCGGCGGGGTAGTTCGGCAGCGTGGACAGGTCGTTGCCGAACGCCGCGGTCTCCGACGTGAAGCGGTCGCCGGTCAACTGCATGCCGTCGCCCGAGTCGCCCGCGAACCGGATGACGACCCGGTCCTTCGTGACGACCTCAGGCTCGGATGTGACGGCGACGTCGTTGGTCGTCATGTCGAGGTCATTCCCCGATTCGATTCGTGAGGCCCAAATGTCCGTACGAGGTTAACGTTCCGTTGCGGGGGACGTCCCTCGGCCTGGATACACGTCACACGGACCTTCACCTCTTCGATATCCGTGCCTGGAGCGCGGTCACCCGCTCCGTGAACACCTCCGAGTGTACGGACGTCGCCTGCGCCCTCACCTCGATCTCCGTCGCCGCGGCGTGCGAGATCGCCCCGGCCGTGACGCCCATGGTGGCCTTCGTCGTCTCGACCAGCGCGCGCGGCGCCGACGCGGCCCGGCTCGCCAGCTCGTGGGCGCCGGCCAGCAGCGCCGCGTCGTCTGGGTACCGGCGCCAGACCAGGCCGACGCGCTCGGCCTCGGCCGCGTCCAGGACGTCGCAGAAGAGGGTCAGCGCCTTCGCTCCCTGGGTGCCCAGGGCCCGCTCGACCATCCACGTGTAGCCGCCGCCCGGGTGCAGCCCGAGCTGCATGAACCGGGCGTCGAACTTCGCGCCGGGGCCGGCGAGACGGACGTCACAGGCCAGGGCGAGGTTCAGCCCGGCGCCCACCGCGGCGCCGTTGACCGCCGCGATGGTCGGCAGCGGGCAGTTCGCGACGACCAGGAAGCCCGAGTAGACCTGGCGCAGCCGCGCGGGATCGGCGCCCTGCAGTTCGGAGAGGTCCCCGCCCGCGCAGAAGGCGGGCGGCTCGCCGGTGAAGACGATCGCGCCGACGTCCGGATCGGCCACCGCCGCGTTCACCGCCGCGACCAGCTTGCCCGAGAGGTCGAGGTTCATCGCGTTGCGGCGCTCGGGATAGGACACGGTGACCAGGGCGACTCCGTCGGTGACCGACGTCCGGACTTCGGTGGGCATGGGGTGATCCTGACATCCTCGACCGGGCTGTGGGGATGCGGTGCGCGGGCGGGCCGCGGAACACCGTCTCCCGGCGGGTCGTTGACGCAACGTCATCGCGAGACGAGGAGGCCATCGGTGCACGGTCACCTGAACGGGCTCAAGACGGCCCTCCTGCTCGGTGGCATGAGCGCGCTCGTGCTGCTGGTCGGCGGGCTCGTCGCGGGTCGGACGGGGCTGATCGTCGCGCTGCTCGTCGCGCTGGCGATGAACGGCTACGCCTACTTCAACTCGGCGGCGATGTCCCTGCGGGCGATGCACGCCCGGCCGGTGACCGAGGCGGAGGCGCCGCAGCTGTACCGGATCGTCCGGGAGCTCTCGCAGCGCGCACGGCAGCCGATGCCGCAGCTCTACCTCAGCCCGACCGAGGCGCCCAACGCGTTCGCCACCGGCCGGAACCCGCGCAACGCGGCCGTGTGCGCCACCACCGGCCTGCTCGAGCTGCTGGACGAGCGGGAGCTGCGCGCGGTCCTCGGGCATGAGCTGTCCCACGTCTACAACCGGGACATCCTCATCGCGTGCGTCGCGGGCGCGATGGCCTCGATGATCAGCTTCCTGGCCAACATGGCGATGTTCGCCGGGATCTTCGGCGGGGAGGACGAGGACCGGCTCAACCCCTTCGCCGCCCTCCTGATCGCGCTGCTCGGCCCGATCGCGGCTGGGGTCGTCCAGATGGCCGTGAGCCGGTCGCGGGAGTACCAGGCGGACGCCTCGGGGGCCCGGCTGACCGGGGACCCGCTGGCCCTGGCCTCGGCGCTGCACAAGCTGGAGCGGGGCACCGCGTTGGCGCCGCTGCCGCCCGAGCCGCAGCTGGTGTCGCAGTCGCACCTGATGATCGCGAGTCCCTTCCGGCCCGGCGAGCAGATGGCGCGACTGTTCTCCACACACCCGCCGATCAGCGAGCGGATCAGGCGGCTGCAGGAGATGGCGCGCCGGCCGCGTTGAGCGTCGGCGCTGAAACAGTCGGTGGGGCGCGGCATGCTGTGCGGGTGCTCTCCACCACCAGCGAGTACGGCATCCTCGGCGTCCGGGACGTCGACTTCCACCTGGAGCGGATCGCGCCCGCCCCGGACCTCGCGGAGCTGGTCGAGCGGCACTGGGTGGTGACGTGGGAGCTGCCGCCGGGTCGCTCGGCGTCGGTCACCCTGCTGCCGCAGCCCTGCGTGAACCTCGTGCTGGACCGGGGGATGCTGGCGATCGCCGGGGTGGGGCGGGGGCGCTTCACCTACCGCTACACCGGCGCGGGGCGCGTGTACGGCACCAAGTTCCGGCCGGGCGCGTTCCTGCCGTTCCTGGGGCGGCCGGTGTCCACCATCACCGAGGTCACGGCGCCCGCGTCCGGGCTGTGGGGGCCCGCGGCGGACGAGCTGGCGGCCTCCCTGCGCGGCCCCGTGGCCGATCTCGTCGAGCGCACCGAGGGGTTCCTGCGGGCCCGGTGGCCGGAGCCGGACCCGAACGTCGAGCTGGTGGGGCGGATCGTCGCGGCGCTGCTGCGGGACCGGGAGATCGCGCGGGTCGAGGAGGTCGTGGAGCGGTTCGGGATCCCGGCGCGCACGCTGCAGCGCCTGTTCAACCGGTACGTGGGGGTCAGCCCGAAGTTCGTGCTGCGCCGCTACCGGCTGCACGAGGCGGCGGCCCGGCTCAGTGGCGAGCGGGACCGGCCGTGGGCGGAGGTGGCCGCGGAGCTGGGCTACTTCGACCAGTCGCACTTCATCCGGGACTTCACCGCCGCCGTCGGGCTGACCCCGGTGGCCTACGCGGAGCTCTGTCACCGTCGGTCGGAACCCGTCAGTGCCTAGGTTTCTCAATGAGACTCAGCTACAGTCGGGGCCATGACGGGAGTCGAGATCCGGCGCGAGCGGACGCACACCTGGGAGGATCCGGCGGGCATGGCGGCCGCCGCCGGGCTGGACGGGATGGCGGTCTTCGCCAAGCTGCTCGCGGGGGAGCTGCCCGCCCCGCCGATCCTGTCCCTGCTCGGCTTCGAGCTGGACTCCTTCGCCGAGGGCCGGGCGGCGTTCACCCTCACCCCCGGCGAGCACCACTACAACCCGCTGGGCACCGTCCACGGCGGTGTCTACGCCACGCTGCTGGACTCCGCGATGGGGTGCGCGGTGCACACCACGCTCCCCGCGGGCGTCGGGTACACCAGCATGGACCTGGACGTGAGGTTCCTGCGCCCCATGACCGCGACCACCGGCACGGTCACGGCCACGGGGTGGGTGGTGAGCGCGGGGCGTCGGACCGCGCTGGCCCGCGCCGAGCTGCGGAACTCCGCGGACACGCTGCTGGCGGACGCGTCGTCGACCTGTCTCCTGCTCCGGTGATCGGGTCCTGGGCTGGGTAGCCTGCGCACATGCCGGACGACGACTCCACCACCGCCCTGCCCCAGACCTGCGTGCGGTGCGGGAACCCGGCCCTGGTCCGGATCGTGGGCCGCTGCGCGGGCTGCATCGGCGAGCTCGGCCTCGCCGAGGGCCCCGACTACCAGGCGTTCAAGGCCGAGGTGAAGGCGGAGTTCGGCGTCAAGGGTTAGGTGTGGGCAGGGCCCGATCTGCTGCCACCGGCGGAGGATTCTGCGCGAGAATCTCGCGGCAGGTGTCCTCCGGGGCGGGAGCCCGTTCGTCCCCTGGGTGACACCGGATCCGCCGGTGACCGAGCCGAGGAGTGACCATGCCGCAGTACGCCGCTCTCATCTACAACCGCGACGTCGACTGGACCCGTCCCGAGTTCGCGCAGGAGACCAAGGACTACGCCGAGTTCGGCGAGGCGACCGCCGCGATCCTCCGGGGCGGTGCCGCCCTCTACCCGACGTCGACCGCGACGACCGTCCGGGTGCGCGGCGGCCGGGGCGGTGACCTGGTCACCACCGACGGTCCGTACGCCGAGACCAAGGAGGCGCTGACCGGCTTCTACCTGCTGGAGTGCGCCGACCTGGACGAGGCGGTGAAGGTCGCCGCGACGATCCCGGGGGCCTGGGACGGGGCCGTCGAGGTCCGCCCGGTGATCGACTTCGGCGGCTGAGTGCACGATCCGCGCGCCGCCCTCGTCCGCCTCGTGCGCGACGAGGGCCGGCGCGTGCTCGCCACCCTGGTCCGGCTGACCGGCGACCTGCAGCTCGCCGAGGACGCCGTCCAGGACGCCACCGTCCGCGCGCTGGAGATCTGGCCGCGGACCGGCGTCCCCGCGGAGCCGCGGGCGTGGCTCACCCTGACCGCCCGCCGTCGGGCGATCGACCTGATGCGCCGGGAGGCCGCGCGCTCGGGGAAGGAGGCGCTCGCGATGCCGGATGCGCCCGAGCCCCCGGAGACCGTGCGGGACGACCAGCTCCGCCTGCTCTTCACCTGCTGTCATCCGGCGCTGTCGCACGAGGCGCAGGTCGCGCTGGCCCTGCGCACGCTCTGCGGGCTCACCGTGGCCGAGGTCGCCGAGGCGCTCCTCGTCGGCGAGGACACGATGGCGAAGCGGCTGACCCGGACCCGGCAGAAGATCGCCAAGGCGCACATCCCCTACCGGGTGCCCGCGGACCACGAGCTGCCGGACCGGCTGCGCGGGGTGCTGGCCACGCTCTACCTGCTGTTCACGGAGGGGTACGACCCGATCGGCGAGCCGCGCGCGGCGCTGGTGGACGAGGCGGTCCGGCTCACCCGGCTTGTCCGCGAGCTGATGCCGGACGAGCCGGGTGTGCTGGGGCTGCTCGCCCTGGAGCTGCTCACCGACTCCCGGCGGGCCGCGCGTCGGGACGCCGCCGGTCGACCGGTGCTGCTGGCGGACCAGGACCGGTCGCTGTGGCGGCGCGACCTCATCGAGGAGGGCGTGCGGCTGGTGGGCCAGGGGCTGCGGCACGGCCCCGATCCGTACGTGCTGCAGGCGGCGATCGCGGCGTGCCACGCGATCGCGCCGACCTGGGCGGACACCGACTGGGCGGCCGTGGTGTCCTGGTACGACGTGCTGCTCGACGTGGCCGGCACGCCCGTCGTCGCGCTCAACCGGGCGGCGGCGGTCGCGGAGCGGGACGGGGCGGTGGCCGGGCTGGCCGCGGTGGACGCCGTCGAGGGGCTGCAGCGCTATCCGCTCTGGCACGCGTCCCGGGCCGAGCTGCTGGTCCGGCTCGGGGATCCGGTGGGGGCGCGCGCGGCCTGGGACGCGGCGCTCGCGCTGCCGCAGGAGGAGACCCGCGCCGCCCAGCTGCGCAGGCGCCGGGACGCGACACTGTGAGCCGACCGCCTCGTGGGCGCCGTCGGCAGGGTTGCCGCTGCCCCGGGCGGGTAGCCGCACCGACGTGATCCTGTTCTGTCCGCCCGGGGTGTACCGGGCCCAGTCCGACACCGAGCTACTCGCCGGGCGGCTCTCTCGGGTCGCCCCCGGCCAGGACGTCCTGGACCTCGGCACGGGCACCGGCGCGCTCGCCCTGGAGGCGCACCGCGCGGGCGCCCGTTCCGTGACGGCCGTCGACCTCTCCCGACGCTGCGTCGGCGCGACCCGGCTGAACTCCCTGCTGCACGGGGTGCCCACCCGGGTGCACCGCGGCGACCTCTACGAGCCCGTTCGCGGCCGGCGGTTCGGGGTGGTCGCGGCCAACCCGCCGTACGTGCCGTCGGAGTCGGGAGTCCTGCCGCGCCACCGCCGCGGCCGCAGCTGGGACGCCGGGCCGGACGGGCGGGCGCTGCTGGACCGGGTCATCGACGCCGCCCCGGACCACCTGACGCCCGACGGCGTGCTGCTCCTGGTGCACTCGCAGGTCTGCGGGCCGGAGGAGACCGTGGCCCGGCTGGCTCGCGCCGGGCTCGCGGGCGAGGTCGCGGCCCGGGCGCGGATCCCGTTCGGGCCGGTCATGAGGTCGCGGGCCGAGCTGTTGGAGCGGCGCGGGCTCATCGGCCCCGGCGACCGGCTGGAGGAGCTCGTGGTGGTGGAGGCACACCGTGGCTGAGCCGACCCGGATCACGCTGACCGAGGAGGGGCCTGCGCTGGTCAGCGGCCCCGTCGAGCTGGAGCTGCCGGACGGTACGCGGGTCCGGTCGGATCGCGCCGTCACCGCCGTGTGCCACTGCAGGCGCAGCAAGCGCTACCCGATCTGCGACGCGAGCCACCGGCGGAAGGAGCGGCAGGGATGATCCCCACCCTGCGCGGGCCGGTGTCCGACGCGGTGCTCGGCCGCCTCCGGGGCGGCACGCTCGGCGAGATCCCGGTGGCCGACCCGTACGGCGACGACCTGCAGCTGGCCCTGTACTGCTGCTACGAGCTGCACTACCGCGGCTATCCCGGCGTCGACCCGGAGCTGGAGTGGGACCCGGACCTGCTGCGGGTGCGGCGCTCGCTCGAACAGGCCTTCCTGGCACGGCTGCGGGCGGACGTCGAGCCCGGGGCCGACGTGGCCGCGGAGGTGGACGCGCTGCTGGTCGAGCCCGTCGGGCCGCAGGTCCGCGGCGTCTCGCACCATCTGCAGCGCTGCGGCACGCTGGAGCAGCTGCGCGAGTACGTGACGCACCGCTCGGTCTACCACCTCAAGGAGGCCGATCCGCAGGCCTGGGTGATCCCGCGGCTGAGCGGGGCGGCCAAGGCAGGCCTGGTGACCGTCGAGCACGACGAATACGGCTCCGGCAGGCCCGAACGCATGCACTCGCGGCTGTTCGCCGAGATGATGGCGGAGCTGGGGTTGTCCACGCAGTACGGCGCCCTCGTGGACAGCGTGCCCGCCGAGACGCTCGCCGAGGTCAACCTGATGTCGTTGTGCGGGCTGCACCGCAGCCTGCGCGGGGCGTCGGTGGGGCAGTTCGCGATGGTGGAGCTGACGTCGTCGCCGGGGTCGGAGCGGCTGGTCCGCGCCATGAGGCGGCTCGGCTGCGGCCCCGCGGCGATCCGGTTCTACGACGAGCACGTCGAGGCGGACGCGGTGCACGAGCAGGTCGTCCGCCGCGGCGTGCTGGACCCGCTGCTCGCCGAGGAGCCCGAGCTCGCCGCGGACGTCGTCTTCGGCATCCGGGCGAGCCTGCACCTGGGGGAGCGGCTCGGGGAGCGCCTGTTGGGCGCCTGGGAACGGGGCGAGTCGAGCCTCAGGCAAGCGCCGGAGTCCGTTGAGCGCGGCCCGGTCGAGTGCGGCGGCGAGGCCTGACGAGGGTGGCCAGGCCGAGATCGTGCCCTCGGGGTTGGGGCGCCGCAGGCGGGGTACCTCGCGGCAGTCGACGGAGGAGGTCGTCGTGGGCATCATCCTCGGT
>Ga0207641_10005470_pt1 | contig 10834 bp, 10 predicted proteins | sample KBSSwiS62_FD_184306 | JGI IMG/M metagenome (GOLD analysis project Ga0207641, IMG submission 184306) | Switchgrass rhizosphere microbial communities from Kellogg Biological Station, Michigan, USA - KBS Switchgrass S6-2 (SPAdes) (version 2) | ecosystem: Host-associated > Plants > Roots >... | reverse complement strand
CCTGATCTGCAGGTTGACGTCCGAGAGCACCTGCAGCCCGCTGAAGTCGTGGAACAGTCCTCTGGTCTCCAGGATGTTCATGCGGCCCTCTGCACCGCGTCGCGTGCAGTCCGGCCCGCAAGCCATTTTTGCTTGAGCATCTTCGCGGTGCCGAGCACTCCCAGCGGCGCGAACATGATGACGAACACGAAGATCAGCCCGATCACGAGCTCGACCCGCTCGGTGAAGCGGCTGGTCACCTCCTCGATGACCAGGAACAGCGCAGTGCCCAGGATCGGTCCCATGAAGCTGCCGATGCCGCCGATCATGATGTTGATGATCGGCGCGAAGGAGACCAGCGCGCCGAACGCTCCGTCGGCCGAGACCAGGTTGTGGAACAGGCCGTACAGCGATCCGGACACGCCGGCGAAGGCGGCGGATACGAGGTAGATCACCGCCTTCGATTGCGGCACCTTGAATCCGAGGTAGTCGGTGCGCTTGGCATTCTCGCGGATCGCGAGCTGGACCTGGCCGAATGGCGTCTTCGTGAAGAACCACATCAGCCACAGGCTCAGCGCGAGCAGGACGATCGCGAAATAGTAGAAGTTCTGCGGCGAATCCTTCATCGGCAGCGAGGCGACGCCGGGAATGTTCAGCGGCGGAATCGGGAAATTGCCGATCCCGTCCTCGCCGCCGGTGATCGCTCTGAGCTTGAGTGCCAGCACATACAGGACCTGGGAAAAGGCGAGATGCAGCATCGCGAATGCCGTGCCGCTGACCCTGACCACGATCGGCGCGAGCACGAGGGCGAGAACGAGCGACGCCAGCACGCCGGCGCCGACCGCCGGCAACAGGGCGAGCCCGGAGACGTGCTTCAAGGCCAGAGCCGTACCGTAGCCGCCGGCGCCGAAGAACATCGCGTGACCGAAGCTGAACAGCCCCGTGTAGCCCAGGAGCAGGTTGAGCGAAACGGAGAACACGGAAAAGATGGCGAACGTGACGAACACGTTCGTGTAGTACGGGCCGACCGCTGTCGGCAGCACCGCAAGAGCGACGGCCCCCGCCACCCAGCTCAACGCGGCCAGGGCTCTCCTCATGCGTCCCTGGCGCCGAAGAGGCCGTTGGGGCGAATCGCCAGGACGATGGCCATGAAACCGACGATCAGGACCGAGGCGAACTGGGAAAAGAACTGCACTCCATACGAGCTCAGCAGGCCGAAGATGATCGAGACAACGAAGGCGCCGAGAAGGCTGCCGAAGCCGCCCGTCACGACGACGATGAAGGCATCCATGCCGACCTGGTCGGCCAGCCCGGGGAACACGGTCAGGATCGGCGCGATGGCGACACCGGCGACACCGGCCATCCAGATGCCGATGCCGAACACCATCATGAAGACCAGTGGAATGTTGATGCCGAGGGCATTGACCATTCCGGCGTCGGACACCGCGGCGCGAACGATCTTGCCCAGGCGCGTCTTGTAGAGCAGCAGCGTCATGACGGCGAGGATCGCCAGCGCCAGGCCGATGATGAACAGGCGATAGATCGGATAGTCGAGCCCGGCGAACGTCACCCGCCCCTCGAGGATCGGCGGCATCTTCAGCGGCAGGCTCTCGGTACCCCATATTCCTTTGACGGCTGCCAGGATGATCTGGGCCACGCCAAGCGTCAGGATCAGCTCGCCCATGTGGCCGAAGGCATGCACCTTGGTGAGGAGAAAGCGCTCCATCAACACGCCGCAAATCGCAGTGGCCGGCGGCGCAAGCAGCAGCGCGAGCCAGAAGTTGCCGGTGATGCTGACGAACTGGAAGCCAAGGTACGCCGACAGCATGAAGAACGAGGCGTGGGCGAGGTTGAGGACGCCCATCATTCCGAAGATGACGTTCAGGCCCGCGGCGATCAGGAACAGCACCATCCCGTAGGCCAGACCGTGCAAGCCCTGGGCCACATACATCGCGGTGGTCTGGTCCACGGAGCCCCCCGGTCGTCGCAGAGAAACAGCGCGCAGCCCCGTCCGGTGCAGCGCGCAGCGTTCAGATCATCCGTTCGCGGAGGGCGTGCCGGCTACCCCGCGGCGCTCTGGCCCTTGCAACGGTCCAGCGCCGGGTCCATCCACGGCAGCACGACCCGTGCCGGAAGCACCGTCATCGGCCCGGGCGCCGAGGTTCCGGTGTACCAGTAGTAGGGCGGAATGTTGAAGGATTGCTTCTGCTGATCGGGCGGGACGTACTCGAAGACGTGCAGGTCCTGGACGGCCTTGTGGTCGCAAGCGCGCATCTTGATGACCTTGCCCGTGGTGAACCGGTAGCTGTCGCCTTCCCAGACCTTGATGATCTTCTCGGGGTCGGTGCTCTGCGCCCGCTCGATGACGCTCAGCAACCAGTACGTCTGCTCGATGTACGAGCCGATGTTTCCCGTGCCATGCTCGAAGAGGTGGCTGTTGTAGGGCGCGGTCTTCCACTTAGTTTTCCAGAGATCGTTCCAGGTCTTGTAGTACTTGATCTGTTCCGGCGTCTTGAACGACGGGTTGTCCGTGCCGTACTGGCTGATCTGGATCAGCCCCTTGGTGCCCTCGACGCCGACCTCGTGCAGGAAGTTGGGCTCGTCGAGGAAGACATGGGCGAAGGGGATGCCGACCCCCGCTTGCCGGGCCTGCTTGAGCAGATTGGCGGCGTCCGGGATCCAGTCGCCGGTGAACACCACCTCGGCGCCCGAGGCCTTGATCTTCTCGAGGTAGGGCGCGAAGTCGGTCAGAAAGAGCTTGTGGTAGTCCTCGCCGACGATCTGCGCATCGGGATAGAACTCCTTCATCCCCTTCTTGAACCCGTCGGCGAGCACGTGCCCGAACGAGTAGTCCTGGCACAGGATGTAAAACTTCTTCTCCTTCTTTCTCGTCTGTCCGTAGTAGTAGGCAAGACCGCGGCCGAGCTGGTCGGCCGACATGCTGGTCTGGAACGCATAGCGCGAGAAATTGGTCGCGTCCTGAAGATCGTCGGAGAGAGACGCGGTATTGATCGCGATGACCTTGTACTTGTTCGCGGTCTCGTTGATGATCTTCTGCAGGTTGCTGCCGTCCGTGCCCCACAGCACGTTCACCTTGTCCTGCAGCACCATCCGCTCGGTGATCCTCTTGGCCTGGTCCGGCTTGGACGCGTGGTCAGCCTTGATCAGCTCGATGAGCTTCTTCTTGCCGTCGACCATGATTCCGCCGCGCTTGTTGACGTCGTGCACGGCCCAGGCCGCCGAGGTCCAGTAGATCTGTCCCACCAGCGCGGCGGGTCCGGAAAAGGAGGCGACGACCGCGATCTTGATCGTGTCGCCGGTCGGAATGACCGGGTTGGCCGGATCGAAGTCCGACATGTCCGACATGTTCTTGAAGTCGAAGCCCGCGTTCGCCGCGGGCTGCGCGACCGCCGCCGGCGCCAGGAAGAACAGGGTGAATGCGAGAGGGACGAGACGGTGAACGACACGTTTCATAGCGGGTCCCCTTATCGAGTGAGCGAAAACTCTAGTACCAAGTGCGGTTCGCGCCTAGCGGCAGTTTCCCGACGGCGCCTCTGAGGGATGCTGGCGTCGGTCTCTACGGAAGCGGGCCGCAACTGAGCGGGCTGCGCTCTCCGATCTGGGCCTCCGGCGTCCGTTGAGCGAAGTCTGGCTTGCAGGGAAACCTGCCGCTCGCGAACGTCCGCTCATGGCCCGCCGCGTGAATTCCATGCCTTGACCAACAGCAGCCGTTGGGCCGACCAGGCCCGCACACGCTGAAAGTCAACTTCCCGGCACGCTTGCGAATTCACAGTACCGGCCACAAGGCGACGCTCGAGGCCGCTCGCCGCAGCCTCCCCGACGACGCACGTTTGACTTGGCTGTCGAACTGGCCCATAACGCCTCCATTGTTGTGGGGCCGCTATGGAAGATGCTCAGCACATACTGCTCGAACTGTTCTACGGGCGCTGGCGCAGCCAGACCCTTTTTACAGGTGTGAAGCTGGGCGTCTTCGAAGTGGTCGGAACCGAACCGCGGACCTTCCAGCGGGTCGCTGCCGACCTCGGCATCGATTCAGCGCTCGGGTACCGGCTACTGCGAGCGCTGACCGCCCTGGGTGTGCTGCGGGAGGACGACTGCAGGTCGTTTGTGTCGACCCCGGCGGGTCAGATGCTGCGTGGAGATCATCCGCTGTCTATGCGCGACGCAATCCTGCTGCGAGAGGGGCCCGAACACACGGCGGTATGGAAGCATCTGCCCGACATCGTTCGAGATGGCAGGCAGACCGGATTCGTCCGCGAGTTCGGGATGACGGCCTTCGAGTACGCCGATCGCGAAGCTTCATACGGCGACGCGTTCAATGCCGGGATGAACAGCCAGTCGAATCTGCAGACGGCGTGGACGCTCGAAGCCCTCCAGCCGTGTGCCGTTGGATCGGTGGCCCACCTGTGCGACGTGGGAGGCGGCCGGGGCCACCTGCTATGTCATCTGTTGTCGGTCCACGCCTCGATGCGCGGGACCGTGCTCGATCGCGCTCAGGTGGGCAGACAAGTCGCTGCGGCTTGGGCCGAGCGCCTGCAAGTGGCCGATCGCTATGCATTCATCGCAGGCGACATGTTTATTGCCGTGCCTGCGGCCGACGCCTACATCCTGAAGATGATCCTTCACGACTGGGACGACGCCGAATGCATCCGGATTCTCGACGTCACGCGATGCAATGCAGTGCGCCCCGCCCGGCTGTTCATTGTCGAACACGTTCTACCTGAGGGCGCTGGAGGCCCCGACTATGCCGCCTTGTTCGACATGCACATGATGTGTTGGGGGACTGGCCGCGAACGAACCATCGCTGAGTATCGGGGACTCCTGGAGGCTGGGGGCTGGTCGTTCAAGGCCGCATGGTTTCCCCGCAGCGGAGCCATCGGCGTCGTCGAGGGCAGTTTGGCATCGTGACCCGGCCTTGCCGGAGCCCGTCGTCGAGCCGATTGCCTTCCCGGTGGTTGCTTCGTCAACGCAAGGCTCAAGCACACCTGAATAGGTATTGCGCGTCTGCTTTCAGGCGGTGCGATTTGCAGTATGAATGTCGCAGATGGGTCGATAGTCCTCGTTCGCGACCCAAGGAAGCTGCCACCGACCGACCGCCTGCATCTGGCGTGATCGTGTGAACGGCTTGATCGTGAGTGACCGGCAGGGTTCCGAAGCACACCGGTCGGTCGCATGAACGCTCGTGAATGGCGAGTTGCGGCAACGCCTCCCGTCACGGCTCCAAATTGCTCGCGGAGGAACTTGCTCTGAGGCCGCGAGTGGAGCGTCAGCATTCTCAGGATGAAACGGGTAGGCACCCGCGGGCAAGCGCATGTCTCGCGCTTGAGAGCGTTGCTCGTTCGGATTGACAGGTTACCGCCGGCCGGGGCCGGGCAGTTTCGTCACCCTCATGCCAGTTGCTTCATGAACAGCGGCACCGCCTCGCGCAGGAACTCGATCTCATCCGTGGAGATGCTGCGCGATTCCAGGTCGAAATGAATGAAGGTGCCATAGGGCGTGCCGTCTGGGCGCAAGAGCAACTGACCGTAGTAGGCCTCGACCATGCCGGCATAAGGCCGTTTGGCAAGACGGGGATCTTTGGATACGCAGGAGGTCATGAACTCACCGCTGTCGATGGCGTATTGGCAGAAGCTTCGTTCGAGCGGAACGACCATCAACCAGGTCCGGTATTCGCAGGCGCGGTCGTACGCATACTCCGCGCGCAACACCGAGCCGACGAGCTTGTAGATGGCTGTGAAGCGGTAGGAAGTCCTGTCGTTGAGCAGTTCCAGTGCGCCGCGGATACCGCGATCAGTCAGTGCTTGACGAAGGGCGTCGTACTGGTCGGTTGCATCTAATGCGACATCGAGCATGGATGGGCCTTGGGCGAATGGCAGGGTGGCGAGGTAGCGTCGCCGGGGGGTGGGATTCTAGGGTGGTCGCTGTGACGCAGGCATGAAAGCCCGATCGCGAAGCCGCATTATCCCAACGAAAGGGACGCGGAGGGCGAGAACGCGGGTTCCTGACCCCGGGCCTTGTGTGTCGTCAGCCGTCCTGCGGTGAGCGTGCAGCTGCGTGCAACCCGTGCGAGCAGGCTGAGGCCGAACCCACGGCAAGAGTCTGCTTTCCTGCCGTGATTCGAGATCTGCGAGCGTCGCTGATGGGTAGGCTGCGGGTCGTCGCGGTTCCGATCGTCTCGTCCGAGACCAGCCGTTCGCGAGCTCATCGCTGGCAGGCCCCGATCATGCCGGCCCCTATTTCACCGCCTGTACCCAAGGCGCGCTGCGCCTCTCAGAGGCTGGGCATGGCCTGAAGATAGGCGGCCACGTCCTGGATGTTCTGCGCAGTGAGGTCATGCGCCACCGTCTTCATGATGCTGCCCTCGGGCCGCTCGTCGGTGCGCTGGAACACCAGCAACTGCTTCATCAGGTAGTCCGCATGTTGCCCGGCGAGACGTGGAAACGTCTCGTTGCCCTTGCCCTCCGCTCCGTGGCAGGTCGAACAGGCCGGCACCCCCTTGTCGGCAACGCCGCTGACGAAGAGGGCCTTGCCAGCCTCGAACCTGGTGCTATCACCCTCGATGCGTTGCGGGACCGGCGTCTGGCCGGCATAGTAGGCCGCGAGTCCCTTGATCTGCTCGTCGCTGAGGCTGCGACTCAGGCCCCACATGTATTCGAAGCCGGGCGGGTCGCGGCGGGCACGGCTCCTGAAGCCACTGAGCTGGGCCACGAAGTACGGCTCCGTTTGCGCAGCCAGATTCGGGAAGTTGGGCGACTCCGCAGTGCCCGTCATGCCGTGGCAGTTGGAGCACACTTGTTGCGCCATCGTAGTGGCCGAGACCGCCGGATTGCTGAGATCGCGCGAGCGTTCGGGGTTTGCACAGCCGGTGGCCAGCGCCGACGCTGCGACCACCAGGGCGAGAGTCGCAGGCTTCATGAAGCGTCTCCTGTCGCAAGAACCGGCGGCGTGTGCAGCGCTCAGTACGCCAGCCACGAGTAGAGGAACAGCGTGTTGTTGTCGCGTGCGTTGCGGCCAAAGCCGTCGTAGTTCGTCGAGGCGCCGTTGAACCGGCCGTACGCGGTGTACTGCGCACCGACGCGAAGGTACTGGATAGGCATCCAGAATGCTTCCAGCGTGGCACCCCGCGTCGCAGGGTTGCCGGAGAGATTACTGGCGGCGCCGTCGGTCTTGATGAGCGTGCCGGTCGCGTCGTAGCCGGCAGTCTGGTTCGCCGTGTTGGTCGTACCGGTCAGCTTGAAGAGTCCCAGCGAGCCGCCGTACTTCGCCTGGTAGACATAGCTCACCTTGCCACGCAGCACCTTGTTGGTGTCGGTCGAGTTCGAATTCGCAAGCGTGGGTGCGCCGCTCGCATCGAAGAATGCCGCGGGCTGGTCGGCCAGGGCCGCGGGATAATCATGGCGATTGCGTGCGTAGACCAGCTGCGCGGTGACCGCGTGCGGATCGAGAAGGTATTGGTACTGGGCATCGACCGCGAGGTCGGTGAAGCGGTGCGTGCTGGCCGGATCCGAAGTGTCCAGGGGATCGTCGTACACCCGCGCGACCATCCCCGAGGTTCCGAGCATCAAGCTGTGCGGTCCCCACTCGCGGTTTAGCGCGAGGCGCCAGTAGGGGTTGATGCCGTGCAGCTTGGTCGTGCTCGCGTCGTCGAGCCCCCCGCTCATGAACGAGGTCAGGCCGCGCGAGGTGCCGTAGCCGCCCAGCTCGACGTAGAGCAACTGGTTCCAATAGGCGTACGCAGTGAAGCCGGCGATGTTGCCGCCGGCGCCGAAGCCCGGGTACGGCGCGTTGCCGTCAATGAACCGGCTGCTCGTGGGGCTCGGTAGGGGCACGTACTGCATCCATGCGGCGGCGGTGTTCCACGGGTCCGAGACCGAGGGGTTGTTGTTCGCGCTGAAGCCGAAGATGAGATCGCGCTTGTCGCTGATGAAGCGATCAGCGTAGCGGATGTCGATGTTGTCGGCATTGCTGTGGCCGTGGAAATTGCCGTTCTCGTCCTGCGACGCGTAGGGGTCGTACGTGACCTGCGCGAACGCACCGATGTTGTCCGTGATCTTGCCGCCGAGCAGCAGGCTGGCCGTGGCGAAGATGACGCGGTTGTTCTTCTGGAAGTCGCCGGCCGGGTCGTCGGACTTCGTCGTGTCGGCCACCTTCGAAAACGTGGCCACTGCCATCCCGGAGATTGGCACCGCGCGCTCGCCGATCGTGTAGCCGGTCATCTTGAACGAACGTCCGTAGGGCGTGAGCTCAGGGAACTGTCCTCCGGCGTGACAGGCGACGCAGTTCTGCCCGGTCTGTCGGTTGAAGGCTGGGATCGCCGTTGCATCGGTCGGCGGCAGCGCCAGGACTAGCGCCAGGATCGCAAAGAACGCCTGGAACGGCTTCGCGATGGCCGGGCGGCGTGCGACTTTCGAGTGCTGCATCGTCGTACTCTGCTTGATGCCGGACGCAATCTGGCGCTCATGCCAACCGGGCGGAATTGACATGGATCAACACGGAGTCACGGCGTGGCGGAAAGGGCCATGGAGAGCCGCCCCGGCCCCCTGGATCGCCCCTTCGCGCCGCAGCGTGCACGCGCCAAAGCGGCGGGTCTGGGCGCAACCGAACAGATTGCGCCGACTTAGGGGCGCGCTCTTCGTGAGGCTTGCCCTCATCGTGAAGTTGGACTTCTTCATCCACGCCGGCACGACCCCTGTGGAAGTCCGCCAATTTCTTCGTGCTACAAGTGTCGGGAACGGACGCCTACGGGCGTGACCCTCGAGTTGGGGACGGAAGTCGCATGGACGCTGAGGGCGGAGACTCTTCACCTGAGATGGTCGAATGCTGGTACTGGCGTTATCGAGACCCCGGAACCGGACAGGTCTGCGTGTCCGAAAAGACCCTGACTGCAGAAGAGGCATCGAGCCTTCCCGAGGCAGAGCGCATCGAGAGCAGCAGAACACTGCGCGGCACTGGCGAGGAGGACACGACTCCTGATGTGTTTCGTACGGGTCAGGCGCCGCTGACCTGACGTGGCCGGTCGGCGGCGTTCCGGTGAGCTCCCCTGGAGCACGGGGTTGATAAATGGACGATTGTTCTGAACACTCGTCGCTCACCAGTGCGAAGAACGCTCGGAGCTGAACCTACCCCGACTCCGCCTTGGCGTAACTATCCTCGTTGAAGTTGGTCATAGCCGCGCACGCGCGAACCCATGCTCAGCGCTGTTCAAGTGGGCGATGTAGTTGATCTGCCGAGCGGCAGGTCCGTCCAGATCACCCTGCCGTGTGACGCGTCACGGCCTTGGTTGGCCGTGCCCCTTGGCTCGTCATGGTGTGTGAGCCGGTATCCCAGTCCTACCTCACCAGACTGTTCACCTTACTCGGGCGGGGAACAGGAGCCGCTGGCGCTGGGTGAGGACGACGCCCGGCTGCTGGCCCTTCTCCTCAACCGGGCCGCGTAATTCTTCTCCCAACGGACGGAGAAGCCATGAGTTTAATGAGGGCCCTGCTGGTTCGTTCGCTGGGTTCGGACTGCAGTGGAATGACGCCATCGGCGACGCGTTCGAGCAAAGGCTCGTTTCAATCGTCGGAGCATTGCGGGGGCGCACGTGAATGTCGATGCCCGGACAGCGGGTAATGCCATGACCCACAGCCGCACGCCTGGCGGTGCTGCACGAATGGCGACGAAAAAGGACGAGGCGATGCTGAAAGCTGCTGACCTGACAGCCAAGCAGTTGCAGCACGCCATAGACGTTGTCGAAGGCAAGCTAGGCGCAGATCGAGCGAAGGAGGCGGGCGCGTTAGTCGGTGCGGTGTTGCCTACTCTGGCGGACAACTACAGCCGCAGACGGTGCGCCGTGGCTTCCTAGACCCCCCCTCTACACACCGGGGAACGTGGATGAAACAGGTCGAGTACTGGTATTGGCGCTATCGGAGCCCGGACTCTCGGCGGAAGTCCAAGACACTGCTGCCGATGACCGCAAGGGAAGCCGCGCATCTGCCCGAAGCCGAGCGCATTCCCGGGACGATGCTCTTGCGCGACGTCGAAGAAGGAGACTTTGAGGACACGAGTCCGGGCGAACCGCCTGCATAGAGCCACTGCCCGCTCCCGGATGCAGATTGGAAACTATGCGAGGTGCAAGCTAACTCACCGGCTGGTGCCTATACCACCTGAGCACCCGCTTTCGCCGCCTTTACCGGCTTCCGATCAGGCGAGCGCTGCCGTTACCTCAAGTGGCAGAAGTGGGAAATCGTGCAGGGGCAGGAATTGCGTAAGAAGAGAAGGCACGGATAGCCTCTTCGGGACCGTACCTGGCTGCTGCTGATGAGGGTACCGCTCCACAAGAACCTCACTTTCTCCACTTAGGGGTGGGGACCTGGCGCAGAGCGGGGCAAGGCCCGGTAGCATGAATCACCGCGATTCATCGACTAAGAGGGATGGAAAGCCGGCTAAACCGGTGAAGCCGGTATCAGTCTCGGTATCGAGCCATGGCCATCACCCCAACGACAACGCATAGGAGAGCGATCGTCTGGCCGAGCATGCCGCGATTCACGTCTCATGCTGCCTCCGACCGCGGACCGAGTCAATGGCGTGCCGTGTCGATCTTCGGGCCCTCGGCTGTCGTGACAGACTGATATGGTCGCTCTCGTCAAGACGGCGTTCCTGTGGTTGGCAAGCGGCCTGGGGTGATGCGGCACAAGTCTGGAGCTGCGACGATGGATCAGACTGATATTCGTGGGTTGGTTACCACCGTGCATCGATCCGTCCATGGAAGCTGCCTCGCTCTAGGTGCGCAGGTTGCCCGAGGGCCTTCTGTTGATAGTCTGAACGAGGGTTCTTCCCATCGTTTCGTGTCGCA
>Ga0207641_10005467_pt1 | contig 10835 bp, 14 predicted proteins | sample KBSSwiS62_FD_184306 | JGI IMG/M metagenome (GOLD analysis project Ga0207641, IMG submission 184306) | Switchgrass rhizosphere microbial communities from Kellogg Biological Station, Michigan, USA - KBS Switchgrass S6-2 (SPAdes) (version 2) | ecosystem: Host-associated > Plants > Roots >... | reverse complement strand
GACGGAAACTGCTTTTTGGAAGTCTCGTAATCCCTAGGATCGGGCGCGGGCGTCGGCATGAGGCCCGGCGCTCGCGCCTCACACTGGAGGATTTATGGTGATGTGGCTGCTCCTGGCACTGCTTTACGCTCCGCAGCATCCGACCGTCGAAGTGCCGGATGTGGTCCTCATGGAATTTCCGATGGCGGAGTCCACGATCCGCAAGGCCGGTCTAAAGATCGACCAGATCGTACGGGTGCCTAGCGAAAAGACGCCGGCCGGGATCGTGGTGGGGGAGGGGCGTGCACCTGGGACGCGCGTCATGGTGGGGTATCAGATGCGGCTCTATGTCTCGAAGGGGCCGGCGCCCAAATGACCGCCCCCTCCGGTGACGCCCGAAAGGCATGTGATTGTGGCGGGCCGGATCGCACTATTCGAGTGTGTGTTCATCGGGTGCCTGTTGGCGTCGTGAATGGTTCGTGGCGACGTGTCATCGCGAGCTCAGAAACGACAGGTCAACGGAACCAACCGAGAGATCCGCGTGATCGATACTGGCTCGAATGAGCATACGGAGACCGACTCTCCGCAGATCAGACCAGTACGCGTCACCGCGGGAGGAAAGATTCACCAGGGTGAACATAATCTGGAAGACCCCGCCGAAGCCATTTCGGATGCCTTGGGAGTACGACTTGCTTACGCGCTTCGCAACCAACGTTTCAACATCGTCACCGGCGGAGCTTAAGACGACCGGGCCGCCAGCGGCAGGAGGCAGTGTTTGAACGGTATCGAGGAACGGATCGAGAAAAACGTGCGCCTCCCCGCCTGTAAACGCCATCACAAATGAATCCGGCCCAGTGCTGCTGAAATTGCCTGACGCGACGACGGTCGCGTAAAGCCCATAGCCTCGCGTAGCCCCAACGACGTTCAAGTTCGACGGGACGACGCTGTTTGGGTCTCTGATATATCCGGTAAAGTTCACGAACATGCTCAGATCGAACGTGCCCGATCCCTTCGCAATTGCGCCGCGGTAGATGCCGTTGATTCTGCTGACACGATGCTTTCCGCCGAAGCCCTCCACCGCGTTTTCCTCGACGATGAAATCGAGGTGATTCAGCAGAACCATTTGGCGTTGCGAGGACCCGCGAGGAGGAGCGAGGAAGTGGACAAATGTTTGTCGAATCGGGTGACAGCGCTTTAATTGTAATCGATCTGATCGTCAAGAGCACAAGCTCGCCGCGCAACTGAATCACGCGCGCACCGTCGGGCCGACTGCGTCGACATGACGCTACGTAGTTAGCCGTACAATCTCCATGGTGATGGAATCGCATGACCGATGGTTCGCGCTCGTCCTCGGAACATGTTTCGTGGTGTTTTCTAAATGGTATGGGCGAGCGATTGCCAATGGTCGCGAGGGGCCATTGACGCCGGAGGAGCGGACGAAAGACGCTCGCCGCGACACCTTCGTGGCTCGTGCCCTCGGCGGCGCGTTAGTGGCTTACGCTGTCTGGCGGTTCATTGAACGATAGCGATTGATTGGTCGCGCGCCCTCGCAGCTCGCAACAATTTCAGCGCCGTTTGGAGAAGTTCTCACGGAATACGGCCGCATCGCCTTCGCCGACATCCGCACCTTCTTCGACGAGAAGGGCAACCTCATCCCCGTGACGGGTCGCAGAGTGGCTGCGTGGCGCTCGAAAGGGCAGCCCCCTGTGACCGGCCTTCGGAAGCGGTGTGGGTGCGCTGGTTGGCGCTGTGACCACCTCTGGTTCGCCGATTTCCGGGTCCGCGGGCGGCGTTATCGCGTGCCGCTGAAGACCGCCAACAAGAACCTGGCCGATCAGTTGGCGACGGTCGAACGGCACAACCTGCTGAAAGCGAAGGCGGGGATCTTCCACCCGAAGAACATAACGTTCTCAGAGTTCGCGAAGGTCTACCTCAAGGATCATAGCCGAGGCCCCGCGGATCGTGAAGCTCAAGGTCGATAACATGCGCCGACGCGTCCTGACCGATCAGGAACAAGCGAATCTGATTGCGGCCAGCCCGAAGAAACTCCGCTGTCTCGTCATGCTGCTGTTGCTGACGGGCGCGCGCGTGGGGGAGACGCTGGCTCTGCGCTGGGAGGACGTGTCCGAGGACGGCGTCTTGACGTTTCTCCACACGAAGACCGGCAAGATCCGGTGCGTCGGTGGCACGGAGGAAATCCAGGCGGTCCTCAACGCCCTGCCGCGCGCCCACGCGCAGGTCTTTGCGAGCCCGCGCACCGGGAAGGCCTACACTGGGGACGGGCTGCGATCCATGCTCCGGCGGGCGCTGAGACGCGCCCACATCGATCCGTCTGGCGTGTCGTTCCACACGCTGCGACACACCGTCGCGACGCGACTCGTCGCTGCGAGCGTGGACATCAAGACGGTCTCCGCCATCCTCGGCCGCAGCACGTCGCGGATGCTCCTCGAACGGTACGCGCACGAATCGGAGACGCGCAAACAATCGGCACTCGCCGCGCATCCCGTGACCGTTGGTCACATTCTGGGCACACCCGGGTGGGCGGAGCAACCGGTGTGGAAGCCCACGAACGAATTGTCTGAGGAAAAAGTGGTGGACGGCAGGAGGCTCGAACTCCCGACCTCCGCGTTGCGAACGCATCCGGCGAGTAACACCAAGCGCCGTGACGTCAACACGTTGCGGCGCTCTTTCTTTGTCTACGCGGATTCACGAAAACCCGCATATTCATTGATAGTTTTTATAGTGCTGTATAGCCGATGGGCAGAATCGCGGGCAGAAAGACTCAGCCGGCTTCGGAAATGATATGCCAGGAGGGCCAAATGCCGCGAGAGCAAGGGCCGTGGCGAGGATCAACTTTCGGCCATGGGTCACGACTCGCAAGTGTACTTGTTCTCGGGAAACCACCGCGACGACCGAAGCTTTGTAGGAAGTTGCCTGAGGCGACGCTCACGGTGTCAGGGCGTGACCCATTCGATGGCGTCGTCTAACGTCTTGAACACGCCCACCGCCGATCCGTCCACGTGAAGTTCGAACAACGTGGCGTACATCCGGAAGCGGTCAAAGATCAGACGGTCGGTCGCGACCATCGCGCGCCGTGCCGACGGGGCCAGCCTGCTCGTCTCGGCGATCTGGCGAATCTCCTCGTTGGAGAGGTCGAAGTCGACGGCATCTCGCGCATCGAAGATGTGCGCCCACCCGGGATCGAACTCGGACCGCGCCACGATTTCTTGTCGGAACGCACGCACATCATCCACGGTGATATGACCCCAGGCGCGCGTGATCATCAGCCGCCGATCAAGATAAAAACTGGTCGCGTACGACATCGCGGGCTAGCCGGCTGAAACGACGACGACGGCTTCACGAACGCATCGCACCTTCATAGTGCGTACGCCTGGTCCCGCGGAGAACCCCGCGAGTCTAGTCTGGGGTCATGTCATGGGCTTGGGGTTCCGGCGCCAATAGTAGCAGGCGCCTCGGATGTCAGGACAGCCATTTTCGCAGAGAACTTTCTGCAGCGGGCAACAGTGTCCTACAGCGTCTCAAACTGCCTTACAGCCGATGGGCAGAAACGCGAGCAGAATCAATCGCTAGACGATCCGCCCGCGTGTTGTTTTTGGCAGCAGGCCGCGGCAGCGCGCCTCGTACACGGCATTGCTAGCCGCCTTGGCATTGATGCCGCACTGCGCAGCGACGTCCTTCACGGGTGAGCGGCTGCCGGCTTTCAACGCGGCGCGATATCGCACGCCGTTACCCGCTGATCTGACATGCGCGCCCGGTGTGGAGAGCGTACGCGCTGACCTTGCCGATCCGGAGAGTGTTGCAGCCGCTGTGGCTGGCGCCGGAGCCATCGTCCATTTCGCCGGGGTCTTGTTCAAGCCACGTCCAGAACGCTTTTTGCCCGAAACCAACACGCATTGGTTTTCGAACCTTTTGGCCGCCGCTCTGGAGGCGAACGTGCGACGGATCGTCCTCATCTCGTTTCCCCACGTTGAAGGACCAACGTCTGTCGAACGGCCGGCAACGGGGCGATTGGATCGAACGCCGATCTCGATGCACGCCCAGACGCGCCTTGAAGAAGAACGCCTGCTCTTTGCGCAGACTCGCGACACGAACACGACGCCTGTCGTCCTTCGGCTGGGCATGGTTTACGGACGAGGCGTCCTCATGATCGAGGCCGCTCACTGGCTCGCGAAGCGGCATCTTCTCGGGGTGTGGCGCGAGCCGACGCTTTTTCAACTCCTCTCAGTAGCCGACTACTTGCGCGCGACCGAAGCGGCCCTCATGAAGCCTGGCATTCACGGCATCTATCACGTTGGCGACGATGGACCGGTCACGTTGCAGGAGTTCCTGGATGAAGCATGCCGCGTCTGGGGATATTCACGCCCAGTTCGAGTCCCGTTCTGGTTCGTGCAACTCGTGGCAGGAGCTTGCGAAGTCTTTGCGCTGATTGCCGGCACACGGACTCCTTTCACGCGCGATTTCGTTCGGCTCGGCCATGTCCCCCATTGGGGTGACACGCGGCGAGCTCGAGCGGAACTGATTCCTGAGCTCCAGTATCCAACGCTCGAAATGGGACGCTCGACACTGTGATTGCCTCCGCGAGGAGGCAATGTCGCCGCGCCCCTCGCTGGTTGGGTCCCGGCGCGTGAACCAGATCGATTCGGTCCTGTGCAACGCCGCAGTGGCAGGCGATTGTTTCAGTTGGGTCGCTCACCACAAGGCGACTGGGCGGCGGCAGCCAGTAGCGCACGGTGCTGGTCGACCACGGCGAGCGCGACCACCGGAACCGTTTGAGTTTTTCTACTTCACGAGGCGAATTGAGAACGCCTCCGGGTGATCAGGGGTGCGTGACCGTCACAGTCACGGTCGACGTCGTCGTCAGGTTGCCAGCGTCGGAGACCTTCACACAATAGCTTCCAGGGTTCTGCGTCGCCGACAGCTGTGGACTCCCGGCGGCAATCGCTCCCGACGTCGAGTTCGCGATCGTGCAGTTCCCGTTGCTGGATGGCCCGACGCCCAGCCCGAGCGGGCTTGTCGTCGCTGGCGACACCGCGGTCAGCGTAACAGCGACGTTGCCCGCTGTCGCCACGGAAAACGTGAAGACGAGCGCGCCGCTCGGCGCGAGGCTACCATTGAACGTATCGGTGCTCGGTGTGTTGTTCGAGGGCGCGGTCGGGCTGCCGAGCAAGTCCTTGAACGGATTGGCGCAGCCCGACATCATCGTGACCCACGCCGGAATCACGAGCGATAGGAGGATCCGGGACACCTTCATGCTTGCTCTTATCGGCTCGGCGGCGTCGGCTGATTAGCGGTTCGCTCGATGGCGGATCCAATCTCGGGGGAGGATGGTCTTCAGCAAGTCTGTACAGAGGAGCGGAGGGCAGCGAGCACCTCGGCCTCACGCTGAAAGCGCGCTAGCCGATCCGGATCACCGGCCACCGACACCCGATGGCCGTTTGATCTATTGCAACGCGGGACACAATCCGCCGGTTGTCGTCGGCCAGCGCGGCGTGCGGCGGCTCGAGACGGGCGGCCTCATCATCGGCGCATTCAAGGAACTCACGTTCGCGGAAGACACGACGCAGCTGGATCCCGGTGATGTGCTGGTCGTGTTCAGCGACGGCGTCACGGAGGCTCTGAACGCCGATGCGATTGAGTTCGGAGAAGACCGACTCCTGACTTGTATCGATGCACATCGGGGAGCCAAGGCGGCAGTTCTCCTCGACTCCGTCATCGACGCCGTTCGAGCGTTCACCGTCGGCGCGGAGCAGAGTGACGATCTGACCGCCCTAGTCCTGCGTTATTCCGGCTGACGCGGCGCCGCATTCGAAGACTGTTTTCGGAGCCAGACTTACCATGGGAGATGAGGAGGAACAAAAAATGCCAAATGTGGCCGAACGACGGATCGTCGGGAAGTGCGCCCTTTTGGCCAGGGGTGATCGCGGGGTGATTCTCCTCGTCGTCCTCGCTATGCTCCAGTTGCTCGCTCTCATCGGAATAACTTTCGCCGTGTTCGCGTCTAACGGTGGGCCCGTGGATGCAATCGAGAGAGTGGAGCGGGACATCCAACGAGCCCAGGCCGCTCTCACGGCGCTCCTCGAGAATCCGGACGATTCAAAGCTTCAGGAGTCGGCGCTCGTGAGCGTCGACCAGGCGCTACGGGAATCGTCTGCGATCACTTATGGATCGGAGACGCCGACACCCGAAACGCGAGGTCTTGATGGACTGCTCCGTGCGGCCTACGCTCTGTTAGATCGGCTTGTGGCATTGCTTTGGGAGCCACGGTCCATCGCTTGCCCGTGACAGCCCGGCAGCTTTCCTGACTAGCGTATCGGCACCCGTTGATCGAGCGGTTGTAGAACGACGCCCGCCGGCAACTGCTTGAGGCGTCGTATAACGTGTTATACTATTGCGGCGATGACACCCCCAAAGCAGCTGACGGCACTAAGGCTCGACGGTGATCTGCTCGAGGCGATGCGTCGACTGCAGGAACGCGACGGCATCTCGTTCTCGGAGCAAATGCGTCGCGCGTTACGTCCGTGGCTGGAATCGAAAGGCGTTATCGAAAAAGTGGGGCGCAAACGGGCAGGGGCCTGGAAGCGGTCCCAATCGTAATCAGCAGCCATCCATACATGCCATCGAGCCGAATTCCAAATGAAGCAGACCGAAAGGGGCGTCTGATGGGCGACGACGCCGAGGACAGCCATGATTTACCTCAAGAGTGTTCTATTTGGTGTCGGCGGCGCGGCGCTCGCGGCGGTCCTCTGGATCACCGTCAAGTTCGTCCTCCCAATGTTCGTGCCGTACGTAGTCTCCCGCATCATGGGAACCGGGGGAGCTTCTGGCGCCCGTATCACTAGCGACTCCATTTGGATCGCCGCGCTGGTGGGATTCACGATTGCATTCGCGTGGGAGTGGCTTCGACTCCGCACGACGTGAAGAACTCGAAACCGAAAATCGAGAAGGTCGTTACAAATGAGCGATGATGGCGAGGACAAACGCGAGGCACACGCACGGGCATTGCTGCACGGGGCGCCACAGCCGGCGCCACGGCAACCGAATCCTGGCGAACTGTTGATGGTGTTCGAACGCGGACAGGATGTCTATCGCGTGGAACTCCGCGACTTTCAAACCGCACGGCGTCGAGACGCAGATCTTCCAGAACGGCGTAATACTCAGGGCCTGTCGGTTCACGGTGCGAGCACTTGCCGTTGTCTGGGCGGAACAGCAACGCGCCAAGATTCTCAGAACAGGCGGCGCGTTATGAGCCTCCGTAAATTCTGCCGACCAACGTTCGAGGACGGGCATCCGCTCCGATGCCTGTCCTCGCCGCAATGCGAGCATCACTGGTTCTACGACTTCCGCGTCAACCGCCGTCGGTATCGCAACACGACGGAAACGGCGAACAAGCAAGAGGCGAAGAAGTTCGAAGCGGCAGAGCGGATCCGGATTCTCGAGGGTCGGCAGGGCATTCGCCAGCAGCCAGACATCACGTTCAAGACCTTTGCGAACACCTATCTGACCGACTACGCCGAACAGCACAAGCGCAGCGTCACACGGGATCGGGAGATCATCAAGGTCCTTAATCGCGCGTTCGGGTCGCTCATCCTGCACGAGATCACGGCCCACCGAATCGAGCAGTTCAAGCGCGAACGGCTGGCGGGGAAGTGGCGCGGCCATAAGCACACGAGCGCGCCGAAGCCGATCCGGCCGGGGACGGTGAACCGGGAGCTCGATACGCTGCGGAGCATCTTCTCCAAGGCCGTCGAATGGGGCCAGGTGCTCGCGCAGCCCATGCGGGCGGTGAAGCGGCTGAAGGTCGATAACCGCCGGACGCGGATCCTGAGCGAGGCGGAGCAGACCGCGCTCTTGAAGGCCTGCCCGAAGAAGCTGGCGGATGGTCCGGTTGGCGCTGATCACCGGGGCTCGGATTGGGGAACTCCTCGAGCTGCGGTGGGAAAACGTGTCAGAAACGGAACTGATGTTCCTGGAGACGAAGAACGGCCGGCCGCGGCGGATTCCCGTGAGCGATGCGATGCGGGCCGTCCTCGGGCAGTGTGCCAAGAGCGCATCCGGCTTCGTGTTCACGAACGTCCGGACGCACACGGCCTACACGGTGAACGGGATCGCGCACGTCTTTCGGCGCGCTGTGGTGCGCGCCGGCATCACGAGCGGCGACGTGACTCTGCATACGCTGCGGCACACGGCCCTGAGCCGAATGATCGCCAGCGGGATCGACGACTTCACGGTGATGGCGCTCTCAGGGCATCAGTCGGTGCGGATGCTGGAGCGGTACACGCATCCGACGAACGCACGAAAGCTCGATGCGCTCGAGTCCTTCGCGGTCGATGGGCAGAATCTGGGCAGAACGGAAAATCCCGACGAGAAAAGAAATGGTGGACGGCAGGAGGCTCGAACTCCCGACCTCCGCGTTGCGAACGCGGCGCTCTCCCAACTGAGCTAGCCGCCCACTGGTGGAACGGCGATTGTACCACGCCCGTTTCAGAGGCCGCAACGCGCGCGCCCTGTTACACTCCATCGCCACATGCCCGCACTCACGCGCCTCGGCATCCTCACCGGAGGCGGCGACGCGCCAGGCCTCAACGCCGTCATTCGCGCCGTCGTCAAGTGCGCATCGAACGCAGGCATCGAGTGCATCGGCCTCGAAGACAGCTTCGACGGACTCATCGAGCCCGGGCGCTCACGACGACTGACGCCGCGCGACGTGACCGGCATCCTGCGTCTCGGTGGAACGATTCTCGGCACCACCAACCGCGGCAACCCGTTCGCATATCCGGTCGCTACGTCGGAAGGCGTTCGTGACTACTCGGATCGCGTCGTCGAGATGTTCCACCAGATGGGCCTCGATGCGCTGATCGTCATCGGCGGCGATGGCACGCTGGCGATTGCCAACGGCTTCTACCACCGCGGCATCCCGGTCGTCGGCGTCCCGAAGACGATCGACAACGACATCGTCGGGACCACCAACTGTTTCGGTTTCGACACCGCCGTCGATTTCGCGACCGACGCCATCGACCGGCTGCACACGACCGCCGAGGCACACCACCGCATCATGATCGTCGAGGTCATGGGCAGGTACGCCGGCTGGATCGCGCTCTACGCCGGCGTGGCGGGTGGTGCCGACGCGATCTTGATCCCCGAAATCCCATTCGACATCGCCATCGTCGCGCAGCGGCTGCGCGACCGCGACGCCTGGGGCGCCAAGTTCAGCATCGTCGTCGTCGCGGAAGGCGCGTTTCAAAAAGGGGGGTCGCTGTCGCTGCTGGAGGAGGCGCGCGACGGCTACTCGGAGCGGCTGGGCGGAATCGGGGCGCGAGTCTGCGAAGCGCTCGCGAGAGAGACCGGCAAGGAAACGCGATCGGTCGTCCTCGGCCACCTGCAGCGCGGCGGTGCGCCGACGAGCTTCGATCGGATGTTGGCGACGCGATTCGGCGGCAAGGCGGTCGAACTCGCGCAACGGGGAGAGTTCGGCACGATGGTCGCGTATGCCCCGCCAGATATCGTGGCGCTGCGCCTCGAAGAAATCGTGGGGAAGACCAAGACTGTCCCGCTCGATCACGGATTGCTGCTGACGGCGAAGGCGCTCGGCGTCAGCTTCGGCGATTGACCAATCGCTGGTCCCGAGCCCCTAGCCCCAGAGCCACGCCCTAGACAGCACGCCGCGCCACCAACATTCGATACAGCCACAGCAGCAGGATCGAGCCCAGCAGCGACATGAAAAAGCCCGCGCCGTCGTTCGGCCCGTACCAATTCAAGGCGCGGCCGATGAACCCGCCGATCAGTGCGCCGGCGATGCCGAGCGCCATCGTGACGATGATCCCGCCGGGATCGCGGCCAGGCATCAGCAGCTTGGCGACCGCACCGACGATCAAGCCGAACACTATCCAGCCAATGACTCCTAACATATCGCCTCCCCCGCGGCAGGCGTGCAAGATGGAGGCCTCGGCGGCGGTCAGGACAGGACGTCGAGGTACTTCAACGCGCCGCCGGTATTGAAGAGGACGACTGACTCATCCGCCTTGATGGTGCCGTCAGCCACGAGGCGGCTGATGGCCACGAAGGCCGCGCCGCCCTCCGGCGCCGCGCTGACGCCTTCGAATTTCCCGATGGCGAGCATCCCATCGACCATCGACCGGTCGGTGACGGCCAGAGCCGTCCCGCCGCTTTCACGGACTGCGCGCAGAATCAGAAAGTCGCCAATCGCTCGTGGAACGCGCAGGCCGTCGGCAATCGTTGACGCGCCTTCCCACGGCTGCGCCTTCTCGGTGCCTTGTTGGAACGCGCGGACGATCGGCGCGCAATTCTCGGCCTGGACCGATACCATCCGCGGACGCCGGCCGGGGCTGACCCAGCCAATCCGCTCGATTTCGTCGAAGGCTTTCCACATGCCGACCATGCCGGTTCCGCCGCCGGTCGGATAGACGATCCAGTCCGGCCAGTGCCAGTCCATCTGCTCGGCGAGCTCGTAGGCCATCGTCTTCTTGCCTTCGATGCGATACGGCTCTTTCAACGTCGACACGTCATACCAGCCGAGCGGCCCGCCTTTTTCCGCCGCCATCCGGCCGGCATCGGTGATCAACCCGTCGACCAGCGTGACGTTCGCTCCGTAGAGGCGGCATTCGTCGACGAACGGCCGCTTCGCGTCCTTGGGGATGAAGACTTCGCACGCGATTCCGGCAGCGGCCGAATAGGCCGCGGCGGCGTTGCCGGCATTCCCGGCGGTCGGCAGCGCGATGGTCGTGGCTCCCAGGTACTTCGCGCGCGTAATCGCGGCCGACTGACCGCGGGCCTTGAAGGAATTCGTCGGGTTGAGCGATTCGTCCTTGATGTACAGC
>Ga0207641_10005466_pt1 | contig 10837 bp, 8 predicted proteins | sample KBSSwiS62_FD_184306 | JGI IMG/M metagenome (GOLD analysis project Ga0207641, IMG submission 184306) | Switchgrass rhizosphere microbial communities from Kellogg Biological Station, Michigan, USA - KBS Switchgrass S6-2 (SPAdes) (version 2) | ecosystem: Host-associated > Plants > Roots >... | reverse complement strand
GGATCCTTGATGTCGCAAGTCTTGCAGTGGACGCAGTTCTGGAAATTGATCTGGAACTTCGGGTTCTCGCCCTTGTCGTCGTAGAGCACCTCGTAGACGCCCGCCGGGCAGTAGAGTCGAGCCGGCTCGCCATACTTCGGCAGATTGATTTCGATCGGCACCGAGGGGTCGCGCAGCTTCAGGTGCGCCGGCTGGTTCTCGTCGTGGTTGGTGTTGGACAGGAAGACGCTGGAAAGCTTGTCGAAGCTCAGCACGTTGTCCGGCTTCGGGTAGACGATCGGCTTGAAATCCTTGGCCAACCCGGTGGAGTCCGCGTCGTTCTTGTGGTGGTGCATAGTCCCGAAGAACGAGAACCCTCCCAGCAACTGCGTGCACCACATGTCGAACATGCTGACCACGCCGCCCATGAAGGTGCCGAGCCTGGACAGCAGCGGCTTGGCGTTGCGCACGGTGTGCAGTTCCTTGCGCACCCAGGACTTCTGGTAGGCGTCCTCGTACTCCACCAGGTCGTCGCGCGAACGGCCGGCCTGGATCGCCGCGTAGGCCGCCTCCGCCGCCATCATGCCGCTCTTCATGGCATTGTGGCTGCCCTTGATCCTCGGAACGTTCACGAAGCCCGCGCTGTCGCCCAGCAGCACGCCGCCCGGGAAATAGAGCCGCGGCACGGACTGCAGGCCGCCCTCGGAGATGGCTCGCGCGCCATAGGCGATGCGTTTGCCGCCCTTCAGGTGTTTGGCGACTTCCGGGTGGTGCTTGAACCGCTGGAATTCGTCGAAGGGCGAGATCCAGGGGTTCTGGTAGTTCAGGTGCACCACGAAGCCGACGCTCACGTAGTTATCGCCGAAATGGTAGAGGAAGCTGCCGCCGCCGGTCTTGTCGTCCAGCGGCCAGCCCACGGTGTGCTGCACAAGGCCCGGCCGGAAGACCTCGTCCGGAACCTGCCAGATCTCCTTCAGGCCGATGCCGTATTTCTCAGGGTCCGCGCCCTCGGCCAGGCTGTACTTGGCGCGCAGTTGCTTGGAGAGCGAGCCGCGCACGCCCTCGCCGATGAAGACGTACTTGCCGTGCAGCTCGATGCCCGGCTGGTAGTCGGCGGTCTTGGCGCCCGTCTTGTCGATGCCGAAGACGCCGGCCACGACGCCCTTGAGCGCGCCCGCTTCGTCAAACACCGCCTCCGACGCCGCCATGCCCGGATAGACTTCGACGCCCAGCGCCTCAGCCTGCTGGCCGAGCCAGCGGCAGACGTTGGCCAGCGAGGCGATGTAGTTGCCGTGGTTGTGCATGAAACCGGGCATGCCGAACATCGGCAAATCGGCCGAGCCTTGCGGGCCCAGCATCACGAACTTGTCCTGGGTGACCGGCGTCTCCAGCGGAGCGCCCATGGCCTTCCAGTCCGGGAAGAGTTCGTTCAAGCCCTTCGGGTCGATTATCGCGCCCGAAAGGATGTGCGCCCCGACCTCCGAACCCTTCTCCAGCACGGCGACCGAGACATCCGTACCGGCCGCGGCCGCCAGTTGCTTCAGCCGGATCGCGGCCGACAGGCCCGACGGTCCCGCACCCACGATGACGACGTCATACTCCATCGCCTCGCGTTCAGCGGTTTCAACGGCTTCGCTCATGGCCCCGATGCTCCTTCGTCCCTTGGCGACTTATCGGGATGTCACGCGGGGGCGGTCAAGCAAAAGCGCCTGATCAGGGCGGTCCGCCGCCGCCGAACTCAAAGCCAGGATCGCGCGGCTTGCGGCCGTTGCTGCCGAAACTGTAGCTCAGCCCCACGAACACCGCTTGCACATTGGGCTTGCTGACCACGCGATCGCGCACCGTGGGCGTATCGATGACCACCGTATTCTTGAGGCTTTTCAGGGCGTCCTGAACCGTCACCACTACCGACAGATGCTCGTCGAACTTGTGCCGATAGCCGAGGTTCACGATCCCGCTCGGCTCGACATAGCCCTGGGGCGTCAGCCGCTTTCCGTTCAGCGAGGCGTTGAGCTGGGCAAAATCCTTGTCGGTGATCGTCCAGTTGAGATTGGCGCGTCCGCTGACGGCATAGCCCGAGCGCGTGTCTCGGAAGCCGAGCGAGGAGGCGTCGATCTCGTTCCAGAAGAGGTTGCCGCTGACGTTGTAGCTGAGCTTGGCGTTCAGCTTGCCGTTGGCGACCAGTTCCAGGCCGCCGGCTCGGCTGTGACCCAGGTTTTGCTTGGTGGTCAGGAGCACCCCGCCGCCCAGGTTGCGCGCCACGTCGGTCACCCCGTTGTAGCTCTGCCGATAGTAGGCGGTGGCCAGGTAGAAGGTCCCGTTCGAGCGATACTGGTAGCCGGCCTCCAGCGAGTGGGTCTCCTGCGGCTTCAGGTTCGGGTTGCCCTGCCGGAAGTTGAACGGGTCGATGAAGATCACGTACGGGTTGAGGTCCTGCGGCTGCGGCCGCTGCACCCGGTGGCTATAGCTGGCGGTCAATTGCTGGCTGTCGGAGACCTTGTAGGCTAGGTGCAGGGTCGGATAGGCGCGGAAATAGTCGTTGGAATCCCGCAGGCTGCTGGTGAGCTGGTTGGTGTCGACCTGCACATCTTCCAGTCTGAGGCCGCCCAGCAGGGTGAAGTCACCGAACGGCCTCTCGTAGGTGCCGAACAGCGAGTGGATCGTCTGCTTGTAGAGGAAGTGGTTGGTGAAGGCCGCGCTGGGAGTCGCTGTCGCGGGCGTCGCGCCGCTGCTCCCGCGGTTGTCGTAGTCGTTGTCGTCGATCTCCAGCTCATAGCCGGTCTTGAGCTTGGCCTCGCCTGGCATAGGCCGGCTGAAGTCCGCCTTGAACTGGGTCTCGTCCAGGACGGTGTGCTGGGCGAAGTCCTGGAACAGGCGCGAAGGCGCCGGGAGGCGGATGACCGTGTCGTAGAGGCGGCGGTAGTCCTCGGACGTCCGCTCGCGGCTCAGGTTGGCCGAGAATTCGTGATCGTAGGGCGCGAACTTGTAGCGGTAGCCGGCCGAGGCTTCGCCGTTGGAGCGGTCGAGCTTGAAATGACCGATACGGTCGTAGTCGGCGGTTATCGGCGCGGTCGGCGTCGGCTCGCCATAGCGGTCGATCAGAAGGTCGCCGACCTTGAAGCTGCTGTAACGCAACTCGCCGCTGAGCCGCGTCTTGGCGTCGGGGTCGAAGTCGAGGCTGGTGCGGATGTTGTGGAAGTCGATGACCCCGCCGCGATGTGACTCCTTGCGGCTATCGATGAACTTGCCGCTCGCCGGGTCGAAACTTGAGCGGTCGTCGGTCGTGTAGGCCTTCTGCGGGTCGCGCCGGTACCCGACGTCGCCGGACAGAGTGAGCTTGTTGGCGTTGTAGGCCCCGCTGAGGCCGGCGTTACGGTGCTCTGAGGAGCCCAGATTCGCCCGCACCGAGCCGGAGCCGCCGGGCTTGCGGCTCTTCTTGGTGATCAGGTTGATGATCCCGGCGGCCCCGTCCGGCTTGAAGGCGGCCGACGGATTGGTGATCACCTCGACCCGCTCGATCTGGTCGGCGGGCAGGTTCTGCAGGGCCTGGCCCCTGCCGTCGCCGCGGAACATGCCCGAGGGCTTGCCGTCGATCATGATCGTGACGTTCGGGTCGCCGCGCAGGCTGACGTTGCCCTGCACGTCCACCTCGACCGAGGGGATATTGCGCAGCGCGTCGCCGATCGAGCCGGTGGCCGACTGCAGGTCGGTGGCCACGCCGTAGCTTCGCCGGTCAATCGAGCTGCGGAACGCCTGCGGCGACTCGCCGGTCACCGTCAGCCCCTCCACCGTCGCGCCGGGCGCGGCGGGCCTTCCTGGAACAGGCTTGCCCGGAAGCGGTTTGGCGGTGACGGGCTTTGCCGGCGCGGCGGATTTCTCCGCCGGCGGAATGGCTTGCGCGCGCCCGTCCGTCGCGACGACAACGAAGGCGCCCGCCAGGAGCCACACCAAACTCGAATGCAACGCGAATCCCCCAGTCCCAGCGTCGAGCTTCTAGGGGGCCCATCCGCGAGGGTCCATGGGATGGGGCGTCTGTGGCGCCGCTATGGCAAAGCTTGTCTGGCCTGAAACGCGGCCTGGCCGGCGGGGCCGATGCTTTTCCGACGCCAAGGCCGGACTTTCGCGCTAGGCCCTTTAGATGGCCGCAAAGCTCCGCCGACTCATCGACCTCCCTGGCGTCGCCGACCTTGAATTCAAGGCCGTGATGAAGCGTGACTTCGCCGAGCCCGAGGCGCGTGCGGAGCATCCCGAACTGGACGAGTGCTCGCTCGCGATCTTCGGCCTCACCGCCGACCAGGCGGAGGCCACGGTAAAGCCTACGGATTGGGACGACATCGAGACCGCACCGATCGCCAAGCAGGTCTTCGCCTTCGAGGACGCTGGCTGGGACGTCACCGACGACAAGCGCCGCCCGCTGCGGACGCTCGGCCACTGGAACCAGCAGCTCTGGCTGGCGATCCGCGGCGTCGCCGGCGAGCTTCCGTTCCGACCGGACGAGGACCATCGCCCCGACAAGGACTGGGGCGCCTCGCTGGCGGCCGATGCCAAACGCTTCAAGAAACGGTGACCTGAACCCGATGTCCAAATTCCCGCTCAAGAGCCTCGCCGAGTTGAAGGGCAAGCCTGCGCCCGCCCGCGCCTACGACAAGCCGACGCCGAAGGTCTCGCGCCAGAAGCCGGCCAAGGTGCTGACTGCAGCGGAAAAGGCCGCCTTCCTGGCGTCGCGGCCGGACTTGAAGCTGAAATAGCGCGCGGGGGCTGACAAGCTCGGCCCCGCCCGCCAAGACTGCCATCGATGTCCGCCGTCCAACCCTCCTCCGCACAGCTTGCCGAGAGCCTGCTCGCCTTCTGGAGCGAGGCGGGGGTGGACGCGATGTTGCAGGACGCCCCGGTCGACCGGATCGCCGAGGGCAAGATCGCGCCGCCGCAGCCGCCGCCGGGCCGCAAGGCCGCGCCCGTCGCGCCTGTCGCGAGGACGTCTACGAACCAGCTCGACATCTCCGCCGCCGTCGCGCGGGCTCAGGAATTGGCGGCGCCCGCCGAGACGCTGGACGCCCTGGTCGCCGCGATCTCCGGGTTCGACGGCTGCCCGCTGAAGTTCGAGGGCGGCGCGACCCAGGCCGTGGTCTGGCGCGGGGCCTCCGATGCGTCGCTGATGGTGATCGGCGAGGGCCCCGGCCAGGAAGAGGACCAGCGCGGCGAGCCCTTCGTCGGCCGCGCGGGGCGACTGCTGGACAAGATGCTGGGGGCCGCGGGCCTGAACGAGCGGGCGTTCATCACCAACACGGTCTTCTGGCGACCGCCCGGCAACCGAACGCCGACACCGGCCGAGCAGGCGATCTGCGCGCCGTTCGTCGAGCGCGCCATCGCCCTGGTGAACCCAAAGATGCTGCTGCTAGTCGGCGGCGCCTCGGCCAAGGCGATGCTGAAGAAGGACGAGGGAATCCTCTCCCTGCGCGGGCGCTGGCACGAATGGCGCTCGGCGGACGGAGCGCTCGAACTGCCCGCCATGCCGACGCTGCATCCGGCATTCCTGCTGCGCCAGCCAGCGGCAAAAAAGCGCGCATGGACCGACCTGTTAACCCTGACAGAACGGCTGGATCGGCCCGAACGCCCTCTGTAAAACTCCTATTTCGGGGTCGTCCAAGCCTGTGGATAAGGCCCCCGGCGTTCACCAACTTGTGGTTACAAGGGGTTGCCCCGCCGCGCGGCGCTGCCTAGCGTGCACGCTTCGTTTTGGGAAAAGGGCCGCGGACACAGCTCGCGTAGATGAGCTCGCGGAACACGGCATGACGCTGATGAAGCGCCTGCAGTTGGGGGTTTCCACCTTCGCCTGCCTCGCCGCCATCGCCACCGCGAGTGCGGCTGCGACCCCTCAGGCCCTCTCGACGACCGACGCCCAGCGCTACGCCGCCGCCTTCGAGGCCACCGACCGCGGCGACTTCATCGAAGCCCAGATGCAGACGGTTGAGGTGCAGGACAAGTCGCTCCTGGGCTACCTCTCCTTCCGCGCCCTGATGCACCCCACGGCGCACAAGGCGGCCTTCGACGAACTGGCCGGTTGGCTCGCACGTTTCCGTGACCTGCCGGTGGCCGATCGGATCTTCGCGCTGGCCGCCAAGCGGATGCCCGCGGCAGCCGCGTCCCTCCCCTCGCCCGCCGTCGCTCTGTCGGACGACGTCAGCGCGCCGGCCGCCGTCACCGACCGCGGCCGCGCGGCGCGCCAGGCCTTCTACGCCGGCGACGCCAAGCGTGCGCTCAAGCTCGCGCCCGCCGCCGGTGAACCCTGGATTGCCGGTCTCGCAGCCTATCGGCTGAGAGCCTACGACCAGGCGCAGGGCTATTTCGCCCAGCTCGCCCACGACTCCCTGTGCGATCCCTGGCTGCGCTCGGCGGCCGGATACTGGGCGGCGCGCTCGGCGCAGGCCCAGGGCGACAACCTCTCCGCGACCGGCTTCCTGCAGGCCGCCGCCAAGGCGCCTGAGACCTTCTATGGCATGATCGCGCAGCGGCAGTTGGCGCTGGCGGGCGCGCCCGTCCGCGCGGCCCAGGCGTCGCCACATGCGCAACTGTTCAAGGTCTCGTTCGCCCAGCCGTCCTCCGACGTCGCGGTCTTTATGCAGACGGATGTGCGCGCTCATCGCGCAGCGGCGCTTGCGCAGCTCGGTCGAGTCGGCGACGCCGCCCAGGAGCTGCGCGCCGGCCTGCTGCTCGCGCATACGCCGGAAGAGCGTGAGCACTGGATGTCGCTGGGTGTCGAACTGGGCACGCAGCTGGCCGAAGGCGTCCGCCCGGTCCGCGCCGTGGACCTCGACTACCCGATGCCCACCCTGGAGCCCAAGTCCGGCTTCACGATCGACAAGGCCCTGGTCTACGCGATCGTGCGCCAGGAGAGCCGGTTCAATCCGATGGCGATCTCGCCCGTCGGCGCCACCGGCCTGATGCAGCTGATGCCGGAAGCCGCCGCCCGCGCGGCCGGCGACGACAAGCTCAAGGCCGACATGAGCCCGCTGTTCGACCCGGCCTTCAACCTGCGGGTCGGCCAGGACTACCTGACCTGGCTGATGGAGCGCGGGGTCGGCTACGACATCCTGCGTACCGTGGCGGCCTACAACGGCGGGCCCGCGACCCTGATCAAGACCGCCCAGATGCTCGGCGACGAGGCCGACAGCCTGATGGTCATCGAATGCCTGCCCTCGCTCGAGACCCGCAACTACGTCGAGAAGGTGATGGCCGGCTACTGGACCTACCGGAAGATGTGGGGCGAGGACTCGCCGACCCTGAACGCCATCGCGGGCGGCGCCCAGTTCATCGACGCCCGCCTCGACCTAGGAAAGCCGGGTCGCACGGCCACCCAGGTCTCGTCGCAACCGCTTCAGGTCGGGATGCGCTAGCACCCGCGACTGCTTCGCCAGCACGCCGAACGGCGGCCTGCGCAGGAAGCCGCCGACCCCCAGGATGATCGCCTCCCCGCCGCCGCCGCGCAGGTGCTCGCCCAAGGTTGCGAGCCAGGTCGGCTTGAGCCGGATCGCGGCGGGCAGCAGCAGGATCTGATCGGACCTGGCGTCGGCGGCGGCGCCCGCAATGCTGGTTACCAGCTCCGCCCCGGTTTCCTCGCGCAGCACCGCCAGCAGCTCCGGCGGACCGCCGCCGGCAATCAGGACCTCGCGCACAAGTCCGTCGACGGCGGCCGAGGTCAAACAGCCCAGCAGCGCCGGAAGCCTGTCGCTGGAATTCCCAGCCTCAACGATCACCGTAAGCATGGCGCGCACAAGCGTCTGCCTCGGCCGCCGCGTCAACTCAGTTCTTGTTTTGTTCTATCGCTACTCTATGATTGGGCTGTGAGCACCTTCACCCAGCAAGTGCGCGGACGTGGCGCGCGCACCAACGCCACCGGCCGCTACGAATCCCAGACGCGCGAGGCGTTCGACGACGGCTGGACCCCCGACGACCTTGAGCCCGTGCAGCTCATCACTACCGTGAGCCCCGAGAAGGCCAAGGTGATCATCACGCACAACGACAGCCCCGACGTGGGCTTCTCGGCCTCGATCAATCCCTACCGCGGCTGCGAGCACGGCTGCATCTATTGCTACGCCCGGCCGGCGCACGCCTACATGGGGCTGTCGCCCGGCCTCGATTTCGAATCCAAGCTGTTCTTCAAGCCGCACGCTGCGGAGTTGTTGGAGCGCGAGCTCTCCAAGCCACGCTACTTGCCCGAAGTGATCCACATCGGCGGCAACACCGACCCTTATCAGCCGCAGGAGCGCCGCCTGCACGTCACCCGCCAGGTGATCGAGGTGATGAGCCGCTTCAACCACCCGTTCTCGATTATCACCAAGTCAGCGCTGATCCTGCGCGACCTCGACCTGCTGGCGCCCATGGCCGAGAAGAACCTGGTGCGGGTGGCGGTCTCCATCACCTCGCTCGACCGCAAGCTCGCCCGCTCGATGGAGCCGCGCGCCGCTACGCCCGAGAAACGCATCGATGCGGTCAAGCGGCTGTCGGACGCGGGCGTCCCGGTGATCGTGATGTTCGCACCAGCCATCCCCGGCCTGAACGACCATGAAATGGAGGCGGTGCTGGAACGCTCGGCCCAAGCCGGCGCGAGGGGCGCGGGCTACGTGGCGCTGCGCCTGCCGATGGAGATCAAGGATCTCTTCCAGGAGTGGTTGGCCACCGACCACCCGGACCGGGCAAGCCGGGTCATGTCGCTGGTCCGCCAGATCCGCGGCGGCAAGGACTACGACAGCCAATGGGGCAAGCGAATGAAGGGCGAGGGTCCGATCGCGGCCCTGATGTCGCGCCGTTTCGCCGTGGTAAAGACCCGGTACGGCCTGGCGGGCCGCCTCGGCGACATGGACTTGACGCAGTTTCGCGTACCCCCGAAGTCGGGGAGCCAGATCGACCTCTTCGGTTAGGCGGCGGCGGCCAGCGCGTCTCGGGCCTGGGCCGCAATCTCGAAGGATCGGACGCGCGCGGCGTGGTCGTAGATCTGGGCGGTGACCATGATCTCGTCGGGCCGATGCTTGTCCACGAACGCCTCCAGTCCTGCGCGCACAGCCTGGGGATCGCCGACCACAGCAGTCTTCAGCGCGCCTTGCATGGCGGTGTCCATGCCAGCGGCGACGAACCGGGCCTCGATGTCGTCCACCGGCTGCGGCAATGGGGCGGGCCGCCCGGTGCGGAGGTTCAGGAAAGCCTGCTGCAGGGAGGTGAAGAGTCGGCGCGCTTCGGCGTCGGTCTCGGCGGCCACGACGTTGAGGCCCAACATGACATAGGGCGCGGCGAGATATTCCGACGGCTCGAACCGGTGGCGGTAGAGCTCGATCGCTTCCTCCATCTGCGCCGGCGCGAAATGCGAGGCGAAGGCGTAGGGCAAGCCCAGGACGGCCGCGAGTTGGGCGCCGAACAGGCTGGAGCCCAGGATCCACACCGGCACGTCCAGACCGGCGCCGGGGACCGCCCGCACCATCTGGCCCGGCTGGACCGGCTTGAAGTAGGCCATCAGCTCGACGACGTCCTGCGGGAAACGGTCGACGTCGCCGGCCAGCGTACGGCGAAGGGCTCGCGCCGTGATCTGGTCCGTCCCAGGCGCGCGGCCGAGCCCCAGGTCGATGCGCCCAGGAAACAGCGAGGCCAGGGTGCCGAACTGCTCGGCGATGACCAGCGGCGCGTGGTTGGGCAGCATGATGCCGCCGGCGCCAACCCGGATCGTGGAAGTGCCGGCCGCAACATGGCCGATCACGACCGCCGTCGCCGCGCTCGCCACGCCCGGCATGTTGTGATGTTCGGCCAGCCAGAAGCGCCGATAGCCCAGCCTCTCGGCGTGGCGCGCCAGGTCCAGGCTGTTCTGTAGCGATTGCCCCGCATCGGAGCCTTCAAGGATCGGCGAGAGGTCGAGGACGGAGAGAGGAACCATATTGGCCATATAGGAGCGCCTTAGCGGCTGAACACGCCCACAAGTTCTATGTGCGGCGACCAGAGGAACTGATCGACCGGCAGTACGCGCTCCAGGGTGAACCCGGCGTCGATCAGCACGCGGGCGTCGCGGGCGAAGGTCGCCGGCGCGCAGGAGACGCCGATCACGCGCGAGACCGTCGAGCGGGCAAGCTCGGCGGTCTGTTCGACCGCCCCGGCGCGCGGCGGGTCGAAGACGGCGACGTCGGTCTTCTTCAGCTCCTGGGCCAGCATCGGCCGCCGCGTCAGGTCACGGGCCTCGGCGGTCACTCCGTGCAAGCCGGGCGCGCCGGCGAGCGCCGAGATCAGCGCCTGGATGGCCGCCGCGTCGCCGTCGGCGGCGTGGACGGGCGCCACCTTCGCAAGCGCGAAACTGAAGGTGCCGACGCCACAAAAGAGGTCGGCGATCCGGGCAGCGCCCCCAGCCGCCTCGGCGACGAACGCGGTCATGGCGGCTTCGGCCTGGGGCGTCGCCTGCAGGAAGGCGCCCGGCGGCAGGGCGACAACCGCTTGCCCGAACTTCACCTGCGGTAGGCCCGCCAGATAGGCCGCCTCCCCGTCGAGCGTGACCCGCGCGAACCCCGCCTGCGCCGCCCGCTCGGCCAGCAGCACGCGGGCATCGGCGGAAAGGCCACCTGACTTCTTTTCGACGCCGGAGATATCCACGTCGATCCCGGTCGCGGTCAGCGTGACATGCAGCGTCGGCGCCGACTTCGGATGTTCGAACAGCGGCGCGGCGAGCGCCTTCAGGGCCGGCAGCGCCGCCTGCAGCCTGGGGTCGGCGATCGGGCAGACGTTGATGTCCACCAGGTCCCAGGACTTGCGCGCCTTGTAGCCGAGCCGGGCTTCCTGGCGGTTGCCGGGCCTGGCGTGCAGCGCCAGCCGCCGGCGCGTGCCGGGG
>Ga0207641_10005465_pt1 | contig 10838 bp, 9 predicted proteins | sample KBSSwiS62_FD_184306 | JGI IMG/M metagenome (GOLD analysis project Ga0207641, IMG submission 184306) | Switchgrass rhizosphere microbial communities from Kellogg Biological Station, Michigan, USA - KBS Switchgrass S6-2 (SPAdes) (version 2) | ecosystem: Host-associated > Plants > Roots >... | reverse complement strand
CGCTCGCTCGCCTCGGCGCTCTCGTGCGCGGGCGCTGAGGCCAGGTCGGCCGGTTCCGCCGCCAGCTCGGCCTGGCGACCGCGGCGGCGCAGCTCGTCGAGGGCGGCGTTGCGGGCGATCCCGAACAGCCAGGCCCGTGGCTCGCCGCGACTCGAGTCGAAGCGGGAGCGCTTGCGGAAGGCGCGCTCGAAGGCGGTCGCGGTCACTTCCTCGGCCGCCGCCGGGTCGCGGACCAGGCTGGCGACGTAGGCGTAGACATCGTCGCGGCTCGACCGGTAGAGGCCCTCGAAGGCGAGCTCGGCCGCGCTCGGCACTTCGGTGGCGGGAGCGGTCAGGGTTCCGTTCACGCCCTTACTACGCCTCGCCACAGGTTCCATCACAGCCGAGTATCCGCCAGCGGAGGTTCAGGCGGCGTAGGGCACGCGGGCGCCGTCGTCCACCGGAGTCGCCGCGCCCGGCGCCACGGCGCAGGCGGCCACGATCGACTCGGCGGCGATCGTCAGCAGGCGGTCGAGGTCCTCGGCCGAGATCGAGAGCGGCGGGACGAGGACGACGGTGTCGCCGAGCGGCCGCACCAGGGCGCCGCGGCGGCGCGCCTCCAGGGTCACCCGGTGGCCCATCCGCAGCGCCGGATCGTGCGCTCCGAGGTCGATCCCGACCATGAAGCCGCGCCAGCGGATCTCGGCGACCTCGGGCATCGCCCCGATCTCCTCCAGGCGCTCGCCGAGCAGCTCGATCTTCGGCCCCAGGCGCTCGATCGTGCGCTCGGACTCGAAGACGTCGAGGCTGGCCAGCGCCGCCGCCACCGCCAGCGGGTTGCCGGTGTAGGTGTGGCCGTGGAAGAAGGTGCGCTGCTGCTCCGGCGTGCCGAGGAAGCCCTCGTAGATCGCCTCGGTGGTCAGCGTCGCCGCCAGCGGCAGGTAGCCGCCGGTGATCCCCTTGGCGAGGCAGAGCATGTCCGGGGCGACGCCCTCCTGCTCGCAGGCGAACATCGTCCCGGTGCGGCCGAACCCGGTCGCGACCTCGTCACAGATCAGCAGCGCCCCGTGCTCGTCGCAGAGCTCGCGGACCGCGCGCAGGTAGCCGGGCGGCTGGACCAGGATCCCGGCCGCGCCCTGGACCAGCGGCTCGACGATCACCGCCGCCACCTCCTCGCCGTGGGCGGCGAGCACGCGCTCCAGGTCCCCGGCGTCGCCCGGCTCGGCGGCATGGGTCTCGAACAGCAGCGGCCCGTAGGCGGCGTGGAAGAGGTCGATCCCACCGACCGAGACGGAGCCGATCGTGTCGCCGTGGTAGGCCTCGCGGAGCTTGACGAAGGCGGTGCGGCGGGCGTGCTCGCCCCCGCGCTGGGCCTGGTACTGGAAGGCCATCTTCAGCGCGATCTCGGCCGCGGTCGAGCCGGAGTCCGAGTAGAAGACGCGGGAGAGCCCGGGCGGGGCGATCCCGACCAGGCGCCCCGCCAGCTCGGCGGCGCCGGGGTGGGAGAGGCCGAGCATGGTCGAGTGGGCGACCCGGCCGAGCTGCTCGCTGACCGCCGCGTCGATCACCGGGTGGCGATGGCCGTGGACGTTGCACCAGAGCGAGGCGGTGCCGTCGATGTAACGGCGACCGTCGACGTCGATCAGGTGCGAGCCCTCGCCGCGCTCGATCAGCAGCGGCTCTTCCCCCGACCATCCCTGCTGCTGGGTGAAGGGGTGCCAGAGGTGGTCGCGATCGAGTTGCGCGGGGTCCGCTGACGTCACCCCGACGACGTTAGTTGCGAGTTCGGCCGGAATGGGTAGATGGCCTCTGTGATTACACCCACAGATGTTACATCGATTCATGTCATGATCTTCGTGCATGGCTGAGCGAGGAGCGACACCCAGGGTCTCGAAAGCGCGTCAGCGCGCGCTTCGCACCGTGCGCTCACTGTTCAGCCCGCTGCTCCCCGACGACTACCTGGAGCTGATCGACCCGCTGCTCTCGACCCGCGAACTGCGCGGCCGGATCGAGCGGATCGAGCCGGAGACCGCCGAGGCGGCGACCGTCCTGATCAAGCCCGGCTACGAGTGGGGCGGCCACCAGCCGGGCCAGTACCTGCGAATCGGCGTCGTCGTCGATGGCGTCCACCACTGGCGCGCCTACTCGCTGACCTCCGACCCCGGCCGCTACGACGGCTGCATCGCGATCACGCCGAAACTGGTCGAGACCGGCAAGGTCTCGCCCTATCTGGTGCGGAAGGCCAGGCCCGGCGATCTGGTCCGCCTCGGCGGCGTCGAAGGCACCTTCGTGCTGCCCGACCCGCTGCCCGAGAAGCTGCTCTTCATCAGCGCCGGCAGCGGGATCACGCCGATCGCCAGCATGCTGCGCAGCCTGGTCCGCGCCGACGCCCTCGGCGACGTCGCTCATATTCATTCGGCCCGGACCGCGGAGACGGTGATCTTCGGCAACCGCATCGACGAGCTGGTCACCGCGCAGCCGAGCTTCAACCTGCACCTGCGCCTGACCTCCGAGCAGGGCCGCGTCAGCCCGGCCGAGCTCGACGCCCTCTGTCCCGACTGGCGCGAGCGCCACACCTTCGCCTCCGGGCCGGGGGAGATGCTCGACGACCTCAGCCGCCACTGGCAGCGCGAGGGCGATCCGGAGCTGCTGGAGATGGAGCGCTTCCAGCCGATCATCGGCGGCGAGGCGGGCGGCGGCGATGGTGGCGAGATCCACTTCCTCAACAGCCGCCTCGACGCCGCCTGCGACGGCTCCACTCCGATCCTCGCCGCCGGGGAAGAGGCCGGCGCCACGCTGCCCTACGGCTGCCGGATGGGGATCTGCCACACCTGCGTCGGCGAGCTGCGCTCCGGCCAGATCCGCGACCTGCGCACCGGCGAGGTCCACGGCAGCGAGGGAGAGATGGTCAGAACTTGCGTCAACGCCCCCGAGGGGCCGATCGAGATCGCACTTTGACTCAACCGAGAGGAATTCAATGAGCACTGCCACCGCCCCACCGGAGACCGTGATCGAGAGCCCACTGAGTCGGCTCTCGGCCGCGCAGATCGAGCAGCTGGGCCACGAGTTCGACGCGATCCGCGACCGCGTCCGCGCCGACCTCGGCGAACGCGACCGCCGTTACATCGAGAGCATGATCGAGATGCACCGCCGGCTCGGGGTGATCTCGCGGGTGCTGCTGCTCGCCTCCAACAACCTGCCCGCCCGCGCCGCCGGCACCGTCGCCCTGGGGGCGGCGAAGATCCTCGAGAACATGGAGATCGGGCACAACGTCCTGCACGGGCAGTGGGACTGGATGAACGACCCCCGCATCCACTCCACCACCTGGGACTGGGACACCGCCTCGACCGCCGAGGCCTGGAAGCACTCCCACAACTACGTCCACCACACCTTCACCAACATCCGCGGCAAAGACAAGGACCTCGGCTACGAGATCATGCGGATCGACCCGGATCAGAAGTGGTATCCGGTCTACCTCTTCCAGCCGCTCTACAACCTGCTGCTGATGGCCTTCTTCGAGTGGGGCGTGGCCCTGCACGACATGGACATCGAGGCGATTCGCACGGGCGAGAAGTCGAAAGCCGAGATCAAGCGTCAGCTCAAAGGCATCGTCGGCAAGGCGAAGAGCCAGGTGGTCAAGGACTACATCGCCTGGCCGCTGCTCAGCGGGTTGGCTACCGCCGGGGTCGAGCTGGCCCTGGAATCGGTCGCCGACCGCCGTGAGCCGGGCCGGCGCGGCCGGCGCGGCGGCCTCGCGGGCAACCTGCGGCGCTCGCTCGGCAAAGGCGCCAGGGCGGCGCGGAAGACCGCGAAAGCGAACGCGACCGCCAATATCGCCCGCAACTTCTGGGCCTACGCGATCATCTTCTGCGGCCACTTCCCCGACCAGACCTACACCTTCAGCCAGGCCGAGGTCGAGGACGAGACGCCGGGCGGCTGGTACGTGCGCCAGCTCTCGGGCTCGGCCAACATCGAGGGCGGCCCCTTCTTCCACGTCGCCAGCGGCAACCTCGGCTTCCAGGTCGAGCATCACCTCTTCCCGGACCTGCCCAGCACCCGCTACGCCGAGATCGCTCCGCAGGTGAAAGACGTCTGCGAGCGCTATGAGCTGCCCTACAACAGCGGCCCGTTCCTGCAGCAGCTGGGGATGGTGCAGCGGACGATCCTGCGGCTCGCCTTCCCCGGTGGGAAGCACCGGCCGAAGCCGGGGCCGTATCGCGGGGAGCAGGTCGACGCCTCTGTGATGTAGGTCACAGGAGCAACTATTGCGGTTGAGGAAAGGTTGTACATCTGCAACTATTCCTTGAATGCAAGCAAGCGATGTGAAAGAGATCGTCGAGAAGGCCGCCGCCGAGGTGGCCCCCGAGGCGCAGGAGACGGCAGCCCGCCTGACCGCGCTCTTCCGTCACCTCTTCCTCTACGACCGCGGCAACCAGCTGCGGGTGATCGAGGAATCGGGCCTCTCGATGACCCAGTCCAAGGCTCTCCTGGAGCTGGGCGGGTTGGGGCAGACCGAGGAGGCCTGGCAGGTCGGCGACCTGGCCGAGGTCTTCGGCGTCTCGGTGCCCTCGATGAGCAGGGCGGTCGACGGGCTGGTCAAGAAGGAGCTGGCGACGCGGGTCGAGGACCCCAGCGACCGGCGCGTGCGGCAGGTGCGGATCACCGGCAAGGGCAAGGACCTGGTCGAGACCCTGGTTGCCGTGCGGCAGACCGGGTTCGAGGCCTTTACCTCGACCCTCAGCGCCGCCCAGCGCCGCAAGCTCGACGCCGCCGTCGACTCGCTGATGGACCGCGACGACATCGCTCAGACCTATGAGCACCTGAAGGGAAGTGGCGCATGACCCGTTACAACCACCTGATCACCGACGACAACCGCAAGTGGTGGACGCTCGGAGCGATGTGCTTCGCGCTGTTCATGATCATGCTCGACAACACGGTGGTCAACGTCGCCCTGCCGTCGATCCAGAAAGACCTCGGCGCCTCGATCTCCGGCCTCGAGTGGACGATCAACGGCTACACGCTCTCCTTCGCGGTGCTGCTGGCGACCGGTGGCCGGCTCGGCGACATCTTCGGCCGCCGCCGCATGTTCCTCTGCGGTGTCGTCATCTTCACCCTCTCCTCGGCGACCGCGGGCTTCGCCGGCGACGCCACCTCGCTGGTCGTCAGCCGCATCGTCCAGGGCGTCGGCGCGGCGCTGATGATGCCGGCCACTCTCTCGATCATCACCAACGCCTTCCCGGCCTCCGAGCGCGGCAAGGCGATGGGGATGTGGGCCGGCGTCTCCGCCCTGGCCCTCGCCGTCGGCCCGGTGCTGGGCGGCTTTCTCACCGAGCACGTCAGCTGGCGGGCGATCTTCTACCTCAACATCCCGGTCGCGATCGGGGCGGTCACCGCGGCGCTGTTCGCGGTGCGCGAGTCGCGTGACACCACGGTCGGCCGTCAGGTCGACTTCGCCGGCGTCGGCGCCCTGACGGTCGGCCTGACGGCGCTGATCCTGGCCCTGGTCGAGGGCAACAGCTGGGGTTGGGGCTCGACCAAAATCGTCGCCCTGATCGCCGGGGCCGTGCTCGGGCTGGCCGCCTTCGTGCTGATCGAGCGGCGGGTCAAGGTGCCGATGGTCGACTTCAGCCTGCTCTCCGACCGCAACTTCCTCGGCGCGGTCGTGGTCGCCCTGATCGTCTCCTTCTCGATGCTCGGCGTCTTCTTCTTCCTCGCCCTCTACATGCAGGACATCCTCGGCTACTCGCCGCTGGAGGCGGGGGTGAGGTTCCTGCCCTCGACCCTGATGATCGTCGGCGTCGCCCCGTTCGCGGGCCGGCTCTCCGATCGCTACGGGCCGCGCTGGCTGATCGCCGGCGGACTGACGATCGTCGCCGCCTCGCTCTACAGCTTCAGCGGCATCGCCGTCGACTCCGGCTACCTCGACCTGCTGCCCGGGTTCATGCTGCTCGGCATCGGCATCGCGATGACGATGTCGCCGATGACCAGCGCCGCGATGAACGCGGTGCCGGTGCAGAAAGCGGGGATCGCCTCCGGCGTGCTCTCGATGTTCCGCATGGTTGGCGGCAGCCTCGGCGTCGCCGTCACCGGGGCGATCTTCCAGGCCCGGGTCGGGACCAGCTTCGAGACCGCCTCGCCGCAGCAGTTCGTCGACGCGCTCGGCTTCGCGATGACGGTCTGCGCCGGGGTGGCTCTGGTAGGCGCGGCGATCGGAGCGGTCGCGATCCGCGCCAAGAAGAACAACAGCGAGCACCGGCTGACCGTCGAGGCGGCCGAGGCCAACGTCAATCCCGGCGGTTCCGGCGTTGCCGCCCGCGAGGCGGAGCTGGAGACCGTCTAGATCGTTAAGAATCGGCGGCGTGCTGATTCTGCTGCCGCCCTCCGAGGGCAAGTTCGCGCCGTCGGAGGGCGCACCGGTCGATCTCGACTCGCTGGCGTTTGCCGCTGAGCTGGGCGAGCGCCGGCAGCGGCTACTCGACGCGCTGGAGCGGCTGGGCACGGTGGCGACGGCGCGGGCGCTGAAGCAGCTCGACATCTCCAAGGGGCAGGCGGGGGAGATCGCCGTGGACGCGGCGCTGCGGAGCGCCCCGGCGGCGCCGGCGGCGGAGATCTACACGGGCGTGCTCTACGACCACCTGCGGCTGCCGGAGCTGCCGCCGCGGGCGCGGCGCCAGGTGCTGATCGCCAGCGCGCTCTGGGGGGTGGTGCGGCCGGAGGACCGGATCCCCTACTACCGCTTCTCGGCGAAAGCGCGGCTGGCGCGGATCGGGCCGCTCTCGACTTACTGGCGGGCGGAGTTGGCGGCGGCGATGCCCGACGAGCCGGGCGACCTGGTCGTCGACATGCGCTCGGCCGCCTACGCGGCGGCCTGGAAGCCGCGGCGGGCGACCCTGCTGGCCGTGCGCGCGTTCAGCGAGAGCGGCGGCGTGCGCAAGCCGGTGTCGCACATGGCGAAGGCGGTGCGGGGCGAAGTCGCGCGGGAGCTGCTGCTGGCCAAGCAGGCGCCGGCGGATCCCGAGGCGGCGGCGGCGATCGCCCGGGCCGCCGGTTACGAGGTCGAGCTCACCGGCCCCAACCTCGACGTCATCGTTCCCAGCTGAGCGCCGGCCAGGTCGCGGGGGCCGCTAGGTCAAGCATCGGCAGGGTCTGGACTTCCACCTGACCCAGCGCCGCGATCGTCTCCAGGTTGGAGAGCTCGATCTCGGTTGCACCCTGGGGCCAGGGAGTGAGCACGACCGCGGCGACCTCGAGCCCGGCGCTCTGGGCCGACTCGATCGTCAGCAGCGTGTGGTTGATCGTGCCGAGCCCGGGAGAGGCGGCGATCACGAGCGGGTAGCCGAGGTCAGCGGCGAGGTCGCGGACGAGGTAGGAGGGGGCGAGGGGGACGAGCAGGCCGCCGACCCCCTCGCAGACCAAGGCGTCGGCGTTGCGGGCGGCGGCGCGCGCCGCCTCGAGCAGCTGCTCGGACTCGATCGTCTCGCCGGCCTGCGCCGCGGCCAGGTGCGGGGAGGCGGGGGGCCCGTAGCGGTAGGGAGCGATCTCCTCATCGCTCTGGCCCGATTCCGAGGCGCGCCGCAGGAGCGCGTGGTCGCTCTCGCCCCCCTCTTCGAGGCCGGTGACGGCGGGCTTGAAGACGGCGACGCGCTTGCCCGTGGCGGCAAGGGTGCGGGCGATGACCGCGGCGACGACGGTCTTGCCGACCTCGGTCCCGGTCCCGGTGACGAAGACTCCGCTTACGGGCTTGCTCACGCGCGCCCCGTCAAGCGGCGACGGTCTGCGGCGCCAGGCCGAGCTCGCGGACGGCGGCACCGACCAGCTTCGCGGCCCGTTCCAGCTCGGCGGCGCGGTGGGTCGCCATCACCGTGAAGCGCAGCCGCGAGGAGCCCTCGGGAACGGTCGGCGGGCGGATCCCCTGGGCGAAGACGCCGCGCTCGAGCAGGCGCTCGCAGAGCGCCATCGCCGGCTCCGCCGCGCCGACCTCGACCGGCACGATCTGGGTCTGGGAGGAGCCGGCGTCCACTCCTTCGGCCGCGAGGGCGGCGCGGAAGGCATCCGCGTTCGTCCGCAGGCGCTCGACCCGCTGCGGGGTGATGAGCTCGAGCGCGGCGCCGGCGGCGGCGACCGAGGGCGGTGGGGGCGCCGTCGAGAAGATGAAGGGGCGGGCGGTGTTGAGCAGGAGGTCGATCGTCCCGGTGCCGGCGCAGACGTAGGCGCCGTAGGAGCCGAGCGCCTTGCCGAGGGTGCCGACGACGACGTCGACCTCGCCGCTGAGCCCGGCGGCGGCGACCGAGCCGCGCCCGTCGCGGCCCAGCGCCCCGGTCGCGTGCGCCTCGTCGATCATCAGCCGGCAGCCGTGGCGGCGGGAGAGCTCGACCAGCTCGGGCAGTGGGGCAACGTCGCCGTCCATCGAGAAGACGCCGTCGCTGACGATCAGCGAGCCGCGCCCGCCCGCCCGCTCCAACCCCCAGGCGAGGTGGTCGAGGTCGCCGTGGCGGTAGACGAAGGTCTCGGCCCGCGAGAGCCGGCAGCCGTCGACGATGCTGGCGTGGTTGAGCTCGTCCGAGAAGACGACCTCTCCGGCGCCCGCGAGGGCGACGACGCCGCCGCTGTTGGCGAGGTAGCCGGAGCCGAACAGCAGCGCCGCCTCGTAGCCCTTGAACTCGGCCAGCCGCGACTCCAGCTGCCGGTGTGGCTCCATGTTGCCGGAGACCAGGCGCGAGGCGCCGGCGCCGGCGCCCCAGCGCATCGCCGCCTCCGCCGCCGCTCCCCGCACCTTCGGGTGATCGGCGAGGCCGAGGTAGTTGTTGGAGCAGAGCAGCAGGACCGGGCGCCCGCCCAGCAGGACCCGCGGCCCCTGCGGCCCGTTGACCAAGCGCAGCTGCCGGTAGAGCCCGCGGTCGCGGAGCTCCTCGAGCCGCTCCGCGACGTCGGTCATACCGCCTGTGGGTAGGGCGGCGGCTTCTTCGCCTTCTTGACCACCCGCAGCTGCGTCGAGGGGTCCCAGAAGTTGGCTTCCTCCTGGCGGTCGACCAGCTCGTCCATCGGCGTCGCCGGCGTCTCGCCGTCGAGCCAGCCGGAGCGGTTGTCGGGCCGCGGGTTGGCGCCGTTGTCGGGCTGGCGGGCGACGTTCAGCCCCAGCTCCTCGAACATCGCCCGGTCGTCCTCGGGCTCGGCCCCGAGGGTGGTGAGGAAGTTGCCCATCATCACCCCGTTCAGCCCCGCCTTCACCGCCAGCGGCTGCAGCTCGCCGAGGTTCTCGACGCGGCCGCCGCAGAGGCGGAAGAGGGCGCCGGGGATGATCAGGCGGAAGATCGCCACCCACTTCACGACCTCCCAGGGGTCCATCGGGTCGCGGTCGCCGAACTTGGTCCCCTCGCGCGGGTTGAGCAGGTTGATCGGAACCGAGGTCGGGTTGATCTCGGTCAGCTCGAAGGCCATCTCGACCCGCTGCTCGTCGCTCTCGCCGAGGTTGAGGATGCCGCCGACGCAGGTCTCCAGGCCGGCCTCCTTGACCGCCTGGATCGTCCGCAGGCGGCCCTCGTAGCGGACCGTCGAGGAGACCTCGGGGTAGTAGGAGCGCGACGACTCGACGTTGTGGTGGACCCGCTGCACGCCCGCGTCCTTCAGCGACTTGGCGCGTTCGGCCGACATGTGGCCGATCGAGGCGCAGCGCTTGAGGTTGGTCTGCTCGGCGACCAGGCGCGTCCCTTCGAGGATCTTCTGGAAGTCGCGTTTGGAGAGGCCCTGGCCCTGGGTGACCATGCAGAAGCGGTGGGCGCCGGCGGCTTCCGCCGCCTTCGCGTGTTCGAGGATCTGCTCCGGCTCCAGCATCGCGTGCATCGGCGTGTCGGCCTCGGCGTAGCGCGACTGGGCGCAGAAGCCGCAGTCCTCGGCGCAGCCGCCGGACTTGGCGTTGACCAGCGAGCACATGTCGGTGGAGTCGCCGAAGTTCTCGCGGCGCACCGCCCAGGCGCGCTCGACCAGGGCGCCGATCTCCTCGTGGCCGGTCTGCCGCCCGTACTCGAGGGCTTCTTCAGTGGTGATCAGAGAGGGCATTCCAGGCTCTTTTCCAGGTCTTGGTCCGGGGGTGGATCGACCGCAAGGCTAGGAGCCGGGCCGGACGCTGGAGGTCTAGCCGGGCCCGTCGCCGCTCTCGTCCCGGACCGCAACCCGGTCGAAGAAGCGGACGCCGTCGCGGCCACCGTCCTTGGCCGCGTACATCGCCGTGTCGGCCTCGGAGACGACCGAGCCGATGCTGGTCCGCGGGTGGTCGCCGAACATCGCCACGCCGACGCTGGCGGTGAGCGGATCGACGTCGTCCTTGGGCTGGTGGTCGCGGATCGCCGCGGCGATCGCCTCGGCCGCCAGGCGCGCCTCGCCGGGGCTGCAGCGGGGCAGGACGACGGCGAACTCGTCGCCGCCGAGCCGCGCCAGCACGTCGCTCTTGCGGCCGCGCCGGCGCAGGACGTCGGCGATTTCCCGGATCAGCTGGTCGCCGGCCGGATGACCGTGGGTGTCGTTGACCTGCTTGAAGTGGTCGAGATCGAGCATCAGCAGCGCCCCGGTCGTGTTCTCGCGGCGGGCCCGGGCCATCGCCATCTGCAGGTCTTCCTCGAAGCGGCGGCGATTCTTCAGCCCGGTCAGCGGGTCCTGGCCGGCCTCGCGCTCGAGCTCCTGCATGCGCTCGTTGCGGCTCCAGACCAGAATCAGCGCCCCCAGCAGGGCGGCCAGGGCGATGCCGACCACGGCCAGCAGCAGGGGCAGGCTGACGTCGGGGCGGTTGGGATCGCGAACGACGAGCAGCCAGGTGCGGTCGGCGATGTGGATCGGGGCGCTGGCGGCATCGTCGAGCGCTCCCT
>Ga0207641_10005462_pt1 | contig 10840 bp, 10 predicted proteins | sample KBSSwiS62_FD_184306 | JGI IMG/M metagenome (GOLD analysis project Ga0207641, IMG submission 184306) | Switchgrass rhizosphere microbial communities from Kellogg Biological Station, Michigan, USA - KBS Switchgrass S6-2 (SPAdes) (version 2) | ecosystem: Host-associated > Plants > Roots >... | reverse complement strand
TCGTCTATTCCTCACGCTATCCCCCCTGCCTGCTTGATGCTTCGAGATTCTCAACCAAAGCCGGGGCGCGGGCGCTGACGATCCAGGTCGAGGCGGGCGCCCAGACCCCGTCCGGGCGCTCGAATCAGGCCAGCGCCTCGCGCAGAGCCGCGGCGATCTCGGGCCGGATCCGCTCCGCCTCCTCCCCGGCCAGGCGGATCACCTCGCCGGCCGGCCCCAGCGCCATCGCGAACTCGACCGCTTCGTCGAGATCGCGACCGGTCTGCAGCGGGATGTCACAGCGGCGCAGCGAGATCTCCTCGAAGCCGGCGCCGAGCAGGATCTGGCTGGTCACGTCGGCGTCGCCCATCGAGAATGGCCCCGGGCCGCAGGTCGGCTCGTCGGACTCCTCCGGCTCCTCGACGAACCTCTCGACCACCGCCTCGGCCCGGCTCACCCACTCGTTCTCGAGCTTGCGGCGCCAGACGACCATGCAGAGGCGACCGCCGGGCACCAGCGCCCGCCGCACGTTGCGCAGCGCCGGCACCGGGTTGGCGAAGAACATCGTCCCCATCCGCGAGAAGGCGTAGTCGAAGCTCCGCTCGAACTCGGTCACCTGCAGGTCACCGACGGCGAAATCGACGTTGGCGGCGCCGGCCGCCTCCGCCTCGGCGCGGGCAAGCTCGATGAACCGCGGCGCCGCGTCGAAGCCGAGCACCGAGCCCTCGGGACCGACCAGGTCGGCGATCCGCAGCGTCGTTTCGCCGAAGCCGCAGCCGATGTCGAGGACCCGCTCGCCGGCGGCGGGCGGGTGGATCCGCAGGGCCTCCTCGCCGTGGGCGCCGAGGCCGCCGGAGACCAGGTGCCGGTACTGGACGAAGCGATCGAAGAGGACGCCGTTCCAGGCTTCGACCGCCTCCTCGTTGGTCACGGCTACATCGGCCATGCTTCCCATCCTAGGGCCGTCCGCTCAGGACGCAAGCCGCATCGCGAACAGCGTCACCGCGACCGAGGTGGCGAGGTTGAGGCTGGAGACCCCGTCCCGCATCGGGATCGAGACGCGGGCGTCGGCCCGCTCCAACAGGGCCTCGCTGATCCCGTGGCGCTCGGTCCCGAAGGCGAGCACGGCCCGGGCCGGCAGGCGGTCGGGATGCAGGTCCTCGCCCTCCGGGTCGATCGCCAGCAGCGGCCGGTCGCTCGCCGGCAGCGCCTCGATCGAGGTGACGGGCAGGGCGAAGTGGAGGCCCGCAGCGCCGCGCACGGCGTCGGGGTACCAGGGGTCGTTCTCGCCGGTGGTGAGGACGGCGGCCGCGTCGGCGGCGGCGGCGACGCGGATGCAGGCGCCGATGTTGCCCATGTTCTTCGGCTGCTCGAGCAGGACCACCGGCGCCGGCCGCGGCTCGGCGAGCACGGCGGCGAGGTCGACCGGCGGCCGGCGGGCGATCGCGACCACACCGGTGCGCGGCACCAGCGGCGCCAGCTCGGCGAGGTCGGCGGGCGCGATCGTCTCCACCCGCCCGGCCAGCTGGCCGGCCAGGTCCGGCGCCAGGTCACGCGCCAGCGCCTCCAGCGCTTCGGGGTCGACGGCGACCCCCTCGACCAGCTCGGCGCCGAAGCGGAGGCCGTGCTTGAGGGCGTGGAAGCCCTCGATGACGGTCAGCTCGGGATCGCGCCGCGCTTTGCGGAAACGGACCGTGAGCTCGTGGTTGCCCATGCGGCCATCATGACTCGATCCGCGGAGCCTGGACGAGCCGGTCGCGGCCGGCGGCCTTGGCCCGGTAGAGGGCGCTGTCGGCGCGGTCGACCAGCTCGTCGGCGCTCTCGCTGAAGTCCCAGCAGGCGAGCCCGGCCGAGCAGGTCTGATCGCCGGGGGTCACCGCGCGCAGCCGTTCGACCAGCTCCGAGGCCGCCTCCAGCCCGGCGTCGGGGATGACGACGAGGAACTCCTCGCCGCCGAAGCGGATGATCGTGTCGGCGCCGCGCAGCTGCGAGTCCCAGGCGATCGCGCATTCGCGCAGCATCGCGTCGCCGGCGAGGTGACCGTTCTCGTCGTTGAAGGCCTTGAAGCGATCGAGATCAATGATCGCCAGGCAGAGCTCGGACTCGGCGCGGCGGGCGCGCGCCATCTCCCGCGGCAGCTGCTCGTCGAGGGCGCGGCGGTTGGACAGCCCGGTGAGGGCGTCGCTGCGGGCCAGCGCCGCGACCTCGGTCAGCAGGTTCTCGCGTTCGGACTCGACCCGCTTCAACTCGGTGACGTCGGTGGCGCGGGCGTAGATCAGCGACTCGTCGGGAGACAGGCTCGAGCTCCAGCGCAACCAGTGCCAGCTGCCGTCCTTGGCCAGGTAGCGGTTCTCGAAGCCGACCGCCGCCTGACCTTCGAACAGACCCGCGGACTCGGCTTCGGTGCGGGCGCGGTCGTCGGGGTGGACGAGCTCGACGAAAGGCGCCGACCGCAGCTCCTCGGCGCCATAGCCGAGGCTGTCTTCCCAGGCGGAGTTGAGCTCGACGAAGTAGCCGTTCATATCGGCGGTGCAGAGCATGTCCTGGGAGAGGTCGAAGAAACGGCGGGCCCGCAGGTGGGCCTTGGCCCGCCGGGCGACGATGGCGCTGGTCAGGGCCATCACCACCGAGAGCGAGACGGCGGTGAAGAGCCAGCGGGTCAGCGGCGAGTAGCCGGCGGTGTTTTCGACCACGGCGAGGGTGACGGCGTAGACAACGAGCAGCCAGGCGAGGTGGATCGCGGCCAGGCGGCGGGGGAAGAAGTAAGAGGTGATCAGGGTGGCCCAGACGAAGATCGAGCCGTACTGGCCGACCGCGACCCCGCTCTCCCAGATCAGCAGCCCCACCGTCGCCGCGGTGGCGCCGAGGACCAGGTGGGTGAGCGCCAGCGGCACCCGGCGGGAGAGCGTCCAGCAGAGCAGGCCGACGGCGGCCATCGCTGCCGCGGTGACGATCAGGGCGGGCGTGTTGCCGCCGCTGGGATGGGGCAGGACCAGTGAGAGGGCGACCAGGCCGGCGCCGGCGAGCAGCAGCGCCCCGGCGGCTCGCGACTCCGGTCGTCCCGGCTTCCTCAGCTCCTCCTGTTTTTTGGGTAGTGCGGCCACGCCCGGTAGACATCGGCACCGGAGGCCGCTGCTTTAGGAACGCGAGCGCACGACCTCGAACTGGCTCATCAGACCGTGGTCCTCGTGGTCGAACATGTGGCAGTGGATGACGAACTTGCCGGTGTAGTCGGCGAAGTGCCCGGCGACCAGGATCCGTTCGCCGGGGAAGACGAAGAAGGTGTCCTTGAGGCAGTCTTCCCAGGGCGGTGGCCGCTTGCCGTCGCGGGCCAGCAGGTACCAGTCACTGTGATGCAGGTGCATCACGTGGGCGACGGTGGTGCGGTTGAAGAACTCCCAGACCTCGGTCGTCCCGAGCCGCGGGAAGGCGTCGGCGCGGGCCGGGTTGAAGGTACGGCCGTTGATCAGCCAGGTGGTCTTGAAGAGGCCGCCGACGGTGACCTCCCAGGTCTTGTCGGGCCTGTCGTGGCGGCGCTTGCGCGACTTCAGCGCCCACTCCGGCAGCGGTCGCAGGCGGTGCGGGATCCGGGTGCGATCGGGAACGCGGCCGCGGTCGACGCGAAACTGCATCAGGGCGCCGATATAGGCGCGGGAGCCGTCGGGATTACGGCCGCCGTGGGGGCCGCTGCGCAGCTCGACCGAGTCGCCGGCGGTGGCGGCGAAATCGACGATCACCTCGGCCCGCTCGGCCGGCCCGAGCAGGATCTGGTTGCGGCGGACCGGACGCGGCATCAGGCCGCTGTCGGTTCCGATCTGGATCATCTGGGCGCCGTCGGAGAGGTGGAAGTTGTAGGACTGGAACTGGGAGACGTTGAGGACCCGCAGCCGGTACCGGCAGGGGCTGACCCGGTGGTGGGGCATGTAGGCGCCGTTGACGAGAACGCTCTGTCCCGCAATCCCATCCGCCGGCGGCTGCAGGCCACCCTTGAAGGGGTCGGTCAGCTGGTTGTCGCGGTCGAAGGTGCGGTCGGCGATCATCAGCGGGATGTCGCGCTCGCCCCGCGGCAGCGGCAGCGAGTCCTCGAACTCGTCCTCGACGATCCACATCCCGGCCAGGCCGTGCCAGCTGTGCGGTGCGGTGCGATCGAGGCGGTGGTCGTGGTACCACTGGAACGCCGCCCGTTCCGGGCGCCCGTTCTCGACCAGGTCGTAGACGTACGTTTTGCTCTGACCCGGTGCGAGCAGGAGGTCGTTGCCGGACTCGCGGGCGGAGAGCCCGCGCGGGATCTGGCAGAAGTAGGAGATCGGCTGCGACCTGGTCAGGCCGCCGGGCTGTCCGTCGAACTGGGTGCGGTTGTGGCCGCCGTGCAGGTGAACCGAGAGCTCGCCGCACTTTGCCGGTAATTCGTGGTGGAAGGTGACCTTGGTCCGCTCCCCCGCCCGGCGCCGAATCGTCGGCCCCGGGAAGGTGCCGCCATAGGTCCACAGCTTCGTCTTCGCGCCGGGCAGGATCTGCGCATCGGCCTCGCGGATCGGGATCTCGATCTCTGCCCCGCTGAGCTCACGCGGGATCGGCAGCGGCGCCCGGAACGGAACGGCCGCGACCGCGCTCGGGGTGTCCTTCCCGAACGGGAGCAACTCGCCCAGGCCGGCGCCCCCGCCGGGCAACAGGTAGGCGAGCGCGCCGCCGCCCAGGGCCCCGAGGAAAGCTCGGCGCCCCAGGCGCGGCGTGGATGTGGACTGCCCGGACGTGCCGCTAGCCGGCCGGTAGGACCTTGACCGAGCCCTGCATCCAGGGATGGATCGCGCACATGAAGTAGATCGTCGGCGTGGTCGCCGGATCGGCGGTCACCACCTGCGAGAACGAGGTGCCCTTCTTTTCGCCGGTGAACCAGGAGTCGCCCTTGGCGCTGTTGCTGCCGAGGGTGCTCCAGCCTTCCGGGCCGGCCTTGGCCGGGTTGATCGTGATCTGTTCGGTTTTCGGGTTGAACCCGTGCCATTTGGCGATCGACATGCAGATGTGTTTCGGGGTGAAGCAGCTCTTGCGCGCACCCGGGGTCTTCGGCAGCGAGCCTTTGGTGACTAGCGAGAACGTGTGCGGCCCGACTTTTTTCGGGTCGGTTTCGTTGACGATTTCCAGTTCGTCGCCGACTTTGACCGATTCCGGGGCGACGAACTTGAGTGCGCCTTTGGAGAGCTGGATGCTGATCGTGTCGGTAACGCCGGTCGGGGTGACCGCCGCGCCGGCCAGACCGGGCGCGAAGGCCGCGAACATGGTGACGGCGGCCGCAACCACCAGGACGAGGTGCTTTTTCAAGAGATTCCTTTCAAAAGGTTGTGAAGAAGTTGCAAGTTAATGGGCGGCGCGGCGGAGTTCAAGCGCTCCACAGAGCCAATTGCGCCGGCATGTAGCCTTCCCGGAGCGATGGCCAGCTTCCTCCACACCTGCTACCGGATCGGCGACATCGACCGCTCGGTCGAGTTCTACGCCAAGCTCGGCTTCGAGGAGGTGGCGCGGATGCCGATCGGCGACGAGGCGATCAACGTCTTCATGGGCATGCCCGGCGAGGACCCCCGCCTCGAGCTCACCTACAACCACGGCGTCGACTCCTACGAGCTGGGCAGCGGCTACAACCACATCGCCCTCGCCGTCGACGACCTCGACGGCACCCTCGAGCGGCTCGCCGCCGAAGGCGTCGACCCAGAGAAGCCGCCCTACCGCCCCGGCGCCCGCACCGAGGGCCACCGCATCTGCTTCGTCCGCGACCCGGACGGCTACCGCATCGAGCTGATCGGGGAGTAGCGCCGCGGCGCTAGCCGGGGCTGATGCCGCCGCCGACCGAGGGTGGCCCGGACGGGGCCGGAGTCGGAGTGGGCGTCGGCGCCGGAGCGGCTTCGTCGCCGCCTTCTTCGCCGCCGCCGGCTTCCTTTTCGCCGCCCTTGTCCGCCGAGTCGTTTTCTTCTTCTTCGCCTTCGTAGCTTTCTTCTTCTTCGTAGCCGCTCGAGTAGCCGGACGAGGAGGTGTGGTCGCTGCTGAGGCCGGAGAGTTCCGGCAGGCTGTCGGGGACGTTGAATTCGGGGCACTGGCCTTCCTGGGCGGCCGACATGTAGGACTGCCAGATCGGGCCGGCGGTGGGGCCGCCGTAGCCGGTGTATTCGCGCGACTGCGGGTGGCCGACCCAGACGGCGGTGGCGAACATCGGCGTGTAGCCGACGAACCAGGCGTCGGACTCTTCCTCCGAGGTACCGGTCTTGCCGGCCTCGGAGCTGCAGCCGATCGAGGTGTAGCCGGCGCCGGTGCCGGAGGTGATCACGCCCTCCAGAACCCTCGTCACTTCGTAGGCCTGGCCCTCGGTCAGCACCCGTTCGCCGTCGTCGGTGCCGGATTCGTCGACCTTGCCGTTGGGAAATTCGACTTTGCTGATCGCGGTCGGGTCGTGGTGGATGCCGCCGCTGGCAAGGGTCGCGTAGGCGTCGGCCATCTCCAGCGGCGTCACCCCTTCGGCGAGACCGCCGATCCCCTCCGCCGGCACCGATTCCAGCGACGAGGTGATCCCCATTTCCTGCGCGGTCTGGGTCACGTTTTCAGGACCGACGTCGAGGTCGAGCTGGGCGTAGACGACGTTGACCGAGTGCACCGTCGCTTCGGTCAACGACTCGGTGCCGCCGCCGTCGCCCTCGGAGTTGTTGACGGTCCAGCTGCCACCGCCGGGGATGGTGAGCGTCATCGGCGAGCTGCCGTCGTAGTAGGTGGTGTCGGGGTCGATTCCCTGCTTGATCGCCGTGGCCAGGACGAAGGTCTTGAACGACGAGCCGGGCTGGCGGTGGGCCTGCCAGGCGTAGTTGAACTGTTCTTCGGAGGCGTAGCCTTCGGTCGAGGCGAGGGCGACGATCTCGCCCGTTTCGGGGTTGACCGAGGCGAGGCCCGCCGCCGGCCCGCCTTCGGAGTAACAGACGTAGCACGAGTTTTCGACCGCTTCCTCGGCCTTCGCCTGCAGGCCGGGGTCGATCGTCGTGTAGGCCTTGAGGCCGCCGTTGCGGACCGTGTTGATCCCATAGCGGTCGATCAGTTCCTGCTGGACCAGATCGAAGAGGAAGGGGTCGTGGATCACCTGGTACTTGTCGCCGGGATGGAGGCCGAGGCCCTCCTTCACCGCTTCGCCGTGTTCGGCGGAGGTGATGTATCCCTGTTCCTCCATCGTCCCCAGCACCTCGTTGCGCCGCTGCGTCGCGGCCGCCGGGTCGAGGAAGGGGTTGTATTCGGAGGGGGCCTGCGGCAGGCCGGCGATCAGCGCCGCCTCGTTCAGGTTGAGGTCTTTGGCCGGCTTGCTGAAATAAGTCTGCGCCGCGGCCTCGGCCCCGACCGCGGTCTGCCCTTCGACCGTCCCGTAGGGAGCGGTGTTGAGGTACTGGGTGAGGATCCAGTCGCGGTCGTGCTTGTCGAAGAGGTCGTTGGCGAGGTGGGCTTCGATCAGCTTTCGCTTCAGGGTGTCTTCGGGGTTGTGGATGTAGAGGTTGCGGACCAACTGCTGGGTGATGGTCGAGGCGCCCTGGACCGGCTTGCCGCCGGCGAGCGCGTCCTTCCAGGCGGCGCGGGCGATGCCTTCGGGGTCGAGGGCGCCGTGCTTGTAGAAGTTCTTGTCCTCGATCGCGACCGTCGCCTGCTTCAGCGTTTCCGGCAGGGCGCTGGCCGGGACCGGCTGGCGGATGTTGTCGGATCGGATGAACCCGATCAGGCTGCCGTCGGCGGCGTAGATCGCCGAGGAGCGGCCCTTCTGGACCGGCTGCAGGCTCGAGAGCGGCGGTGCCGAGTTGTAGACGCTGAGCGCCCAGGAGACGCCGATGCCGCCGGCGACCACGATGACGCCGCCGATGACGATGAGGGGGATGGCGATCTTGTGCCAGCGTGAAGTGGGCGGCTTACGCCGCCGCCTGCGGATACGGGTAGCCATCGGGCCAGCGATTGTAGAGAGGGCCTGGCGCCGGCCGGGCGATTTCGGCGGCTCCGCAAGCCGGCTTGCCCAGCGGTTAGGCTCGCGCCGCGGCACCGATTGGGGAGAGCGGAGAGAGGAGTGGTTTGAAACTCGTGATCGGCATCGTCCGGCCCGAGCAGGCGAACGAGGTTCTGGAGGCGCTGTACAGGGCCGAGGTGCGGGGCTTCTCGATCAGCCGCGTGCAGGGCCACGGCGGCGAGCTCGACCGGGTCGAGACCTACCGCGGCACCACCGTGAAGATGGGCCTCTCGGAGAAGGTCCGCTTCGAGGTCGCCGTCTCCGACGACTTCGTCGAGACCACGGTCGAGGCGCTCGCCGAAGGCGCCCGCACCGGCGAAGTCGGCGACGGCAAGATCTTCGTCCTGCCGCTGGAGCGGGCGGTGCGGATCCGCACCGGCGACACCGACCACGGCGCGGTCACGCCGCAGGACAAATGAGCGCGCTCGCGGGGCTGCCCGCCGCGGCGGCCGGGATCGATACCGGCGACACCGCCTGGATGCTGGTGGCGACGGCCCTGGTGCTGATGATGACCCCCGCCCTGGGCCTCTTCTACGCCGGCCTGGTGCGCTCGAAGAACACCCTCAACACCTTCATGATGTGCGTCGCCGCGATCGCCGTCGCCACCGTCACCTGGGCCGCGGTCGGCTACTCGCTCGCCTTCGACGGCGACGGCTCGATCGTCGGCGGGCTCGGCAACGCCTTCCTCGGCGGCGTCGACTTCGCGCCCCGAGCCGGGACCGCGATCCCGGAGCTGGTCTTCTTCGCCTTCCAGGCGACCTTCTGCATCATCACCGTGGCCCTGGTCTCCGGCGCCGTGGTCGAGCGCATGCGCTTCGGGCCCTTCCTCGTCTTCGCGGCGCTGTGGTCGGTGCTGGTCTACGCCGTGCTCGCCCACTGGGCCTTCGGCGGCGGCTGGCTGCAGGCCGGCGGCACCCTCGACTTCGCCGGCGGCGTCCCGGTCGAGATGGGCTCCGGCTTCTCCGCCCTGGCGGCGGCGCTGGTGGTCGGGGCGCGCAAGGACTACGGCCGCCAGGCCCTGCTCCCCCACAACGCGATGTACGTCCTGCTCGGCGCCGGTTTGCTCTGGTTCGGCTGGTTCGGCTTCAACGGCGGTAGCGGCTTCTCGACCGGCGACCCGAGCGTGCTCGCCTTCACCAACACCCTGCTCTGCCCCGCCTGCACCCTGGTCGTCTGGTTCGCCCTGGACCTGATCCGCGGCCGCAAGGTGACCGCGATCGGGGCTGCGACGGCGATCGTCGTCGGCTGCGTCGCGATCACCCCCGCCGGCGGCTACGTCAGCCCCGGCTGGGCGATGCTGCTCGGCGCCCTGGCGGCGCTGCCGAGCTACGCGATCATCGTCTGGCGCACGCGGACCCGGGTCGACGAGACCCTCGACGTGCTCGCCGCCCACGGCACCGCGGGCCTGTTCGGGATCGTCTTCATCGGCTTCTTCGCCCAGCTCGCCTGGAACGGCACCTCCGACGGGCTCCTCTACGGCAACGCCGCCCAGCTCTGGGACCAGCTGCTGGCCGCCATCGCCGCCCCCGCCTACGCCTTCGGTGCCACCTACCTGCTGCTGCGTCTGATCGGTGCCTTCACGCCGCTGCGCGCGAGCGGCCGCGAGGAGGCCCAGGGCATGGACGTGGTCCAGCACGGCGAGGAGGCCTACGTCACCGGCGAGGGCGCGATCCTGGTCTTCCCCGACGGCGAGCCCGACCAGCCGGTCGCCGACCCGGCCTGAGCTACGCGCGCAGCTTGTAGCCGCTGGCGAACAGCCGCAGGTTGACGGCGAAGAGGACGCCGGTGGCCGCCAGCAGCGCCAGCAGCGAGAGCGGGATGCTGACTTCGGTGTAGCCGACGAAGCCGTAGCGGACGAGGTTGATCATGTAGTAGATCGGGTTGAAGTGGGTCAGCGTCTCGAACGGCTGCGGCAGCAACGCCGCCGAGTAGAAGACGCCGCCGAGGAAGATCAGCGGCTGCAGGATGAAGGTCTGGACGAAGGAGACGTCGTCGAACTGCTCGGCCCGGACCCCGATCAGAACCCCGAGCTGGGAGAAGAAGAAGCCGACCAGGAACAGCGACGGGATCAGGACGAGGATGTGATCGACCGGGAGGTCGACCAGCAGCGAGGCGGCGATGAAGGCGAGCGCGGCGACGATCAGGCCGCGCATGAAGCCACCGAGCGAGAAGGCCAGCAGCAGCTCCATCGGCGAAGCCGGCGAGGAGAGCTGGTCCTGGATCGCCCCTTGGAATTTCTGCTGCAGGATCGACGACGAGTTGTTGGTGAAGGCGTTGATCGACCAGGTCATCATGATCAGGCCGGGGATCACGAAGACGACGTATTCGATCCCGTGCAGGTCGCCGACCCGCGAGCCGAGGGCGGCGCCGAAGACGGAGATGTAGAGGAAGGTTTCCAGCAGCGGCGCCCCCAGCGTCTGTTTCTTGATCTTCATGAAGCGGCTGACCTCGCGCCGCCAGAGCGTGAAGAAGCGGATCTGGGCGGCGCTCACGGGATCGCCTCGGCCTCGACGTGCGAGCGGGAGAGCTCTTTGCGGCCGACCAGCGCCAGGTAGGCGTCCTCGAGGTTGGGCACCCCGTAGCGGTTTGCCAGCTCCCTACTGCTGCCCTGGGCGATGATTTCGCCGTTGTTGATGAAGGCGATCTTGGAGCAGAGCTGCTCCGCCTCCTCCAGGTAGTGGGTGGTGAGGAGGATCGTCGTCCCCTCTTCGTTGATCCGCTTGACGTAGTGCCAGAGCTCCAAGCGCAGCTCGATGTCGACACCGGCGGTCGGCTCGTCGAGCATCAGCAGCCGCGGCCGGTGCATCAGCGCCCGGGCGAGGATCAGCCGCCGCTTCATCCCGCCGG
>Ga0207641_10005460_pt1 | contig 10845 bp, 6 predicted proteins | sample KBSSwiS62_FD_184306 | JGI IMG/M metagenome (GOLD analysis project Ga0207641, IMG submission 184306) | Switchgrass rhizosphere microbial communities from Kellogg Biological Station, Michigan, USA - KBS Switchgrass S6-2 (SPAdes) (version 2) | ecosystem: Host-associated > Plants > Roots >... | reverse complement strand
TTCAGAATTAAAACAACCATTCAACGATGGCAAGCAACAAAGGACTGTACAATTCCCGCTTTGAACATGATGCCTGTGGCATTGGTTTCGTGGCCAGCATTAAAGGCAGCAAGAGTCACCAGCATATTTCGGATGCATTGACCGTATTGGAAAATATGGAACATCGCGGCGCCTGCGGCTGCGAGGTAAATACAGGTGATGGCGCCGGCATCATGATACAAACTCCGCATGAATTTTTCTTTGATGAATGTATAAAGCTCGGTGTGCACCTGCCTGCGTATAGCCGCTATGCAGTGGGTGTGGTCTTCTTTCCAAAAGAGATCCGCCTGCGTGAAGAGTGCCGTGATATCCTGAACCGCTCTGCCGATAAACTGGGACTGGAAATTTTATGTTACCGCAAAGTGCCGGTGAACCCCGATGGCATTGGTCCTACTGCACTCAGCGTGGAGCCGGAAATAGAACAGGTATTCATTGCCTGCCCCGATCATATCAAGAACCCCGATGAGTTTGAACGGAAATTATTTGTGCTGAAGAAATATGCAACGCATACGATACTGAACACGGTGAAAAAAGATGCGATCGGTTTTTATATCGCTTCGCTTTCGTATAAAACAGTTGTGTACAAAGGGCAGTTGACCAGCATGCAGCTTCGCCAGTACTATCCTGACCTCAGCAATAAAAGAGTGGTGAGTGCATTTGGTTTGGTGCATAGCCGTTTTGCTACCAATACATTTCCATCATGGCGGCTGGCACAGCCCTTCCGCTATATTGCTCACAATGGTGAGATCAATACACTGCAGGGAAACCTGAACTGGCTAAAGACAAGTGAGCAGGGTTTTACTTCTCCTTTGTTTACCAAAGAAGAAATGGAGATACTGGTGCCGATCGTTTCGAATGATCAATCGGATTCTGCCTGCCTGGATAATATGATCGAGCTGCTGACGATGACGGGTCGCAGCCTGCCGCATGTAATGATGATGCTGATACCCGAAGCATGGGATGGCAATGACCAGATGGATGTTATTAAGAAAGCGTTTTATGAATACCATGCATCTATCATGGAGCCATGGGATGGACCGGCATCCATTTGTTTTAGTGATGGAAAAGTTATCGGCGCTACACTCGATAGAAATGGTTTGCGTCCTTCCCGTTATTGTGTAACGAATGATGACCGTGTGATCATGGCAAGTGAAACAGGTGCATTGCCGATCGATCCAAAGACCATCATTGAAAAAGGAAGATTGCAACCGGGAAAAATGTTTGTAGTGGATATGGAGCAGGGCCGCATCATCAGTGATGATGAACTGAAACAAACGATTTGTTCTAAGCAGCCTTATGGTGACTGGCTGAATCAATATAAGATCCGTTTGGAAGAATTGCCTGAGCCAAGAGTCACGTTCACACACCTGAGTGATGAATCTATTTTAAAATACCAGAAAGCATTTGGATATAGTTCAGAAGATATTGATACGATATTAAAACCAATGGCGCTGGAAGGAAAAGAACCGGTTGGTTCCATGGGTACTGATATTCCATTGGCGGTGCTGAGTGATCAGCCGCAACATCTTTCTTCTTATTTCAAACAATTATTTGCACAGGTTACCAATCCACCGATCGATCCTATTCGTGAACGGATGGTGATGAGTTTGGCAACTTTTGTTGGTAACAATGGAAATTTATTGGATGAGGACCCGATGCATTGTCATACAGTGGCATTGAAACATCCTGTGCTGAATAGTAAAGAACTGGAAAAGATAAGAAGTATCGATACGGGAATTTTCCAGGCAAAAACATTACAAACTTATTTCCGTGCTGATGGTCATCCTGATTCATTGAAGAATGGTCTTGATCGTTTGTGCCGCTATGCTGAAGATGCAGTGCATGATGGTTTTGAAGTGCTGATCCTTTGCGACCGTGCACTGGATAGCGAACATGCGAATATTCCTTCGTTGCTGGCAACAGCTGCAGTGCATCATCACTTAATTAAAAAAGGTTTGCGTGGACAGGTAGGTATTGTGGTAGAGACCGGCGATGTTTGGGAAGTTCATCATTTTGCCTGTTTGCTTGCATTTGGTGCAACGGCCATCAATCCTTATCTCGCATTAGCATCTATCCGCAACATGAAAGCAAATGGTTCCTTGCAAACTGAACTGAGCTGGGATGAGCTGCGCAAGAATTATGTAAAAGCGGTGAATGATGGTTTGCTGAAAGTATTTTCGAAGATGGGGATCTCTACATTGCAATCATACCAGGGTGCACAGATCATGGAGATACTGGGATTGAACCAGGAAGTGGTTGATAAATATTTTACAGGTGCAGTGAGCAGAATACAAGGCATCGGTTTGGAAGAGCTGGCGAAAGAAGCATTGGTAAAACATTTCTTTGCTTTCAGTAAAAAAGATATCCCGGTTGACCGCTTGCCTTTTGGTGGCGTTTATCAATGGAACCGTAAAGGTGAGTTTCATTTATTCAATCCGACTACTATTCACTTGTTGCAGTATTCAACAAGGATGAATGATTACAATACATTCAAAAAATATTCGAAGGCTGTTAATGACCAGAGTGAGAAAGCAGCCACGCTGAGAAGCTTGTTTGAATTCAAACGCAATCGCAATTCAATTCCTATTGATGAAGTAGAGCCTGCAGAGAATATTTATAAACGTTTTGCGACCGGTGCGATGAGCTTTGGTTCTATTTCATGGGAAGCACATACAACACTGGCAATTGCAATGAACCGTCTCGGTGGTAAAAGCAATACCGGTGAAGGTGGTGAAGATGAAAGAAGATATACTCCGTTGGAAAATGGTGATTTCATGCGTTCAGCTATTAAACAAGTTGCCAGTGCAAGATTTGGTGTAACGAGTTTGTACCTGACTGAAGCAGATGAACTGCAAATAAAAATGGCGCAGGGTGCCAAGCCCGGTGAAGGCGGACAATTGCCGGGACATAAAGTAGATGAGTGGATCGGTAAAACAAGACATAGCACACCGGGTGTTGGGTTGATCTCCCCCCCACCGCATCATGATATTTATTCAATTGAAGACCTGGCGCAATTGATATTTGATCTGAAGAACGCAAACCGTAATGCAAGAATAAATGTGAAGCTGGTAAGTAAAGCAGGTGTGGGCACCATTGCTGCGGGTGTTACCAAAGCAAAAGCAGATGTTGTTTTGATCAGCGGTCATGATGGTGGTACAGGTGCATCACCTGTTTCATCGATCCGTCATGCTGGTTTACCATGGGAACTTGGTTTGGCAGAAACACACCAGACACTTGTAAAAAATAAATTGAGAAGTCGTGTAGTAGTGCAAACGGATGGTCAACTGAAAACAGGAAGAGATATTGCCGTTGCTGCATTGCTTGGTGCAGAAGAATGGGGAGTTGCTACTGCGGCATTAATTGTTGAGGGTTGTATCCTGATGCGTGTATGTCATTTGAATACTTGTCCTGTTGGTGTGGCTACACAGGATCCTGAACTCAGAAAAAGATTTGATGGTAATGCTGATCATGTGGTGAACTTTTTCAGATTCCTGGTACAGGAATTAAGAGAGATAATGGCAGAGCTTGGTTTCAGAACCGTGAATGAAATGATCGGGCAGGTGGATTGTTTAGGAGTAAGAGAGAATATCAATCACTGGAAGTTCAGTAAGCTTGACCTCTCTCCTATATTATATAAAGAACCGGCATCAATGTACACGCCGTTGCATTGTGTGGAAGAACAGGATCATGGTTTGGCGGATGTGCTTGATTGGAAATTACTGGAAGCAGCAAAACCCGCGATACAGCAGTTCCCGATAGATATCGGTATGAAAGTGAAAAAAGAATTTTTAATAAAGAATACGGACCGGACAACAGGAACAATTTTATCAAATGAAATAACAAAGATCCATCGTGGTGAAGGGTTGCCGGATGATACGATACATTTTAAATTCACCGGAACAGCGGGACAAAGTTTTGGAGCATTCAATACAAAAGGCGTTACACTCGAACTGGAAGGTGATGCAAATGATTATTGTGGCAAAGGGTTGAGTGGCGCAAGACTGATCATCTATCCTTCAAAGGAAGCGACATACACACCAGAGGATAATATCATCATTGGTAATGTTGCTTTCTATGGAGCGACAAGCGGTGAAGCATTTATCCGTGGTAAAGCCGGTGAACGTTTCTGTGTTCGTAATTCAGGTGCACATGTGGTTGTTGAATCTGTCGGTGATCATGGTTGTGAATACATGACTGGTGGCAGAGTTGTTGTACTTGGTGAAACCGGAAGAAATTTCGCAGCGGGTATGAGTGGTGGTATTGCCTATGTATATGATGTGAAAGGAAAGTTTGCTACCAACTGCAATAAAGAAATGGTTGATCTTGATCCATGTGATGTGAATGATAAGAATGAACTGTTCACCATGCTGCAGAAGCATTATGAATATACAGGAAGTACAATTGCAAAATTTATATTGGAAGATCTGAATAACCAGTTGAAGAATTTTGTGAAGGTGTTTCCGAAGGATTATAAGAAAGCTCTTTTGGCGAAGGCAAGTGCTGTGAAGGTGAATACCCACCCCTAGCTGAAGCCTGAAAGGGAAATACCCTCTACCCCTCCAGGGAGGGGATGCGACACAGCTTGAAGGTTGAAGAAAAGGATGCCAAGAAGATTTGAAAAGAAAGGCCTGTTTTTTTCGTTAAAGAAAGTAAGTAACGACAATAGGGTTCATCCCCTCCTCGGAGGGGCAGACTTGAGAACATAACTAGTATAGGAAAATGGGGTGGGTTCTGATGGAACAGTATAACTTAAGAATGATGAAGAGAAAGATCATTCCATACAACCCAAAACTAAAAGAGTTCGCAAATAAGCTAAGAAAGACGATGACCTTTTCAGAAGTGAAGGTCTGGAATGAATTAAAGAATGGTCAACTGATGGGGTATGATTTTGACAGGCAAAGACCAATAGGAAATTATATAGTTGATTTTTATTGCAAGGATTTGTTGCTGGCATTAGAAATAGATGGAATTACTCACCAGGATGAACGAGTGATGTATAAGGATAAAGTAAGACAACTGGAGTTAGAGGCAATGGGAGTTTGTTTTATAAGATTTGATGCGTTGTTATGTGTAAATAAAGTTGAGGCTGTTATAAGGGAGATCGGGAGATGGATTGTGGAGTATGAGGCAATGTATGGAGTGAATGAAAATGTGATGCGGAAGAGAAAGGCGTTGGAGAATCCGGGATCACGGAAGAGAACCCACCCCTAGCCCCTCCAAGGAGGGGACAACGCACAGAGCCAGCTTTTCGAAGACACTGAATGAGGAGGTGACATAACTAAAAACGAAAAACAATAAACGATAAACAAGAAATAGATGGGTAAACCAACAGGATTTTTAGAATTTACAAGAGAGCTTCCTACCAAAAGAAAGGTGGAAGAAAGGGTGAATGATCACAAAGAATTCATCAATCGCTATACTGATGAGAAACTCAATCAGCAAAGTGGACGTTGTATGAACTGCGGTGTTCCGTTTTGTCATAATGGTTGCCCATTAGGAAATGTCATTCCTGAGTTCAATGATGCTGTCTATAGAAAAGAATGGAAAGAGGCATACGAGATCCTTGCATCAACAAATAATTTTCCTGAGTTCACGGGGAGAATTTGTCCTGCCCCTTGCGAGACCGCCTGTGTACTTGGCATCAATCAACCGGCGATCACTATTGAAGAAATAGAAAAACATATTATTGAAATTGCATTTGATAAAGGATTTGTTCAGCCAAAGAAAATAAACAAACGCAGCGGAAAGAAAGTTGCAGTGGTGGGTAGTGGACCTGCAGGCTTAGCAGCGGCCGCACAATTAAATTATGCCGGTCATACTGTAACGGTATTTGAAAGAGATGACAGGCCCGGTGGTTTATTACGTTATGGTATTCCTGATTTCAAATTAGAAAAATGGGTAGTGGACAGAAGAATAAAATTAATGGAAGAAGAAGGTGTGATCTTTAAATGCAATGCAAATGTTGGTGTGAATATAAATGTGAATGACCTGCTGAGAGAATATCATGCCGTAGTTCTCGCTGGTGGTTCAACGGTACCAAGAGATCTGAATATTCCCGGAAGAGAATTGAAAGGTGTTCACTATGCAATGGAGTTTTTGAAACAGCAGAATAAACGTAACGCCAATCTTGATCCGTTTGCAAATCCAACTATTGAAAGCAATATTTATCCAACAGATATTTTAGCAAATAATAAAAATGTTGTTGTCATCGGCGGTGGTGATACAGGAAGTGACTGTGTGGGTACAAGCAATCGTCATAAAGCAAAAACAGTATCACAGTTTGAGTTGCTGCCAATGCCACCAAAAGAAAGAAACGAGTTCATGCCCTGGCCTTCTTACCCCATGACATTAAAAACTTCTTCATCACAGGAAGAAGGTGTAGACAGAAAATGGGCGATTGCTACCAAAGAATTTATTGGTGATGGCAACGGAAATTTAAAAGCATTAAAGATCGTTGATCTTGAATGGAAGATCACCGAAGACGGAAAGCCGGCATCATTTGTAGAAGTACCGGGAAGTGAAAGAGAAATTCCATGTGAACTTGCATTGTTGGCAATGGGATTTATAAATCCGCAGTATGATGGATTGCTTCAGCAGCTAGATGTTGAATTAGATGAAAGAAGAAATGTAAGAGCATCAGAAAAAACTTATAAGACCAATATCAATAAAATATTCGCTGCCGGTGATATACGCCGTGGCCAATCTTTAGTTGTTTGGGCCATCAGTGAAGGCCGTGAATGTGCAAGAAAGATCGACGAGTTTTTAACTACTGGACAATCGCTTTTAGAAAGAAGAGAAGCTTCTATTCTGTCCGTATAAACATCAAATTATATTTTATTTTAATAAGTCGCCTATTATGGCGACTTATTAATTTTGGTAATAAATCGCCTTTAAATTTGAATTATCACCACCATTTTCACATTACAATTATTTTTATATATTATTTAAACAGTCGTTAGTCTAGTTGCTTAGTATATTTGATTGCCTGCCGGATTAATAAACACTAAAAACACACAACGATTATGAGTAAGAAAACAGCTAAACAGATTTTGCCTTTTGTCCTGCTCGTTGCAGTAGCCCTTGTAGCAATGTTTGTAAAACCAATTGCAGATTATGTTCCCGGAGAAAAAGATCCACAATACAGCAGTGCTGATATTGCCTGGGTTCTTGTGTCAACAGCATTAGTCTTTCTAATGACACCCGGTCTTGCATTCTTCTATGGTGGAATGGTAAACCGTAAGAATGTTATCTCAACAATGATCAAAAGTGTAGTTGCAGCAGGTGTAGTAGGTATACTTTGGGTTGTTTGTGGATTTAGCCTTGCTTTTGGCGATTCAGTCAAAGGCGTTATCGGTGATCCTACAACCTTTGCTTTTTTCCATAATGTTAAAGGTCACGCTGCATGGCCATTGGCAAATACAATTCCGCTTACACTCTTTTCGCTCTTCCAATTAATGTTCGCAGTAATCACTCCGGGTCTGGTAGTAGGAGCTTTAGCAGAAAGGATCCGGTTCACTTCTTTTATTCTCTTTATTATTTTATTCTCCTTACTAGTATATGCCCCGGTAGCGCATTGGAACTGGCATCCGGATGGATTCCTTGCTAAAATGGGTGCATTCGACTTTGCGGGTGGAACGGTTGTACATATCACGGCTGGTTGTGCTGCATTAGCAGGAGCCATGGTTTTGAAAAGAAGAAAATCACATATTGAGAACAGGGAGATCCCACCAGCGAATGTTCCTTATGTATTGATCGGAACAGGTTTGCTATGGTTCGGATGGTTTGGTTTCAATGCAGGTTCCGCAGTTGGTGCAACTTCTTTAGCAGTTAATGCATTTGGTACAACCACTACCGCAGCTGCTTCAGCTGGTCTTACCTGGATGTTCTTTGATGTTATCAAAGGAAAGAAACCATCTGTACTTGGATTTTGTATCGGTGCTGTTGTAGGTTTAGTTGCGATCACTCCTGCTGCAGGTTTTGTAGGTATTCCTCAAAGTATCATCGTTGGTTTAGTAGGAGCCGTCGCTTCAAATATTGCTGTAGCTATCAAACAAAAATCAACACTTGATGATACACTCGATGTATTTCCATGTCACGGTATAGGCGGTATGGTCGGTATGTTGCTTACTGGTGTATTTGCAAGTACTGCAGTAAACAGTGCAGGTCCTAATGGTTTGTTTTATGGTAATCCTGAATTCTTCTTTACCCAATTTAAAGCAATGGGTATAGTAGTTCTTTACAGCTTTACTGTTTCATACGGAATATTCAAATTCATCAACTTCATAGTACCAATGCGTGTTTCTGAACTGGAAGAAGAACTCGGTTTGGATGAAACACAGCATAATGAAAAATACATGCAGGGTCATTTATTGGTTCATCACAATGGTGAAATAAAAGAAACACCCGCAGAAAAACACATATAATAAAAAGGTACAGCCTTAATATAAACTTCTGGCAAAGTTTAGGGCTGTACCAATTTTAAATAACAATTAAAATCATTACAATGTTACGAAAAATTTTCGTGGCGCTAGCCGCCATTACCGTAGGTCTTTTTAGTAATGCACAAGTAGCTTCGGTAACTTCAGACACTACTGCGACACAGGCTGCTGCAACAGAAGAAGCGAAACCAGCTCTTATAATTACTGGTTCGGCTGATGTTTATTATAAATATGATTTTGCAAAAACAAAAGCTAATACTTATACAAGCTTTACCGGTACACATAACAGTTTTGCAATAGGAATGGCCAGTGTAAAATTTGAACACAAGGGAAATAAAGTCGGCGCTGTATTAGACCTCGGATTTGGACCCCGTGCAAAAGAGTTTGCTTATACCGATGAAGGAATTACTCAAGCAATAAAACAATTATACATAACCTACTCTCCCACTGATTGGCTAAAATTTACTGCAGGTACATGGGGAACACATGTTGGCTATGAATTACTCGATCCGCAATTGAATCGCAACTATAGCATGAGCTATATGTTTACCAATGGACCATTCTCACATACAGGTTTAAAAGCTGATATCACAAAAGGGAAACATGGATTTATGATTGGTATTTCAAATGCAACTGATTACAGAACCCCACCGGATGGTTTTATCAATAAAAAATTCCTGATCGCTCAATATAGTCTGGCGGCAAGTGATAACATAAAAATTTATCTGAATTATGTAGGAGGCAAAGCACCTGATACTTCAAAAGTGAGCCAGTTTGATGCAGTGCTTACTGCTAAAGTAAGTGACAAATTCAATATTGGTTTTAATGGAACAGTTAACAGTACACAAAGTTGGGATGGTGCTAAAAATACAGATGGTAAAAGCTGGTGGGGATCTGCTTTGTATCTCAATCTTGATCCGAAACCCTGGTTTGGTCTGACACTTCGCGGTGAATATTTCAATGATGACAACCAGCTTAAGATGTTTGCATATGTACCAGAAGGTGGAACTATTTTTGCAACTACATTATCAGCAAATTTCAAAGCAGGTGGTTTTATTTTCATACCTGAATTCAGAATGGATAATGCAAGCCAGGCCATCTTTGTTGATAAAGATGGTGCCGGGAAAAAATCTGCAAGCAATTTTTTGATCTCTGCGATCTATTCATTCTGATAATAAAAAATTAATATAAAGTGCTTACATCATTATTAAAGGAATTTGAACTTTGTCCCAAGACATTTTCATCATCTTTCTTTTCATATGGCAAGCAATCGTTGAGGCCGTCCGTTTCTACGGAGGGCCTTTCTTTTAATGTCGTTTGCTTGCCGAAACGTTTATTTTATCCAGGGTTACTTTATTGATCCCGGGTATTAATACCTATAATTTCCGAATGCAAAATTGAGCATTCATTTTCTCTCACGTTGTTTTTGCCCCTCACGTAGTTTGTTTCATACTGAATAGTCTTTCTCATTGATTGCTGCTGTATATCACAGTTGCGGTCTTTAAAACTATTCAATTTTTTTAGCAGACATAAGCATTACCGGCCCTTGTTTCTACAGGGGCTTTTTACCCCCCTGCCCCCCTAAAGGGGAGACTTAGATCGATTCATGCCCCTTTTTCAGAACTTTGGAAATCGATGAAAAGAGAAATGTTTTATAAAGCGGATCCTTTAATTTTTGAAAATGCAAGAAAATTAAGAAACAAATTAACTCCTGCAGAACAAACTTTTTGGTTAAGATTAAAAGAACAATTTCCAAACTATAAGTTCAGAAGACAACATCCTATTTCAATTTATATAGCAGATTTTTATTCTCATAAACTGAGACTTGTAATTGAGATTGATGGATCGATCCATGACTCAACAGAGGCAAAATTGGATGATGAAAAAAGGCAAAAAGATTTAGAAAATTTAAATCTGACTGTAATCCGTTTTACAAATGAACAAGTCAAAAACCAGGTTGAAAGCGTAATCGAAATTGTCTCTTCGACTATAGAAAAGTTAACTGCAAGCTAGAAAACAAGCACCTATGTTCCCCCTTTAGGGGGACAGGGGGTTTACGCTGAATTCCTACCAGCATTAATGATCCCAAATGAACAACGCATCACCAATTTTTCATAAGTGCCCTTTACCGGCGCATTAATGATCGCCTCTTCCATCTCTCTTACACGTATCATTGAATATTGTTGAATCGTAAGAAGCGGCAATACGATCCTCTCACGCATTTGAATAGACAGTTGCTCAATTGGATAATCATCCATCAATTCCGTTTTGCCAGATAAGCGAAGTATATATTGTTTGGTTAACTCATACTCTTTGAAGATTATTTGCCATATCTCACCAAACTTTGGGTGATCTGCAAGATGTGCCG
>Ga0207641_10005455_pt1 | contig 10849 bp, 9 predicted proteins | sample KBSSwiS62_FD_184306 | JGI IMG/M metagenome (GOLD analysis project Ga0207641, IMG submission 184306) | Switchgrass rhizosphere microbial communities from Kellogg Biological Station, Michigan, USA - KBS Switchgrass S6-2 (SPAdes) (version 2) | ecosystem: Host-associated > Plants > Roots >... | reverse complement strand
CATTCTCCAGCGCACGCCCGGCATCAGCCTGACCCGCAATGGTGGTTATGGCACCGCCACTTCGCTGCGCATCCGGGGGGCGGACGCGGGGCAGTCGGTCGTGGTCATCGACGGAATGCGCTTGTCCGACCCGTCGTCGACGGCGGCGGGATACGGCTTCTCCAACCTGTTCGTGGATGACATCGAGCGGATAGAGATCCTGCGCGGACCGCAATCGATCCTGTGGGGCAGCGATGCCATCGGCGGGGTCATTTCCGTCACGACGAGAAACGCCGAAAAGCCACTGGAAGGCAGCTTCGCGGCAGAAGCCGGCACCCACGACACGCTGAGCGCACGCGCCGGCATCGGCGGCACGGACAGCCTGATCGACTGGCGACTTTCCGCGTCCAGCTTCATCACCGACGGCATCTCGGCGCGCAGCAACGGGACCGAGGCGGATGGCTATCGCCGCACTGCCGCCAATGGCGCGGTCCTGGTCAAGCTCACGCCGGACGTCTCGCTCGACCTGCGCGGCTACTGGGCCGATGCGCGCAATGATTTTGACGGCTTTTCCGGCGATTCTGCCGCATATGGCCTGACCCGCGAATGGTCGGGCTATGCCGGGCTCAACTTCGCGCTGCTGGGGGGACGGCTCACGAACCGCGTTGCCTTCCTCCAAACCGAAACGGACCGCGAGAACTATGATCCCGCGCGCAGCGTGCGACCGCTCAACTTCGATGCGCATGGCCGGGTGCGGCGGTACGAATACCAAGGCACCGTTACGCTATCGCCTGCCGTCCAGGCAACCCTCGGTGCCGAGCGCGAGGAACAGCGCATGACCAGCGCCTCGCCGAACAATTCAACCGCACCCTATGCGCTCATTCCCAATTCCGCAGATACGGACAGCTTCTACGGCGAACTGCGCGCCACCCCGCTGCCCGGCCTCACCCTCAACGCCGGGCTCCGTCACGACCGGCAGTCGCGCTTCGGCGGCAACAGCGTGGCCAGCGCCGGTGCCGCCTATACCCCCGATGGCGGCGCCACCGTACTGCGCGGCAGCTACGACGAGGGCTACAAGGCGCCATCGCTCTACCAACTGTTCAGCCAATACGGCGATGCCGGGCTGAAACCGGAACAGGCGCAGGGCTGGCAGGCCGGGGTCGAGCACCATGTGGGAGACAATTTCACCGCCTCCGCGACTTGGTTCGAGCGCGATACCGACAACCTGATCGACTTCGCATACTGCCCGACCAGCGGCACTTTGCCGCCAGCATGCTTCGTCCCCGGCACCGCTATCACCCGCTTTGGCTACTATGCCAACGTCAAGCGTAGCAAAGCCAAGGGGGTCGAACTTACCGCCGATGCCCGGATCGGCATGTTCTTCGCATCCGGCAACTATAGCTGGGTGTCTGCGGTTGATCGCACGCCCGGCAGCACGGAGTTCGGTCGCCAGCTGGCCCGCGTTCCGCGCCACCTCGCTAATGTGGAAGCGGGGGTGGATATGCCGATCGGGCTCAGGGCGAGCGTGGCGGCGCGCTACTCGGGCCAGACGTTCGATCGGGCCGGCAGCGCCAACGTCCTCGCGGACTATTGGCTGGTGGACCTGCGCGCGCAGTGGAAGGTTGCCGATGGCCTGACCCTGCAAGGCCGCGTCGAGAACCTGGCTAACCGGCAATACGAGACGGTTAGCGGCTACGGTACCTTGGGTCGCACTGCCTATTTTGGCCTCAGGAGCCAGTTCTGATGCTGCGCGCGGTTGAAGCGGGGGCATCTGTCGTTGTCTGCTCGACCTGCCGCCTCTCGGCAGAGGCTCGCGAGGATGAAGGCGGGCGCCGCGGCGGCGCGCTGCTCGCCGAGGCAATGCGCGCGGTGCAGGCGAGTGATCCGGCGCTCGGCACAGTCGCGGTGCACGAGATGGCGTGCCTGTTCGCCTGCCAGAGGCACTGCACGGTGCATGTCCGCGCACCCGGGCGGGTCGGCTATGTGCTGGGCAATTTCACCGTCGACGAAGCTGCCGCGCGCGCGGTGCTCGAGTATGCAGTCCTGCACGCGCAGAGCGATGAAGGAGTCGTGCCTTATGGCCAGTGGCCGCAGGGCGTAAAAGGCCATTTCATTTCCCGCATGCCGCCGGAAGGGTTCGTGTGCGAATGAGCGGTTTTTCGGATGTGGCGGCGTTCGAAGCCGCCCTGCGCGCGCTCCCCGCGCCGGATGAGCGGGCAATGGCCGAAGCCCGCGCGCGTCAGGCGGAACTGACCAAGCCTTCGGGATCGCTCGGGCGGCTGGAAGAGATCGCCGTATTCATGGCCGGGTGGCAAGGCACCGCGCGGCCTTCGGCTCAGCGGATCAGGGCGGCGCTGTTCGCCGGCAACCACGGGGTGACCGCGCGCGGGGTCAGCGCCTTCCCAAGCGAGGTGACCGCGCAGATGGTCGCCAACTTCCGGGCGGGCGGCGCGGCGATCAATGCCCTGGCGGATCTGTGCGGCGCGCAGCTGTCGGTGATCCCGCTCGATGTCGACCGGCCCACTGGTGACATCGTAACCGAGCCGGCGATGTGCGAAGCGGATTGCCTGGCCGCGCTCAATGTCGGCGCCGCGCAGGTGTCCAGCGATGCCCAACTGATGTTTGTCGGAGAAATGGGCATCGGCAACACCACCCCTGCTGCCGCGCTTTGCGCCCAGGCGTTTGGCGGCCATGCCGGGATATGGTGCGGGCGCGGCAGCGGGGTCGACGATGCGGGCGCCGCGCGCAAGGTTGCCGCGGTCAGCGCGGCGCTGGCGCTCCATGGGCAAGATTGCACCGGCCCGTTCGAAACGCTCCGCCGGCTTGGTGGGCGCGAGATCGCGGCCATGGCCGGCGCGATCCTGGCCGCGCGGATACAGCGTGTGCCGGTACTGCTCGATGGCTTCATCTGCTGCGCGGCCGTCGCCCCGCTCGTGGCCGCAAACCCAGCCTTCACCGACCATTGCCTGGCCGCCCATCGCTCGGCCGAAGGGGGGCACGCGCGGCTGCTGGCCCACTTCGGGCTGGAACCGCTGCTCCAGCTCGAGATGCGGCTGGGCGAAGGGTCCGGAGCGGCGGTGGCCGTCCATCTGGTGCGGGCCGCGCTCGCCACGCACAACACCATGGCGACCTTCGCCGAAGCAGCCGTTGCGGGTGCACCTTGAGCGGGATTCGGTTCCACCTGATGCGCCACGGCGCCCCGCTGCAGACTGGGCTGATGCTGGGCCACACCGACATGCCGGTGAGCGAGGCGGGCTGTTCGACCTGCTTCGAGCGGGGGCGCAACCTTGAAGTGGCGGCAGTCGTGTGTTCCGATCTGCAGCGCGCGTGGCGCCCTGCCGATCTGATTGCCGCATGGCAGGATATACCGCGACGATGCGATTCCCGCTGGCGGGAGCTGGATTTCGGCCAGTGGGACGGCGCCGCCCCTGCCGATCTTCCCTCGGCCGACCTCGCCGCCTTCTGGGATGATCCAGACCGTTACGCCCCGCCTGGCGGCGAAACCTGGACGGAATTGTGCGACCGGGTCAGCGCGGCGCTGGCAGAAATTGACCGATCGACGCTGGTCGTCGCCCATGCCGGATCGATCCGGGCGGCGCTCTCCCGGCTGCTGGGATGGGATTACCGCCAGAGCTGGTCGCTCGCATTGCCTTATGCAGCGCTCGTCAGCCTCACCGTCTGGCCAAGCAGCAAGCGCACGGCCCAGATCACGGGACTGATAGCGTGAAGCCCGTGATCCTCGCCTTAGTTTTCCTCACCCGTCTGCCGCTCCCGCAAGTCAACGCCGGTCCTGCCGACTTTGCCCGCGCGATCCGGTGGTTTCCGTTGGCCGGGCTGGCGGTGGGGTTCGCCATCGCGGGGGCGGCATGGCTGGGGCAGCGCCATGATTCATGGCTAGGTGCGCTTTGCGCGCTGCTGGTTTGGGCAGCAATCACCGGAGCACTCCACCTTGATGGGCTGGGAGACATCGCCGATGCCGCAGGCGCCGCGCATGGCGACCGGCAGCGCCTATCGGCCTTGCTGGCCGATCCGCACATCGGCAGTTTTGGCGTTGTCGCCATCGGGCTGCAACTGGCCACGAAGCTGGTGCTCCTGGCCCTTGCCATCGCGCAGGGGCCAACCTGGCCGCTGATCCTAATCCCGGCATTGGCCCGCGTCGGCCCGCTGGTCTGGTCGCTGGTCTTGCCGCCTTTGCACGAAGGCATGGGCACCAGCTTTCGTGCCGGGGCCGACTGGCAAGTGGCTGCGCTGTGGTTGCTGGTTCTCGGCGCGGCGGGACTATACACCGCGCCGCCCGTGCTGGCCGGCCTGCTTGCAATTCCCGCCTGGGCCTTGTGGCTGCGGCGCAGGATCGGCGGCGTTTCCGGCGACGGCCACGGTGCGGGCATCGAAATCACCGAAAGCGCGTTGCTGGCTGGCTGGGTCTTCTTCTGATGCCCCGCGCCTTCACCTTCCACGGCGGCCGCCTCGCCGAGGCACGTGCGCATTTCGGCGGCGGCGCTGAAGACTGGCTGGACCTGTCGACCGGGATCAACCCCGCCCCCTGGCCCGGCGGCGATGGGCTGGCCATCGATTGGCATAGTCTCCCCGATCCGCAGGGTTTACGCGAATTGGAATGCGCGGCCGCGATCAATTTCGGCGCCGATCCGGCCTTGTGCTGCGCGGTGCCCGGCAGCGAGATCGGGTTGCGCATGCTCGTCCGTGTGCTCGGACTTCCGGGTCGGCATTTGCCGTTATCCTACAGCACCCACGCCGATGCCTTTGCGGACTATCCTGCTGCGGTGCAGGCCGGAACCACTGGCACTGCCTTCGTCATCGCCAACCCCAACAACCCCGATGGCGCGCTGACACCGCCGGACCATCTGCGCGCCATGCTTGCGTGGCAGGAGGCCGATGGGGGCTGGCTGATCGTGGACGAAGCCTTCGCCGATTGCCACGCCGACTGGACCATTGTGGATGCGTTGCACGAGGATCGGCGGCTCATCGTGCTGCGTTCGTTCGGCAAGTTCTTCGGGCTGGCAGGGGTGCGCCTTGGCTTCGTGCTGGCGCCGCTGGCAGTGGCAGAACCTCTGCGCCGGATATTGGGGGAATGGCCGGTTTGCGCCGCGGCGCTCGCATATGGCACGGCGGCCTATCGTGATCGCGCCTGGATAGCCGCAACGCGCGCCGCGCTCCCGGCACAGGCGGCCGGGCTTGACGCCGTGCTCGCCCGGCACGGGCTGGTCGCGCAAGGTGAATGCCCGCTCTTTCGCCTGGTTGAAACAGACCGTGCGCAACGCCTGTTTACCGGGCTCGCCCGCCGACAAATCCTGACCCGGCCCTTTGCCGCCCACCCCGGCCTGCTGCGCTTTGGTCTGCCGGCCGGCCTCGCCGATCTAGACCGCCTCGATGCCGCCTTGGGCGAACCCCGTGACCATGGCTGAACCGCTGGCCCTCGCCGCGCTCGCGCTCGATGCTATGGTCGGCTGGCCCGGCTCGATATATCGCCGAATCGGGCACCCGGTGGGCGGCTTCGCGCTGTTCATCGCGGCTTGCGAACGGCGTTGGAACTGCCCGCAGCATTCCGAGATTGCGAAACGCGCGCTCGGCGTGGTCACGCTATTGCTGGTTGCCGGCGGCGGTGCGCTGGTCGCTTGGGCGGTCGAGGCCGCCATCCGGCATCTGGCGGGTGCATGGGCCTGGCCGCTGCTCGCGTTTGCGGCGTGGCCCGCGCTTGCCCAGCGCAGCCTGCTCGAACATTATCGCCCAGTGCTCGCCGCGCTGGAGCGGGGCGATCTGGCAGGCGCGCGGCAGTCCGTGAGCCTGATCGTCGGGCGCGATGCCGCAACGCTGGACGAGCCCGGCGTGGCCCGCGCCGCTATCGAATCGCTGGCCGAAAGTTTTTGCGACGGCATTGCCGCTCCGTTGTTTTGGCTTCTGGCGCTCGGCCTGCCCGGCATCTGGGCCTTCAAGGCCGTGAGTACGGCTGACAGCCTGATCGGCCACCCGGAACCACCTTTGCGCGCGTTCGGCTGGGCATCGGCCCGGTGCGACGATGCCATGAACCTCATCCCAGCGCGCCTTTCCGGGGTGCTAATCTGCCTGGCAGGCGGCAAGGGCTGGCGTGTGCTCTGGCGCGATCATGCCCGCCACGCCTCGCCCAACGCAGGCTGGCCCGAGGCCGCGATGGCGGGCGCGCTCGACGTGCTGCTGGCTGGCCCGGTCAGCTACGAAGGTGCGTTGCAGGACAAGCCCTGGATCGGCAACGGCCGGCCGCCGACCACGGCATCGATGCATATGGCCGCGGCCATATTCATGCGCGTTTGCCCGCTGCTCTGGCTCATCGCAGGAGGTCTGACATGGGTGCTTTGATGTTGCAGGGAACCGGCTCGGACGTCGGCAAGTCGGTGCTGGTTGCCGGGCTGTGCAGGGCCTTGGCCAATCGCGGCATCAAGGTACTGCCGTTCAAGCCGCAGAACATGTCGAATAACGCCGCCGTTACCGTGGATGGCGGCGAGATCGGGCGCGCGCAGGCCCTTCAGGCGCTCGCTGCCCGTGCAGCGCCACACACAGACATGAACCCCGTTCTGCTCAAGCCGCAGGCGGACCGCACCTCGCAACTTGTCGTCCATGGCCAGGTTCGTGGCACGCTTGGCAGCGCCAATTTCCGCGAAGGCCGACGCAGCCTGCTACTCGAAGTCTTGGAGAGCTGGGAGCGCTTGCGAGCGCGAAGTGACATCGTCGTGATCGAGGGAGCAGGCTCGCCCGCTGAAATCAACCTGCGCGACGGTGATATCGCCAACATGGGCTTTGCCCGCGCGGCGAATGTGCCGGTGGTTCTGGTGGGCGATATCGACCGCGGCGGGGTCATCGCCTCGCTGGTCGGCACGCGCGCGGTGCTGGACGCTGCCGATGCCGCGATGATCCGCGGTTTCATTGTGAACAAGTTCCGCGGTGATCCCGCCCTGTTCGCGGATGGATATGCGTCGATTGCGGAACTGACCGGTTGGCGTGGCTATGGCCTGGTCCCGTGGATCGCGGCAACCGCGCGCCTGCCGAGCGAGGACGCGGTGATCCTGGAGCGCGGGCTGGGCGCGACGCCCGGCAAGAAGCTCGTCGCTTGTCCGATCCTGCCGCGCATCTCCAACTTCGACGATCTCGACCCGCTGAAGGCAGAGCCGGAAATCGAACTCGCGATGATCCCGCCGGGAACGCCCATCCCGGCAGCGGCCGCGATGATCGTGTTGCCGGGGTCCAAGGCCACCATCGCCGACATGGCCTTCCTGCGCGCTCAGGGCTGGGACATCGATATCCTCGCCCATCATCGGCGCGGCGGCACAGTGCTGGGCATTTGCGGTGGATATCAGATGCTTGGGCGGCACATTTCGGACCCGCAGGGATTCGAAGGGCTACCGAGCGAAAGCGCGGGACTGGGCCTGATCGACGTGGAAACGCGCCTCGCGCCGGGAAAGATGCTCCGTCATGTGATGGGCACGGCGCTCCGTGCTGCGTTTGACGGATACGAGATGCACATGGGCGAAACGCTGGGGCCAGATACTTCGACGCCGTTCGCACGCCTTGACGATGGTCGCTTTGACGGTGCGATCAGCGCCGATGGCCGGGTGCTGGGCACATATTGCCATGGACTGTTCGCGGCGCCGGCACTACGCGCCGCGCTGCTGGCGCGCATAAGGGCTGGATCGGACGGGACCGACCATGCCGCTGCCGTGGATACCGCGCTCGATGAGTTGGCCGCAGACCTGGAACGCCACCTGGACATTGAAGGGCTGCTCACCCTGGCAGCGGAGGCGCCGTCATGAATCGCCTCTTCGTTCTGGGCGGTGCGCGTTCGGGCAAGAGCCGCTATGCCCAGCAGCGGATTGAGGCCGTTGAAGGCAAGCTGGTCTACATCGCTACCGCTCAGGCTTTCGACAGGGAGATGGCGGATCGCATCGCACAGCATCAGGCAGACCGCGGCGAGCGCTGGCGCACGGTGGAAGCGCCGATCGACCTGCCGGACGTGATCCGGCAAACCGCGGCTTCCTGCGACGCCATTCTCGTCGACTGCCTGACCCTGTGGCTGTCGAACCTGATCTTGGCAGAGCACGATGTCGCCGTCGCGACTTCCGCATTGCACGCGGCTTTGGCGGATTGCTCCATACCCATCGCAGTGGTCGCGAACGAAGTCGGTCTTGGCATCGTGCCTGACAACACGCTGGCGCGCCTGTTCCGGGATGAGGCAGGCCGATTGAACCAGACGATCGCCACTGCGTGCGAGGAAGTGTGCTTCCTCGCAGCTGGCCTTGCTATCCGTTTCAAATGAGCGGCAGATCTTTTAGCGATGTGCTCAGCGAAGTTCTAAATATATGAACTGGATTCCGGCGTGCCCCCACTTCAGGCGGGCAGCGTCTCGTTCCCTCTTTCCCTTCGGAATACCTGCTTCTGCCCAAAGGTAATGATTCGACTATCGCAGGATTTGAGAGCCTTGCCGATCAGCAGCAGCGTTGGACCATGCCCCATCGTTGTACGGCTCGCCAAGCCGAGCAGATCGAGGCGCGTGAGGAACACGCGCTCTTCGGGTAGGCTTGCGCTTTCGACAAGGGCCACCGGCGTGTCGCGAGAAAGACCCGCTGCAATCAGCTGCGACGAAACTTCGCTTGCAGCGGCTTTGCCCATATAAACGACGAGTGTGCCCTCGCCGTCGGCCAGTGCCGACCAATTCAAATCGAGCTTTTCACTGCCTCTTGCGTGTGCCGTCACGAACGTCAGCTTGCGCGCCAATCCCCTAAGCGTCAGTGACAGGCCCAGCGTCGCCGCAGCGGCGCTCGCGGCGGTCACACCTGGGCAAATGCGCACCGCGATGCCGGCGGCGCGGCAAGCGTCCAGTTCCTCGGTCGCGCGCCCGAAGATGCACGGGTCGCCGCCCTTGAGACGAACCACGCGCTCGCCGGCCAATGCAGCATCGACGATCATCCTGTCGATCGTCCGTTGGTCCTTGGAGTGGCGACCGGATCGCTTGCCCACATGCACGAGCCGCGTGCCGGGCTGTGCTAGGGTGAGGACCTCAGGCCCGACCAGCGCATCATAGAACACCACGCTTGCCTCGCGGAGGAGGCGTTCGGCTTTGCGGGTGAGCAGTTCAGGATCGCCAGGGCCGGCGCCGACCAGCCAGACGTCATTGGGCGCGAAAGGATCAGCCATGCACGGCCTCCAAGGTTTGCGTGATGAGGCGCTGGATCGCGGGGCGGCACGAGCCGCAGTTGGTACCGGCGGACAGCGCGTGACCAATGGCCTCCACGGATACAAGCGCCTGGCCGGCAATTGCATCCACGATCGTGCGCATGCCGACATCGAAGCAGACGCAGACGACCGGGCCGCGATCGGGCCGGGGCATCGCGGGCCGTCCTGCAAGCACTTCGATCGAAGAAGCGCGCCCAGCGTCCGCAAGTTGTTCGATCAGCCATTCGCGCGAGGGCGTGCGGCCGTTGCGCGTGACGAACAGCGCTGCAACAAGTTGCCCGTCGTCCAGCACGGCCGCGCGCAGGCTCGCATGCGCGCGGTCGACGATCTCCACCCGCTCGCCCCTGGGCAGGACTGCGCTGGCCAGCACGGCGGGATCGCCTTCGCCAGCCACCTCGATCAGCCAACCCTGCGGCACGCGCACTCTGGTGGCGTAAAGCGCCGGGATCGTCGTGGGTAGCTCTCGCGCGATGAAGAACCCGCGCCAGTCCGGCTCCACTCGCTCCAGCCTAGCAGGTGTGGACTTGAAGCCGGGCTGGCCCGAGATAGGGTCGACTACCGCGCGCGTCAGGAGACCGCTGCGACCACCGGTGGACTGGCGGTCGGTCCAATGGATCGGCGTGAACACCTCGCCGCGGCGTTGGCCCTCGCTGATGAGCGCACGAAACACGCTGGCGCCCTGCGGCGTCGCCACGCGCACCAAGTCGTCGCCGACGATGCCCAAATCGGCGGCGTCAGCGGGATGGACCTCGACTTGCGGCTCGCGACGGTGCTGAGACAGCTTGGGTGATAAGCCCGTGCGGGTCATGGTATGCCACTGGTCGCGATAGCGCCCGGTGTTGAGCGTCATCGGCCATTTCGTCAGCGCCGCCTCGGGCGCCAGTTGCGTGACTGACACCAGTCTCGCCTTGCGGTCGGGCGTGGAGAAGCGTCCGTCGGCGAACGGCATTCCGCCCCAGCGGAAGGGCTCGAGCGCCTCATAGGCGGGATTGGAGATGGCGGCGTGGTGACCGATGTCGAATAGCCGCCGCCCTTCGTTGCGATAGGTTGAGAGGCGGGCGTGCTCGCGATAGATGTCGGCGGGGTGATCGTAGGCGAACGCTTCGGTCCAGCCCATCGCCTGCGCCACCTCCTTCACGATCCACCAGTCGGGCTTGGCCTCTCCGGGGGCCGGGAACAGCACGCGCTGGCGGCTGATGAGGCGTTCGGAATTGGTGACTGTGCCGTCCTTCTCGCCCCAACCCAGCGCGGGCAGCTTCACGTGAGCAAAGCGGGTGGTGTCGGTATCGGCGATGCAGTCCGACACGACCACGAATGGACAGGCCGCCAACGCCTCGCGCACCAGCCCGGCGTCCGGCAGCGATACCGCGGGGTTGGTCGCCATGATCCAGATCGCCTTGACCCGGCCCTCGCGGACCTGCCGGAACAGGTCGACCGCCTTGAGGCCGCCCTTGGTGGCCATGCGCGGAGCGGCCCAGAAGCGCTTGACGATGGCGATGTCCTCCGGCGTGAAATCGCGATGGGCAGCCAGGGTAGAGGCAAGGCCGCCGACTTCGCGTCCGCCCATGGCGTTCGGCTGGCCGGTGATCGAGAACGGCGCCGCGCCCGGCTTGCCGATGCGGCCAGTGGCAAGGTGGACATTGATGATCGC
>Ga0207641_10005449_pt1 | contig 10857 bp, 7 predicted proteins | sample KBSSwiS62_FD_184306 | JGI IMG/M metagenome (GOLD analysis project Ga0207641, IMG submission 184306) | Switchgrass rhizosphere microbial communities from Kellogg Biological Station, Michigan, USA - KBS Switchgrass S6-2 (SPAdes) (version 2) | ecosystem: Host-associated > Plants > Roots >... | reverse complement strand
TGGCCGTTGCTTCGGAAACGCACCCCGGTTTGGGTGGCACTTCTCGTGTTGAACCTCCTGCCAGTGCTCTCGTTTTGTTATCGATACGTGCCGCGCCAGAACATGGCGTTGTGGCACCGGCTGCTGGCGGGTGGGCCTGAGCAGCAAAAGGTCATGGCAGAACTCAAGGGCACGGTTTATCGGCTGTCGGACATTGCGCCCGGGCTGCACGAGATGGTCATGCCCGGCGCCTTCGGGCATTTGTACCGCGTGCGCGCGCTTCATGGATATTCTTCCTTGCCGCCCCCGAATCTTCACAATTTGTCCCGAGTAGACCCGGACCAGTGGCGGCTGAAAGCCGCGGACTGGGTTTACGAAAGCAAAGTGCGGAACCAGGCGGCCGGGCTATTTGCGACAAACGGAGCGCCGGGTTTGGCGCGTTTCCAATGGAAGGGACAACGACCGCGGCGTTTTCAGGTGGAAGATCCGGCATTGAACCGCATCCGGGTCAAGTTCGAACCAGGCGTGGCCGGGTCGTTGATTTGGACCGACACCTGGTACCCGGGATGGGCGGCTATCGCTGAAGGACGACAACTGGCAGTGCGGAAGATTGAACCCTGCTACAGCCAGATCGAGATCCCTTCGGACGTCAGGACGTTGGATTTGCGCTACCAACCGCTTTACCTCCAACAGGCACGATGGCTGCAGTTGATCGGCGTCTTGGGAATCGGAATTACCGGGGTCCGGTTGAGAACACGACCACGGAAAAACCGCGAGTTGCAAGCACAGTCCGTTCCCCAACGCGACTAGTTCAAAACCTCATGTCGCCATTGCTTTGGTACTGGCATCGGCTGCGAGCGATGGGACCTGCGGAAATCGCCGCGCACACTCGCAAAAAGATTCTTCAACGCCTCGACGTGCGGGGGATGCGGGACGGGCCTGCGCCCGATCTCGATTCCACCGTTGATTTCCCGAAATTGCCTCGCCCGGAGGACGCGCCTTCGAGCTTGCGCGAAGCATTGGCGCGTGACACAACGGAAATCCTCGCCGGGCGCTGGAAAGCCTTTGGTCATCTGGAAATTCAAGTGGATGACCCGCCGGCATGGCACAAGGATTATTTGGCCGGCAGAAATCTTGCCACCAACGAAAGCGCTTTCAAACTGAACCATCGTGAACTGCCCGGCGGGGCGGACATCAAGTTGATTTGGGAATTGAGCCGCTGGTATCAACCGGTTCGTCTCGCGATGGCGGGCTATTTGCGCAGCGATGAACGCGCTGCGTCCAAATGCGTCGAGTGGCTCGCCGACTGGGTGCGGCACAATCCGCCCTATCGTGGCTGGAATTGGACGAGCGCACTTGAAGTCGGGATGCGATTGGTGCAATTCGCATGGATCGACGCGTTGCTGAAAGGATTTGTTGAATTGAACCGACCCCTGACATCTCTGGAAAGGGGGATTGGCACTCCGCTTCCTGCCGGCAAGACCTCTCCAGCGGAGGGACAGGCGATGGAGTCGGCGGGAGTCGTAGAGGTGGAAAGGCTGCTCAAACGACTGCGGGGCGAAATCCTGCCCGCGCACGTCCGGTTTGCCTGGCGGTATCGGTCGTTTGGTTCCTCGGCAAACAATCATCTAATTGGCGAACTGGCCGGATTGATCCTGGCCATCGCACGCTGGCCGGAGCTGTCGCGCTGGGCGACGTCGCTCGGCGGTCTGCAACGGCGTTGGGAACGCGAGGTGCTGGCTCAATTTGCCGAGGACGGCGGCAATCGCGAACAGGCGCTGAACTATCATCTGTTCTCATGGGAGTTTTGCTGGCAGACCCATTCGGCCATCAAGGCCGCCGGTCTGAAAGTTTCAAGCGAAGTCGCCGACCGGCTGCGCCGAGCCGCGGGGTTTTTTGTCGAAGTCCAGGCGCCGATGGACCCGTGGGACTACGGCGATTCGGACGACGGCTATGTAACGCCGGTGTTTGCTTTCGACGCGGAGAGGGTTTTGGAATGGTATTCGTGGCTTCAATCGGCTGGCGACAGTCCTGCAATCGAATACTGGTGGGGCCTTGCCCGTTTGGAATTCGGCGACCTTCGGACCACCGGTGCAGAGTGGAAGAGCTCGGATCGCAAGCCGGCCAAGTACTGGGATGCGAAGGAGTATGTCTTCGCGGCTGGCCCCGCTCGCCAACCGGCAAGAGAGCGGAGGAACTGGCTTGTGCACAACGCGACAGGTGTGGCGGTGCGACGGGCCGAAGGGTGGCAACTGCGAATTGACGCTTCACCCCTCGGCTATCTGGCGACCGCCGCTCATGGCCACTTGGACGCCTTGCATCTCTCCGTCTGGTATCATGGAGTGGCCATGGTCATCGACCCTGGGACCGGGGCGTATTATGCCGACAAGGGGCTGCGGGCCTGGCTGGCGTCGCGATTGGCTCACAATTGCCCTTTGCCCGCTGGTTGGGGGGATCGGCCCCGACGGCTCGGCACGTTCCTCTGGGATCGTCAGCGCCCTCAGGTCGACATTCGTGAATACGACGACGGCTCGGAACGAGGCGAAGGGAATGCGGATTGGATTGACGCGAAGACTGTTCTCGGGCCATGGGAGAACGAGCGGCCTGGGCCGTACCTGTGGCGGAAGGTGATTCGGCTGCACGATGAGAACGGCTGGGTTGTCGAGGAGGCCCAGGAATCGGATTGGCCGGTGAACGTCCGCTGGCAATTCGCGCCAGGCGCGATATTGGAGACGATCCACGAGCGGAAATTCCGCGTTGCCCGCAAGGGCGTCGTGATGGAGATCGCGGTGAGTGAAGACTGGGCCGAGGTTCATCCGGTGGCCGCGAAGAACAGCAGCGCTTTCACAAGCGCAGCTACAACAGAATTGGAGGCGGAGTATGCCGGCATGGTGTCGCCTGCGTTTCGCAAAGTTGAATGGGCGCCCTTCTTGAAACTCGTCGCGCGACCGCAGCCGGGTAAGCCTTGCGTTTTCCGCACAAATTTCTTAGCCTCCCGCAGCTCATGAAGATCAGCATTTTTGGCCTTGGATATGTCGGCGCGGTGACAGCGGGGTGTCTCACGCAGCAAGGACATCACGTGGTGGGTGTCGATGTCTCCTCCCAAAAGGTCGAGACGTTGAACCGGGGGGAGGCTCCCATCATCGAGCCGGGGTTGGAGGATTTGCTGAAGCACGCCAACCAAAAGGGCCTGCTGCGCGCGACTTCGGATGCGGGGGAGGCGGTGTCGGCGACGGACGTGTCGTTCGTTTGCGTGGGCACACCCTCGACCATCTCGGGCGCGCTGGATTTGCGGTTTGTCCGGCAGGCGGCGGAACGGGTCGCCGCCGCACTGCGGGCGCAGCGCAAACCGCACGTCTTGATCTTTCGTAGCACCATGTTGCCGCACAGCACGGAGCGGCTGGTGGAGGAGCTGATGCCCGATCTGGTCGCGGAGAAACGGCTCGATGTTTATTATTATCCGGAGTTTCTACGGGAAGGCACGGCAGTGAAGGATTTTTTGGAACCGTCCCTCGCCGTCGTCGGAACGCGCGAAGGACAGCGGCCTGCCGCGGATCTGATGCAGTTGTTCGGCGCTCACGTGTCGGTGGTGAATTGGCCGACGGCGGAGATGATCAAGTACGCCTCCAACGCATTTCACGCGACGAAGATCGCGTTCGCCAATGAAATCGGCCGGCTCGGCAAGCAGCTCGAGATCGATTCCGGCAAGGTGATGTCGCTGCTTTGCTCCGATTTGAAACTGAACTTGTCCCCGTATTACCTGCGGCCTGGCAATCCCTTTGGCGGGTCGTGTCTGCCCAAGGATGTGCGCGCGCTGAATCACTTCGGCCGTCTGCACGGCGTTCCGCTGCCCCTGCTCGAAAATCTGTTGACCAGCAACGAGCATCATCTGCGAAGTTTGCTGCAGCTCATCGAGCGAGCGGAGGTGAACGAAGTAGTGATCCTGGGGCTGTCGTTCAAATCGAACACGGATGATTTGCGCGAAAGCACCATGGTGGAGGTCGCGCAGAGCCTTTTGGGACGCGGTTACAAAATCCGGATTTACGACCCGCAGCTCAACCTGGCGAAACTGGTGGGCAGCAACAAACGGCTCATCGACACGAAGATGCCGCACCTGGCGTCGCTGTTGCACGATGACCTCGCGCTGGCCGTCGGCCAGCAGGGCCTGGTGGTGGCGGCGCAACGTTGCGCGGCGATCGCGGACCTGGGAAAGGTGATCACGTCCCGCCATCGGATCCTCGATGTCAACGGCTGGCCGGAGCTGCAGCAGTTGGCGGTGAGGTATGAGGGGTTTTGTTGGTGAAGCCGCGAGCGATCCATTCCCAGGCCGAGCGGTTCCAGTGTGGCGCAAGGATCGGGTAAGTGAGCCCGCCCAACACTTCGCCCGTTCAGCCCTTCAACCTCCGCGCATGTCCAAGCCTTCGGTCCTCATCATCGTTGAAAACCTCCCCGTGCCGCTCGATCGACGCGTGTGGCAGGAATCGTGCGCGCTGCGCGACGCGGGATACGATGTGCGCGTGATCTGCCCGCAAATGCGGGGCCAGACACTGCCCGAGGAACGTCGGGACGGTATCCAGATTCTTCGGCATTGGATCAGCGGGGAGGCCGGAGGGTTCATCGGATTTTTTCTCGAATACGCCTCGGCGCTTTGGGGAGAACTCCGGCTGGCCTGGAAAACGTGGCGCCGGCATCGATTCAAGATCATTCATTTGTGCAATCCGCCGGATCTGCTGTTTCTCGTGGCCTGGCCGTTCAAGCTGTTCGGCGTTCGGGTGGTTTACGACGTGCATGATCTGTGGCCGGAGATGTTCGAGGCCAAGTTCGGCAGACGCGGGATCTTCTACTGGTTCGTCCGGCTGGCGGAGCGGTTGGCGTATGCGTGTGCCGACGTTGTCCTGGCGACCAATGAATCAGTGAAACAAGTGGCGATCGCGCGCGGGAAGAAATCGGCGGAAGAGGTCTTCACGGTGCGAACCGCCCCGTTGCTTGCCGCCGCAGGGATGCCGCCGGACCCGGCTCTGAAACAAGGCAAGAAATATCTCGTCGGCTACATCGGTGTGATGGGCGACGCGGACGGCGTTCATTATCTCGTCGAAGCCGCCAGTCACATCGTGCACAAGCTGGGCCGTCGTGACGTGCATTTTCTGGTGATGGGCACGGGACCGGAGTACGACAAGTTGGTGAAACTGCGCGACCAGCTCGGTTTGCAGGAGTTCGTCTATTTGCCCGGCCGCGTCAGCAACGAGTTTCTCTTCTCGGCATTGCAGACGATGGACCTGGGAGTTGCGTGCGACCCGATCAACTCTTACAACAACTGTTGCACGATGAACAAGACCCTCGAGTACATGGCGTTTGGCAAACCGCAGGTGATGTTCGAGACGAAGGAGGGCCGGGCGTCGGCGGCGGATGCGGCCAGCTACGTCGCTGAGAATTCGGCGGAGCGAATGGGCGAAGCGGTGGTCCGTCTGCTCGACGACGCGGCTGCTCGCGCCAGAATGGGTCAAATCGGTCTCCATCGCGCGAACGAAGTAATCAATTGGGAGAGATCGGTTGAGCAATTGCTGGGGGCTTATCGGGCTGCGCTTGTTTGAACCGATCGTCCGGAGGCAAAGCCTTCCGAAGGCGCGTGGTAGGACGTCTTTCGCGACACGGTTGACAGCCATGGCGTGCGCGGCAGCTCACGCTGAATGCCCTGCTCGAAACGTCCATGCCGACTCAGCAGTCGCCAAGACTTCGTCGGCCCGGGACGCCTCCTGGGACGGGCAGGAAGATTTTCATTGAGCGACTGACCCCGGATGGTGTCAAATCTGCCCAACCAGCATGGCAACCGGGTCGAAGTCACTTTCCGGGGAACGGTCTGCATTGCGCGACGAACTCGCCGCAGTGTGGTCATCGTTTCCGGACAAACTCTTATTCTTCTCATTATGTACGGTCTGGGTGGTGTTCTTTCACGTTCTAGGCAATTCCACTTTCGGCTACCTGGACACGCCCTCGCTGTTCGGGTGGATGAATTACACGTATAGCTGCCAGGAAGATGACCGGCACGGGAAACTCGTTCCACTGGTGGTGCTGGCGCTGCTGTGGATCAAGCGCCGGGAATTGGCGGATGTGGCCAAGGCGCCCTGGTGGCCGGCGTTGGTGCTGGTGGCCGCAGGGCTTCTGCTGCACATGGCTGGCTATATCGTCCAACAAACGCGCATTTCCATCCTCGCATTTTTTCTCGGCTTGTATGGACTGGCCGGGATGGTATGGGGGCCGAAGTTTTTGCGAGCGGCTTTTTTCCCGTACTTCCTTTTCATCTTTTGCTTTCCGTTGGGAACACTGGCCGACAAGATCACGTTTCCGCTGCGGACACTGGTGACGCAGATTTCGGTTGGGATCGCCCATTTACTCGGCGTGGAAGCGATCCGGAATGGCACGCAGATCATCGGAGCGAACGGGTTCAACTTTGACGTGGGCCCGGCATGCAGCGGGATTCGCAGCCTGACGGCCTTGACCGCGCTGACGACGATTTATGGTTTCTTGACGTTCCATGCGTCGTGGAAACGGGTGTTGATGGTATTCGTGGCCGTGCCGCTGGCGCTGGTCGGAAACGTGTCGCGAATCACGGGTGTCATTCTGACCTCGGAGGCGTTTGGCGAAAGGGCGGGATTGAAATTTCATGACGGCGCCGGTTTCATGACGTTCTTTGTGGCGATCCTCTGCGTCATGGCGCTGGGACACTGGTTGAGGGAAGATCGGACCGTCCCGCCGCTGGAGGAGCAACCTGCATGAGCTTGCGATCGCTCAAAATACTGATGACGGTGCTCGTGCTGGTGGGAGGCGCTTCGGGTTTTCTGACGCACTGGAAGTCGATTCAAAAACTCGGCGACCCAGGCGTGAAAGTCGTGGCTGAACCCATTTACGATGAGAAAGGACAGCTGGCCGCGACCAACAGCGCGTTTTTGCCGGCGCGCGTTCTGGACTACACCTCGGAACCGGTCGCGGTAACGCGGCTGGAACTGGGCTGGCTGCCGAAGGACACCACCTACGGCCGGCGGCACTATAAATCGCAGGACGGATTCGAAATTTTAGTCAGCATCGTGTTGATGGGGACCGATCGGACCAGCATCCATAAACCGCAATATTGCCTGGCCGGCCAGGGCTGGAACATCAACCCCGCTGAATCGGGCCTGACGTCCGTGCCGATGAAGCTCCCCCACCCGTATGACCTGCCGGTGATGAAACTGATGACCACCGCGTACCGCGACAGACCCGACGGCCCCAAGACCGTCCTTCGCGGCATTTATGTCTATTGGTTCGTAGCAGACGGAGAATTGACTGGGGACCATTTGCAACGGATGTGGTGGATGGCTCGCGATCTGGTCGGGACGGGTACGTTGCAGCGGTGGGCCTACGTCGCCTGTTTCGCCCCCTGTTTGCCTGGCCAGGAAGAACCCACATACGAGCGAATGAAGCAATTCATTGCCGCCGCCGCGCCGGAGTTTCAATTGGCTGCCGGCACGGTGACAAGCGATGTCGCGTTGTCAGGAGCGGAGCGGAAATGATTGAAGGTTCAGTTTTTTGCGATGTAGCAATGCCTTTCTTTTCAACCGAGTAATTCATCCAACCCATGTTGCGTCGCGAAAGACAAATTCGTGTCCAGGTTCACAAGCTGATAGACGCAGGTCTGTTTTCCCTCGCTTTCTGGTTGGCGCACCAGTTACGGGCGGTCTGGAAGTTCGAGTTTTTCTGGGAGCGCCCTGAAATCCAACCCTTCCAGGACTATGTATGGATGATTGCCATCATCCTTCCCGTCTCGCCGCTGTTGTTGGTGATGCAGGGCTTTTACGACCGCCCGCTGCTCGCCGCAAGGCGTCAAACGGCCTGGCAGCTTTTCTGGGCGTGCGCCTGGACGACCATCATTGTCGTTTTGATCTCGTTCCTGGCCCGTGTGCAACCTGCGCGTGGTGTCATTGTCCTTTTTGGCGCGATCAGTTTCATTCTGATTCTCCTCAAGGAGGAGATGGTGCGGCGCTGGGTACAAAGCAAATTTGGCCAGGACCATTTGAAACGGCGCCTGCTGATGGTGGGTGCGATTGAGGACACCGGGCCGCTGCACGCCAAACTGAAGGCCCAATCCCATGAGAGCATCGAGATTCTTGCCGAAGTCAACTTGAACGACACGCCGGTGGAGCGGCTGGTTGAGTTGCTTCACGATCATTCGGCCAATGGCGTGATCCTTAGCGCCAAGCACACCATGTTCGGCCAGGTCGAACGAGTAATTCAAGCCTGCGAGTTGGAAGGGGTGGAGGTCTGGTTGCTGGCGGACTTTTTCAAAACCCAGATTTCCCAGACGGCTTTCGACGATTTCGAGGGACGGCCAATGCTGGTGTTCCGTTCCACACCGGAGGCTTCCTGGCAAAGTTTTGCCAAACAGGCGCTCGACGTCGTGGGTGCTTCCCTTTTGCTCGCCCTGTTTTCCCCTTTGATGCTGGGCGCAGCTTTGCTGATCAAATTGACTTCGCGCGGTCCGGTGTTGTTCCGGCAGCAACGCGCCGGGTTGAACGGGAAACCGTTCGTCATGATGAAATTCCGATCGATGATGACCGACGCCGAGCAACGCAAGCACGAACTGGAAGTGCTCAACGAGATGACCGGTCCGGTGTTCAAGTTGAGCAACGATCCGCGCGTCACAGCCATCGGCCGGTTCATGCGCAAATACAGCATCGACGAGTTTCCTCAGTTGGTGAACGTCGTCCGGGGTGAAATGAGTCTGGTGGGCCCGAGACCACTTCCGCTGGACGAAGTCAGGCGCTTCGACGAGTTGGCGCATCGTCGACGCCTGAGCGTCAAGCCGGGGCTGACCTGTCTTTGGCAGGTCAGCGGACGCAACAACGTGCGGGACTTCACCGATTGGGTGCGGTTGGACTTGGAGTACATTGACAACTGGTCGTTGTGGCTGGATTTGAAAATTCTTTGCCGGACGATTCCTGTTGTCTTGCTCGGAACGGGCGCCAGGTAAGGCGCCGCCGCCGGCAAGGGACCCAACACCGTCGTGCTGAAAGGCGGGGGGTCTTGTCTCTTAATATGGGCAATACGAACAAAGGCAAATCCGGCAACCGGCATCCCATGTCCGTGGTGACCGGCGGCGCGGGGTTTCTTGGCTCGCATCTGGTGGACCTGTTGCTCGAGCGGGGGCACAAAGTCATCGCCATCGACAATCTCGTTACGGGCACCGTGGACAACCTCGCGCACCTGGCCGGATGCCGGAACTTTCGGTTCATCCAGCAGGATGTGACGGAGTTCATTTTTCTCGATGGCCCAATAGATTTTGTCTGGCATTTTGCATCACCGGCCAGCCCGATTGACTACTTGGAACTGCCCATACAGACGCTGAAGGTTGGATCCCTTGGGACACACAAGGCGCTCGGTCTGGCGAAGCATAAACAGGCGCGATTCTTGCTAGCTTCTACCTCAGAAATCTATGGCGATCCGCTGGTCCATCCGCAGCGCGAAGACTATTGGGGTAACGTCAATTCCATCGGTCTCCGCGGTTGTTATGATGAGGCCAAGCGGTTCGCCGAAGCAATGACCATGGCCTACCATCGCGAGCATGGCATCGAGACGCGGATCGTGCGCATCTTCAATACGTACGGTCCACGGATGAGGTTGAACGACGGCCGGGTGGTGCCGGCGTTCGTCAGCCAGGCGCTGCTGAACCGGCCGCTGGCTGTGTTTGGCGACGGCTCGCAAACGCGCAGTTTTTGTTATTGCTCGGATTTGATCGAGGGCATTTACCGATTGATGATGTGTGACACGCATCTTCCGGTGAACATCGGCAACCCGCATGAACTGAGCGTGCTGCAATTCGCGCGCGAAATCATCCGCTGCACCGGCTCTCGCAGCAAGATCGTCTTCAAACCATTGCCTGAAGATGATCCCAAACAACGGCGGCCCGACATTTCGCGCGCACAAAAGCTGTTAAGATGGGCTCCCAAGACGGCGCTGGCTGAAGGGCTGGAAAAGACAGTCGCTTATTTCCGCAAGAAAGTTTTAAGTTGAGCAAGAGACATGAGAGGCTAAATTGAGTGGACGCACGCAATTTTTGTATTTGACCATGCGCTGGATTTTCAGTAACCACCAAGGACTTCACGTCTGTCAGCAGCTCCTGAGTGGCCTGAAGCGGATCGTATCGCGGGGAACTCTTTGACGAAGGCTAAATGCTAAACACCAAATCATTCCTCTGCCTGGATTTCGGGGCCGGCAGTCTGAAGGTCGCCGAGTTTGAACCGAACGAGGCCGGCACGCTCCGCTTGAAACAGTTTGGTTTGAAGCCGCTCGGTTTCGAAGGCTCGCAAGAAGCCGCGCGCGAGCGGGTCATCCTCAAGGCGATCCAGGAATTGTTCGCCGAACGGCCGTTCAACTCGAAAAACATCAACGTCTGCGCGCCCGGTTTTCACGTCTTTTCCAAGTTCGTCAAACTGCCGCCGGTGGACACTTCCAAGGTCACTCAGATCATCCAATACGAAGCCCAGCAGAATGTGCCCTTCCCCCTGGAAGAAGTGGTCTGGGATTATCAAATACTGGGAACGACCCCTACGGGGGAATTGGAGGTGCTGCTGGTGGCCATCAAGGCGGACGTCGTGGAAGGACTTTTTCGCACGGCGGAGGCGGCGGGGCTGCGCGTGCAACTGGTCGATGTTTCGCCCGCCGGACTCTGCAACGCATTTCGCTACAACTATGGCGACCTCGACGGTTGCACCATGTTGCTGGACGTAGGCGCCAAGACCAGCAACCTGCTCTTTTTTGAGAAGGGCAAGGTCTATTCCCGCAGCATCAATATCGGCGCCAATTCCATCACCCAGGATTTTGCGGCGGAGTCCAAACTCAAATTCG
>Ga0207641_10005446_pt1 | contig 10861 bp, 9 predicted proteins | sample KBSSwiS62_FD_184306 | JGI IMG/M metagenome (GOLD analysis project Ga0207641, IMG submission 184306) | Switchgrass rhizosphere microbial communities from Kellogg Biological Station, Michigan, USA - KBS Switchgrass S6-2 (SPAdes) (version 2) | ecosystem: Host-associated > Plants > Roots >... | reverse complement strand
CCGGGGCGTCGCGGTCGACGGCGAGGGTGCCGCGGAAGTCGAGGTCGCCCTCGGCGTGGACCGTCCCCGACTCGACCGCGATGCCGAGTGAGGTGGAGACGGCCCGGAGGGTGACGCCGGCGCAGGCGGCCAGCGCCTCCAGCAGCATGTCCCCCGAGCAGAGCAGCGAGCCGTCGCCGCCGGAGGCGGGGTGGAGGCCGGCCGCGGCCAGGGCGCGGCCGGTGTTGACGGTGCAGGAAATCCCGTCGCCTAGGCTGCCGCTCGCCTTGAGGGTGACCAGCGCCGCCTCGGGCTCGTCCTCGTAGTGCTCCTTCAGCGGTGCCTGGGTCGCGCGCAACTCGTCTCTATCCATGGACTGCATTACAGGCGAGCGCGGGACAAAGTTCAACGCCTTCCCGAACTGCATCAAGTTCTGAATCTTCAGGATTACGAAAGTGATGCAGTTCGCCTGGCCGAGGCCGAGGAGGTCGGCCGCGTCGACTAGGATGCCCGCTTCCCGCCAGGCGGGACCTTCATGAAGAGACTCTCAGCCACCCTCGTCCTCGTCCCGGTCCTCCTCCTGCTCGCCGGCTGTGGCAGCAGCAAGGACGAAACGACCGCGACCGCGACGGCCTGCACGCCGGACAAGCTGCCGACCAAGACCGCGGGCACGCTGACGGTCGCCACCGACAAGCCCGCCTACCCGCCGTACTTCGAAGATGACGAACCGGCCAACGGGGAAGGCTTCGAGAGCGCCGTCGCCTTCGCGATCGGCAAGCAGCTCGGTTACAAGCCGGCCCAGGTCAAGTGGACGGTCGAGCCGTTCAACTCCTCCTACGCGCCCGGGCCCAAGGACTTCGACTTCGACGTCAACGAGATCTCGATCACGCCGCCGCGGGCCAAGGTGGTCGACTTCTCCTCGCCGTACTACACGGCGAACCAGGCGGTGGTCGCGCTGAAGGGCTCCGACGCCGCCAAGGCGACCTCGATCGCCGACCTTAAGGACACCAAGATCGGCGTCCAGATCGGCACCACCAGTCTCAGCGCGGTCGAAGAAGTGATCGACCCGAGCAGCAAGCCGGAAGTCTTCAACAGCTCCAACGACGTCGTCACGGCGCTGAAGAACGAACAGATCGACGCCGTCGTGGTCGACCTCCCGACCGCGCTCTACATCACCGCCGCCCAGGTCCCGAGCGCGACCGTGGCCGGCCAGTTCGCCGCTCCCGGCGGCGACGAATGGGGCGCGCTGCTGGCCAAAGGCTCGGCCCTGACCGCTTGCGTCTCCGAAGCGGTCGAAGCGCTGCGCGACTCCGGCGAACTCGGCAAGATCACCAAGCGCTGGATGAGCGACGCCGCCGGCGCCCCGGAACTGCACTAGCCCCCTCCAGCGCCCCGGCGCCACAGCCGCGGGACCGTCCCCGCCCGAAGTCAGAATCCGCGGCCGCGTGACCGAGACCGCCGTGATCAGCGATCGCCGCCTCGAGAGACAGGCGGCGAAGCGTCGCCAGGCGCGGCGCGGTCAGGCGATCGCCGTCGCCTCCAGTGTCGTCGTCCTCGGCGGCCTCGCCGCCTGGGTCCTGACCAGCCCCGGCTGGCCGGAAGTGCGCGACACCTTCTTCTCCTGGTCCGTCTTCAAGAGCTCCTTCCCCGAAGTCCTCAGCGGCTTCTGGCTCGACGTCAAGATCTTCGTCATCGTCGAGATCGTGGTCCTGGTGGCCGGCCTGGTGATCGCCCTGCTGCGGGTCAGCCGCGGCCCGGCGCTGTTCCCGGTGCGCCTGCTGAGCGTCGTCTTCGTCGACCTCTTCCGGGGCATCCCGACGATCCTGCTCGTCTACCTGGTCGGCTTCGGGATCCCGGCCCTGCAGCTGACCGGCCTGCCCACCGACCCGGTCGTGCTCGGCGGCATCGCCCTCGGCCTCTCCTACAGCGCCTACGTCGCCGAGGTCTACCGCTCCGGCATCCGCTCGGTCCACCGGGGCCAGCACGACGCCGCCCTCGCGGTCGGCCTCACCGACGCCCAGGCGATGCGCCACGTGATCCTGCCCCAGGCGGTGCGCCGGGTGGCGCAGCCGCTGCTCAACGACTTCGTCAGCCTGCAGAAGGACGTCGCCCTGATCTCGATCCTCGGCCCGCAGGAGGCCTTCCGCATCGCCCAGATCATCCAGGGCGAGAACTTCAACTACACGCCGCTGATCGCCGCCGCCCTGCTCTACCTGGCGATCACGGTGCCGCTGGCGCGGGTGGTCGACCGCATGGGCGGCGGCGGGGAGGTGCGATGAGCGCGCCGGTGCTGGAGGTCCGCGGCGTCACCAAGGCTTTCGGCGCCCGCCGGGTCCTGGCCGGCGTCGACCTCACCGTCGCCGAGCACGAGGCGGTGGCGCTGATCGGCGCCTCCGGCTCGGGCAAGTCGACGCTGCTGCGCTGCATCGACCTGCTGACCGAGATCGACGACGGCGACGTCCTCCTCGACGGCGAGGTGATCACCGACCCCGCGGTCGACCCGGTCGCGGTGCGGCGCCGGCTCGGCCTCGTCTTCCAGGCCTACAACCTCTTCCCGCACCTGACCGCGCTGCAGAACGTGGTCCTGGGGGAGACGCGGGCGCACGGCATCGCCCGGGCCGAGGCCGACGAGCGCGGCCGCGCCCTGCTCGCCCGCTTCGGGCTCGAGGGTCGCGAGCACGACCGTCCCGACAACCTCTCCGGCGGGCAGCAGCAGCGGGTCGCGATCGCCCGTGCCTTCTCCGGCCGCCCGCGGGCGCTGCTGCTCGACGAGGTGACCAGCGCCCTGGATCCGGAGCTGGTCGGCGAGGTCCTCGCCGCCGTGCGCGATCTCAAGGCGGAGGGGATGACGATGGTGATCGCCACCCACGAGATGAGCTTCGCCCGCGAGGTCGCCGACGAGGTCGCCTTCCTCCACGACGGCCGCATCGTCGAGCAGGGTCCGCCGGCCCGGGTCCTCGACGCCCCCGAGCGGCCGGAGACCCAGCGCTTCCTCAGCCGCCTGCTGGAGGCGGGGCGGATCTAGCGCCAGCGGCCGGGGTTTAGCCCGGCCGCGATTGCGGGGAGTGGATTCCCGTGCCCGACAGGGATTCCGATCCAAAGCTCGTCCTCGGGCCGCTGCTGCGCTACGTCGGCGAGACCGAGGCGACGGTCTGGGTCGAGGCCAGCGCCCCCTGCGAGGTCGAGATCCTGGGCCACCGCGAGCCCACCTTCTGCGTCGAGGAGCACCACTACGCGCTGGTTCGGATCGAGGATCTGGAGCCGGGCAGCTTCAACGAGTACGAGGTCGCCCTGGACGGAGAGCGCCGCTGGCCCGAGCCCGGCTCCGAGCTGCCCCCGAGCGCGATTCGCACCCTCGGCCGCGACGCCCCGCTCGACGTCTGCTTCGGCTCCTGCCGGGTCGCGCTCCCGCACGAGGAGCCCTACGTGCACAGTGCCGACCGCCACGAAGACGGCAAGGAGTACGACGCGCTGCACGTGCTGGCGAGCGAGATGATCCGCGGCGAGCACGACGAGTGGCCCGAGTTCCTGTTCCTGCTCGGCGACCAGGTCTACGTCGACGAGGGCTCGCCCCGCACCCGCGAAAAGATCCGCGAACGGCGCGGCACCCAGACGCCGCCGGGCGAGGAGGTGACCGACTACGAGGAGTACTCGTGGCTCTACGAGGAGTCCTGGAGCGACCCGCTGATCCGCTGGCTGTTCTCGACGGTCTCGGTCTCGATGCAGTGGGACGACCACGACATGAGCGACGACTGGAACATCTCCCGCTCCTGGCTGGAGGAGATGCGCAACAAGTCCTGGTGGCACGGCCGCGCCACCGCCGGGGTGATGAGCTACTGGGTCTACCAGCACCTCGGCAACCTCTCGCCACGGGCGCTCGACGAAGACGAGCTCTACGGGCGCGTGCGCGGCAACGTCCACGCCACCACCGAGCTGCGCGAGTTCGCCACCCGGGCGCACACGACCGGGGCCGGGACCCGCTGGAGCTTCTGCCGCGACCTCGGCGGCACCCGGGTGATCTTCATGGACTCGCGCGCGGGCCGGGTGCTGAAGGAGGGCGAGCGCACGATCGTCGACGCCGAGGAGTGGGACTGGATCGTCGAGCACGCCACGGGGGACTTCGACCACCTGCTGATCGCGACCACCGTCCCCTGGCTGCTCTCGCCCGGCCTCCACCACCTCGAGGCCTGGAGCGAGCGGGTCTGCGACGGGGCCTGGGGAGGGCTGGCCGCGCGCGGGGCGGAGAAGCTGCGCCGGGCCGTCGACTTCGACCACTGGGCCTCCTTCGACGACTCCTTCCGGGGCCTGCGCGGGCTGCTGGAAGAAGTCGGCGCCGGCAAGCGCGGCAGGGCGCCGGCCTCGATCGTCGTCCTCTCCGGCGACGTCCACCACGCCTACCTGGCCGAGACCGCGTTCGCGTCGGGGTCGGGGATCGAGAGCGCGATCTACCAGGCGGTCTGCTCGCCCTACCGCAACCCGCTCGACGTCAACGAGCGACGGGTGATCAAGGCTGGCTTCACCCGGCCCTTCATCGCCGCCATGCGCGCCCTGTCCGGCGCCGCCGGCGCCCCCGACCCGGGCCTGCGCTGGCGCCTGGCCGAGGGTCCCTACTTCGACAACCAGGTGGCGACGCTGCGCCTGGACGGCCGTGAAGCGAGCATGAAGCTGGACAAAACGGTGCCCGGCGACGACCGGGAGCGCCATCTCGACTGCGTCTTCGACCGCCGCATCGCCTGAGCTCGGCGCTCGCCCTCGGCGGTTTCTCCCAGGTTCACTCGAATCAGGTGATGCCACCCGGGTGAGGGCGCCGTAGGTTCGCGGCATGGCTGAGGAGACCGAGAAGGCGGCAGCGGCAAAGGGCCACCCCAAGTCGGTCGTCGCGCTCCTCATCGTCGGCACCCTGGTCGCCTTCCTCGCGATCTTCTCGATCTGGGCCAACCGCCAGGCGCTCAACACCGACAACTGGGTCAGCACCAGCGAACGGCTGCTGCAGAACGAAGCGGTCCAGGAACGGCTGTCGGGCTACCTGGCCGACCAGCTCTTCGCCAACGTCGACGTGCAGGCCGAACTGGAAGGGAAACTTCCCCCGCCGCTGCGGCCGCTGGCCGGGCCGGCCGCCGGCGGCCTGCGCCAGCTGGCGCCGCAGGCCGCCGAAAAGGCGCTCGACAACCCGAAGGTGCAGGAAGTCTGGGCCGGCGCCAACCGGGTCGCGCACGAAGACCTGCTGAAGATCCTCAACGACGAAGGCTCGGCGATCTCGACCGGCAACGGGGAAGTCAAGCTCGACCTCGGCCTGCTCGTCACCCAGATCGGCACCCAGATCGGCATCGGCGAAGCGATCGCCGACAAGATCCCCGCCGAAGCCGGTGTGGTGACGATCCTCAAGTCCGACCAGCTCTCGGCGGCCCAGAGCGGCGCCAAGCTGGTCCGCGGCCTGCCGGTGGTGCTCACTCTCCTTGTCCTGCTGCTCTACGGCCTGGCGATCTACCTCGCCGGGCCGCGGCGGCGCCAGGCGCTGCGCTCGGTCGGCATCGGCTTCATCGCCGCCGGCGCCCTGGCGCTGATCGCCCGCGGCTTCGCCGGCGACTCGGTGGTCGGCGCGCTCGCCGCCAACGACGCGGCCAAGCCGGCCGCCGAAGCGGTCTGGGGCATCGGCACCTCGCTGCTGGTCACGGTCGCCGCCTCGGCGATCGCCTTCGGCGTCCTGGTCGTGATTGGCGCCTGGCTGGCCGGCCCGACCAAGTCCGCGACCAGGTTGCGCCGCGAGGCCGCTCCCTACGTGCGCGAGCAGCGGGCGGCAACCTACGCCGTTGCCGCCGCCGTCTACGTCGCCCTCGTCGCCTGGGCTCCGATCGCCGCCTTCCACAAACCGATCGGCCTGCTCCTCTTCGCGCTCCTGCTCGGCCTCGGCACCGAGCTGCTGCGACGCCAGACGCTGCGCGAGTTCCCCGCCGCCGCGGCTCCGGCTGCCGCCACTCAAACCAAAGGAGCCGTCTGATGCTCGTCTTGATGGGGGCGCTCTACTTCGTCCTCCTGGTCACGCTCGGGGTGACGACCTGGCGCAAACACCACTTCGTCCTCTTCTGGATCGGGATCGTCTTCCCGGTTCTCTGGATCGTGGGTGCCGTGATGGCGCCCGCCGCCAACCACCAAGGAGGAAACGCATGAGAGGTGCAGGCCGTGCCGCATTTGTCGCCATCCTGCTGTTGATCGCCGGCGTTCTCAACGTCATCTACGGCATCGCCGCCGTCGCCGACGCGAATTTCTACGCCGGCAACACGCACTACGTGATCTCGAGCCTGCACGCCTGGGGCTGGATCACGATTCTGCTCGGGATCCTGCAGCTGTTCGCCGGCTTCTCGCTGCTCGGCGGCGGTACCTTCGGCCGCGTGATCGGGATCGTCGCCGCTTCGCTGGGCGCGATCGGGTCTCTGCTCGCGGTCGGCGGCGCCTTCCCGTTCTGGTCATTGGGCATCTTCGCCCTCTGCGTCATCTGCATCCACGGCCTCGTCGTCTACGGCGAGCCCGAGGAGGCCTGACCCGAGGCGGGGGCCCGGCGCCGGCCGGGCCCCCGCGCAGGATTCGTTTCCCGCGAAAGGGGGAGGGAGAGACAATGCCACTGCCGCGGAAACGAGACGGCTCTCCCGCGGTGTCGCGCCCCCGGCCGCTGGTCCACAGCAGCGAGGCCGAGCGCGCCGAAGCGCTCGAGAAGCTGAAGTCGCTGTTCGAGTCAGGAATCCTGACCGAGGAGCAGTACGAGTCCGAGCGCCGCCGCCTCACCCGGCGCGCCTAGGAAACCGCCGGCGCCCGCCGGGGACCGCGTCCGCGGCTAGGGTTGGCCGGGTGGACGGGTCGACTTCCCTGCGAGCGAACGCCGCTCTGGTCGACCGTCCCCGCCTGCTCGGCAAGCTGGTCGGCTCCAGCGCCGCGGTGGTTCTGCTCAACGCCCCCTCCGGCTACGGCAAGTCGGTGCTGCTCGAACAGTGGTCCGGGCGTGACCGGCGGCCCTTCGTCTCGGTCCTGCTCGGGCCCGAGCACAACGATCCGGCGCTGCTGGCGGCGGCGATCGTCGCCGCCCTGGAGCGGGTCGAGCCCGTTCGGCCCGATGTCGCGGCGGCGCTCGCCGTTCCCGAGCCCGGCATCGAGAGCTTCGTCCTGCCACGGCTGGCCACGGCCCTCGCCGCTCGCCGCTCGCCGTTGGTCCTGATCCTCGATGACCTCGAGCAACTCGAGTCGCCGCAGTCCCTGAGCGTGGTCGCCACCGTCTGCGCCGAGCTCGCGCCGGGCTCGCAGGTGGCTCTGGCGACGCGGCGCGAGCCGGCCCTGCCGCTCGGCCGCCTGCGCGCGCACCGCCACCTGATCGAGCTCAGCCGCGCCGACCTGACCATGAACAAGGCCGAATGCGCGGCGCTGCTGAGCGGCCTCGGCCTCGAGCTGTCGTCAAAGCAGCTCGATCTCCTGGTCGCCCACACCGAGGGCTGGCCGGCCGCGCTCTACCTGGCCGGGCTGGCGTTGGGCGAGGCGCCGGACCTGGGCCGGGCGATCGCCCGCTTCGCCGGCGACGACCGCATCGTCGTCGACTACATCAGCGACGAGTTCCTGGTTCCCGTCTCCAGGCGCCGGCTCGAGTTCCTGCGCCGCGCCTCCGTCCTCGACCGGCTCAGCGGCCCGCTCTGCGACGCGGTCCTCGAACGGACCGGCTCGGCGACGGTGCTGCGCGACCTCTCGCGCTCGAACATGCTGCTGGTTCCGCTCGACCGCCAGGACGAGTGGTTCCGCTTCCACGCCCTCTTCCGCGAGATGCTGGCCGGAGAGCTGCGCCGAGTCGAGCCGGAGCAGGTGGCGGATCTGCACCGCCGCGCCTCCGACTGGTGGTCGGAGCGGGGGGACTGGGACCGGGCGATCGACCACGCGATCGAAGCCGGCGCGATCGACCGCGCCGGCGAGCTGCTCTGGGACGCGATCCCCGCCTACATGACGAGGGGCCGCAACTCGACCATCCTCGCCTGTCTGCACCGGCTCGGAGAGGAGACCGTCGCCGCCGATGCCGCTCTGAGCCTGACCATGGCCTGCGCCCACCTCAACCGTGGAGCCGGGGCGGAGGCCGACCACTGGGCGGCGGTGGGCAAAGGCCTGCTCGCCGCGACAGCGAGCTCAGAGAAGAAGGACGTGCTGAGTGCGGGGCTGGCGCTGTTCGAAGCATGCCTCTCGCGTAACGGGGTTGGGGAGATGAGCGCCCGCTGCGCGACCGCCGCCCGGCTGCTGCCGGAGGAGAGCCCCTGGCTCTCGATGTCCTGTCTGCTCGACGGCGTCGGCCTGCACCTGCGCGGCGCGCGCCGGCCGGCCTTGGAGGCGCTGGCCGAGGGAGCGCGGCGGGGATCGGTCGGGGCACCCAACGTGCAGGTCCTCTGCCTGGCCCAGATGGCGCTGCTGGCGATCGAGGACGACGACTGGCAGCTGGCGGAGATGCTTGCCTCCCAGGCACGCGCCCAGATCGACCGCTCGGGCCTGGTCGAGTACACGATCATGGCGCTGGCCTTCGCGGTATCCGCCCTGGTCCGTTCCCGGGTCGGGATGGTCGAGCAGGCGGGAGCAGACTTTCGCCTGGCCGGGGCGCGGCTGGCCGAGCTCGACCAGTTCGCTCCCTGGTACGAGATCGAGACGAGGGTCGTGCTGGCGCGGGCGGCCGCCCGGCTGGGTGAGGCGCGGGCGGCGGCGGAGCTGCTCGCCGACGCCTCGCGGCTGTTGAAGGAGGCCCCGGACGCGGTCGTCCTCGGCGAGTGGATCGAGGCCACTGCGGCGGCGGTCGAGGCCGCCTCGGTCTCCGAGGGTGCCGGGCTCACCCCGGCCGAGCTGCGTTTGCTGCAGTTCCTCCCGACCCACCTCTCGTTTCCCCAGATCGCCGCTCAGCTCTTCGTCTCTCCGAACACGGTCAAGACCCAGGCGCAGAGCATCTACCGCAAGCTCGGCGCCTCCTCGCGGCGGACGGCGGTCGAGCTCGCCGAGGCGGCCGGTTTGCTGGGCGACGACCCCGCCTGAGCGCCCTCCGCGGGCCTGGCGCGCCTCGATTCGTGGCTCCCGGAGCCGCTTCGCGGAGTTTTGATCAAGAAATTTGGCGCCGGAAGGCTTTGCTGTTATGCTCGCGCCGCGTCGATCAGTCAAGAATTTTGACGGGTCGCGCACATAGCCAGCACCAGTGCCTTAATCGGTTAAAGGGACGGCGTTGTAAGCCGTAGATCCGGGTTCGAGCCCCGGCTGGTGCATTCGTAAATCGGGATTACGAATGGGCTATGCGATGAACATTTTCGACTACATCGAGGACGGCGCGGTTCAGGGGGAGAAGGCGCGCTGGTCGGCGCGTTCGCCGTTCCGGCCGCGCCAGGACTTCGACCTGATGCTGGTGGCGCGGACGCCGGACTGGCGCCAGGACGCGGACTCGCGGGCGGCGTTGGAGCGGATCGAGGCCGAGCCCTGGGTCGAGGCGATCTCCAGCGACGGCGACGAGGTCCTGCTACGCCTCGCGGACAGCTGGATCGAGGAGACCGGCGGCCGCCTGGAGAGCGGCGAGGGGGTCGACGGCGCCAATGCCGACCTTGCCGAGGGCCGCCGTTACGCCGTCTACTTCTGGGGTGCCAACACGACCAAGGCGCTGCACATCGGCCACCTCCGCAACCTCGCCGTCGGCCACGCGCTGGGTGCCGCCCTGGAGCAGGCCGGGGCACGGGTCGAGCGCCGCAGCCTGATCTGCGACGTCGGCCGCAGCATGGGCGAGGCGATGGCCGGGGTCGTCCACAGCGGCCGCGACCAGCAGGTCTGGCCCGAGGGCGAAGAGAAGTCCGACCACTTCGTCGGCGCCTGTTACGCCGACTACGTCACCGCCGGCCGCGCCGCCGGTGTCGTCGGCGGGCAGGACGCCGACGACGGCGCCGAGGACTCGGTTGCGCGCGAGTCCTCGATGTACAACGACAAGGCAGACGAGCTGATGCTGAGGGTCCTGCGCGGCGACCAGGAAGCGCTGGAACTGTGGTCGAAGACGCGCGCCTGGGTGATCTCCGGCCAGCGCAAGACCCTGAGCCGGCTCGGCATCTCCTTCGACAAGGTGATCTTCGAGTCCGACTTCCTGCCGGAGGTGCTGGAGCTGACCAACCTCGGCCTCAGCGAGGGCAAGCTGACCAAGCGCTACGGCGACGACATGGTCATGTATGAGACCGAACGCGAGGAGCTGGAGGAGATGCCGCTGGTCCGCTCCGACGGGCTGCCGACCCAGCACATGCGGGCGCTCGCCTACTGGTCGGCGGCGCCCGAGCTCGACGACTTCATCTCGCTCCAGGTCTGCGGCAACGAGTGGGTCTCCCACGTCACCTGCCGGCGCAAGCTGATCGACGAGCTCGGCGTCGTCAACGGCAACGGCAACGGCAGCGCCAAGGGCGGCGGCCCGCCCACCTACGACGTCTTCCACGGCATGGTCGCCCGCGACCGCACCTCGATCACCTCGAGCAAGGAAGGGGCGCTCTTGATCGACGACCTCGCCGAGTGGCTCGGGAGCGAGATCGAGGGCGACCCCGAGCGCGGCCAGGTCTGGCGCGCGCACGCCGAGCCGGAGCGGCTGCCGGCGCGGATCGCGCTCGCCTACTTCCTCCTGCAGCCGACCGCGAAGCGGGTCGACTTCGAGCCGGAGAAGCTGCTGCGCGAGGAGAAGGGCAGCCTCGGCTGGGACCTGGCGCGGGCGCAGGCGCACCACGGCACCGCGCCGCTGGGGGCCGAGCGGGCCGCCGCGGACGCCGACTACCGCTTCGCCGTCGTCCAGTCCGAGCTCTACCGCCGCCACCTGCGCAGCTCGGTCGAGGGGCTCGACGTGATCCCGCTGGCCCGCTACGTCTCC
>Ga0207641_10005440_pt1 | contig 10870 bp, 8 predicted proteins | sample KBSSwiS62_FD_184306 | JGI IMG/M metagenome (GOLD analysis project Ga0207641, IMG submission 184306) | Switchgrass rhizosphere microbial communities from Kellogg Biological Station, Michigan, USA - KBS Switchgrass S6-2 (SPAdes) (version 2) | ecosystem: Host-associated > Plants > Roots >... | reverse complement strand
CGAGATCTCGCCGTCGATCCAGGTCAAGCTGCTGCGCTTCCTCCAGGAGCACGAGTTCGAGCGGGTCGGTGGCAACCAGACGATCCGGGTGGATGTCCGCGTGATCGCGGCGACCAACCGCAACCTGGTCGAGGAGGTCGCCAAGGGCCGGTTCCGCGAAGATCTGTATTACCGGCTCAACGTGGTCGCGCTCGAGATGCCGCCTCTGCGCGAGCGCAAGAGCGACATTCCGGCGCTCGGCAAGTTCTTCCTCGATCGCTATATCAAGGAGAACGGCAAGCCGCTCGAGGGCTTCACGCCCGAGACCATGGAGCTGCTGATGGCGTACGACTGGCCGGGCAACGTGCGCGAGCTCGAGAACGCGGTCGAGCGCTCGGTCGTGCTCGCAAGCGGACCGATGATCGAGCCGCGCCACCTGCCGCCCAATGTCCGGCCGCGGGTCACGCCGACCGGCATGCCGATCATCCCGGGCGCCACGCTGCGCGACCTCGAGCGCTATGCGATCCTCGAGACGCTGAAGGCGACCGGCGGCTCGACCTCGAAGGCCGCCGAGGTCCTCGGGATCAGCGTGCGGACGATCCAGTATCGCCTGCACCAGTACAACGAGGCGCCGCGCTCGGACATCGACGTCGTCCGCAAGATGACCATGGCCGCAGAGAGCACCGGCGAGTGACGTTCCTCGAAGAACTATTCGCGTTCGTCGGCTTCGACGACCGCGACCGGGCGCGGCTCCGCGAGCTGCACCCGCGACTCGCGCCCGAGTTCCCCGCGATCGCCGGCCGGTTCTACGAGGCGGTGTTCGCCAGCCCGGGCGCGGCGGCGGTGCTGTCCGGGCCCGCCCAGGTCGAGCGGCTGCGGGTCTCGCTGGTCGACTGGATGTCGAGCGGGCTCGTCGGGCCGTACGACGAGCGGTTCTACGAGAAGCGCACGCGGATCGGCCGCCGCCATGTCGCGGTCGGGCTCGGCTCGCAGTACATGTTCACCGCGATGAACGTGCTGCGGGTCGCGTACCAGGACGCGATCGCCGCGCTCTATTCGCCCGGCGAATCGCTCGCCGTGCTGCGCTCGGTTCACAAGCTGCTCGATTGCGAGCTCGCGATCATGGTCCAGCACTACGAGCTCGACACCGAGGAGAAGCTGGTGTCGCGCGAGCGCAAGAGCCAGGCCGACCGCATCCTCGCGATGCAGACCATGTCGGCGGGGCTGGCTCACGAGGTCAGGAACCCGCTCAACGCGGCCAAGCTGCAGCTCGAGCTGCTCGAGCGCCGGCTGCACCGCACGGCGGACGATCCGCGGCTGACCGAGCCGACCGAGCTCGCGCAGAAGGAGATCGAGCGGCTGACCGTGCTGCTCAACGAGTTCCTGGTGTTCGCACGTCCGCCCGAGCTGCACCCGCAGGAGCACGACATCGTGGCGATCGTCCGCCAGGTCGTCGATCTCGAGCGCATCGCGGCCGAGGCGCGCGGGGTGTCGCTCGTGCTGACCGCCGATCCGCCACAGCTCATCGCCGAGGTCGATGTCACCAAGCTGCACCAGCTGGTGCTCAACCTGGTGCGCAACGCCTGCGAGGCGGTGGCGAGCGGTGGCCACATCGACGTCTCGGTCAGGCTCGACGACGAGCGCTGCGTGATCGGCGTGCGCGACGATGGTCCGGGGATTCCGGATCACGTCAAGGCCCGGATCTACGAGCCGTTCTTCTCGACGAAGGAAGGCGGCACCGGCCTGGGCATGTCGATCGTGCACAGCCTGGTGTCGCTGCACGGGGGGACCATCGATCTCGAGACCGGATCGCGTGGCACGGCGTTCGAGGTGAGGATTCCGCGCTGGCGATGACGGACGCGACAGCGGACGTGATGACGGACGCCACGCCGCCACCCGCGGGCGCTGCGCAGCGCGCCGGGGATTTGCTATGGTCGTCGGCGATGGTGGAGCGACGCCACAATGTCGTCCTGGTGGTCGACGACAACGCCGCGAACCGCGCGCTCGCCCAGGCCACGCTCGAGGACGAGGGCTACCGCGTCGTGCTCGCCGCGTCCGGCGAGGACGGCCTCGCGGCGTTCCAGCGCGAGCCGCCCGATTGCGTGCTGCTCGATATCCAGATGCCGGGGATGGATGGCGTGACGCTGTGCCAGCGGATCCGCGAGGCCCCCGGTGGTCCCGACGTCTCGATCGTGTTTCTGACCGCGCAGCGCGATGTCGACACGTTCGATCGCGCGCGGCAGGCCGGTGGTGATGACTTCCTGACCAAGCCGTTCCGCACCACCGAGCTGGTGCTGCGGATCGAGGCCGCGATGAAGCTGCGGCGGATGGCGCTCGAGCGCAACGACCTGTTCGAGCTGATCCGGCGCCAGCGCGACGACGTCATGCGGCTGCAGCTGCAGCGCGAGCAGATGATCGCGTTCCTGGTCCACGACCTGAAGAATCCGGTGCACGCGATCAAGCTCAACGGCGACGTGATCGTGCGCGATCCGGGCGCGACGCAGCGCAGCTTGCGCGCGGCCGCGAACATCCGGTCCGACAGCGAGTCGCTGCTGCGGATGATCATGAACCTGCTCGATCTGAGCAAGGCCGATGAAGGCCAGCTGGTGCCGGTGCGTCAGGTCATCGATATCGCCGGGCTGACCGCCGAGATCGCCGGCGGCATGTCGGCGCGCGCGCGGACCGCCGAGGTCGAGCTCGTCGCCGAGGTCGCGCCGCAGCAGATCCACGCCGATCCCGATCTGATCCGGCGCGTGCTCGAGAACCTGGTCGACAACGCGATCCGCCACGCCCCGGCCGAGAGCCAGGTCCGGATCTCGAGCACCGATCAGGGCGGCGAGGTCGAGATCCGCGTGGCCGACGCCGGCCCGGGCGTGCCGCTGGCGCTACGCGAGCGTGTGTTCGAGCGCTTCGTCCAGGGCGACGATGGGCCGCGCGGCAGCCGTGGCCTGGGCCTGGCGTTCTGCAAGCTGGCGGTCGAGGCGCAGGGCGGCACGATCTGGATCGAAGACGCGCACCCCGGCGCGGTGTTCTGCGTCCGGATCGCCGCGGCGGCGTAGCGCGCCGCCGGGCTGTGCTCAGCGGGCGCGGTGGGCCCGGAGCGCGGCGATGATCTCGTCGGCGCTGCGAATGCCGATGAGTTGGATCCAGCCATGCAGCGTTGCCAGGTGGTGGGTGTCTTCGATCACGCCGCGAACGTCGTCGGGCGAACGTCGTCGGGCATCGCGCCAACCCTCGCCTCGTAGACAAGGAGCAACGAATCCGCCGCTTCCTCCTTGCGGGTCAGCTCAAGCGGACCGCCGAATGGCTGCGATGAGCTCGTCGGAGCTGCGCGTCGCCGCAAGTCGGAACCAGCCGCGCAGGGTCGCTTCGTCGCGCGTAGCCTGGATCACGGCGCGAAGGTCATCGGGCATTGCGCCGAACCTCAGCTCACAGAGTTCGATCAGCGCACGCGCGCGACCCTCCTCGCGCTCCTGCTTCACGCCCTTCTCGAGGCCCAGCTTCTCGCCCTTCTCGAGGCCCCGTTTCTCGCCCTTCTCGAGGCCCCGTTTCTCGCCCTCCTCGATGGCCTTCTGGCGCCAGGTCTCGACGATGTCCTGGGTGGTCATGAGAAATTCCTTCTGGTCGGTCGTCTGCTGGATGGGGTCCGGGGGGATGGCCAAGCGTAGCCTCACCAGGACCGGGTAGACAAGCAGGCGCTCGGGCGCGTCGTCCGGGAGGTCCTGGAGCTCCTGGATCGCTTGCCTGAGCACCCGTCCGGCGCCCAACAGGCGCAGGAGCAGGGTATCGCGCGTGACCGGCAGCTCGTTCACCACCAGGAGCCGCGTCCATAGAAGGGACGGGCCCTGGTAGATGCCCGGTGGCCAGTCGCGCGCCGGGTGAAAGCACAGGCCGTGGATGCCCTCGTTCGGACGGCCCGAGGAGATGACCCACTGTACGGGGGGCGGTGGCGGCGGCTTGCGCAGCGAGAGGAACCGGCGAAAGTTGCCGTGCTTGATGACGGTGGTGGCGAGTTCGGGGCCATCGGGCGTGCAGTGAAAGAACTCGAGCGCGCATGCGCTATCGGTGAGCCGCCCGAACAGACCGAACTGCCGCCTGCTCCCCGGCCGGCCTGGATCCGGCGTGAACCAGACATCGATCCGCTGGGTCTCCACCGACGACTCGGCGTCGCTCTCGAGCGCGCCGTCGGACTCGAGCATCGCACGAGACACCTGCTTGCCGGCCTGGTCGAACACCGTCCGCTGCATCGCGGTGACCCTCGCACACAGCTGCGATCACCACAAGTAACTGGCAATGATTTCATTGCAATAGCAGCATCGATATGAATATCACATCGATGCTGCGTATTCCGCGGATGCTCAGTCCAGCGCGAGGCGAAGTCGGCCGTCGACCGCGACGCAGCCCTCGCCGGGCGCGTGGCAGATCACCGGGTTGAGATCGAGCTCGAGCATCTCGGGGACGATCTCGATCAGCGCGGAGATCCGCTGCAGGATGGCGATCAGCGCGGCGCGATCGGCGGGCGGAGCGCCGCGGAAGCCATCGAACAGCTGGCGGCCGCGCAGGCCGTCGATCATGTCGGCGGCGTCGCGATCGCTGACCGGCGTGACGCGGAAGCTGACGTCCTTGTAGAGCTCGACGGCGACGCCGCCGACGCCGGCGACGAGCAGCGGGCCGAGCGAGGCGTCCTTGACCATGCCGACGAGGGCCTCGACGCCCGGGCGGACGTGGCGCTGGACGAGGTAACCTTCGAGGTCGGGGAACCTGGCGCGCATCGCCACCGCGGCGGCGATGACGGCGGCCGGATCGCCCAGGCGCAGGGCGACGCCGCCGACGTCGGTCTTGTGGACGAGCTTGGGCACCGAGGCCTTGAGCACGACCGGGAAGCCGAGCGCGCGGGCCGCGGCGACCGCGGCGTCGGGATCGTGCGCGACGCGATGCTCGACGACGGGGACGCCGGCGAGGCCGAGCAGCTCGGCGATCTCGGGGAACGCGAGCCAGCGCCGGCCGCCGCCCTCGGCGCGCAGCCGGCGGATCATCGCGCGCACGGCCTGCTCGCGCTCGGGCTCGAGGCGGAGCTGGCTGCCGCGCGGCCGCCCGCGCCACGCGCCGTAGCGCGCCGCCGCGCCGAGCGCCATCGCGGCGTTCTCGGGGAAGCTGTACGACGGGATGGCGCCGCGCGGGCCGGACGACAGGACCTCGGGCGTGCCCTTGGACGACAGGAACACCGTGGCGATCGGCTTGTCGGAAGGGAGCGTACCGGCGGCGCGGGCGATCGCGGCGGCGACGGACTCGGGCTCGGTGACCAGCGGCGGGACGTAGATCGCGATCACGGCGTCGACGTTGGGGTCGCGGCCGACGAGCTCGATCGCGCGCGCGTAGTGCTCGGGGGGCGCCGAGGCGATCATGTCGACCGGGTTGCCGACGCTGGCCTCGGCGGGCAAGAAGCTGCGCAGGGCCGCCGCGGTGTCGGGCGACAGCGCGGCGAGCTGAAGGCCGTGGGCCTCGCAGGCGTCGGCGAGCAGGATGCCCGGGCCGCCGGCGTTGGTGACCACGCCGACGCGGCGGCCGGCCGGGACCGGCTGGCTCGACAAGAGCGCGACGACGTCGAACATCTCCTCGAGCGTGGCGGTGCGGATCACGCCGGTCTGCGCGAACAGCGCGTCGATGCCGACGTCGAGGCTGGCGAGCGCCGCGGAGTGGCTGGCGGCCGCGCGCGTGCCGGCGGCCGACCGGCCGGACTTGACGGCGACGATCGGCCGGTCGCGCGCGACCTCGGGCGCGAGCCGCGCGAACATGCGGGGGTTGCCGAAGCTCTCGAGGTAGAGCGCGATGACCTTGGTGCGCGGCGCGTCGTGCCAGTACGCCAGGAGATCGTTGACCGAGACGTCGGCCTTGTTGCCGATCGACACGAAGTCGGCGATGCCGAGGTGGAGCTCCTTGGCGTAGTCGAGCATCGCCAGGCCGAGCGCGCCGCTCTGCGTGATCATCGAGACGTTGCCGGCCGGCGGGAACACCGGGCTGAACGTGGCGTCGAGCCGCACCGCGGGGTCGGTCGACAGCACGCCCATGCAGTTGGGGCCGACCATGCGCATGCCGGCGCTGCGTACGGCCTCGCGCAGCTGCCGCTCGGCGTCGTGTCCGCCGACCTCGGCGAACCCGGCCGAGATCACGACCACGGCGCGCACGCCGGCGGCGGCGCAGTCGGCGATCACCGGCAGGACGCTGGCCGCCGGCACCGCGATGACGGCGAGGTCGACGGGCGCAACGGTCGACGCCGGGATCGAGGCGACCGACGGAAAGCACGGCCGGCCGGCGATCTCGCGCGCGGTCGGATGGATCGGGTAGACCGGGCCCTGGAAGGTCCGGATCAGGTTGTCGAGGATCGCGCGGCCGATCGACGGCGCCGCGCTGCGCGACGCGCCGATCACCGCGACGGCGCGCGGCGCGAACAGTGGGCGCAGGCTACGCGCGGCGGCCTCGCGCTCGCGCGCGGCGGCGGCGGCGAGGAACCGCTCGGTGCCGTCGATCGGGAACTCGACGTGAAACGTGCGATGATCGAGGGTCTCGCGGACCTGGAAGCCGCTGGTGCCGAACATCTCGAGCATGGCGACGTTGTCGGCCTCGACCTCGGCGACGAACGTGGTGATGCCGCGGCCGCGCGCGATGGTCGCCAGGTTCTCGAGCAGGAGCGTGCCGATGCCGCGGCCCTGATCGGCGTCGCCGACCTCGAACGCGACCTCGGCCATGTGTGGCTGGTCGAGCATGACGAAGCGGCCGATGCCGAGCGCGCGCTCGCTGCCGCTGGCGTCGTGGGTCACCGCGGCGAGCGCGACGTCGGGGCCGTCGGCGAGGTGGTCGAGGAACGCCAGGTCCGAGGGCAGGAGCTCGCGCTTGAACGTGAAGAAGCGGTGGCGGACCGAGACCTGGCTCATCCGGTGAAACACCGCCACGACGTGATCGCGATCGGCGGCGGTGAGCGAGCGGATCGTGATCGAGGCGCCATCCCGCAGGATCGCCTCGCAGCTGTAGCTGGCGCTGTGAAGGGCCATGGTACTTCCGTGTTAGTGGTTCGGGAGGCGGCGGTGCGCGGCCGCCTCGAGATCGTGCGCGGCGCGGCGCTGTAGCTCGGGGACGAGCTTGGGGTTGCGCACGACGATCGAGACGGTGATGCCACCTTCCTCGCCGCGCGCATCGACCGCGATATCGGGGAGATCGAGCGGGCAGTCCTCCATGTCCGTCGGCGCGATCATCATCGCGGCGCGGTGGCACTTCATGTGCGCGAGCAGGTGGTCGGCCGGGCCGGCCTCCGGCGCGAGGTAGAGGATCACGCCGGTCGTGGTGTTCCAGCTGCCGATGCCGTACGTCGCGAGCGGTGAACGCCGGATGTCCTCGGCGGAGAAGCCGCGGCACGCCTCGTCGTACGCGGCGTGGAGCTGCGCGGCCTGGGCACGATGGACCTCGGCGATCCGGTCGTGCTCACCGGCGGTGTCCCACGACCGGTACCACGGGACCGGGACCGGCCGCAGGTCACCCGGCGCGGCGGGCCGGAGCTCCGGCCAGGTCTCGCGCTCGCGCGCGGCCGCGTCGTGCGTGCGGGCGGCGTCGAGGTGCTCGCTCGCGCGCAGGCCGCGCGGGCCGCCCTTGGGTTCCGGAGGTGGAGTGGTCGCACAGCCGATCAGGACGAAGGCGAACGCGAGCGAACGCATGTGTCGGGGTACAGCACGCAGCGTGCCCGCGGATCCCTGCGGCACCACGTGATCTGCGAGCCGGCTCGGCGCAAGCGCTGCGCCGAAGCAGGGTCGCGCCGCAGCGTTTGCGGCTCGGCGCCACGGCGATCCCGGCGGGCTCGGTCACGCTGGCCCCAGCCAGACGCACATGCGGTGGCGGAGATCCTCGGGTACGTGGCGCTCGGCCCAGCGGTACATCGAAGCTTCCTCGTTGCGGGTGTGGTCTCGCAGCGCCGCGACGAACGATCGCAGCTGCTCGAGGCGGACCGTGTGCAGCTGGATCGCGATGCCGATCTCGAGCGCCTGTTCGCGCAGCCACGCATGCTGCTCGCGCAGGACCTGCGCGTTCTCGGGATCGGCGTGCTGGTACGCGGGAATCACGAGATGTTCCTCGGCCGTCATGTGATCGAACAGCCGGCGTTCGATGAGCGTCCACCGCTTCGCCATCTCGCTGGGTTCGTCGGCCAGTCCGGCCGCGATCAGCGCCAGACAAGCTTCTTCGATCTCACGGTGATGCGGGTCGACGCGCGGCGGCGCGCTCGGGGTCGCATGATCTGACAACATGGCGAAGTCAATCGGTGCAAGCCAATGTCCACCTACCGAGCGTCACCGCACGCGCGGCGGCTGCGCGTTTTTCTCTGTAATCAGCTGGCATGTCGATTGCGATACTGCACGACATGAGCCTCCTCCATCCGCAAGTCGTCGTCGGTTACGACACCAGCCACAGCGCGGGGGCGGCGCTGTCGCGGGCGATCACCCTCGCCGCCCGCGCACCCTTCCACGTGCTCCACATCGCGTGCATCGTCGATCGACACGTGCCGTTGCCCGGCCACGAGCGCGACGGCACGGTCGACTTTGCGTACACCGAGCGGATCCAGGAAGAGCTGACCGAGCACATCCTCCAAGAGCTCCGCACCAGCGGCATCGCCGGGCGGGTCCAGTTCTTCGTCCACGTCCGGATCGGCAAGCCAGCCGAGGAGCTGCTCATCCTGGCGCGCGACGTCGGCGCGGATCTGATCATCGTCGGCAGCAAGGGCCTCACCGGCCTCGAGCGCCTGGTACTCGGCTCGGTGGCCGAGACCGTGGTCCGCGAGGCCAAGTGCACGGTCGAGGTCGCGCGCGTCAAGTCCTACGACGACGTCGAGCTCGCCCACATCGTCGAGGTCGAGCCGCACCGCGGCTACGTCCCGCCGCACCGCTACACGTATCACGACCCCCGGCTCGAGATGCGCCCCAACGACTGGCCGCTGTATTGAGGTGACGCGGCGTGACGCGGCGAGGATCGGACCGGCTTCCTCCGGCCCGTCCCGTCGTCCGCCCGCGATGGCCGCTATGGATCGTTCTCGAGCTCCCGCGTGCGCGTGCGGAGGACGTCCTCGCGCAGCGTCATCGGGCTGAGAAACGTCCGCTCCTCGGCGGCCATGTGCGCGTCGAGCTGCTCGGCGAGCTCGGCGATCCGCTCGGCGACCTCGTCGCGGGTTCCGGACAGCAGCTCCCAGAACGCGGCATGCTCGCCGACGTGCTCCTCGAGCATGCGATCGACCATCAGCGAGCTCCACGCGGCGGGGCCCTTGAGCAACGACGCGATGATCTCGGTCTCGGCCTGGTTGTGGTCGGCGAACTCGTCGCGCAGGCGAGCGAGCGCTTCGTCGAGCTCCTCGCTGACCGGATCACCGGCGCGCTGCTGGGCCGCGAGCCGGGTACAACGCTCGAGGTGCTGGCGGATGCGGTCGTGCTGCGCGAGCAACTGAAGGCGGGCGTCGGACGCGTTCATACCGCTTCCATCTCGCAATCCGCGGGCCGGCGCAGACGGTGTGCGCCGCGCCGGTTTCGCGCAACGCGTGCGCGAGCCGGCAAACGACGCTGCACACGCTGCGGAAATCTCGCCAGTACGAGCTCGATCACGCACCAGCGGCTGCGTGACGACTGGTCGGACTCGTGGACCGCGCCACGCCGCGCCCGGCCTCGTCGAGCCCAGAGATAACGTTTCTCTTGCGGTCGGGCATGGACCGACCGGCCCTGCGCCTTCTCCAGTGGCACACGCTCGCTCAGTCCCAAGACTCCCGGCACCTGGCCGGAAGGGGATTGACGAGTCACGGAACCTTCGATCCGATCCACGGATCGGGCGACACGACGGAGAATGCACACAGGCGCTCTACGAGCGAGCCTCATGGTCATGATTGCTCATTTGGGCTAAGGCGGCCCGTCTCGCATCGTCCATTGTCGTATTTCAATATGGCTCGTCGCGTCGGAGTGCACCGAGTGATCCGGATCCGGATGACGGCGACGTGCCGCTGGAGTCGGGTTGGCTCGCGCCGACCGGCGCGGGTGACGGATGTCGCAGCGGAACGCCGTGGTCCGCCGCGCCGGTGCGAAACGGATTGCGGCTCGCCGGGGCGCCGGTCGCGAACGGATGACAGGCGCCGCAGCGCACCGCGGTGGGCTCGTGGTCGACCTGCGCGGTGTGGCAGCGCACGCAGGTCGCCCGGCCATCGGCCGGCCGCTGCTGATGCGAGCCGTGGCAATCGACGCAGTTGCCGTGCGCGGCGACCTGGTGCAGCCCGGGCCGCCGCTCCGCAGTGTGGCACGAGGTGCACGGCGGCGGCCTGGGCGGCCCGCCCGGACCGTGCGGGCGATGGCAGCTCGCGCAGTCGAGCCGCGCGCCGTGGCCCTGGCTCGCCTTGTCGGCGTGGCAGCTCGCGCACGTCTTGTCCGGTCGGCGGACACCGCTGTGGGGTTCGTGGCAAGCCGCGCACGCGGCGTGGCCGCTCGGCGCGGTCCGGACCTCGCGCGCATGGCACGTGGCGCACGCGGCAGCCGGTGCGACCGGCCGGTGCGGGCCGGCGCTGTGGCAGCTCGTGCAGTCGGCGTGTCCCGCGCGGACGGCGGCTGCCTTGGCGGCGTGGCAAGTCGCGCAGCTCGGGACCGGCCGCGACGGCTCGTGGGCGACGGAGGTGTGGCACTGCGCGCAGGTCGCGTGACCGGTTCCCCAGGCGCCGCGAACCTTCTGGGCGTGGCACGTACCGCACAGCGCGGCGTCGACCCGCGGCCGCAGGGCGCCCGGCCCGTGCGGCGCGTGACAGTCGATGCAGTTCGCGGTCGCGTGGTGCGGCTTGGCGTGGCAGCTGGTGCACGCGACGGCGCGCTCGCCCGCCGCCAGCGCG
>Ga0207641_10005436_pt1 | contig 10874 bp, 7 predicted proteins | sample KBSSwiS62_FD_184306 | JGI IMG/M metagenome (GOLD analysis project Ga0207641, IMG submission 184306) | Switchgrass rhizosphere microbial communities from Kellogg Biological Station, Michigan, USA - KBS Switchgrass S6-2 (SPAdes) (version 2) | ecosystem: Host-associated > Plants > Roots >... | reverse complement strand
GGTTCCGGCCTGCCATGGCAAGGGCAAAGGCAGGAAAGGCTGATTGACCGGCCTGCCGAGCGGGTATGGCCGTTGGCAGGGGCTTCCTCCAGGCGGGGGGCGTTACGCACGGAAACCGAGGAGAAGGGAACTGATGAGCAAGCGGGCAGCGACTCTGAGCGCGATGAGTGTGGCGGTTTTCGCCCTGATGCTGGCCGCGATGGCTCCGGCGGCCGGGGCCGCGTTCGGCGTCTCCAAGTGGGAAGCGGGCACCTGCAAGTCCGATGTGCCGCAGTGCACCTACGCCAGCCCCGACTCCCAGTTCTTCACCCAGGCCGCCGGCCACCCGCCGACCGGCCTCACCGACTTCGCGATGAACGTCGCCGGTGGCCCGCCGCCGGTCGGTGGCGCGCCCGAAGGCATGATCAAGGACGCCCGGGTCGACCTGCCGGAGGGCCTCAACGTCGACCCCCAGGCGGTGCCGCAGTGCGCCAAAGCGACCTTCGAATCCAACGCCACCGTAGGCTGCGCGGCGAGCCAGGTCGGGATCAGCGAAGTGACCTCGGAGGTGCTCGGGATCCCGGTCGGGCCGCTGCCCTTCCCCGTCTACAACCTCGACCCGCCGCAGGGGGTACCGGCCCTGTTCGGCTTCTCGGTCGGGCTGCCCGGCATCCCGGTCGCCAACGTCTACCTGGTCGCCGACGTCGCCTGGGACAGCGATTACCACGAGGGCTTCACGATCAGCGAAATCCCGACGACGCTGCCCCTGGTCGAGAACCGGCTGGTCTTCGACGGCACCAAAGGAGGCACCTTCCTGACCATGGGCAGCCAGTGCAACGCCCCCTCGACGACCACGCTCAGGGTCGACTCCTACGAGAGCCCGGGCGCCTTCCAGACTTACGCGACGAAGCCGGCCGGCCCCGGTCGCCCGGTCAACAGCGACGGCTGCAAAGCGGTCCCGTTTGCGCCGACGATCGCCACCGGCTCGGAATCGCCGAGCACCGACTCGCCCTCGGGCGTCAGCGTCGAGGTGAAGGTCCCGCAGGGGCTGCAGCCGCTCAACTCCTCGACCCTGAAGACCGCCTCGGTCTCGCTGCCGCGCGGACTGGGGCTGAACCCGTCCTCGGCACCGGATCTGCACTTCTGCAGCAATGCCCAGTTCGGCAAGGGCACCAAAGCCGCGGTCGCCTGCCCGGCCAACTCGCAGATCGGCACCGCCGCGATCCAGACGCCGGTGCTGCCGGCCAACTCGCTGCCGGCAAAGGTCTTCCTCGGCCAGCAGCTCAGCCGCGACCCGGCCTCGGGCCAGGAGTATCGGATCTTCGTCGACGCCGAGTCGGCCCGCTACGGCCTCTCGGTGCGGCTGATCGGCAATGTCGCCGCCAACCCGCAGACCGGGCAGCTGACCGCGACCTTTGCCGACAATCCGCAGGTCGCCTTCAGCTCCTTCAGGGTCCAGCTCAACGGTGGCGCCAAAGCGCCGCTAACCAGCCCTTCGATCTGCGCGAACACGACCACGTCGCAAATCACGCCGTGGTCGGGCAACGCCGCCGCGGCGCCGACCAGCCCGCTGACGCTGACCAAAGCGCCCGGCGGCGGCGCCTGCGCGAAAACGATGGCCTCGCGGCCTTTCGCGCCGGGCTTCAAAGCCGGCCCGAAGAGCCTCAACGCCCTCGACTACACGCCCTTCGTCGCCAACATCACCCGCGGCGACGGCCAGCAGGAGCTGAAAGGCGTAGACGTCACCCTGCCGCCAGGCGCCACCGCGAAGCTGGCCGGCGTCCCCTACTGCCCGCCGGCGGCGCTGGCCGCGGCGGCGGCGAAAGCGGGGGCGGCCGAGAAGGCCAACGCCAGCTGCCCGGCCAAGAGCCAGGTCGGCGTCGCCACGATCGCCGCCGGCTCCGGCTCCTCGCCGCTCTCGATTGGCGGCAAGGTGTACCTCGCCGGCCCCTACAAGGGCGCACCGCTGTCGTTGGCGGTCGTCACCCCCGCGCTCGCCGGGCCCTACGACCTCGGCACCGTCGTCGTCCGGGTGCCGACCTTCGTCGATCCCGAAACGGCCCAGATCCACGTCGTCACCGACGCGATCCCGGATGTCTTCGGCGGTGCCAAGCTCGACATCCGCTCGATCGCGGTCAATGTCAACGAGGACGGCTTCACCCTGAACGGGACCAACTGCTCGAAACTCGCCACCGCCGGCGCGCTCAAGGGCGGCGGCGCCGACCCGGCGAACCCGGCGACGTTCACGGCCTTCCCGGTCTCCGACCCGGTCCAGCTCAACAACTGCGCGCCGCTCGGCTTCCACCCGAAGCTCAACCTGCGCACCTTCGGCGCCACCAAACGCAACAAGCACCCGCGGCTGCGGGCGGTGCTGCGGGCGAAGCCGGGGGACGCCAACATCGCCCGCGCCTCGGTCGGTCTGCCGCATGCGCTCTTCCTCGACCAGGCGAGCCTCTCGAAGATCTGCACCCGGGTCCAGTTCGCCGCCAACGACTGCCCGAAGAAATCGATCTACGGCAAGGCGCGGGCGATCACGCCGCTGCTCGGTCAGCCGCTGGAAGGCCCGGTCTACCTGCGCTCATCGAACAACCCGCTGCCGGACCTGGTGGCGCACCTCCAGGGTCAGGTCGGGATCGATCTGGTCGGGCGCATCGACAGCTTCAAGGGTGGCATCCGCACCACCTTCGATCGCGTTCCCGACGTGCCGGTCTCGAAGTTCACGATGATCCTGCCCGGCGGCAAGCACGGCCTCCTGGTCGCCTCCAAGAACCTCTGCAAAGGCAAGGTCACGGCGATCGTCCAGATCAAAGGACAAAACGGCAAAAAGGCCAACAAGCGCTCGAAGCTAAAGACGCCTTGCGGCAAGCATTCCAAGCGCAAAAAAGGCCATCACCGGAAATAGTCTTTGCCGACCGCATTGGACTCTCTGTCTAAATAGTCGCAATTCGCACTTGATTCGCGGGATCGGCCCGCTACTGTGGTTGTGGGAGTACTAGGGCGCTACGCAGGGGAAGCGTTTCGCTCAATTGGTTTACGGAGGAGGGATTCAATGGCTAGGCGCTTTTTAATCGCGGTTGCGGTTATGGCCCTTGGTGCCGTTTTCGTCGTGCCTTCGGCGAATGCGGAATTCGAAATCACCCGATGGGAAGCACTCACCTGTAAAACGGACGCCACGGCGCCGGGCTTAGGTAACTGGGCCGCCAACGGGGACCCGTGCGAAGCATCGGAACCGGAACGTCAGTTCACGCAGGCGGGTGGGCATCCGAATAAAGGCATCACGGCCTTCCTGGTCAAACAGATCACCGGGCCGCCCCCGCTTCCGGAAGGGTATCTCAAGGAAATCCGGGTCGAACTGCCGCGTGGCCTTGCCGTGAATCCTGAGGCAACCGACAAATGCACGGAAAAACAGCTGAGCGAAGTCGTAGCTGCCGGGCCGCCTCTGGTGACCAAATGCACCACCGAAGTGCCGGGCTCCCTCGTCGGGGTCGACTACTTCACGACGCTGGCTCCGGGCCCCGCGCCCCCGGCTGGCACCGAAGTGACGATCCCGGCCTTCGTCTACAACATCGACGCGGTCGACCGTCCTGGCGTGCCCTCAATGGCCGGCTTCAATGCCAGTGGGAACCCGACCTACCTGGTCGGCGAACTGGATCCGGCCGACCAGCACATCTCCTTCAACATCACCAACATCGAGTCGTTCACCGAAGGCGGCCCCCCGATCATCGGGTCCCGGCTCGTCTTTGAGGGCAAGGCCGGCGACGGCTATCTGACGCTGCCGACCTCCTGCGAAGGCCCTCAGATAACGGACCTGTTTCTCAGGACCCATCCGTATCCGACTCCGGCCGACCCCGAACGGACCGATAGCGCCGAAGCCGCGACCCCGACCGGGGCGACCGGCTGCGGGAACGTTCCATTCAAACCGACGATCTCAGTCAACCCTGATGGACCGAAAGCGACGGATTCGCCGGAACCGATCACCATCGACCTCGGCCTCCCGTACGAAGCCAATCCGGAAAGCATCATCAATTCGTACGTGAAGACGTTCAGGGCGACGCTGCCGGCGGGGATGGGGATCAACCCGTCATCGGCCAGCCTCCAACCCTGCACGGATGCTCAGTACCACAAAGACACGGACATTCCGATCGAGTGCCCCGCTTCATCCGAGATCGGAACGGTGAAGGTGGAAACCCCATCGCTCCCAGCTGGCTCGGTGAATGGCAAGGTCTACCTTGCCGCGCCGTTGAAAAACGGTCCCAACGCGGCGAGCAGCGGTGAACAGTTCCGGATCTTCATCAATGCGTTCGGTCCGGAGCGCGATGTCAACGTCCGGCTGATCGGGAACGTGTTCCCGAATCTCACCACCGGGCAGCTCACCGCTGTCGTCGACAACAACCCGGAAGCGCCGTTCACGTCCTTCCAGGTTCGCCTCAACGGCGGTCCCAGGGGGACGTTGACGACGCCCGACGTCTGTGGTCCGAATCAGACGACCACGAACATCACCCCATGGTCGGGTAATCCGGACCAGAACACGCCATCGAGTTCGTTCAGTCTCACCAGCTACCCGGGTGGCGGGCCCTGCCCGACCACGCTCGCGGGCAGGCCGTTCGCGCCCGCCTACAGCGCCAAGTCGGATAGCTCCAAGGCGGGTGCCTACAGTCCCTTCCGGGTGCGCATCGCCCGCCCGGATGGCCAGCAGGAGCTGAAGGTCGTCAACGTCACCCTGCCGAAGGGCCTGACCGGCAAGCTCGCCGGCATCCCCTACTGCTCGGGTGCGGCTCTAGCCGCTGCCGAAGTCAGCAGCGGCAAAGCCGAGGCGGCCAACTCCAGTTGTCCGGCGGCCAGCCAGATCGGGACCACGTCGACGAAGACCGGATCCGGCGTCGCTCCGTACGAGCTCGCCGGGAAGGCGTTCCTCGCCGGTCCCTACAAGGGCGCGCCGCTGTCGATGGCAGTGATCACGCCCGGCGTTGCCGGTCCCTATGACGTCGGCACCGTCGTCGTCCGGGTCGCGCTCAACGTGAATCCGGAAACGGGTCAGATCAACGCGGTCTCCGACGCGATCCCGAATGTGTTCGACGGGGTCAAGCTGGACGTCCGCTCGATCGACGTCGACGTCAACAAGGCGTCGTTCATGCGCAACCCGACGAACTGTGAAGCTGGCGCGACCAGCGGCACGCTCAGCGGGGGCGGCTCGAACCCGGCCGATCCGGCCGCGTTCAGCTCCTACGCCGTCAGCGCTCCGTACCAGGCAATCGAATGCAACAAGCTGGCATTCAAGCCGAAGCTGTTCACGAAGTTGTTCGGCCCGACCAAGCGGGCGAAGAACCCGCGGATCCGGGCGATCCTGGAAGCGCGGGAAGGCGATGCCAACCTGAGCCGGGCGGCGCTGACCCTGCCGCACTCGCTGTTCCTCGACCAGAGCCACATCAAGACGGTGTGCACGAGGGTGCAGCTGGCGGCGAAGGCGTGCCCGTCCGGTTCGGTCTACGGACAGGCGGAAGCGAAGTCACCGCTGCTCGACAACAAGTTGAAGGGCCCGGTCTACCTGGTCTCCTCCAACGACAAGTTGCCGAACCTGGTGGCCGACCTCCGCGGTCAGGTGAACATCCAGCTCCGCGGCGTGATCAGCTCCAAGCGGGGCGGTCTCAAGACCGTCTTCCCGACGGTGCCGGATCTGCCCGTGAAGAAGTTCATCCTGAACATGAAGGGCGGCAAGAAGAGCCTGCTCGTCAACTCGACCAACACCTGCGCGAAGCCGCAGCGGGCCGTGTTGAACCTGAAGGCTCAGAACGGCAAGAAGATCAACAACAACAAGTACAAGCTGAACATCAGCTCCTGCAAGAAGTCGAAGAAGAAGTAGAGCCGCGGCGGGCTCACCGGTGACGTCGCCGGCACCGGCGCGGATGGCTCAATAGCCTCCGCGCCGGTGCCCCCGACGCTCTCCGTCCTCATCGTCGCCTGGAACAGCCGCGAGGAGCTGGCCAGGACCCTGCCGGCGCTGCTGTCCGAGCTGGGGGAGGGGGACGAGCTGATCGTCGTCGACAACGACTCCGGCGACGGCACCGCCGCGGCGGTGCGCGAACTTGCCCCGGCGGCGGTGGTCGTCGAGACCGGCGCCAACCTCGGCTTCGCCGCCGGCTGCAACGCCGGCGCCGCGGTCGCCGGCGGCGACCTGCTGGTCATCCTCAACCCCGACGCGGCGCCGCTGCCCGGCTTCGGCGAGGCGATCCGGCGGCCCTGGCGCCAGGGCCGCGGCTGGGCCGCCTGGCAGGCGCTGGTCGCCGACGCGGGGGGCACCCGGATCAACTCCTACGGCAACCCGATCCACTTCACCGGCATCGTCTGGGCCGGAGGCCACGGCGAGCCGATCGCGGCGGCGCCGGCGGCCGGCGAGGTCGATGTTCTCTCCGGCGCCTGCCTGGCGATCCCGCTGGAGACCTGGAACGAAGTGGGCGGCTTCCCCGAGCGCTTCTTCCTCTACCACGAGGACGTCGACCTCTCGCTGCGGCTGCGGCTGCGCGGCGGCACGCTCGGGATCGAGCCGGCCGCCATGGTCGACCACGACTACGAGTTCGGTGCCCGCGAGCACAAGTGGCGCTGGCTCGAGCGCAACCGCCTCGCCTTCCTCGTCCGCGGCTATCCGGCCTCGCTGCTGATCCTGTTGGCGCCGGCTCTGCTCGCCACCGAGCTCGCCCTGCTCGCCGTCGCCACCGCCGGCGGTTGGGGCAGTCAGAAGCTCGCGGCCAACCGCGAATTCCTCCGCTGGCTCCCGCGCCTGCTTCGCGAGCGCCGCCAGATCCAGTCCACCCGCACCGTCACCGCCGCCGAGTTCGCCTCCTGGCTCACCCCCGACCTCGATTCCCCCTTCATCGCCGGTGCCGCGCGCTCTCTGCCGGTGCGGCTCGCGCTGCGCGCCTACCTCGGCGTCATTCGTCTCCTGCTCAGGCTCGGCTAGCGAACTGCATCAAGTTTCCGGTTTCCTGGGCCGGAAATTTGATGCAGTTTCAGATCGGCTGCCCGGTCGGGCGGATCAGGATCTCGTTGACGTCGACGTTGGGGCCCTGGTCGAGCGCATACATGACCGCCTTGGCGATGTCGCTGTCCTGCAGCACCCATTTGCCGGGCCGGTTGTCGAAGAAGTCGGTGTCGACCATGCCCGGCTCGATCAGGGTCACCTTGATCCCCTTGTTGTCGTGCATCTGGCGCAGCTCTGCCCGCAGCGACTCGCCGATCGCGGTCGCCGCCCACTTGGTGGCCGAGTAGAGCGAGCCGGGCAGGGCCTGGCGGCCGGCGACCGAGCTGGTGATCAGGAAGTGGCCGTCGCCGCGCTCGAGCAGATGGGGGAGGGTGGCGCGGATCGTCAGCGCCGCTCCGTAGACGTTGGTCAGCACCATTGAGCGCCAGTGCTCGGGCGACTCCTCGAGGAAGCCGCGGGTGGCGCCGAAGCCGGCGTTGGCGAAGACCGCGTCGATGCGGCCGAAGTGCTCCAGCGCCTTCGCCGCCATCGCCTCGACCTGGTCCCACTCGGTCACGTCGCAGCGCCATGGCAGCGCCCGCTCGGTCCCGCCGAGCTCGGCCGACAGCACCTGCAGCTCCTCCAGCCTCCGCGCCGCCAGCACCAGCCGGTACTCGCCGGCCGCCGCGCGGGCGGTCGCGGCGCCGATGCCGCTGCTGGCTCCCGTAATCAGCAGCACCGGGTCGTTTGCGCCTCCACCGCTCACGGTCCTGATTCTCCCACTCTTGCCCTGGCGGGTGGCCCAGGGGTCGCCGGACACTCAGCGCGAAGCGCGTCCGGCGACCCCTGGGCCACCCGCCGCGAGGCTGGCTTGCGATAATCACCGAGTTCGTGGACCCTCAGCGCAAGCGCAAGATCCGGCTCGTGGTCGCGCTCAGCGTCGCCGTGTTGCTCGCGGTGGCCCTGATCTACACCTCGTTCTCGGCCTCGACCGAGGCCAAGGAGCCCTCGCAGCTGCTCACCGCCGCCCCGGGGACGAGCTACGAGATGACCGGCAAGGTCGTCAAAGGCTCGATCCGCCACCAGGGCAGCGGCATCGCCTTCCGCGTCGTCGATCGCGACGGCGGCGGCCAGAGCCTGCCGGTCACCTACACCGGCACCGTGCCCGACCCTTTCCGCGGCGGCCGCGAGATCGTCCTCACCGGCGCCATCGAGGGCGGCACCTTCGTCGGCGAACCGGAAACCCTGATCACCAAGTGCCCGTCGAAGTTCACGACCAAGAGCGATGCCTAGCCTCGGCAGCGCGCTGCTGGCGCTCGCCTTCGTCACCGCCCTCGCCGCCGCCGCCATCGCCCTCGCCGGGCGCGACGGCAACCGCCGCCGCATCGACCTCTCGCGCCGCGTCGTCTACGCCTTCTGCGGCCTGCTGACGCTCTGCGTGGCGATCATCGAGATCGCCTTCGCCAGCAACGACTTCTCCTTCAACATCGTCGCCCAGCACTCCTCGATCGAGACGCCGGCCTTCTACAAGCTGGCGGCGATGTGGTCGAGCCAGGAAGGCTCGCTGCTGCTCTGGGCCTGGGTGCTCTCGATCGTCTCCAGCGCCGCCCTCTACGCGACCCGGGCGAAGCTGAAGGAGATCGTCCCCTGGGCGACCGCGGTGATGATGGGCGTCGCCGCCTTCTTCACCGGGCTGATGCTGTTCGCCCCCGACGTCAACCCCTTCTCCAGCCTCAGTCCGGTCCCGGCCGACGGCATCGGCCTCAACCCGCTGCTGCAGCACCCGAGCATGATGATCCACCCGCCGATGCTCTACTCGGGCTACGTCTCCTTGACCGTGCCCTTCGCCTTCGCGATCGGGGCGCTGATCACCCGCCGCCTCGACGCCGAATGGATCCGCTCGACCCGCCGCTTCGCCCTGATCGCCTGGGCCCTGCTCGGCTTCGGCCTCCTGCTCGGCGCCCGCTGGTCCTACACCGAGCTCGGCTGGGGGGGCTACTGGGCCTGGGACCCGGTCGAGAACGCGGCGCTGATGCCGTGGCTGGTGATCACCGCCTTCCTGCACTCGATCATGGTCCAGGAGAAGCGGGGGATGCTGAAAGTCTGGAACGCCTGCCTGGTCGTCGCCGCCTTCTCGCTGGCCCTGCTCGGCACCTTCCTCGTCCGCTCCGGGGTCCTGCAGTCGATCCACGCCTTCGGCGACAACACCGTCGGCCCCTACATCCTCGGCCTGATCGCGGTCGTCCTGATCGGCTCGACGGCGCTGATCGTCTCCCGCCTCGACGACCTGCGGTCGGAGAAGCGGATCGACTCGCTGGTCTCGCGGGAGTCGGTCTTCCTGGTCAACAACCTGCTGCTGGTGGCGATGACCGCGGTGATCTTCTGGGGCACCTTCTTCCCGCTGATCTCGGAACTGTTCACCGGCGACAAGGCCTCGCTGGCGGCGCCCTGGTTCGACCGCTACACGACGCCGCTGGCGATCCTGCTGGTCCTCTTCACCGGAATCGGGCCGCTGCTGGCCTGGCGCCGGGTCAGCTGGGCCTCGGCCAGGCGCGTCTTCGCGGTGCCGGCGATCGTGGCCGCGGTCGCCGCGCTGGCACTGGCGCTGCTCAGCGACACCACCCACAAGCCCTGGGCCTACGCGCTGTTCGTCTTTTCCGCCTTCGCCCTGACCGGGCTGGGGCAGGAGTTCTGGCGCGGCGCGGCGGCCCGCCGCAAGCTCGCCGGCGGCTCGATGCCGGCGGCGCTGGTCGGCGTCGTCTCCCGCAACCGCCGCCGCTACGGCGGCTACGTCGTCCACATCGGCATCGCCGTGGTCCTGATCGGCATCGCCGCCTCCTCCAGCTTCCAGACCAACCGCGACGTCACCCTGCGGCCGGGGCAGAGCGCCGTCGTCGACGGCCGCACGATGACCTACGTGAAACCGACCGTGGCCGTGAACGACGAGTACCTGCAGTTCGGCAGCGTCCTCCGGGTCGAAGAAGGCGGCAAGCTGGTCACGGTCCTGCACCCGAGCCGGCGCTACTTCCGCCCGACCGGGCAGCCGGTGGGGACGATCGGCAGCTACTTCGACGGCGAGGCGACCAGCGAGGTCGGGCTCAAGGCCGGCTTCGGCGAAGACCTCTGGGCGGCGCCGCAACCGGACATCAGCGCTGTGCAGCGGCGGGTGCGGGCGGCGGACAAAGGCTTCCGCGCCTGCGTCAGCGGCGCCCCGGGGACGCCGCCGCAGTGCAAAGCGCTGGCCCTGACGATGCGGGCGGCGGCGGCCAACCCGCAGCTGCGGGCACGGGCGCTGGGCCAGATCGCCGGCATCCAGTCGGCGACCGCCAGCCGGATCGCCGAGAGCTACCTGACGGACAACTCGGCGACGATCTTCAAGATCATCGTCAACCCGCTCGTCACCTGGATGTGGATCGGCGGCCTGATCGCGCTGATGGGGGCGCTGCTGGCGCTCTGGCCGGCGCGCGGACGGCGCCGAGGCGCCGTCGTCAGCACCGAGCTCGACGCCCTCAAGGAAGCGAAGTACCGCGAGATCCGCGACGCCGAGCTCGACCACGCCGCCGGCAAGCTCTCCGACGAGGACTTCGCCCTGCTCGACGCCGAACTCCGCAAGGAGGCGGTGCAGATTCTCGACAGGGTCTAGACTTTGCCGCCATGTACACGTTTCTCAGCGTCATCCAGGTCTTTCTCTCCGTCCTCCTCATCTTCCTGATCCTGCTGCACTCGGGGAAAGACGCGGGCCTCTCCGGCGCCTTCGGCGTCGGCGGTGGCGGCAGCTCGCTGGGCGGTGGCTCGATGGTCGAGCGCAACCTCACCCGCGCCACCGTCGCGGTCGGCCTGATCTGGGTGCTGAACACCTTCATCCTGCTGAAGCTCTAGACAGCGGGATCTCTACCGGATGACTGCGACCCCGATCGGGGTCGTTTTGCGTTGTGCGGTC
>Ga0207641_10005433_pt1 | contig 10876 bp, 7 predicted proteins | sample KBSSwiS62_FD_184306 | JGI IMG/M metagenome (GOLD analysis project Ga0207641, IMG submission 184306) | Switchgrass rhizosphere microbial communities from Kellogg Biological Station, Michigan, USA - KBS Switchgrass S6-2 (SPAdes) (version 2) | ecosystem: Host-associated > Plants > Roots >... | reverse complement strand
TGGATCAGCGCCGGCCGGCCGGCGGCCAGCGCGGCGAGCGCGGCGCGGTCTCCGCTCATCGCCCCATTCTCACTGGCCTGCCGCTCACTTGTCCGCGGGCTCGCCGCCCAGCTCGCGTTTCAGCTTGGCGATCGCTTCTTCGTTGCGCTCGACGCCCAGCGCCGCGCGCGCCGCGGCGCCGAACTGCTCGGCATATTCGCTGCCGATCGCTTGCTCGAAGCTGCTCTGGATCTGCTTCACCAGCTCGGGATTGCCGCTGGCATCGCCCGGCACGATCGTCTTCAGATAGACAACATACCAGCCCTGCTTGCCCGGGATTTCCAGCAATTTGACGCTCTTGGGCGCCATGTTCAGCAGCAGCGCGTCGGTTGGCTCCACGCGGCCCTGCCCGCGCTTCATCATCGCCATGCGCAGGCCGCCGATCGACTTGACCGGTGGCAGCGGCCGGCCGACTTCGCGTAGCGCCTGCTCGAGCGTCATGCCCTTGTTGACCTTGGCGATCACCGCCAGCGCGGCCGTGCGCGCGGCTTTCGACGCACGATCGAGCAGGAATTCATTGGTGACCGGCGCCTTGATCGCTTCCAGCTTCCTGGGCGTGGGCTGGATGACCTTGACGACGTCCATCAGCGCGAAGCTCTGGGCGGTGGCCGGTCCGACCGGGATCACCGACGGATCCTCGTCGACATCGGCGTCGAACGCGGGACGCAGCACTTCGGCCAGGCCCGGCGGCGGCGTCTCGCCCGGCTTGTCCGGGTCGGCGCCATTGGCCATCACCGCCGGGGTGGTGGTCACCTCCAGCTTGTTGGCGGCGACGATCTCGTCAAAGGTCGAGCCGTTGTTGATCGCTTCGTCGATCTTCGCGTGCAGATCGGCGATCGCGGTCTCGATCTTGGTCTTCTCGATCGTTCCCGCCAGTTCGGTGCGGACCTGATCGAGCGTCCGCGCGGGAACGGTGGCGATCTCGTCCACCTTCACCACGTTCCAGCCGAGGCCGGACTGCGCCGGATCGAGCACAGCGCCCTTGGCGGCGGCGAAGGCGGCATTGGCGATCGCCGGCGAGGTCGCGGTCGCGAACGCCGCTTTCTCGACGGCGCCGCTGTTGGAGGCTTCCAGCCCGACCGCGCTGGCGGCAGCGGCCATGGCGGTGCCGGCGCGCACCTTGGCTGCGAGCGCCTGCGCCGCGTCGCGGCTCGGCAGGATCACCTGGGTGAAGCTGCGCGTTTCCTTCGCCGCGAACTCGGCCTTGCGATCATTATAGGCCTTGGCCAGTTCGGCGTCGGTGGCCTTCAGATCGGTGAAGCGGTTCGGGCCGAACGCCGCAAAGCGCACGATCCGGCGCTCGGGCACGGTGTAGCGGCGGATGTTGCGCTTGTAGAATGTCTCGAGTTCGGCCGGCGTCGGATCGGGGCCGCGCTCCATCGCACCCGAAGGGATTGCCGCGAGCGTGCCGTCGCGCGTCTCGAGCAGCAATGATGCATAGGGCAATGCCAGTTGCGCGGGTACCTTGGCGGCCGCGGCCACCGGCCCGAGCAACTGGCGCGACACCAGCACGCGCGCGAAATCCTCGCGGACCTGGGTCTCGGTCAGATTGCGGTCGTTGAGCAATCGCAGGAAGATCGACCGGTCGAACTGGCCGGTCGGACCATAAAAGCTGGAGATGCTGGCAATCTCGCCGTCGACCAGCTTCTTGCTCGCGCGCAGCCCCCGCTGGCGGCCGAAGCCGTCGATCGCGCGCTGGGCGATCATGCCCTCCAGCGTCGATTCGAAGCCGCCGCCGGCGATGAAGCCGGCCATGTCGATCGTCGGATTCTGCTGCCGCGCCTCGTCGAGCCGCGCTTCCATCGCTTCGCGCACGTCGTTGGCGAAGATGCCTTCCTTGCCGATCTTCACCAGCCGCTCGCCGCTGCCGGCCTGGCTGCCGGCGCTGCCGAGAATATTGTTGCGGTCCGACATCGCGAAGCTGACTGCGATCACCGCGAGCAGGATGCCGGCCACTGCGATGCCGATCCTCGAATTGAGCATGCGGCGAAAAAAGGTGAGCATCGAAATTCCAGCGACAAGGAAAAAAGCGGCCCTCGCTTTAGGGGCGGGGCGGCGACGCTACAAGCATGTTGGCGGCCTGGTCGAGGTGAGGCCGCCGGCATGTTGGAAGCTGGTTGGCGGCGGGGGCCGTGATTGCTATCGGGCGCGCGACAAACGGGCAGGGAGCAAAGACATGGCCAATCGCAAGCTGATTGCCGGGAACTGGAAAATGAACGGCGATCTGGCGGCTTTGGCCGAACTCGACGCGATCGGAGCGGCGGTGGAGGCTCATCCAGGCCTCGACGTCGCGGTCGCGCCGCCCTTCACTTTGATCGCCGCCGCCGCCGCGCGCTGCCCCGATCTGGCGATCGGCGCGCAGGATTGCCATGCCGCCGCGTCGGGCGCCCATACCGGCTGCATCTCGGCGGCCATGCTGAGCGAGATCGGCGCGCGCTTCGCGATCGTCGGCCACAGCGAACGCCGGACCGACCAGCAGGAGACCGATGCCGAGATCCAGGCGAAGGCCGCGGCGGTGATCGCCGCCGGCCTGATCGCGATTGTCTGCGTCGGCGAGACCGAGGCCCAGCGTGATGCCGGCCGCGCCGTCGCGGTGGTCGAGGGCCAGCTCGAAGGATCGGTCCCGGCCGGCGAGGACGCGCAGCGGCTCGTCATCGCCTATGAGCCGGTCTGGGCGATCGGCACCGGCCGCACGCCGTCGGCCGCCGACGTCGGCGAGATGCATGCCGCGATCCGGGCGAAGCTCGTCGCGCTGCTGGGCGAGGCCGGCGCCGGCGTGCGGATCCTCTATGGCGGCTCGGTCAAGCCGTCGAACGCCGCCGAACTGCTCCACATCGCCGATGTCGACGGCGCGCTGGTCGGTGGCGCGAGCCTGAAGGCGGCGGATTTCGTGCCGATCATCGCGGCGGCCGCCGGTTGACCCTCGCACGCCCATCCGCCAAAGCGGCGCGCGTAGAATTATTGCAACTGCGAAGGCCGTTCCTTGCCTGAATCGAAGCCGCTCAGCTTCCAGGATCTGATCCTGACGCTCCATGCCTATTGGAGCGCGCGCGGCTGCGTGATCCTCCAGCCCTATGACGTCGAGATGGGCGCGGGCACCTTCCACCCGGCCACGACCCTGCGCGCGCTGGGGCCGAACCCGTGGAACGCCGCCTATGTCCAGCCCAGCCGCCGGCCCGCCGACGGCCGCTATGGCGAGAACCCCAACCGGCTCCAGCATTATTACCAATATCAGGTGATCCTGAAGCCGAGCCCGGCCGACATCCAGGCGCTGTATCTCGGCAGCCTGAAGGCGATCGGCATCGATTTCACCCGCCACGACATCCGGTTCGTCGAGGATGATTGGGAAAGCCCGACGCTCGGCGCCTGGGGGCTCGGCTGGGAAGTGTGGTGCGACGGCATGGAGGTGACGCAGTTCACCTATTTCCAGCAGGTCGGCGGGTTCGATTGCAAGCCGGTCGCGGGCGAACTGACCTACGGCCTCGAACGGCTGGCGATGTATATCCAGGGCGTCGACCGCGTCTATGATCTGCGCTTCAACGATGCCGGCGTGTCCTATGGCGAAGTCTTCCTCGAGAACGAGAAACAGTTCAGCGCCTATAATTTCGAGGTCGCCAACACCGAGACCCTGTTCCGCTGGTTCAAGGACGCCGCCGCCGAATGCCAGGCGTGCCTCGAGCGCAAGCTGCCGCTGCCGGCCTATGACCAGGCGATCAAGGCCAGCCACATCTTCAACCTGCTCAATGCCCGCGGCGTGATCTCGGTCGCCGAGCGCCAGGCCTATATCGGCCGCGTGCGTGAGCTGGCCAAGGGCAGCTGCCAGGCGTGGATGGAGACGAACGGGTGGGCGGCATGAGGAGGGCCTCCGCGAGTCTCCCCTCCCCTTCAGGGGAGGGGTTGGGGTGGGATCAGCGTTGGTGGGGGCTCGATGCCCCCACCAACGCTTCGCCGCGCACGCAGAAGCTCGCTTCGCTCGCCCCCACCCCAACCCCTCCCGTGAAGGGGAGGGGCTTAACTGCTGCGCGCTTTCACGAGCCAATGTGTGATCGCGGTCGTGAGGAAATGCTGTGACCGCCTTCCTCCTCGAACTTCTCTCCGAGGAAATCCCCGCGCGCATGCAGGACAAGGCGCGCGCCGACCTCGCGCGCCTGTTCGCCGAGGAGATCGCGAAGTCCGGCCTGAAGGCGGAGGCGATCGAGACCTTCGCCACCCCGCGCCGGCTCGCGCTGATCGCGCGCGGCCTGCCGCTCGCCACCGAGGTCGTCAGCGAGGAGCTCAAGGGCCCGCGCGCATCGGCGCCGCCGCAGGCGCTGGAGGGTTTCCTCCGCAAGACCGGCCTGACCCGCGAGCAACTGGTCGATCGCGACGGCATATTGTTCGCGGTGATCGAGAAACCCGGCCGCGCCACCGCCGAGGTGCTCAGCGCCGCGATCCCGGTGCTAATCCGCGCCTTCCCGTGGCCCAAGGCGATGCGCTGGGGCACCGCATCGCAATCGACCGAGAGCCTGCGTTGGGTGCGGCCGCTGCAGGGCATCGTCGCGCTACTGGGCGAGGAGCTGGTGCCGGTCGAGATCGCCGGGATCTGCTCCGGCTATGAGACCGTCGGTCACCGCTTCCATCATCCGGGCCGCATCACGATCGGTTCGGCCGACGATTATGTCGCCAAGCTCAACGCCTGTCACGTGATCGTCGACCAGGAGAAACGCAAGGCGATCATCCGCGAAGGTGCCGACCGCGCCGCGGCCAATGCCGGGCTCGTCGTCGTGCCCGACGAGGGGCTGGTCGCCGAGAATGCCGGGCTGACCGAATGGCCGGTGCCTTTGCTCGGCGCGTTCGATCCGGCGTTCCTTCAAGTGCCGCGCGAGGTGATCCAGCTCACCATGCGCACCAACCAGAAATATTTCGCGCTCAACGACGCCGCCGGCGCGCTGGCGCCGGCGTTCATCTGCACCGCCAACATCGAGGCGGCCGACTCCGGCGCGCTGATCGTTGAGGGCAATCGCAAGGTGCTGGCGGCGCGGCTGTCGGACGCGAAATTCTTCTGGGAGCAGGATCTGAAAGTTCCGCTGGCCGAGCAGGCAAAGAAGCTCGACCAGATCGTGTTCCACGAGAAGCTGGGGACGGTTGCCGACAAGGTCGAGCGCGTGGCGAAGCTGGCGCGCTGGCTGGTCGAAGAGGGCATCGTCGGGGGTTCGAATCCCTCCCTCTCCGCCACGCCGTTCCCCGGCGAAAGCCGGGACCCAGGAGTCCCAAATGCGGACCCTGCCCCGCTGGACCCCGGCGTTCGCCGGGACACTGGCCAACTCGCCGACATGGCCGAGCAGGCGGCCCGTCTCTGCAAGGCCGATCTCGTCACCGGCATGGTCGGCGAGTTCCCCGAATTGCAGGGTGTGATGGGCGGCTATTATGCGCGCGAGGAAGGGTTGCCGGATGAAGTCGCCGACGCGATCCGCGATCATTACAAGCCGGTCGGGCAGGGTGATGACGTGCCGACTGCGCCGGTGACGGTAGCTGTTTCGCTGGCAGACAAGCTCGACACGCTTGCACAGTTTTTTGCAGAGGACCTGAAGCCCACAGGGTCGAAGGATCCGTTTGCTCTCCGCAGAGCGGCATTGTCATCGCTACAGATTATCGAGTCCAACGGCCTTAGAGTCCGATTGTTCGGCGTATTTTCCGGGGCAATCGGATATAAAGAAAATCGAATTCCAGATATAGTTTCAGATGCGATTTTGACGTTCCTGATCGACCGCCTCAAGGTCCAGCAACGCGAGGCCGGCGTTCGCCACGACCTGATCGATGCCGTGTTCGCGCTCGGCGGCGAGGACGATCTCGTCCGCCTGCTCGACCGCGTTCACGCGCTGCAGTCCTTCGTTTCCACCGAGGATGGTGCCAACCTCCTCGCCGGCTACAAGCGCGCCGCAAATATCCTGAAGAAGGAAGGCTTTTCCCCCACTCCGCTCTGGGGAGATGGCTCTTATGTCCCAGAACCTGCCGAAACCGCACTCCTCGCCGCCCTCGCCGCCGCCGAACCGGCAGCCGTCACGGCGACCGCCGCGGAGGATTTCGAAGGCGCCATGGCCGCGCTCGCAACCCTGCGCGCGCCGATCGACGCCTTCTTCGAAAGCGTGACCGTCAACGACAGCGACCCGGGCAAACGGACCGCCAGGCTCGGGCTGCTCGCCCGCGTCCGCGACGCCGTCCACCGCGTCGCCGATTTCTCGAAGATCGAGGGCTGACGCCGAGCGGAAAATCAGCGTTGCCCGCCAGAAATCCGGACTCGATCAAACCGGGTCCGCACACTATGCTGCAGCGCAGCAACAAGGGACGGACTTGATGACGCAATATGTCTACCGCTTCGGCGGCGGTGTCTCGGATGGTGGCAAGGGCGAAAGGAACCTGCTCGGCGGCAAGGGTGCCAATCTCGACGGCATGGCGTCGATCGGCCTGCCGGTGCCGCCAGGCTTCACCATCTCGACCGAGATGTGCACGCGCTATTATGTCGATGGTGAGGTCTTTCCGGACGAGCTGAGGGCGCAGGTCGCCACCGGCCTTGCCCATATCGAGGGCATCACCGGCAAGCGCTTCGGCGACGCCGCCGATCCCTTGCTGGTGTCGGTGCGTTCGGGCGCGCGGGTCTCGATGCCGGGGATGATGGATACCGTCCTCAACCTCGGCCTCAACGACGCCACCGTGCAGGGCCTCGCCGCCACCTCGGGCGATCCTCGCTTCGCGTGGGACAGCTATCGCCGCTTCATCCAGATGTATTCGGACGTCGTGCTCGAACTCGATCATGGCGCGTTCGAGGAAGCGCTCGAGATCGCCAAGGAAGACAAGGGCATCTATCTCGACACCGAGCTGACCGCCGACGACTGGCAGGCGCTCGTCGCCGAGTACAAGCGCCTCGTCGAGGAGCTCTGGGGCAAGCCGTTCCCGCAGGACGTCCACGACCAGCTGTGGGGCGCGGTCGGCGCGGTGTTCGGGTCGTGGCAGTCGGATCGCGCCAAGGTCTATCGCCGCCTCAACGACATCCCGGCGAGCTGGGGCACCGCGGTCAACGTCCAGGCGATGGTGTTCGGCAATATGGGCGACACCTCGGCCACCGGCGTCGCCTTCACCCGCGATCCCGCCAAGGGCGACCGTGCCTATTATGGCGAATTCCTGATCAACGCGCAGGGCGAGGACGTCGTCGCCGGCATCCGCACGCCGCAATATCTGACGAAGGCCGCGCGCGCGGCGGCCAACGCCAAGGCGCTGTCGATGGAAGAGGCGATGCCGGAGACCTATGGCGAGCTCGCCAGGGTGTTCGACCTGCTCGAAACCCATTATCGCGATATGCAGGACATCGAGTTCACGGTGCAGCAGGGCAAGCTCTGGATGCTCCAGACGCGCTCGGGCAAGCGCACCGCGAAGGCCGCGCTCAAGATCGCCGTCGACATGGCCGAGGAAGGCCTGATCACCCGCGAGGAGGCGATCGCGCGCGTCGATCCGATGGCGCTCGACCAGCTGCTCCACCCGACGCTCGACCCCAAGGCGCCGCGCGACGTGCTGACCAAGGGACTGCCGGCCTCGCCCGGCGCCGCATCCGGCGAGATCGTGTTCGACAGCGACACCGCCGAGACCCGCGCGGCGCTGGGCGCCGAGGTGATCCTCGTCCGCGTCGAGACCTCGCCCGAAGACATCCACGGCATGCATGCGGCGCGCGGCATCCTCACCGCGCGCGGCGGCATGACCAGCCACGCGGCTGTGGTCGCGCGCGGCATGGGCCGGCCCTGCGTCTCGGGCGCGGGCACTCTGGTGATCGACGCCAAGGCCGGCACGCTCAAGGTCGGCAACCGGCAGCTCGTCGCCGGCGACGTCATCACGATCGACGGCACCACCGGTGAGGTGATGGTGGGTCTGGTCGAGACCATGCAGCCCGAACTCGCCGGCGATTTCGGCGTGCTGATGGGCTGGGCCGACGAGGTCCGCCGCCTCAAGGTCCGCGCCAATGCCGAGACTCCGCTCGATTGCCAGGTCGCGCGCGATTTCGGCGCCGAGGGCGTCGGCCTGTGCCGCACCGAACATATGTTCTTCGATGCCGCGCGCATCACCGCCGTGCGCCAGATGATCCTCGCCGAAGACGAGGCCGGCCGCCGCGCCGCGCTCGCCAAATTGCTGCCCGAACAGCGCGCCGACTTCACCGAGATCTTCACGATCATGGCCGGCCTGCCGGTGACGATCCGCCTGCTCGATCCGCCGCTGCACGAATTCCTGCCGCATGCCGAGAGCGAGTTCGAGGATGTCGCGAAGTCCGCCGGCGTCGACATCGCGACGCTCAAGCGGCGGGTTTCGGAACTGCACGAATTCAACCCGATGCTCGGCCATCGCGGTTGCCGGCTGGGCGTGACCTATCCCGAGATCTACGAGATGCAGGCGCGCGCGATCTTCGAGGCCGCGCTGGCGGTGTCGGCGAAGAGCGGCCTCGCGCCGATCCCCGAGGTGATGGTGCCGCTGGTCGGCACGCGCCGCGAGCTCGACCTGATGAAGACGGTGATCGACGACACCGCCAGGGCGGTGTTCGCCGAGCAGGGCGCGACCGTGGACTATCTCGTCGGCACGATGATCGAGCTGCCGCGCGCCGCGCTGAAGGCGGCCGAGATCGCCGAGGTCGGCGAATTCTTCAGCTTCGGCACCAACGATCTGACCCAGACCACGCTCGGCGTCAGCCGCGACGATGCCAGCCGCTTCCTCACCACCTATGTCGAAAAGGGCATCTACGCCCGCGACCCGTTCGTCAGCCTCGACATCGAGGGCGTCGGCGAACTGATCTCCATGGCCGCGGAGCGGGGCAGGGCGACCCGGCCCGACATCAAGCTCGGCATCTGCGGCGAACATGGCGGCGATCCGGCGAGCATCGATTTCTGCGAGATCATTGGTCTGGATTACGTCTCGGCGTCACCCTATCGCGTGCCGATCGCGCGGCTGGCCGCGGCGCAGGCCGCGCTCAAGGCGCGCAAGTGATGCCTCTCATCCTCCCTGCGCCGAAGGCGTGGGGAGGGGGACCATCGCGAAGCGATGGTGGAGGGGAAATGCGGACTGTCCACTGGGCGCCGAAGATCCCGGCACATGCTCAAAGGACCGGGCAAACCTCAAAATCCGGGCTTGGACGGGCACCGCCGCATTTCCCCTCCACCACCCTTCGGGCGGTCCCCCTCCCCATCGCTTCGCAATAGGGAGGATGCAGTGCACCTCACACCCGCGGCGGCGGCACCACCCGGGTGCGCTCGATCTCGTTGATCCGCGCGTCGCGCTCCTTGCGGGTGGCGATATGCGCGGCGCGCTCGTCGGCAAGCTGCTGCCTGAGGCGTCCGTTGCCGCCGCGCATGATCATGCCGATGACGATGCCGAGCAGCAGGACCAGCGCCATGATCGCGAGTTCTTTGGTATCGTAAAACATCGCGGTTCCGCTCCTGTCGTTACGGGAACAGAACCGCTGTGATCGAATGTCGTTCCGTTGCGCTGCTCATTTGCCGCTGAGCAGGGCGTCGTTGATCGAGCAGGCTGCCGGCCCGAGAATCACGACGAACAGCACGGGCAGGATGAACAGGATCAGCGGCACGGTCATGATCGCGGGCAGGCGCGCGGCCTTTTCCTCGGCGCGCATCATCCGTTCATTGCGGAATTCGGCGGAGAGAACGCGCAGCGCCGAGGCGAGCGGGGTGCCGTATTTCTCGGTCTGGATCATCGTCGTGACGACGCCGCGCACCGCCTCGAGGTCGACGCGGGCCGCGAGATTTTCGAACGCGGAGCGGCGATCGGTGAGGAAGCCCAGTTCGATCGCGGTCAGCGCGAACTCGTCGCCCAGTTCGGGATAGGCCCTGCCGAGCTCCCTGGCGACGCGGTGGAACGCGGCGTCGACGGTCAGGCCGGCCTCGGCGCAGATCACCAGCAGGTCGAGCGCGTCGGGCAGGCCCTTGCGGATCGCGTCGGTGCGCTTGGAGACCTTGTTCTTCAACCAGATGTCCGGCGCCTTGTAGCTGAGGATCAAAGTGCCCGCGGTCAGCCCGAATTTCTTGATCGGCGTCCATTCGGGCAGGATTCCGAACACATAGACCGCCAGCACCATCGCGCCGCCGAACACGACCGGCATCACCAGCCGGCCGAAGATGACCGCCACCGCCGCGTCCTTCGATCGGATACCAGCCTGCATCAGCTTGATCTGCGCCGCCTTCAACTGCTCGTCCTGCAGCACCTGCAGCGACTGCAGGAACGATCGCATCCGATCGGTCGTCTCGTTCTTCTGGTTGAGCTTGGCGCGGCGCTTCGAGGTGGAGGCGGTGATGCCCGCCTTCAACTGCTCGCGACGATCGTTGAGCGCCTTGACGCGCTTCGCCATCGGATCGCGCACGGTGGTGGCGGCATAGATCGCGACCATCATCGCCATCGTGGCGACGGCGACGAGCAGGGTCGCCACCCACAGCACATCGACACCCAGCAGCGTCGGTCCACCCGTCTCACCCATCGTCGTCCGCCTCTCGAGGCGATTTCCATCGGGAAATCGCGGTAATTGCCCAGATCAGATTTCGGCTCAGATCTCGAAGTTGATCATCTTGGCCATGACGAACGCGCCGATCGCCATCCACACCATCCCGCCCATGCCGGTGATGATCAGCCGTTCGTCGATGAAGAATTTCTGCATGTAGCTGCCGTTGATGAACCAGATCAGCCCGAACACGATGAACGGCAGCGCGCCGATGATATAGGCCGACGCCTTCGATTCGGACGACATCGCCTTGATCTTGAGCTTCATCTGGCCGCGCTTGCGTAGCACCTCGGCCAGGTTCGACAGCGTCTCGGC
>Ga0207641_10005431_pt1 | contig 10877 bp, 9 predicted proteins | sample KBSSwiS62_FD_184306 | JGI IMG/M metagenome (GOLD analysis project Ga0207641, IMG submission 184306) | Switchgrass rhizosphere microbial communities from Kellogg Biological Station, Michigan, USA - KBS Switchgrass S6-2 (SPAdes) (version 2) | ecosystem: Host-associated > Plants > Roots >... | reverse complement strand
TCGCGGACAACGCGCTCGCCCGTGGCGGGCAGATCGAGGGCAGCAACGTTCAGGTCGGCAAGGTCGAATGTTTCAGCGAACCGCATTGGCGTCGCTCCATATATCCCGACCCCAGAGGGCCGGTGGCGAGTGCCTCGGGATAAATCCCGGGGGCACACGGGGATTTATGGGCGGCATGGATTTGGACGGTGGTTGCGAGACTCCCCGGAGGTCCATCGCGATCAGATCGACGCGAGAGTTTCCCGAATCTGATCAATCACTTGATGCCCCTTGGGGACATCGGATGGTCGCATGAGCAGGCTCATGCGGGAGTCTCGACGCACGCCTGAAAGGCGTAGTTTTTAATGCACCGTACGCACGCGTGCTGCGGATGCATTATCGTTCTATATCAATAGTTTGGTGCCGTATTACACGTAGTCTCAAATTCCGGTCGGTGATAGCAAATGTATTACAATTGCCGACGGGCGCTGCGCCAACATGTTGATTTTGAACGATGAATACATGTAATCAGCGGAGCTGACAAATGTATTACAGCACCCGACAAAGTAATACCCGGTCCGGGAAGACGTCGCGATCATCGGTTGATCGTAGCTCACATCGATTCGGCGTCCGATGCGCGAATTGGGACAGATCGTTCCATGGAGTCACGATCGAGGCGCATCTTGAACTTTCACGGGGCGGATCGGCTCTTCATTGCCCTGACCGATGCATGCGCATCTGTGCGCGGCTATCATCGTCCGTGGCGGGCTGACCTCCCTGAGACGGATATCATCCCATGAAAACACTCACTTTACGCATCGACAGCGACCTTCACCGACGCCTCGCGCTCCGCGCGGCGGCAGGCAGCCTCACGATCTCGGCGTTGCTACGGCCGGTGATCGAGGATGTCGCCCGCCCCGGCGGACGCTATGTCTACACCGGTCTCGATGAGCTGCTGACGGTGGCGATCCAGACCTTTGCCCTGATCGGCCAGGACGTCTCCGAGCGCTCGCTCGTCTGTTACCAGCGGGGGATGCACAACGCCCGTTCCATGCTCCGCGATCGGGGGCTGGACGACGACGATAGCCAATCCGATGAGGTGGCGGCAGTGCCGGTCGCGCCCTCCGGCAAGGGGGCGGCGCGATGAGCATCTTTCGCAACGACACCGTCGGATCCTGGACCCGCGGCGGCCAGGCCACAGTCCACAATCTGCGCATGACCACGCAGGTGCTGGTGCAGACCGTGACCGCGGCGCTGATCATCTGGGCGATCGGCGTGGTCTGGTGGGTGCTCGAGCATCTGACCGCATGGCAGCGCTATGTGCTCCTCAAGATGGGTGAGGTCCTCCTCAAATCGGACGTCCCCGGCGTCGCGCCGCTCCGCTTCCGTACCCCTGCCGGCCAGGAATATTGGACCTCCGACGACATGTTCATGGCATCCGGGGTCGCCCGCAAGACCCTCCACCATCTCGAAACCATCGCGGTCCATGGAGCGATCCTGTCGGGGATCGCGACCCTCTCCTGTCTCGCTATCGCCTGGTATTGCTTCACCCGCACCGGACGCGGGCTCGGCTCCAACGAATATCTGCGTGGCGCGCGCTTCGCGTCGGTGAAGCAGCTGCGCAGGCTGATCGCTCGAGAGCCCAAGGGGGCTCTGCGGATCGGCAGGATCGAGGTGCCCGCGGCGTATGAGACCGAGCATTTTTTGCTGATGGGCGCGCCCGGCACCGGCAAGACCAACCTCATCAACATCATGCTCGACGGCATCCGCAGGCAGGGCCGGCGGGCGATCGTCTATGACACCGCGGGTGCGTTCGTCGAGCGCTTCTACCGACCCGATCGCGACATCATCCTCAACCCGCTCGATGCGCGATCGGTGCGCTGGACGCCGTGGGTCGATGTCCCGCGCGACTATCATTACGACCAGATCGCCGCCTCGGTGATCCCCGACAAGGGCGGCGATCCGTTCTGGGTCAAGGCGGCGCGCGGCACGCTTGTCGCGGTGATGCGGGCGCTCGTCCACAGGAAGCGGATGCTGGTCTCGGTGCTGCTCGACACGCTGATCCGCACGCCGCTGAAGGATCTCGCGAAATTCGTGAAGGGCACCGACGGGGCGGCGTTCATCAGCCAGGAGGGCGAGCGCACCTCGGCCGGCATCCAGGCCGAACTTGCTTCGGTGATGCGCTCGTTCGCTTATCTCGACGACACCGAGGAGGGGCTGTCGATCCGCGACTGGGTCTCGAATGACGATGACGACGGCTGGCTGTTCATCACCGTCAAGCCCGACCAGCTCCCCTCGCTGCGCCCGCTGATCACGGTCTGGCTCGACATTGCGATCAGCGCGATCATGAGCATGAGGCCGGATCAGGACCGTCGCCTCTACGTCGTGGTCGACGAACTGCCGACCTTGCAGAAGCTGCCGTCGCTGTCCGACTTTCTCGCGCGCGCCCGAAAATATGGCGGGTGCGGGATCCTCGGGTTCCAGTCCTACCCGCAGCTCGAAGCGACCTACGGTATCCAGGAAGCCGCCTCGATCACCGGCTATTGTTCGACTTGGATCGCGCTGCGCGCCAACGACACGCCGACGGCGCGGATGGTGTCCGAAGGGCTTGGCCAGGTCGAACAGGTCGAGGCTAATGAGGGCATGAGTTATGGCGTCAACGACATGCGCGACGGGGTCAATCTGTCGCGCACGCAGGCGACCCGGCCGCTGGTCCTGCCGACCGAGATCATCCAGTTGCCCAACCTATCCGGGTTCCTGCGGTTCGGGCGCAATCTGCCGGTGGTGCCGTTCAAGGAGACGTATCGCGACGCGTCGGCACGGGTGCCCGGGTTCGTCGAGCGGTTCACGCCGACGATACGTCCGGCGCTGCGCGAAGAGGGCATGCCCGAGGCCGAAGCACTGTTCGTCAATCTCGCCGAGGACATGGTCAACGAGGCGCCGGCGCCGCCTGACGTGCCGCCCGAAACCAGGGTGCCGCACGCGGTCACAGATGACGATCGGCAGGCCGAGCTCCCGCTTGGGCCCGTTGAATCGGCCGCTGTACCAAATCCGCGGCTGATCGGATTGAGGGCCGGGCCTGCCGGTCTCTCGATCCGTTCCCAGGCGCGGCGCAGCGCTCCCTACACCACCGCCAGTCCCGCTTGATCTCACCTCACCGCCTCTTGGAGAATGACGATGAAATTTCCGCAACCTGCCGCGCCGGCACCGGCCACCACCGATATCCAGCCGCTCACCGTGCGCATACCGATCGCCATGCGGATGACCGGGATCGGTCGGTCGAAGCTCTATCAACTGATCAAGGCGAGGGAGATCGAGACGGTCAAGATCGGATCATCGACGCTCATTCCGGTCGAGAGCCTGCGCCGGCTGATCGAGCGCCAACGGCGTTGATCAGGCGGCGGCTTTGACCGCCCGTTCGAGTTCGGCGATGCGGTCCATGCACACCGCGTGGACCGCACGACCGAGCTCCTCGACCTGGGTTCCGAGCCAGGTCAGCTCTTCCTCGGTGACCTTGTAATGCTTCGCATAGCGTGCCTTCACATAGGCGTCCTTGAGCTTCTCGAACATCGCCCGCTCGCGTCTTGTGCCCATCGGCCAGACAGTCTGAAGACGTCGGTCGATGCGCTCGGCCTGCGTTCGGAGGAAAGCAAGGTTGTGAACGTGTGGCGTATACGAAGTGCAGACTAGAAGGACAGAATGATAGAGTCTCTCGGTCGACTGATGTAGATCAAATGCGGCCTTCTTGTAATCTCTATCGTCGAAGGCGTGTCGAAATCCACGGTGAAAGCTTTGGGCGCTGGGAAGCCATTCCTCGAAATACTCCCGAGCCATCGCCAGTGCTTGCTCTGGCGTTTTCGGCTTGGGCTGGTGCAATTCGGTATCGTCGGACTGGTAAAGGGCGATACCCTCGCGGGCGACGTCCATGAAAAAATATCGCCCGTGCGCGAGGCCATCGTTCACCTCCTGCAGCGTGTGCACGATGAAGTTCACCGGGGTCTTCAAAGTCTGCGTGATCGCGAGTTCACGGATCAGGCGCTCGTCGGCTTTCGACCAGTAGGCAACCCGGTCGGTCAGTCGGTCGTCGTTGACGATGATCAGCAGATCGAAATCGGATCGGTACCCCTTGGCTGTGTGTGGTTCGTCGACCCAATTGCCCCGCGCATGGGAGCCGTAGAGCAGGACCTTGAGGATGCGACCGGCCTTTTTCCAGTCGGCTGTTGCGGTGCTGGTCGCGTCGGCAAACTCCTCGAACAGGATCTGCACGACGTGCTCCAGCTCGCGCTGCTTGTGGGCTGGCAGGTGGTCGACGTCCGTACGCATATGGCCCCGAGTCTTCACGTCACGAGGCGAAATGGCAAGAGTCCGCCGCTAACAATCTGCGCCATGTTGGCCCGTTCTGGCGCTTATTCCGTGGTGGCTTCACCCTTCGCTGACGCCGCTTTGCCGATCGACCTGCGTGGCTTGGGCGCCGGAGCGGGGCATCGCCGAACAGCGGCAGGGCGTCACGTGCGGCGATCGCCTCGAAATTGGAGACGGTGACGCCGACCAGGCGAATGCCCTTTTCTGGCGGGAGCACCGAGCGGATCAGCGACAGCGCCGCCGACTTGAGGGCGTCCTCGCTGGCGATCACCTCGGCAAAGCTGCGGCTGCGGGTGATCTGCTGGAAGTCGCCATAGTTGACCTTCACCGTCACCGTGCGCCCGAACGACTGGCGTTTTTCGCACCAGCCCCAGACATCGTCCGCCATCCGCATCACCCCGGCCTCGATCTCGGCCGGCTCGGTCAGGTCGCGGTCGAACGTCGTCTCCGATCCCGAGGATTTGCGTGCCCGGTCGGGATTGACCGGGCGATCGTCGATGCCGCGTGCGACCGCATGATACCAGTCGGCGGCATTGCCGAAATGCTGCGGCAGGAACGCCAGCGGCTTGGCGCGCAGGTCGGCGCCGGTCTCGATCCCGAGCGCGTGCATGCGCTTCGCGGTGACCGGCCCGACGCCGTGGAAGCGCGACACCGGCAATGTCTCGACCCAGGCCGCGCCCATGTCGGGCGTCACCGCGAACTGGACATTGGGCTTGCGCTGGTCCGAGGCGAGCTTGGCCAGGAACTTGTTGTACGAAATGCCGGCCGACGCCGTGAGCCCGGTTTCTTCGAGGATGCGCGCCCGGATCGCCTTGGCGGTCGCCCAGGCGGTCGGCAACTGCTGGAGATTGTCGGTAACGTCGAGATAGGCTTCGTCGAGCGAGAGCGGCTGGATGAGCGCCGTGAACTCGGCGAAGATCGCGTGGATCTGCTGCGAGACCTGGCGATAGACCTCGAAGCGCGGCGGCACGAACACCAGCTCGGGACATTTGCGCAGCGCCGTGACCGAGGGGAGGGCCGACCTGACCCCGAAGGTCCGCGCCTCATAGCTCGCCGCCACCACCACGCCGCGTGCAGCCGCATAGCCGACCGCGACGGGCCTGCCGCGCAGGGCCGAATCGTCACGCTGTTCGACCGACGCGAAGAACGCATCCATATCGACGTGAAGGATCTTCCTGACGGTTATGAGTCCCATATTGCGAGGATAGTGCATTGCGAACAGAGAGGGAACATCTGCCGGATCGTGTTTCCCCCATCAGGTCGAGGACTGCCTGTCGGACGGCGGTCCGTTCTGGTAGCGTTCCGACGATGAGCACGTTCGACCTCGAAAACCACAAGCCGCTGGTCGGCGACAGTCTGCGCGACGAAACCGCCAATCTGCTCTCGGTGCGGTTCGGCCGGCCGACGCGCGAAGATCTGGTGATGGGCAAGAAGGTCGACCTGCATTTCATCAAGGTCGAGTTCGGCAAGACGACGCACATCTTCGTCGAGACCAAGGACTACGCCAAGCCGCTGACGCGCGAGCAGGTCAAGAGCATCTGGGCCGACTATAGCGGCCTGGTCGACCGGCATCAGCCGGCTTTCCTTTTGCTCGTGACGCGCAACGGTCTCGCGTCGGGCGCGCAGGCCTATGTCAACGCGGAGCAGTCCAATCTGCGCCACCAGACGATCTGGGAGCTCGAGAACGAGACGCTCGGGCTCGCCGACTATGTGCGGCATCTCGCCGGGCTGTTCGATCAGGACGGGCTCAGCCGATATTATATCGAAAGCTCCGGCCGCCGCATCACCTATGGCGCCGATCACGCGCGCCATGCCAGCGACGAGGCCGGGCGCCTGTTCGACGCGCTCCAGCTCTGGATCGCCGACGACGACCGGCGTCCGCTCGCCGTGCTCGGCGGCTACGGCGCCGGCAAGACCAGCCTCGCCCGACGCCTCGTCGCGATGCAGGCAAAAGCTGCGCTTGCGGATCCGCTGGCCCGGCGGCCGGTGCTGATCCGGCTTGGCGAATTGTCGCGTTATGCCGGGATCGAGGGGCTGCTTGGCGGGATGTTCACCTTCGACTTCCCGGTCGATGGCTTCAACGTCCGGCGCTTTCTCGATCTCAATGCCAAGGGGCGGCTGCTGATCGTGCTCGATGGCTTCGACGAGATGAAGCACGCAATGAGCTGGGCGGATTTCCGGCACCAGATCGCCGATCTCAACCGCTTCACCGGCGCCGCGGCCAAGGTCGTGCTGCTCGGGCGTCCCAGCGCCTTCACCTCGACCGACGAGCATTTCCATGTCCTGCGCGGCCTCAAGAAATGGGATGGCGGCTATCGCCGGCTGCCCGACTGGCCGGATTTCATCGAATATGAGCTCTCGGAGTTCACCCGAGAAGAGCGGTCGCGCTTCATTGCCGGCTATCTCGCGCATCGCGCAACGCACGGCCCGCATGCCCAGACCGGAAATGACGGCTGGATCGCCAAGCGGGTCGAGGAAGTCGACCGGCTCGCCGACGCCGATCCCGACCTGTTCGGCAAGCCGGTCCATGCCAAGATCCTGGTCGATATGGCCGCCGACCCGCAGGTCGATCTCACTCGCTTCGCTGACGGCATCACGCGCTGGGGCTTGTACGAAGTGTTTTTCCAGTCGCTCGCCGAGCGCGAGTCCGAAAAGGCGGCGCGGCGCCCGATCGCGGAGACTGGCCGTCTCGACTTCCTGCGCGAGGTGGCCTTCTGGCTGTGGACCGAAAAAGCCGGCGCGACATCCTTCTCGGCCGCCGACCTGCCCGACCGCCTCGTCGCCGGGCTGCCCCAGGGCGATGCCGCCGATCCGGATTCTCTGAAGCGCGAATATCTGACCAGCTCGTTCCTCGAGAAGAAGTCGGGCGACGTCTATTATTTCGGGCACCGCTCCTTCGCCGAATATCTCGTCGCCGAGCGCATGCTCACCAAGGCGCCGTCGCCCGCCGAGCAATCGGTCTATTCCGCGCTGGTGCGCGACGGTGTCCTGACCTTTCTCAAGGAAGCCCCGGACCGGCAGCGTTTCACCGCCTGGCTCGATACGATCTCGAACGCGCAGGGCAACCTGCACGTCGAATATCTGGTGTTCCTCGGCTATATCCTGGGTGGGCGCGACGCGCTTCACGACGCATTGGTGTCGACCTCGATCTGGCGTCCGATCCTCGGCGTCTTCGAGCCCGACATGACGCTCAACGGCCATGCACCGCACCGCATCGTCGAGGCGATGCAGGACGAGAACAACAATCTTTTCTTCCTGCTCCTCTCGCTGCTCCTCTACCAAGTGCAGAGCCTTGGCGGCAGGCGCCAGGACGTCGAGGCGATGATCGCCGCGGCACTGCTCGACCGGGTGTTCGTGCGCGCCACGATCGACGAAGCGTCGCGCAAGGCGTTCGTGACCGCCGGTGGCAATGATGCGCGCCAGCTGGCACAGATGGTCGTGCCCGAGATCAAATCCGGTCTCGCCGATCGCGAGCTCATCTTCCGCGGCGCGGTCCTGCTGCGCGAACATGCCGAGGCGCTGCGCAAGGCCGGCGTCGACCTGACTTATCATCCGCCCGCGACCATGTTCCATCTGACGCAGGAAGCACGCCTTTCCTGGTCGGCAGTGCTCGGCCATATGAGCCGCGAGGGACGCGAGGAGGCGACGCGCTATTTCCGCCTGTCGAACAGTCTGTCGGGGGTCTTCACCAAGAATGTGAAGCCACCGTCGCGCGCGCCGCGGGTGCGGTGATGGACGATCGCATCGTGACGCCTGCGGCCCCGAACGCGGCGTTGGACTTCAGTGGATTCGATTTTGCCGGGATCGACGCCGGCGATGCGCGCAACGTCCGAGACGCCATTGCGCGCGGCGAGAATTTCCACGGCTACGTCCCGTCCGAGAGTTTCGGCTTCATTGTCCGCAATTACCGCGTGCTGGCGGCGCTCGGTGCGCTCGAGCTGGCCTGGCTCGATGCCTATGTCCATGCCAGCCATTTCGACGGTGTCGGGCTCGACGTGCTACGCGCGATCTTCGACGCCTGCGACCGTGCGCGGCTGCTTGCGCTCAAACCGCTCGGCGATGCGGTCGCGCTGGCGCAGAACGGACGCATTACCTTGTTTCGCGGCTGCGCCGGCCCGGTCCACTACAAGGGCCTATCGTGGACGCCGTCGCTCGACAAGGCGATCTGGTACGCCGCGCGTCACGCCGAATATTACGACCTTGGCAAAGTCGCGGTCTATGCCGTGACGCTCGACGTCGCCGAGATTTATTGCCGGCTCGATCATTACGACATCGACCTGATCGCCTGTCCATCGGCATGGTGGCGCGTCGATGTGCCGGCGGACGAGTTCCGGCTCGATCGGCCGCGTTGATGGCGGGGGATTGGATATCTGCGGCGAAGGGATTTGACAGCGTGCTCGGTGTCGATGTTCGTCGCGAGCCCGTACCGTGATGGATCGCGGCTTGCCAATCCGGCGCGGCGAGCGATAGTCGCCACCGTGGTCAAGATCTTCGTCGGCGTGACGCACAAACCCTGGTTTGATTTCCTTGCCGGTCTCGCACCTGACGAGGTCAATTTCTGGCAGCCATCGGGATCGGGCGAATTCAAGGCGCTCCAGCCTGGCGACCTGTTCCTGTTCAAGCTGAAAGGTGCCGATGCCGCGATCGCCGGCGGCGGGGTGTTCGGCCATGCCTCGCTTGCGCCGCTGTCGCTCGCCTGGGACGCGTTCGAGCAGAAGAACGGCAATGTATCGCTTGCCGACATGCGCGCGACCATCGCCGCTTTGCGCCGTCAGACCGTGCCGCTTGGGCTCCGCGAGGATCCCGTGATCGGCTGCAGGATCCTGACCGAGCCCTTCTTCTGGCCCAGGGAGCGCTGGATCCCGGTGCCCGACAGCTTCTCGCGCAATATCGTCGTCGGCAAAGGCTATGCGACCGACACCGACGAAGGACTGCGGCTCTGGCAGGCGGTAAGCGAGCGGCTCGCCGCGACACCGGAGGCGCCGCTTCCGGTCTCGGGCGAACGCTACGGCCAGCCGGTGCTGATGCGCCAGCGACTGGGGCAGGGCGCATTCCGGCTCGCGGTCACCGACGGCTATGGCCGGCGCTGCGCGGTCTCGGGCGTGAAGACGCTGCCAATCCTCGATGCCGCGCATATCCGCAGCTATGGCGATGGCGGCGACCATGATCTCGCCAACGGCCTGTTGCTGCGCACCGACATCCACCGCCTGTTCGACCTCGGCTATGTCACCGTCACCGAGCGCCGGACCTTTGCGGTGAGCGAGCGGCTCAAGGCCGACTTCGACAATGGCGTGCATTATTACGCGATGCAGGGGACCGAGATCGCCGCCCCGCGCCGCGGCTTTGCGCCACCGGCGCCCGAAGCGCTGCGATGGCACCGGGAGCACCGCTATCTGGGTTAGGGCCGGTCGGCGGCGGCCCGGCGGTGCGGCAGGCCGGGCATCGGTTGCTTCGCCGTGATCGCCCAGAGAGCGCGCGGAATGTTGAGTACCGCATCATTGTCGCTGAATATCAGCCCGCCATAGAGCAGGAATCGCCACATCGTGAGCGACGGATCGTGGACCGCCTGCTGGCCCTCGTACAGGATCAGGCCGTTGCCGAGGTTGCCGCGCGCGTAGTTTGCGGAGCGGCCGACGAACAGATTGCGCAGGATCGCATCCTGCCCCTGGGTGACCAGCCCGGCGCTGACCGCGTAGCTGCCGGGGATCGTGCAGTTCCAGTGCGCGCGGGCGAGGCCCTTGGCGACATACCGCAGATAGTCGAGCAGCCGGTCATGGTCATAGGGAATGCCGAACGAGCTTTGCTCGGCCCCGGCCTCGATCCACTGCACCGGCATCTGCCCGGCGCCCAGTTCGCGATGAAGCTTGCGGTTCTTGGCCAGCCGCCCCGGCACCTGCCGCTCCAGCATCGGCAGGGACAGCGGGTGGTTGCCGCCGAACGGCAGGATCGTCGCCAGATAATGTTCGAGCTTCGACTTCTCGCCATTGCATGGCGCGCAAGCGGCGACCTGCGGGAGATTGCCGCGCAGCGCCTCGGGCAGGAACGTCCGCGCGAAGACATGGTCGGCGGTGTCGCCGGGCTCGCCGCAATAGGCGCAGGTGCCGGATTTGAAGCGCTTGCCCATCGCTCAGGCGCGGGCGTCGTCCGCTTCGCCAGCGATTTCGGGCGTCAGCTCCTCAAGCATCGTGCGGACATATGCCCAGCTCTTCGCGCGCATATAGCCCGCTTTTGGCTTGTAGGTCGATTGCACGCCGACGATCCTGAGACACTGGCTCGGTGTCCAGAACTTCATGTTGTCGGGCTCGCGATATTCCCAGATCGAGGCGCCGCTGCATCCCGGCATGGCAGGAACCTCGCCCCTCTCGCCGGCCAGCGTCTCGCCCTCGGCCTCGAAATGGAAGAACAGGTCGAGATCGGGATGAACCGGCTGGTCCGCCTGCGCCGGAACCTCCTCGAGTCGGGCGGTGTGCAGGGTCAGAAGCGTGCTGCCGAGCATGCCGCCGGCCCGCTTGCTCTTCACCGAGGGGTAGCCGGCC
>Ga0207641_10005429_pt1 | contig 10881 bp, 11 predicted proteins | sample KBSSwiS62_FD_184306 | JGI IMG/M metagenome (GOLD analysis project Ga0207641, IMG submission 184306) | Switchgrass rhizosphere microbial communities from Kellogg Biological Station, Michigan, USA - KBS Switchgrass S6-2 (SPAdes) (version 2) | ecosystem: Host-associated > Plants > Roots >... | reverse complement strand
AGAAAAGAAGAACGTTGTCGTCGGTGTGGCGCATGTCGCCGCCACCTTCAACAACACCATCGTCACTATCACCGACGCGCAGGGCAATGCCGTGTCCTGGTCGTCCGCCGGCATGATGGGCTTCAAGGGTTCGCGCAAGTCCACGCCCTATGCGGCGCAGATGGCCGCCGAAGATGCCGGCCGCAAAGCGGTCGAGCACGGCATGCGCACGCTTGAAGTGGAAGTTTCCGGCCCCGGTTCGGGCCGTGAGTCGGCGCTGCGCGCGCTGCAGGCCGTTGGCCTCGTCGTCACCTCCATCCGCGATGTGACGCCGATCCCGCACAATGGCTGCCGCCCGCCCAAGCGCCGCCGCGTATAGTAGTTTTCGGACGTACCACTAACCCGTCGAACGTATGGGCATGGTCCGACATGCCCGGGACACGATGAGGAAAACATGTTTCAGAAGAACTGGCAGGAATTGATCAAACCCGGCAAGCTGAAGACCGAATCCGGTCATGACGCGGGCCGTATCGCAACCATTACCGCCGAACCGCTGGAGCGGGGCTTTGGCCTCACGCTGGGCAATTCGCTGCGCCGCGTGCTGCTGTCGTCGCTGCAGGGCGCCGCTGTGACCGCCATCTCCATCGAGGGCGTGCTGCACGAATTCTCCTCGATCCAGGGCGTGCGCGAAGATGTCACCGACATCGTGCTCAACGTGAAGATGATCGCGTTGCGCATGCATGCCGAAGGCCCCAAGCGCGTTTCCCTGCGCAAGCAGGGTCCGGGCGAGGTCAAGGCGGGCGACATCCAGACCACCGCCGACATCGAAATCCTCAATCCCGACCTGGTGCTTTGCACCCTGGACGAGAAGGTGGATTTCCGCATGGAGCTCACCATCGCCACCGGCAAGGGGTATGTCCCTGCCGACCGCAACCGCCCGGAAGACGCCCCTATCGGCCTGATCCCGGTGGATTCGTTGTTCTCGCCGGTCAAGAAAGTCTCCTACAAGGTTGAGAACACCCGCGAGGGCCAGATTCTCGACTTTGACAAGCTGACCCTTACCGTTGAAACCAACGGCGCGGTCACGCCGGACAATGCCGTGGCCTATGCCGCGCGCATCCTGCAGGACCAGCTCCAGGTCTTCATCAATTTCGAAGAGCCGCGCGAACGCGCCACCGAGGAGGCCAAGCCCGATCTGGCCTTCAACCCGGTGTTGCTCAAGAAGGTGGACGAGCTGGAACTGTCGGTGCGTTCCGCCAACTGCCTGAAGAACGACAACATCGTCTATATCGGCGACCTGATCCAAAAGACCGAAGCCGAGATGCTTCGTACTCCGAACTTCGGGCGCAAATCGCTGAACGAGATCAAGGCGGTTCTGGCCGAGATGGGCCTGCACCTGGGCATGGAAGTGCCGGGCTGGCCGCCGGAGAATATCGAAGATCTCGCCAAGCGTTACGAAGACCAATACTGAGCAAAGGCATGGATGGCCGGGTCGCGTCCTTCGGACCGCCCCGGCCATGACAGGAGTTAGGAATGCGTCACGGTAATCAAGGCCGCAAGTTCAATCGCACCGCTTCGCACCGCAAGGCGATGTGGGGCAACATGACGGCCGCGCTGATCAAGCATGAGCAGATCAAGACGACCTTGCCCAAGGCCAAAGATCTTCGCCCCGTCATCGAAAAGCTGGTGACCCTGTCGCGCCGCGGTGCGAAAGACCTGCATGCCCGCCGCCAGGCGCTGGCCCAGATCAAGGACGCCGACCAGGTGACGAAGCTGTTCGATGTGATCGGACCGCGTTATGCAGGGCGCCCCGGCGGCTATACCCGCGTGCTCAAGGCCGGTTTCCGCCACGGCGACAATGCGCCGATGGCGATCATCGAGTTCATCGACCGCGATGTGGACGCCAAGGGCCAGGATTCGGGCCCGGTGGAAATGGAAGCCGAGGCTGAGGCCTGATTTCGGTTACGTGGAATTGAATTGGGGCGGCCGAAGGGCCGCCCTTTTTGTTTGGCCTGTCGCTTCGCTGTGTGAGACCCTTTCGTTTCTTTTTTGTCACTGGAACGTTGTGACATAGGATTTGGAAGGAAAGGTCATAACCATGCGTTCAAGCTGGATTCTGCCCGCCCTGATGATGTCGGCCCTGGCGTTGTCTGCCTGCGGTCGCAGCGACAGCTGTGAGGTCCCTGCCAAGCCGGTCCTGCTCAATGCCAAGAACCTGTCCCGTGAGCAGCGGGCCAACGCCCTGGGCGTGCCACCCGAACGGGTGCCGCGAGAGGCCGTCACCGAGAGCGAGGGTGCGCTTGGCGCCTATGACGACTATGTCGCCCGCCATAATGACGCCGCGCAGCTCAGCTATTGTATAGACAGTGAGGCGTACAAGGCCCGCACTATGAAGGACGAGATGAGCTCCATAGCCCGCGCCATCATGGCGACTTGCAAGACCGGTGCGGAAGGCGAGACCCTGGCCGCGGTGCTCAAATTCCGCAATTGCGCGACGGGCAACAAATAGCGTTGGGATCGTGGGCGTGATGAAGTCGATTTCGATTGTGGCGGGCTCTATCGCCCTGGCCGGCATGGCGGTTTATGCGCTGCCTGCCCTGACAGCGGATAACAAGGCGCCCGCCATGAAGCCGGAGCCCCTGCGCGTGGCGCCGCCTGCGCCCCGCGCGCTGCCCGCCGCTCCCGCTTCGATGCCTCAGGTGCAACTCACCTTCGCCCCGGTGGTCAAGCGCATCGCGCCCGCGGTGGTCAATGTCTATGCCCGCTCGATCGTGCAGCAGCAGGTCAATCCCTTTTTCAACGATCCGCTGTTCAGCCAGTTGTTCGGATCGCCCGAAATGCGCCAGCGCGTGCAGCAGTCGCTGGGCTCAGGTGTGATCGTGCGCGCCGATGGCTTGGTCCTCACCAACAACCATGTGGTGGCGGGCGGCAATGAGATCGTCGTCGCCCTGGCCGACAAGCGGGAGTTCAAGGCCAAGGTGCTTCTGGCGGATCCGCGCACCGATCTGGCAGTGCTCAAGATCGACACACGGGGCGAGAAGCTGGCGGTGGTGCCGTTCGGGGACAGCGACGCGGTTCAGGTGGGCGACCTGGTGCTGGCGGTCGGCGATCCCTTTGGCGTCGGCCAGACCGTGACGATGGGCATTGTCTCGGCCCTGGCGCGCACGCAGATTTCCGCCAGCGATTACCAGTTCTTCATTCAGACCGACGCCGCCATCAATCCGGGCAATTCGGGCGGCGCGCTGGTCACCACCGACGGCAAACTCGCGGGCATCAACACCGCCATCTATTCGCGCAGCGGCGGTTCGATCGGCATCGGCTTCGCCATTCCCGCCAACCTGGCGCGCCGGGTGGTGGAGGGCGTCGAAGGCGGGCTGAAAAACGGCACCACGGCCAGCGTGCAGCTGGCCTGGGTGGGCGCCAGCGGCCAGCCTGTGACCAGCGATATCGCCGCCAGCCTGGGCCTTGCGCGCCCGGGCGGGGTTCTGATCAAGGACGTCTATCCGGGGGGACCCTTGTCGCGGGCGGGGATCAAGTCCGGCGAAGTGGTGCAGTCGGTGGACGGGATTGCGGTCGACGACATGCAGTCGCTGAATTACCGCACCGCCACCCATCGTGTCGGCGACAGCGTGAAGATGCATGTCGCGGCCGGCAAGACGGCGCGCGATGTCACCGTCACGCTGGCCCTGCCGCCGGAGAATCCGCCGCGCGAGACCACCACCATCGCCGGACGCAATCCGCTGACGGGCGCGCGGGTGCTCAACATCTCGCCGGCCGCGGCCACCGAACTCCAGATGGATGTGATGGCCAAAGGCGTCGCCATCATCTCCGTCAATCCCAATGGGATCGCCGCCAATTACGGATTCCAGCCCGGCGACATCGTGCGTACCATCAACGGTGTCAACATCAATCGGGTCGGCGAGTTGGTGCGCGTTCTTAATGCCACCAACCAGTGGGACATGGTGATTGAGCGCGGCGGGCGCAAGCTTACGCTGTCCGTTCAGGGCTGATGTCGCGCGGACGCATATCGTCCGTAGCAAGATAATCATCACAAGCGACATGGTTTCATTCAGCAAGGCGGCAAAAGTGCGGCCGCATGGCATGCAACAGCGCGCGTAAAAAACATTGTTACCGCATGTTGCCCGCGATCAATTCTTACCTCTTTGCACTCTTGTAACGCGACGCAGCACAACTATCTGCGTTAGGCCTAAGGCGCGGGGGGCACATGCAAAAGGGACTGATATGAAAAATTTGTTTGTTGCGTCCGCCGTACTGCTCGGCCCGTTGATGTTTGGTGTTGGCGCGGCTCAAGCCGACTTCCTCGACAACTCCTATGTTTCGGTTCTGGGTGGTCCGACCTTCGCGCCGGGGCTGAATGTCAACGGCACCAAGAATGGGATGGACACCGGTTTCAATGTTGGCGTGCGCTATGGCTATTATCTCAGGGATTGGAATTTGCCGAACTTCTCGGTGGAAGCCGATGGCCTGTTCAACCAGTCCGACTATTCCAACGCCGGCAATGCACGGCTGCAATCCAGTTCCTACATGGCCAACCTGATCTATCACCTGCCGACGGAAAGCGCCTTTGAGCTTTACGGTGGCGCGGGCCTCGGCGCGGTCAACACCAATATCGACAACGGCCTCGGCAATCACGGCGGCTCGACGGTGCTGGGCTGGCAGATGTTGGGCGGCGTGGAATACCGCGCCTCCGAACAGGCGAGCCTGTTCGCCGAATACCGCTATCAGAATGCCCATAATGTGAATGCGGGCGGCCTGACCCAGGTGGGCAACACCAGCAACAATCTCTCTTTCGGCGTGAAATGGCGCCTGGACTAGCCGACGCTCCCGGCTCTGTGATTTGAGAAAAGCTCCGCAAGAACCCCTTGCGGAGCTTTTCTGCTATAAAGCCCGGATGTCCGATTTGTTCGAATCCAGCGGCCTGGCCAAGGATGCACCGCGTCCCTTGGCGGACCGGCTCAGGCCCAAAAGCCTGGAGGAGGTGGTGGGTCAGGACCACCTGCTTTCGCCCGGCGGTCCGTTGGGCCGTATGGTCGCCAACGGCCGCCCCACCTCCGTCATCCTGTGGGGGCCGCCCGGCACCGGCAAGACCACCATCGCGCGGCTGCTTTCCACGGCCTTCAACCTGCATTTCGAGCAACTCTCGGCGGTGTTCTCCGGCGTTGCCGACCTGAAGAAGACGTTTGAGGCGGCGCGGTCGCGGCGCAGCCTGGGGCGGGGCACCTTGCTCTTCATCGATGAAATCCACCGCTTCAATCGCAGCCAGCAGGACAGTTTCCTGCCCGTGGTGGAAGACGGCACCGTGATCCTGGTGGGAGCGACCACGGAGAATCCTTCCTTTGAATTGAACGGTGCGCTTCTGTCGCGCGCCCAGGTCCTGGTGCTGCGCCGGCTGGATGACGCCGCGCTGGAAATCCTGCTCCAGCGGGCGGAAGCCCATTATGGCGAGAAGCTGGCCTTGACCGAGGACGCGCGCGCCAGCTTGCGCGCCATGGCCGACGGCGACGGGCGTTACCTGCTCAATCTGGTGGAAGAGCTTTCCAGCGTAAAGACGGCGAAACCGCTGGACCCCGCGGGGCTGGTGGGCGCGGTGCAGCGGCGCATGCCGCTCTACGACAAAAGCCGGGAGGAGCATTACAACATCATCTCGGCATTGCATAAATCCATCCGCGGCAGCGATCCCGACGCGGCGCTCTACTGGCTGGCGCGGATGCTGGCGGGCGGCGAACAGCCGCTCTATATCGCCCGCCGCCTGGTGCGCGCCGCGGTGGAGGATATCGGCCTGGCGGATCCCGAAGCGGTGCATCAGGCGCTGGCGGCCAAGGATGTGTTCGATTTCCTGGGTTCGCCCGAAGGCGAGCTGGCGCTGGCGCAATGTGTGCTCTATCTGGCCAGCGCGCCGAAATCCAACGCGGTCTATGCGGCGCTGGGCGCGGCCAAACGCGCCGCCCAGGAGCATGGCTCGCTGATGCCGCCAGCCCATATTCTCAACGCCCCCACCAAATTGATGAAAAAACTGGGTTACGGCGCGGGCTATCAGTACGACCATGACGCCGAGGAAGGCTTTTCTGGCCAGAGCTATTTTCCCGACGGCATGGCGCGGCAGCATTTTTATGAGCCCAAAGAGACAGGCTTTGAACGGGAGATTGCCAAGCGGCTGGATTATTGGGCAAAACTGCGCGCGAAGCGGGGTGGGGAGCAATAGATGGGCACGGTGTTGGCGGTTGGTGTGGGCGGAGGGTTGGGCGCGTTGGCGCGCTATTACATTGCCGGGATGATTCAATCGGCGACCACGGCTTTTCCCTGGGGTATCTTTGTCGTCAACATCAGCGGCGGGCTGTTGATGGGGTTGATCGTGGAAGCCAGCGCGCTGAAGCTGAACCTGTCTCCTGATCTGCGCGCTTTTCTCACCGTCGGCATTCTGGGCGGCTACACCACTTTTTCCACCTTCTCGCTGGACAGCGCCTTGTTGCTGCAGAAGGGAGCGTATCTCCAGGCCGCCGCTTATATGATCGGTTCGGTGGTTCTCTCCGTCCTGGCGCTGTTCGCGGGATTGTGGCTCGTGCGCGCGATCTATGCCTGAACAGCGCACCATAGACGCCGATGACGACGGCATCCGGATGGATCGCTGGTTCAAGCGGCATTATCCGCAGGTGACCCATGTGCTGCTGCAAAAGCTGCTGCGCAAAGGTGAAGTGCGGCTGGACGGCAAGCGCGCCGAGGCCAGCACCCGCGTCGCGGCGGGGCAGGCGGTACGCCTGCCGCCGCAGGTGATTCATGCCAAGGACCAGCGGCCGGAAAAGCCCCAAGCGGAGACGAAACATCCCTTGGCCTCCAAGGATATGGGAAGCCTGGCGGACCGCATTCTCTACATGGACAAGCAGGTGATCGTGATCGACAAGCCGCCGGGGCTGGCGACCCAAGGCGGTTCCGGGCTCACCAAGCATGTCGATGGCATGCTGGATTCCCTGCAGTATGAAAAACCCACCCGGCCCAAGCTGGTGCACCGTCTCGACCGCGATACCTCCGGCGTGCTGCTGATCGCGCGCACGGCGCTGGCGGCGTCGGGTCTGTCGGCCAGCCTGGCCTTGCGCGACACGTCGAAAGTCTATTGGGCGTTGACCCGCGGGGTGCCCAAACAGAAGCATGGCGTGGTCAAGGGCGCGCTGGCCAAGGAAGGTGTGCGCGGCAAGGACGAGCGGATGGCGATCAGCGACGATGACGATGCCAAGGAAGCGCTGACGGAATATGCGGTGATGGCCACGGCGGGCACGGAATTTGCCTGGGTGGCGGCGCGGCCGATCACCGGGCGCACGCACCAGATTCGCGTCCATCTGGCCAGCCTGGGCACGCCCATTGTCGGTGACTTCAAATATGGCGGCACGGATGTGCGCGGCCGCGGCGACATCGCTGACAAGCTGCATCTGCATGCCCGCAGCATCGATATCGGCCGACCCGATGGCGGGCGGCTGCAGGCGACCGCGCCCTTGCCGCCGCACATGGTCAAAAGCTGGCGATTGCTGGGCTTCGATCCCGATGACAAGCGCGATCCGTTTCCGCCGAAGAAAATCAAGAAAAAGAGATGAAGCGCTTTTACAAAGCCGTCTCCGTCGCACCCGCGGAGGGTGGGTTCGCCGTGCTTTTGGACGGCAGGCCGGTCAAGACGCCGGGGCGAAACGCCCTGATCCTGCCGAGCGAAAAACTGGCCCAGGCCATCGCGGCCGAGTGGCGGGGACAGGGGGACGATGTCGTCGCCACCACCATGCCGCTGTTGCGCCTGGCCAATACGGTGATCGACGGCGTCGTCGCCAACCGGGACGAGGTGATCGGCGCCATCCTGCGCTTTGGCGAAAACGATCTTCTCTGCTATCGCGCCCATCAGCCGCCGGAGCTCGCCGCCCGCCAGACGGTGGGCTGGGATCCCATACTGGACTGGGTGGCGGAGCGGCACGGCGCGGTGATGCGGGTGGCCGGCGGGCTCACCCATGTGGATCAGCCGCCGCAAGCGCTGGCGGCTTTGCGGCAGGCGCTTCAAGGTTTTGACCCCTTCACCCTGGGGGGCCTGCATGTCATCGCCTCCGTCACCGGCAGCACGGTACTGGCGCTTGCCGTCGCGGACGGGTTTCTTTCCGGCGCGCGCGCCTTTGAACTGTCGCGGATCGATGAAACCTACCAGGCGGAAAAATGGGGCGAGGACGCTGAAGCCGCCAAACGCACTGCGGCGCTGGCGCACGAATTGGACAGGGCGGTCGAATTGATCGGTCATATCCGGTAATGCAGCGCAAAGCGCCATTGCGCGCACGGGCCACGCTGGAGAACCGCCTCTGGGCGCGGCTCCGGGAAATGGAAGGCTATCGCTTTCGCCGCAAATCGCCATTCCGCACCTTCACCCTGGATTTTGTGGAGCATGATGCGGGCCTGGTGATCAGCCTGGAGGATGGCGAACCTGGCAGGCGGTCCAACACAATCGTGCGGGACCGTCTCCTCAATGAGCAGGGCTATGTGATCCTGCGCTTGAGGCGAGGAGAGGTCGGGCGTGACCTGTCTGCCGCGCTCCATCGCATCAAGTCCGTACTGGACGATATCGCCGCGCCCAATTCCCCGTAGTTGGCAAAAAGTTGGGCAGGGCTGCGTCCAGAAGGCATAATTGCAGCTGTGGATAACCGCCACACCGCCAGAATGGGCCAAGAGACTGGCGCCGGACCGCTCGGCTGGGCTAGGATTTCCCGGCTATTGAGGGCGAGGTAGGGGCAGTGTCTACGATTTTGGAGTTGTGCCAGGGGCTTCCCATGCGGGCGGTGGAACCGGGCACGGTCTTGCTGGTCGAAGGAAAAAAAGACGGGGCGCTGTGCGTTCTGGTCAGTGGCGAAGTCGAGATTCTCAAAGACGAATTCCAGGTCAACACTGTCTCTGAGCCGGGCGCGGTGTTCGGCGAAATGTCCATCCTGCTCAACACGCCCCATACCGCGACGGTGCGCGCCCGTACATCTTGCACAGTCCATATGATCGATCAGGGCGATGCCTTCCTGCAGGCCAATCCGGGCGTAGCCTATGACCTGTTGAAAACCATGGCGGGGCGGCTGCAGGGCGTGACGACCTATCTGACCAACCTCAACAGCTACGTTCGCGCCATGTGACGACGGCCGTCGTGGCCGCGTCTAGATATCTTCGATAACCGGCCTTGCCGCCAGCCGCGCCACTTTCTGCGCGGCGTGTTCAATATGGTCGAGGCGCCGCGCCAGGACATCCATCGCGGCGTTGCCGCCAAGGCCGGAAAAACTTTCGCGTTGCGATGTCGCGGCGGAGGGATGATCCACCGGGCCGCCCGGTTTGAGCAGGTTCACGACCCGTCCGCGCGTCGCGGCAATCGAAGCGTCCGCCGCCGGCGCGTCCAACTCATGGGCGCGCAGCTTCACCAGCACCGGCATCGAGGAAAGGTCCGAGGCCAAAAGATAGTTGGCCCCCAGCAACTCGCCGAGCGCCGCCAGCGCGCGGCGGTTGGTGTTGGGTTCGTCCCCCAGCCGGCGGATGGCGCCGGAGAGTTGCGCCACCGCATCCAGCGCCTTTTTGCGCGCCAGGCGGTAGGCTTGCGAAACCGGCGCGCGTTTGAGCGCGGCTTCGGCGAACGCGGCATCGGCCACCAGCAATCCCTGCACCGTGCGGGGCAGGTCGTTGCGCTCCCAATGCGGCAACAGATAACTGAACGCCCAGGACAGGCCCGAACCGATCAGCGTGTCGATGATGCGCTCGAAGAATTGCGGATGCACCAGCGGATCGACGAAATGCAGGAGCAGCAAGGAGGACACCGACGCGCCCACCGCCGTGATGCGATAGGCCACCTGGCCATAGGCATGGCTGGTGCCCACCGCCAGCACGATGAACAGCAACAATACCGGCGCGGGCAGGATGTTGATGAAAGTGACCGCGAGGGCGCAGCCGATCAGGGTGCCGGTGACGCGGTCCCAGCGGCGCTGGCGGGTGACGCTGTAATTGGCGCGCATGATCAGCGCGATGGTCAGCAATATCCAATTGGCATGGGCGAAGCGGGGAAAAAACAGAGTCAGCGCGAGACCCATGCTCATCGCCAGCGACAGGCGGATGGCATAACGCAGGGCCGGTGAGCGCCAGCGAAACTGGTTGACCAGCACACCCAGGCCGCGCGGCGCGTCTTGGCGGAACATGTCCAGGTCCAGGCTCTTGGCCAGATCGCTGGGCGGCGTCGCGTCGTCCAGCGCGGTGGCCAGCGCGCCGATATAAGTTTCCGCCAGCGCCAGTTTGTTGATGGTCGCGGTCAGCGCATGCACCACCGGGTCTTCCGGTGTGGTTTCGCGCAAAGCCGCCACGGCCCCTTGCAGTTGCCGCGCCGCCTCGGCGTGGCGCAGCGGCACGACATGGCCGTGGCGGGGGCGGAGCGCCAGGGTCAGCCGCTCCACTTCCTCGGCCAGTTGCAGGACGAAATTGTTCAACTGCCACATCGCCTCGCGTTGGGGTGCGCCGCGCAGCGCTTCGTAATCGGCGTCCGACGACAGCACGGTTTCGAAGGCATCCAGCAGCGCGATCAAGGTGTCGATGCGCTTGAGTTGCATGCGATGCCTGCGGCGCGCGAACAGGCTGTCGCGCGCCGCTTGAAGCCGGTCAGCCAGGGCGGCATGGGCATCGATCAGCGCGCGGAAGGCGCCCGGCCCCTCCGCGTCGGGATTGTAGAGTGCGGCCTTGGCGCGCAGATAGGCGGCGAAGGCGTGCATCGCTTCCGCCAACAGCAGGCGGCGGCTGCGATCATCGAACAGCCACGCCACCATCACGGCATAGACCGTATAGACCAGCGCGCCGCATATGGTGAGCAGCAGGTGATCGGCGGCGTCCGCTGGGCCGGCATGGATTTGG
>Ga0207641_10005426_pt1 | contig 10884 bp, 11 predicted proteins | sample KBSSwiS62_FD_184306 | JGI IMG/M metagenome (GOLD analysis project Ga0207641, IMG submission 184306) | Switchgrass rhizosphere microbial communities from Kellogg Biological Station, Michigan, USA - KBS Switchgrass S6-2 (SPAdes) (version 2) | ecosystem: Host-associated > Plants > Roots >... | reverse complement strand
AAAGGATATATCGAGAATACATTTTTAAAATTTTTTTACGGGCAAAAGGTAGATAACTAATTTTATACAACAAAAAATCATGCTGCGCATTAAACATATTATTGAAGAAGGAAAAGAACTGGAGATCATCCGGGATCTTTTTCGTGAATATGAAAAGGAGCTGGATGAAGATATTTGTTTCCAAAGTTTTGATGAAGAATTGAAGCATCCATTGAAGAAATATGGCCCGCCATCCGGTGATTTGGTACTGGCTTATTGGGAGGAAGAGATCGCCGGTTGTATTGCATTAACAAGAATGAAAGAACAAGGAGCTTGTGAAATGAAACGCCTATATGTAAGACCTTCTTTCCGGAAAAATAAAATTGGAAGACTGCTGATTGAAGAGCTGCTAAGTTCAGCAAAAGAAAAAAGTTATGAAAAGATGCGCCTTGATACATTTTTAAAGCTGGAAGTGGCTGTTCATTTATACAAGCAATTTGGTTTTGAAAATATCTCAGCATATTACGATAATCCCTTACTCGGCGTAGTCTACATGGAAAAAACACTTTGACCCCACTGCAATGATCAATATCAATTCAGTCATCGAACACCATCACCAAACCCGGAGATTTGTCTTATAAAAACATTAGCTTTATTCAAAACCACATGCATGAAACAGCAAGGAACTCTATTTACCTTTTTATTGTTCATTTCAATTATAGCCTCATCTCAAAAGAATAAAGGGAAAATCCCTGATCAAACAAAAGATAAACAAGACATCATAGCATCTCTGAATAGTAAATATGATTACTATAAAGAAATAGCAATGAAAATATGGAACTACGCGGAAGTGGGATTTAAAGAAGAAAAGAGCACAGCCCTACTCCAGCAGACATTAAAAGAAAATGGGTTTGCAATACAATCAGGAGTTGCCGGAATGCCAACCGCATTTGTAGCCAGCTATGGAAGTGGCTCACCAGTCATCGGCATTCTTGCAGAGTTTGATGCATTACCTGGCATGTCGCAACAGGCAGTACCTGAGAAAAAACCTATTGAAGGAAAAAATGCAGGGCAGGCATGCGGGCATCATTTATTTGGAGTGGCTTCCGTTGCTGCCGGCATTGAAATAAAAAAATTAATTGAGCAAAAAAAATTATCAGGAACTATCCGGGTATATGGTTGTCCTGCGGAAGAAGGAGGTTCGGGAAAAGTATATATGGTTCGTGCCGGACTGTTTAATGATGCCGATGTTGTGATCCATTGGCATCCGGACGAACACAACGCTATAACGATGACAAGTGCATTGGCAAATACATCTGCTAAGTTTCGTTTTAAAGGAATAGCGGCTCACGCATCGATGGCGCCAGAAAAAGGAAGATCAGCATTAGATGCAGTGGAAGCAATGGATAATATGGTAAACATGATGCGTGAACATGTGCCTCAGGAAACGAGGATTCATTACGTAATTACCAATGGTGGTAAAGCGCCGAATATTGTACCTGATTTTGCTGAAGTATATTATTATGTACGGCATCCACAAAAAGATGTTGTGCTGAATATATTCGATCGTGTGGTGAAAGCTGCACAGGGTGCTGCACTTGGAACCGGAACGGAAATGGAATATGAATTGATCGGAGGTACACATGATCTGCTACTAAATAAAACTTTGGCAGATGCTATGCAGAAAAATTTAGAAATGGTGGGCGGTGTTTCTTATACAGCCGATGAAATTGAATTTGGTAAAAGACTACAATCAACTTTTAATTTTTCTTACCCGGCAATTGAATCTGCAACAGAGATAAAGCCATTAAAAACTATTGCAGGTGGTGGACAGGGATCAACTGATGTAGGAGATGTTAGTTATGTAGTGCCAACTGTAGGACTGGAAGCAGCAACATGGATACCCGGTACGCCTGCACATAGCTGGCAGGCTGTCGCTTGTGGCGGCACTGATATTGGCATAAAAGGAATGATGGTGGCTGCAAAGACAATGGCGTTAACGGCTTTTGATCTATATACTACACCAGCGCTGATCATAAATGCTAAAGAAGAATTTAAAAAGAATAGAGGCGATTATCAATACAAAGCATTATTAGGTGACAGGAAGCCTGCTTTGAACTACAGAGATTGATCATTTTTTTTGAAGAAAAGAAATTACTTCTGTTGAAAATTCTTTTGTTCTGCTTGCCCCACCATGATCGCCGGGTGTTATTTTATAAGTTGGATGTTTAAAAAGATGGGCTAACTCTTTTGCGGAACCATTATCAGAATCTTTATCACCACAAATGATCAATACAGGTTGTTTTATTTTTCCCAGCTCCTCTTTACTTGTTGATGGTTGTGATCTTTGCAAATATGCCAAAGCCTGCTGATCAAGCCCTTGTTTTTTTACATTTTCAACCATTGATGCAAGTTCGGGAACCGACTCGCCACTTAAAGCTTTATAAAACATAATTCGTCGGGGCCATTGAGGATTGGTAAACTCTGCACCCATTCCTCCCATCACTCCTTTTTTAATTTTTTTATCCAATACCAATAATCTTGAAACAATTATTGAGCCTCGTGAATAACCAACAGCGCTGTATTTTTTTATTTTAAGCAAATTCATCAAAGCCATGATGTCCTTTGCTTCGGCATCATTATCATAAGCTGTTGAATCATGCGGCTTATCTGAAAAACCATTACCACGCTGATCAAGAATGATCACTTTATAGCCAGCCGTAAGAAGATCCTTATATAATTCTGTTCTTTTCCACGATTGTCCGTTCACAATAAATCCATGAACTAATAGAATAGTTTCACCTTCCCCATTTACTTCATAGTAAATTTTTGTACCGTCGAATGATTTGAAATATGCTCCAGTATCAGGCGAGCTCTTATTGTTTTGCGCATTTCCGGGTTGTGAAAAGGAGATTGAAAAAAATAAGAAGAGTAGTTTAAATGGATCTTTCATGGTTTTTGCTTTACTATTTTTTCGCCTCAAACAATGTCCATGGGTAAGAAAGCATATTAGTTAAATATTTCGATTGCCATTCATATTCCGGATGTTCTTTGAAAAATTTTTCACCAATAAATGATTCTCCACAAGGATGACCCATATGTGCCCATAGCTGCATCTTACTTGCCATATCGGCTGTAGTAACCTTTCCCTGGACAGCACCTCCGGGATAATAAGTTGGCCAATCCCATTCCATACAACCTTTTGAATCTTCATCCACATGACCACAAACCACGCATTTATTATTGGCATTTTTGTTTTGCACAGCATCATAATGATCGGCTTCTACTTGTTTGCCTGTTTCTGCATCAAGTTTACCTTTCATATCTACTAATAATAATTGTTCCATTCTCACTTTGCGACCATTGGGTGAAGATGTTTTATCATGTATGTCAAATGTTGTTTCCTGTGCAATGAGTGAAGAGTCGCTGGCGAAATTTGAACCTATGATAGCAGTGTCTTTGCTTCGCCATACACGATAATTCTTTAATCCTAATTCAAGTTTTGCTACTTCATTTGTTTTAGTATCACCTATCAACCAGTCATTTGCATAACCACCATTGTTCCCGGTTGTAAAGATCTTTATTACATCATCGATGCTACTTGCATATTGAGATGCTTTTCTTGCTCTCATGAATTCCGGAATGCCTGTTGAATCAAAACCCTTGAATTGAGTAATGGTAGTTTCTGTTATGAGTATACCATTGGCGCTAATAACAAAATCATCACCGCTGTGAATAAAACCCGGCATGCAATCCATGATCATATGATTGCCCTTTTCTGGAACAATATCTGCGATCACATTCCAGTGTTGCCCGGTGATGTAAGATGTCCAGTTATTATGACCAATTACGATCTTACCATCTTTTGTATAACTGCCAGTGGCAATAAATGCGCTACAATTGCCGGGTGCTTTATTGTCACCACTACCCGGTTTTTCTTTATCCATCAACTGTGGTATATAATAATAAGCCAGTTCTTCCATGGCATTATAAGCGGCAATATCAAGACTATCATATTTTTTATTCTTCGCATGCAATCCTTCAACGATCCCATTTATCTCATCTTTATATTCCTGTTCAAGCTTTGGCCATAAAAAATTTCTTGCAGCACTGCGGTAAAACTCCCAATCCCGGTGTGTATCATGTTGCAATAAAAATGAAACAGCCTGTATGCTCGTATCAATATCATTTGCTAACAGGTAACCATGCTGATAGCCAATATCGGATGGCGAACCTTCAAGATGCACATAGATCCAGCCATTTTTATCTTCTCTTGACGCTTTTGAAAGACGTTCTTTTTTTTCCGGCGCATTTGTACAACTATTGAATAACAAGACAAACAGCGCACAATAAAAGAAATATTTTTTCATGATAAACAATTTTGATAAAGATCCAATATTATTCTTTAGCTCCTTTATCACCCACAAACCAATGCTCCTTGTTTTTAAACAAAACATTAAAGGTAGTCAGTGAGCCATAACAACGGGTAATGTATTGCTGTAGGTCTACTTTATCTTCATCACTCAATTTTTTATTGCTGTTGATATTTTGTTCCAGCACTCTAAGCCTGTCACGCAGCATTACAACCTTATGAAAAAAATCTTCAATTGGAATTTCTTTTGGCTTCAAACTTTTATCAGCAGGCTGCAATAACATCATTCCATGTTGCCAGCGGTCACCAAGAGGAACATTTTCATTGAGGCCTCCCCATAATCTTAAAATTTTCAGTAACGATTTTTCAACCTCAGAATGTGTTTCTATTTCTTCCGTTATATTTTCGGGAATGATCTCATCGAGCTTAGTGTCTGTTTTATCAATTTCTTTTAATCCATGATTGATAAAAGAAATAAGATAAGTGGCATAACGAATGCCTACGATCACACCGGGGCCATATTGAGTGTGTTGTAATCTTGTTCCAATACCGAGTTTTGTTTGTTCCATGAAAAAATTTTAAAAGTTTCGTTTAAAACGTTTATGGGTTTAATGTTTTTCTACTCATAGCTCAAAGCTAATAACTCGAAGCTTTATTTCAGCGCCTGGTATATCAATGGTTTTATTCTATCTCCATAATCCCAATGTTCGGTTGGCCAGATATTGCGCATAAATACAACTACCATTTTATTTTTAGGATCGGTCCAATAATGCGAAGCAAACATTCCATCCCAACCATATGAACCGGCAGGTATCATCAACGTTCTTTCGGCGTAATCAGTAAGAATACCAAAACCCAAACCGAATCTTCTTGTTTTATTTGTATCGCCCCACATCAATAACTCACCGATCTGGTTTGATACCATTATTTGAATGGTAGCAGGAGATAAGATCCGTTTGCCATTTAATTCACCGCCATTTAAAAGCATTTGACCAAATAAAGCATAATCATAAGCTGTTGAACTTAGCCCTGCACCTCCTGAAAAATAAGTTCCATCAGTTGTTTTTGGAAAATCTCTTGAAAAGGTCCCGTTCAAACTTATCAATGAATCCTGTATGCTCATTTTGTTATTGCCCTGGGCATATAATGAAACAAGTCTTGCTTGTTTATCTTTCGGCAAAAAGAAATAAGTATCCTTCATGCCAAGTGGCTGAAATATTTTTTGTTCTAAATATTTATCTAATGGCATTCCACTGATCACTTCAATCAAATAACCAAGCACATCCGTATTTAATCCATAATAAAATTCCTCACCGGGTTGTGCAAATAAGGGAAGCTTAGCAAGTCTTGGAATTACATCTTTCAATGTTGAATACGGTGTACCAATGCCACCATTTATCTTATTTTTAAAATAGATAGCATTTGTAGTAGCAGAACCTATCTGGGCATAACCGATTCCGGAGCTTTGCGATAAAATATCCCGCATGGTAATTTCTCTTTTAGCAGGAACTGTTGTGTAAGTTGTATCGGCCGCATTATATTTATCAAGAACAACAGGGTTCTTAAACTCAGGAATAAATTTTGAGATCGGGTCTGTCAGTAAGAATTTTCCTTCTTCATATAGCATCATTGCAGCTACGCTAATGATCGGTTTTGTCATAGAAGCAATACGGAAAATATTACCTGTTTTCATCGGCACATTTTCACCAGCAACGCCAAACGCTTTATGATAAACTATTTTCCCATTGCGAAGAATGATAGCGGTGGCGCCATTCAATTGTCCTTCTTTTATCCATTGATTGATATTCGCGTCGATCTGTTTTAGCCTTCCAGACGATATCCCTTGTGTTTCAGGATTGACTGATTGCAGAATATTTTGGGAAAATAAATTACTAAAAAATGAAAACAGAAAAACCACAGATAAAATAACAAGTCTCATGTTTTTTTATTTTAATTGCCTGGATTAGTAATTTTTTTCTTCATAGGATTAAAGATAAGACGCATGATAAAAGGAATAAGCATCGGTATGAAGAAAGCGATCGTTGGATTATATAAATAAACAAATGAAAAGATGACAAATATTGTAGGAACCGTTAAGGCTCTTAATGAAAAATATTTTGCTAACGCTGGTGTCAGGTTTTCGGTTAAGTTGTTTTTTTGATTGCTTAAGTATCTCCACATTAAAAAATTTGCAAGACCGAGCAAAGCAATATTGGCGGTATAAAAAATGACCGGTGTTACTACCCCTCTTAAAACAAATTCGCTGTAAAAACCAGTACTGAATGGCATTAATGCAATAGCAAACAAAAACAAAATGTTCAACCAGATGAGCCGGTCAGTGAAATTGATAACAAAGCTGAACATCCTGTGATGAACGATCCAGTATTGACCGATCAATAAAAAACTGACAAGGAAGCCAACAAATTTTGGAATAAGATCTGCAAGTTTATGTAAAACATCATTGTCTGTTATTGGTTTTTCGTGTATCTCCGGAATCTTTATTTCTATAACTAATAAAGTAATAGCAATGGCAAAGACAGCGTCACTAAAAAGGATAAGCCGTTCAAGCTGAAATTCTTTCTTCAGTTCATTGTGAAGCTTATTACTCATAAAGCAGTAATGTTTTAAAACGACGGTAAGTTAATTTTCTTTTCTTAACCAACCTTCGCTTTTCTTCAGCTTATAAGCTTCATAGCATTCTTTAATATAGAATTGAAAATCATAATCACCTAAGTACATACACATTTCATAAGTAGGCCGGCAGCTCTGCATAAAACTATCTCTTGCATCACCGATCAATCCTGTTAATCGTAGTACAAGTGCTTTATTAAAACGATGGTCAATAAATTTCTCTCTTTCTTCCGCCAGCAACCTTTCTCTGAAAGCAGCATTGCTTTTATTTTTTCTGAATTGGAACATATGGATGATCTCATCAAGGTCAAAGCCAACAGCTGCGCCCATATCACCACTTAAGTTTGCCTTTAGTTTTGGTTTTTGCCAGTCGAAAGCCTTCGCATAATCAAGACGATTTTGTATAGAATCCATTTTGTAATTGCGTTGCTTCACGATCACTTCTTTTAGGACCGGTACATTTATATGGATGGCAATATCAAAACGTGAGGCATCAGGGATCTTTCCAACGGCATATTTAATAGTGGGCTTGTTCAGGTAACTGAACCAAACCGAATCTGTTTCGGTTACATCTATCTCATAATGACCATATAGATCTGTTACGGTTCCCTTACCTGAAGAAGTTAGAACGCTTACAGAAATGACCGGGTAAGTTTTTGTGCTGTCATAAACAGTGCCACGCAATTTAAAAGACTGCGCACCGGCTTTTGAAGCAATAAGACAACAGGTAATAATTATAATATAGATTGAAAATTTTCTCAAGCATGGCAAGTAACAAAAGAAAATGCAAATAGTAATCTAAAGTGTAGCCAGTAATGAAACGACAGCAGGAAAATGCCTGTGTTCAAGCATCTGTACTTTTTTTGCCAGCGTTTCAGGGGTATCATCTTCTGAAACCGGGCAGGTTGCCTGTAAAATGATCTGCCCGTGATCATAAACCTCATCTACATAATGAATGGTAATGCCGCTTTCCTTTTCCTTATTGGCGATCACGGTTTCATGAACGAACCTCCCATACATACCCTTACCGCCATATTTTGGTAAAAGAGCAGGGTGGATATTGATCATTTTTCCGCGAAATGCTTTTATTAATGTATCCGGGACCTTCCACAAGAAACCGGCAAGAATTATAAAGTCAATATTTGCAGCTTTAAGCTCATCTACGTATGCATTGCCGCGAAAAAATTTTTCATTTTCAATTAGTAAAGCCGGTATATTATTTTCTGCAGCAATTTTTAAAACACCAGCTTCGGGTTTATTGCAGACAATTAAACTGACAACTGGCGTAGAAATACTTTTTTCTTTTAGAGATAACAGATGATCAATTATCTTTTTTGCATTGGAACCATTCCCCGAAGAAAAAATAGCAATTTGTTTCATCCTTAATTTTTTCACCGGCGCAAAGTTGTAACTTTTCGGTATGAGAAAATTTATTCTTCCATTTTTATTTGCAGCAATTAGCAATATTAGTTTGGCTCAAAAACAAAACTGTGAAGACAAGCAATACCCCGCTCCTATACTTACAGATTCATTAAAAAACGTTTTTGAGGCTAACCTGCGATCCGCTGAAAAAAAGTACAAGGCCGATAGCCTTAATGATGATAATATAATATGGTATGGCCGCAGGCTTGCCTATCTTGGAAATTATAAGGAAGCAATCAATATTTATACAAAAGGAATAAACCTCCATCCCAATAATGCAAGATTTTACCGGCACAGGGCACATCGCTATATCACCCTTCGTTGTTATGATAATGCGATCACAGATCTTAAAAAAGCAATTGACCTTACAAAAGACCAGATCGACGAAATAGAAGAAGACGGTATTCCTAATGAAAGAAACTTTCCAACGGGTACGCTGCAAACCAATATATATTATCACCTCGGCCTGGCTTATTATTTTAAGGGAGATAACCGGCAAGCATTGCTTGCATGGGAAAAATGTCTTGATATTTCAGATAACGATGATATGAAAGTGGCCACCTTAAACTGGCTAAATATAGCGCTCCGCAAAATGGGAAGGCCAAAAGATGCGGATCACCATTTACTGGATGTGACAAAAGAAATGGAAATTATAGAGAATCATGATTATTATGATATATTATTAATGTATCAATCCGGGGACGATAGCAAACTGGTTGAAAAAACTCAAAACCAGCAAACAGTCAATAATGCAACACTGGGTTTTGGTCTAGGTACCTATTACCAATTAAAGGGTGATAAGGGAAAAGCAAAAGAATTGTTCGGGAAAGTAGTGACCGGCAATCAATGGAGCAGCTTTGGATATATTGCTGCAGAAGCTGAGCTGGCTAAAATGAAATAAGTTTTTTTAGGTCAAAACTTAAAGGCTAAACATTCCAGATTTTGACTTTTAGTTTTGATTGTTGACTTTCTCCGTTCTCAATAACCCAATTCTCTGACCCAGTTTACGGGTATAGTTGTAGAAAAACCTGAACTGTCCAAAAGGAAGGCTGATAATTAAAACCATGATCGGCCAGATGATAGTAACAAGAAGAATATAGATAATTGTCCATAGCCAATCGGATTCAATTGGCAATGCATTCATTATTTTTTTTGCAGCATAACCTGTCAAACTGCCACCGATCGCAAATGTGCAAAGAATTAGAACTAATTGAAAAACGTTTACTTTCCATTTTTGCTTTAATTTCTCAAACATGCACAAAATTTTTTGTTACGATCAAAGTGATGAGGACATTCTCACAAAAATCGGATAAAACAACTATCATTAGTAACAAAAAAAAATTTGTTTGTCAAAGGTTGACAGAATAGTGACATTGTTTAATCAGCTTTACTAAGAACAACATTAAAATCCCGTGAAATGCAGTCTGGAAGCGGATCAAAAAAAATTTAAACGTGTTGAACTTTTGTTGCCTTCATGACTTATTTTTGCAGCCGGTTAAGAGATTTTATCCACATTCTTTAGATCTAATTGCTTCTATGATCCCATATAAGTATTTCACACCAACAAGATTATTACTTCTCGTTACTTTTTTTGTTTTTTCCTTTTCAAAAGTTGATGCGCAAGATGCTAATGCTGCAGGCAAAGCTGTATTCATAGCTAAATGTGCAAGCTGTCATACCATGGGTAATGATGGAGCAACGGGTCCAAATCTTCAGGGAGTTGTTTCAAGGTGGGGTGGAGACGAAGACCTGGTGAAACAATGGATTACTAATTGGAGCAAGCTTGCAAAAACGAATGCCCATGCAGCTGAAGTAGCCGCAAGTCGTCCAGCTGTAATGCAGATATTTGAAGGTCAGATCACCGACGCAGAACTTAAAGCAGTTATTGAATATGCAGATAAATGGCAACCTCCAGTTCCTTCAGGGCCAGGGCCGGGGCAGCCAGAGGGAGAAGGTCACGGTGCATTAATATTCGGGATCATTTCATTGATCATGGCCCTCATTGCTCTTATCCTGATGCAGGTTAATAGCAATTTGAAAAAATTAAGCGATGATTCTGAAGGTATCCTTCGTCCAGATCCAGTTCCTTTTTATAAGAATAAAGTTTATATAGCTCTCTTTTCAATTGTTCTTTTTGTTGTTGGCGGTTATTATACAGCCAATGCTTTAATAGATTTTGGCCGTCAAAAACATTATGAACCAGTGCAGCCGATCTTTTATTCTCATAAAGTACATGCCGGTATCAACCAGATAAATTGTTTGTATTGTCATGGTGCAGCCATGGATAGTAAGCATGCCGCAATTCCATCGGTTAATGTTTGTATGAATTGTCATAAAGCAATTAATTCATACACAAAAGGACCTGAACTAACAAGAGCAGACGGTACCAAAGTAGACGGAACAAGAGAGATCGAAAAATTATACAGTTATGCTGGCTTTGATCCAAAGAACGCAGCTGCATGGGATCCATCAAAGCAAAG
>Ga0207641_10005422_pt1 | contig 10888 bp, 6 predicted proteins | sample KBSSwiS62_FD_184306 | JGI IMG/M metagenome (GOLD analysis project Ga0207641, IMG submission 184306) | Switchgrass rhizosphere microbial communities from Kellogg Biological Station, Michigan, USA - KBS Switchgrass S6-2 (SPAdes) (version 2) | ecosystem: Host-associated > Plants > Roots >... | reverse complement strand
TTTCTTCTCTGTATTATTCCACGTAATTATTATTCTACCTGATCAATATAACATTACCCTTCATTGCTCTTTTTACGTTTTTCTTATCAACGGCTCTAAGTGTCCAGATATAATTATCAGCTTTTTGATCCTGGCCCTTGTAAGTGCCATCCCAACCCTTTGAAAGATTGTTGGTTTCAAAGATCAATTCACCATACCGATTGTAAATCCTGAAATAATCTAACCTCTCTATCGTTGTACCAAGTGGCCGAAAGATATCATTGTGCCTATCTCTGTTTGGTGTGAAAGCGGATGGAACATATATATCTATGCCTTTGAATATTTTGATAGTGACTGTATCATGGCCTTTACAACCAATTGCATCTTTTACTGTCAGGTAAAATGTTGTGGTGGTAGTCAGCCGGGCAACTGGGTTAGGTATGTTGGCATTATTTAGCAATGGCGGCCCTGGTGACCATTCATATTGCACACCACCGCTGCCTGATAATTGGTGAGGCACAAAACTTTCTGTACTGTCATCATTTCCTGCAAAAGCAATTACTGCAGGTTGTATCACCAGATTAACAAATGCCGTATTCATACACCCTGAAGAGTTTATTGCTATAAGCTGATATCTCCCGGCTAATGAAACTGTGGTTGGGTCTGTAACAGGAGCCTGGTTCAAAAACCAGTTGGTTGTACTTCCCGCTATATTATATAGGCGTGTAAGATTTGTGGATTCTCCATTGCATATTGTAATAGTTTTATCTGGTCCAAGAATAATGACGTTAGCGACGTTTACTGTTATCGTTGCTCTCGGGCTTTCACAACCGGCAAATGACTGGCTCACATAAAAATTTGTAACACCAGCATTTGTTGTAGAAGGAACCGGTGCAATTGATGAACCAATTCCATCCGAAGCAGAAGTGTACCATATCAAATCACCTATTGCAGTAGCGGAAAGTGGCTGCGTTGTTTGGAACTGGCACAAGTTTACTGGTGATAATACCGAAGGCATTGGAAGAGGTTGGTTAACTTCAAGGTTAAGAGTAACTATTGAATCACATCCGTTCCTGGCTGGTAGAGAAATAGCATAAGTGCCAGGTGTATTATAATTTTGACCGTTCCAGTTATATGGCAATTGAGAACTGCAAATAGTTGTGTCAACTACACTTGTAATCACCGGAAATACTGTCAGGTTTAAAGTAGCAATAGAATCACATCCATCTGTATTGGTAAATGTTGCCGTATATGTTCCGGATGCATTATAATTCTGACCGTTCCAGTTAAAGGGCAAGTGGCTGCTGCAGGTGCTAATATTTAGTGGAACCGCATTAACCAGGTTTCCCGGACATGAAGCCATATCCAGTGCTAATGTTATATTAAGACCCGAGGGAACAAAATTTATTGTGTTTCCATTGATCGTACCATGCAATAATGGGGGAGTAGAGGACGAAGAGAGATCATCATAATAGACATCATTTCCAAAAACCACCAATCCGCCACCACCAGAAAATACAGGTGCACCGGTAATTGTATAAACATTTAATACAACACCCGAAGAACTGTATTTTGTTATCGTCTGTGGTATATCGTTATGAAAATGATAAAAATTACCTGAACAATCTACCGCCAGGTCTGCTACAGAGCCAATGGCAGGCAGCTTTGCTACTATCATAGCATCTCCTGTTCCATCATAGCGTGTTACATCACCACTGATATCATAATTATAAATGAAACCACCACCGGCACCTATATTAACACCTGATCCTGCACTATCATTTGTATTTATCCATGATGTACCATCATAATACTGGTAAATACCATTAACAACGGTATAAAAAGTTAATGCAGGACTGGCAGCGTTTAAATTAGTGCTCACAGCCAACCCCGAAGCACCTATCGGCAACGATATTGTATTCAGGACCTCAGTAGGTACTGGTTGAAACAGGTCAATATTATATATACCATCCTGTGTCATAGTATATATAATATGATTTGCCGAGCAAACTGGTAACTGCGCTTTTCCATGGAGTAACGAAAAGAAAAGAATAACATTTAATACGAGTTTCACTCTGGACATTGATCAGCAATAGTTATAAATAAGGCTTATTTTTCAAAGATGTTTTTATGAAACATTATTGTTTTAATACCTGTACTGTTTTTTTCATTTGTCCATTATTCCAGTTCACAGACAAAGAATAAATTCCATTAGTTAAGGATCTCATGTCTATACTTAGCTGGTTATTTCCTTGTGAAAGAGTATACTTTTGTTCTTTTACCAATGCTCCTTTGCGATCAAATATTTTTATCATTGCTTGTGATCCACTGTTGGAAACAATATTGATGAATGCCATTTCGCGGACTGGATTTGGCCACAGCTTGAATAGATCCGTTGTGTCACAGAGTGACCTGACTACGCTGCTGTATTGGACTTTGCCATCCAAATCATATTCAGCTATACGATAGAATCCATTTTGTTGAGGGCTGTTATCAGTAAAATAATAATCTATTTCAGTGTTGCTGTTATTCGATGCTGGCACATTGCCGACCACGGTCCAGCGTATGCCATCAACACTTCTTTCAATATCAAAACGACTGCTGTTTTGTTCTTGTGCAGTTTTCCATTTTAGCAGTACTTTATTTCCTTCACAGTTTGCATTAACTGAGATAAAATGCACTGGTAATAGATTATTATCGTTGGATAAAGTAAAACGTCCGAAATTATTGATACCTGATTTCTCAGCAAAGTTCCCAACCGGGTCTTTCAAAGTAAATCCCTGGTTTGTCCAATTGATGGCATCAGGGCTTTCAAAAAATACTATTGAATTTTTATCAAGACCATTTAACTCATCATTGAAATAATTAAATCGCAATGTGGCATTAAGATTTGTATTATTTACAGGTATGATATCATAGTAACGCAAAATACTATTGCCTAAACCAGAACCATTTTGTGATTGATGACCTCTTTTTATTATTACATTGCCCAGGTTTTGATTGGAAGTAATAAAGATGCCCAGGTTAGCAGGGTTGGAGTTTGTCGGAATATTGAGATTTGTAGAAAACACAACATTACCCCCACTAGCCCCTGTAATATGACTGTCTTCGGTTTCACCCTCCAGGTGACCAGTGGTTTCAAGATCAAGATCAAAGCCATTCAAGTTTAGAAAACCCGAAATAAAAGAAACACTACTACCTGCACTAATTGTTTTCTGTAGTAAGACTGATTGGTTCCTGGTTTTATTTATCTCAAGTTTAAAAAACCGAACAGCCTCATCACCTCCAATAAATGAAGACGCATCACCTGTAAAAGAAATGGCGTTGGTTGTTGCTGCAAGAAAGTTCCCATTATTGATCAGGTCTGTATTTTGAAGAGTCAGTTTGGTGTCGCTGAATATTGAAAATTGTGCACCCGGAGTTATCATTAACTGTGCTGAAATAGTGTAAGACGACAGCAAAAACAGGAATAATATTTTTCCTTTCATATAATAGAGTTGATTCATTTAAATACTGTATTAATTTTTTCTAATGCTAGAACTCTTTTCTGCAAATCATTATTCTGCTTTTTTAGCTCTTCTATCAATTGTTGTTGTTGCTGAACGGCTTTTACCAACGGTACTACAAATGATTCATAACTCAAACTGTAATGGTCATTCTCAGTCTTAGGTTTGATGATTCCGCTGAAATTATATCCTGAGGCATCTGCAGCTTTTTCTACTTCTTGTGCAATAAAACCTGTACGCCGAATAGAAGTCGCTTCATTGTAAGAAGCCAGAACAACATCTCCGGAAGAAACAGTTGACTTATTGTTCCATTGATCATCAAATCGTTTTACATCAAACTGGTAAGTAACGGGACGAAGCTTCATAATGAAATCTAATCCACTTACATCTTCTTTTACATTGAATTTAAAGCGACCATCAGAAGGAGTAGTAAATGGAACCTGACCTTCAATAACAGTAACAGTGCTGTTTCCGATTCTTACTTTATTGGAAGCATTAACAATTGCACCTGCGCCAATAGCTGTAGTATTAGTCAATCCATCACGATCAGCATCAGCACCAGCTCCAATGATTGTATTGTTGGAAGCCATATTAAAACTAAATGCAGCATTAAATCCGATAACTGTATTTTTTGATGAACCAGTAGTCGCACTTAAAGCATTATTTCCAACAGCAGTATTAGAACTGCCATTAAAATTTAAGAAAAGCGACTGCACGCCAACAGCAGTATTGTTGTCACCCGTTATATTGGCATTAAGTGCTAAATCACCCATGGCTGTATTAACACTGCCAGTGGCATTTTGAAATAGTGATCCGTTACCCGTAGCAGTATTGCCAATCCCTTCAGTATTGTGATTAAGTGAAAAACTTCCAAAGGCCGTATTAGACTCACCCGTGGTATTGCGCAAAAGTGATTGATGCCCGGTTGCCGTATTAAAGTCTCCGGTCGTATTAGAAAGAAGTGATTTATCTCCAACAGCTGTATTATTATTGCCTGTGCTATTGGAAAACAGTGATGAATCCCCGATAGCTGTATTAGCATTGCCCGTTTGATTAGAAAAAAGCGAACTGCTACCAAAAGCTGTATTGTTATTACCGGTAGTATTGGAGGTAAGTGCTCTATGGCCGGTAGCTGTATTATCATTACCGGATGTATTGATGGTAAGTGCAAAAACGCCAGTGGCCGTATTTTGGTAACCCGTAGTATTGAAAAGAAGTGAATTGGCACCTATTGCTGTATTGAAATTGCCAGTGGTATTGGAGACAAGTGACTCGCCCCCAATAGCAGTGTTAAAACCACCCGTAGTATTGGAACGAAGTGATGATTCCCCAAAGGCACTATTCAGATTGCCCTCAGTGTTAGAAAAAAGCGCCTTAGTTCCGGTAGCTGTATTATTGCTGCCAAAAGTATTAGAAAATAATGCTTTTGATCCAATTGCTGTATTGCCACTTGCAAAGAGACCGGGAGCTGGATTGCCGGTGTCATTATGAAATAACGCAGAATCCCCAATAGCTACAAGTGCGAATCCCGTTGCATTCAATTTTAAAGCGTCAGTTCCAATGGCAATATTGTTGAATCCTGTTGTATTGGACTGTCCTGAACGCAATCCCCAAAAAATATTTCCGGTTGCAGGCTGCAATTCTCCTGCCTGGATATTATTTATCCTGAAACGTAATGGTTGATTGTTTGTAGTGCCGATAAAATTATTGGAAGGGTCAATATTATTGTTACCAATCAGACTCCACACATTACTATTGTTATTTGATGCAACTGTTTGCCAGTTTGGCGCAACAGGTGTGCCTGTATTTACCATCAGTTGATTGGCCACCGAATCATAAACCAGCAAACCCCGGGCGGGATTAATAATCGCATTTATAGAAGTTAAGCTCATTCGTGGTATCAGCAACCCTCTATTGGTAGCTGTAATATCCAGTGCTGCTGAAGCATCCGGAGAAGTAGTGCCTATTCCTATGCTCTGAGAGAATGAGCAAAAAGAAATCACCAATAATATCTGTACAGAGAGTAACCTTTTCTTCATATACTGTCTTTTGGTTTAAGTAAAAAGTAAAATGAATTGACTAAAATATTTTTTAACCGGTGCCGGCATTTTATGAATGCTATTACTACCAGTGTGATCATTAGTGCAGTTTATTTTTCTACTTTATAGAACACTCAAGTTTTTCCAGTCTTTTTTTCAACTCATCATTTAAATTTTTTTGCTCGGTAATTTGCTTTCTCAACTTTTCAATCATCTGCTGCTGTTCCTGAACTGCTTTTACCAATGGCACTACGAAAGATTCATAGCTCAGACTGTAGTGGTCCTGTTCAGACTTTGGTTTTATGATACCGCTGAAATTATATCCTGTAGCGTTCGCAGCTTTTTCAACTTCCTGCGCAATAAAACCGGTGCGTCGTATAGAAGTCGCTTCATTGTAAGAAGCTGATACAATATGATCAGCAGCAGCAGTTGGCTTATTGTTCCATTGATCATCAAATCGTTTTACATCAAACTGGTAAGTAACAGGACGAAGCTTCATAATGAAATCCAATCCGCTTACATCTTCTTGTACATTGAATTTAAAACGACCATCAGAGGGAGTTGTAAATGGCACCTGGCCTTCTATTACAGTAACAGCACTATTCCCAATGCGCACTTTATTGGAAGCATTTACTATAGCCCCTTCACCAATGGCTGTGGCATTAGTAAGATTTCCTGCACTGACATCTGCACCAAACCCGATTGTTGTGATGGAATTCCCTGTAACATTTGATAATGATGAAAAAACGCCAACAGCTGTATTTTGAAATCCTGTCGTGTTTGCAGTAAGTGATAATGTGCCTGCAGCTGTATTATTTATACCGGTTGTATTTGCAAAAAGTGATTGAACACCAGTAGCTGTATTATTAATTCCACTTTTGTTAGTAAAAAGAGATTGAGTTCCGGCGGCAGTATTATTGCTGCCGCCTTCGTTAGAGAAGAGTGATTTAAATCCGGCAGCTGTATTACCATTGCCATCAGTGTTATTAAAAAGTGAGTTAGAACCGACAGTTGTATTGTTGATGCCGGTGGTGTTGTTGGTCAATGATGAACTACCGGTTGCTGTGTTATCATTCCCAGTAATATTTCTTAAAAGTGACGTGCTGCCAATAGCAGTGTTATTAAGACCTGTGGTATTTAAAAAAAGCGATTGAAAACCGGTAGCTGTATTAAAATTGCCTTCTGTATTTGTAAAAAGTGAAGAAGTTCCATTGGCAGTATTACTGGTGCCAGTGGTGTTGTTGGCTAGTGATGCATTACCTGTAGCTGTATTATTAAAACCTGTAGTATTGCCACTTAATGATGCATTGCCAATAGCTGTATTTAAACTACCAGTAGTATTGCTAAAAAGCGAGTTTACCCCCATAGCGGTATTATTGACACCTGTTGAGTTGGAAAAAAGTGATCTTATGCCTGTAGCTGTATTATTCTCTCCAATGGTATTTGACGTAAGAGATGCAAAACCGATTGCCGTATTGTTTTTGCCGGTAGTGTTGCCATTAAGTGAAAGGGTTCCGAATGCGGAATTAAAAAAACCCGTAGTGTTGGAATTAAGCGAATGCCAACCGATCGCTGTATTATCATTACCCGTGGTGTTTGCGAAAAGTGCACTCACTCCGACAGCAGTATTTGAAAATCCTGCAGTATTTGATAAAAGTGAACCAACCCCATATGCAGTATTGTCACTGCCATCAATGTTTGAAAAAAGTGATTTAAACCCGGTAGCTGTATTATCCGTACCAATAGTATTAGAAAATAATGCTTTTGATCCTATCGCAATATTATTAAATGCAAGAGCACCCGGAATAGGATTGTCCTTTCCGTTATTAAATAATGCAGAATCCCCAATTGCCACTAAGTTGTTAGCGTCTTTATCAAATTTTAATGCATCGGTCCCAATGACAATATTGCTAAAGCCTGAGATATTAGCCTCGCCTGCACGCAAACCCAGGAAAATATTTCCCGTTACAGGATTCAATTCCCCTGCCTGTAAATTATTTACCCTGAAACGCAAAGGCTGATTATCTACGGTCCCGAGAAATTGATTTGCGGGATTGATCCCGCTGTTGCCAGTAAGGTTCCATCCGCCAGTATTGCTATTTGCAAGCGATTGCCAGTTAGGCGTTACAGGCGTTCCAATATTCACCATCAGCTGATTTGCTACTGAATCATAAACCAATAAACCTCGTGCAGGATTAACAATCGCATTGATGGATGTTATGTTCATTCGTGGTACCAGCAATCCTTTATTCGTTGCCGTAACATCCAGGGCGGCGGATGCATCGGGCGAAGTTGTCCCGATGCCGACTCCCTGTGAAAATGAACAATAGGAGATCACGAATAACAATTGTGCGAGCAAAATTTTCTTCTTCATAAACAACTTCTTTTTCTAATTAAAAGGGATAATGTTATGGAATTGATAAATAAAATTTCCGTGGCAAAAAAACTTTCAATTCTGCTATTAGAGTTAAGAGGTCTTGCCCATTTTAGAATTTACCTTCTCCCAATTTGGAGTTTAATTTAATCGGTGAATTTTGCAAGCAACTAAACATTAATAATTACCGATTTGAATAATCCTGAGCAAACGAAATTGTGGAAAATAACTTAGATAATGATATGAGCTTTGATATGATGGGCAAACTATAGGGATTGATACAAATTGAAATTTCAGAAACAGTGGATAGCATTTTTACAATAACGATAGATTTAAAAACTAAAATATTACTCAGGTTAAATATATTTTATTCTACTCTCAAAAAGTCGCCATCAATAATAAGAAGCTTCACTCCATTTTCAGAACTGGATCTATGAGAGCTTAATTCATCAGAGACAACGTATGTCATCCCCTTTGTTAAAACGAGTTTCTCTCCGTTTTCAAGTTCACTGATAAACTCCCCTTCAAGACAATGAACAATATGACCTTTTTTACACCAGTGATCTGCTAAATACCCTTTCGAATACCTAACAATTCTTATGCGAAGACTATCGAATTCAATAGTTTTCCAAAATGCATTTCCTTTTTCCCCTCCGTGCAAAATTGTTTTAACTAAGTTCCAATCTATAGTTTGAAATTCAATTTCCATAAAAGAGAGCATTAAACTAATTCACAATAGGTTCGATTTTTTACGCTGTATATATCCATTTTTTGAATTCAGGAACTGTCTCCTGGCTGATAATAATAAAATATTCATCACTTAACTCAGTTGGGTTCATATCTACTTTCACCTTCACCTTTTCATAAATCCGAAAGCTTCTGACATGATTTATATTTATTATATATTGCCGGTTGGCGCGGAAAAAAAATCGATTGTCAAGTTCCAGTTCGAGTGAGGAAAGATTTCCTTCTGCAATATATTTTTTGCCAGCATCATCAATTGCATATGCAATTTTATTTTTTGTATAAAAGAAAGCTATGTTTTTAAGTAGGAGGGAAATATTTTCTGGCCCTTTTTTTACTATTAACCTTGTTCTCCTTTGGTTCTCTGAAAAAAGCATCATTTTGGTCAAGCCATTTTCTTTATTCATGAAATAATTCCCTACTATGCTATCGTGATTTTTCTCCAATTCACTTTCGGTTGACTTTTTACCGTCTAAATGAAAAGTGTTTAGCATGTTATCAGCTTTAATGGTTTTTACATTCATGGTAAATAATTATCTATTTGCACGAATAAAATATCTTTATTAGATGAGTTTTATCTTGATTGATTTTTGGTACCTGTTATCTTATTCTTGGATCCATATTCACATAATGATCCCTTAGTGACTTAAATTTTTCCAGGTTTACGGGCTTGTATCTTTTCTCCACTTTAGCCGGAAATTTTTTTAAACAATCGGGAGTAATGCATTGAGTAGGTCTTGTTGGCCTTTTTTCAAAACCGCGACCACCAAATGCAGTAAAAAATTACCAAACGATAGTTTTTATAAATAAGTCAATTTTTTCATTTTTGCTGAATAAGAATAAATTTTCAAAATATAAATAATGTCATTTTAAAAATTTAAAATGAATCTGATACAAAGCAACCTCCTATTCCATTGAGACGTTTAAGGGATTTTGCCTATTTTAGGATTACTCATTGCTTATTTTTAAATATGACTACGGAGCTGATTGAACGGGCCGGATTTTTATCTTCACTGCAAAATAAATTTGAAGGTGTTGTAAAAGGTGAGGGACATTGTGTTTTAATATGTGGTGAAGCAGGCATAGGTAAAACTTCTTTGGTAAAGTCATTTTGCCAAAGCCAAAAAAAAGATTATAAAGTATTAAAAGGTATTTGTGATGCATTATTCACACCGCGTCCATTAGCACCTTTATACGATATTTTCTGGCAGTTGGAAGGCGAGGCGTGGGAAGACAAAGTGAAGAATGCAAACCGGTCTGAGTTATTTACCATGTTTCTGCATGAATTGGAAACCCAGAAACAAACATCAATAATTGTCTTTGAAGATATACACTGGGCAGATGAAGCTACATTGGATTTTATAAAATTTTTTGCGAGACGTATTACGCATGTTCAATGTCTTTTTATTCTTACTTATCGTGATAACGAGATTTACTCTAACCACCCATTAAGAAATGTATTGGGTCAGCTGCCACCAGGAGCTTTTACAAGAATGCAGCTAACTCCACTTTCAAGGAAAGCAGTTGAAAAACTTGCTCTGGAGAAAGGATGGAGCGGAGAAAATGTCTATACTATTTCAGGCGGCAATCCATTTTATGTAACAGAAATACTGGCGAGCTATAGTGCCGGTGTACCTGATAATATCAAGGACTCTATTTTATCTGTTTATAACCGGATGGATGAAAAGGCAAAACACATATGGCAAATACTATCTGTGCTTCCAACTTCATTTGAGATAAAATATCTCGAAAAGATGGAACCTGCTTATGCAGAGGCAATAGAAAACTATCTCGATCTTAAGATATTGATCCTTGATAAAGGCAGAATATTTTTTAAACATGAGTTATACAGACGGACTATCGAAACATCTTTGTCACCGTTGCTAAGAATAGCGCTTAATAAAAAAATCCTTGAATTATTCCTGGAAAGTTTTGAGGCAAACAATGAGATCGAACGTATTATTCATCATGCAAAAAACTCAAATGAATATGAAATAGTGGTGAAATATGCACCGGTGGCAGCAAAACAAGCGGCCGCATTAGGTGCACATGTTGAAGCATGCAGGTTGTATTTTTCAGCTATAGAATATTACCTGGGCAACGATAAGGATTTACTGATACAATTCTATGAAGGATACGCTTACGAGTGTTATCTTACTAATCAGACGAAAGAAGCAATTATTTACAGCAGCAAATCCCTTGAAATCTGGAAGGAAAAAAATAATGCAGAAAAAATCAGTAGCTGG
>Ga0207641_10005419_pt1 | contig 10894 bp, 7 predicted proteins | sample KBSSwiS62_FD_184306 | JGI IMG/M metagenome (GOLD analysis project Ga0207641, IMG submission 184306) | Switchgrass rhizosphere microbial communities from Kellogg Biological Station, Michigan, USA - KBS Switchgrass S6-2 (SPAdes) (version 2) | ecosystem: Host-associated > Plants > Roots >... | reverse complement strand
CGACACGCGACCGACTTCCGCGGCAGCGTCATCGCCCGAGATTACGGCGCATGCGACGACGCCATAGCAGGATTCTCCAAGTTCCCTGGCGTCCGCGGCGCTAGCCTTCGCTCAAGGGTTGGAGTAGGAGCGTGCAATGGCTGCAGTCCACGTCGAAACGCGAATTCGTGCCTCCGCGCAGCAGGTCTGGCAAGCGCTGGCCGCGACTGGCGAGGCGCATCGGGCATTTGCCGGCGTCCTGAAGGATTGCCGGCTGGAGAGCGAGGACCTGCGCATCGCGACGTTCGCGAACGGGATGGTGGTCACGGAGCGAATCGTCAGCGTCGAGCCGGAGCGCATGCGATTCGCCTACTCGGTGCTCGAGAAGTTCGTGCATCACAGCGCGACGATGCAGGTCGTCGCACGCGGCGCCAATGAATGCGATTTCGTATGGATTGCGGATGTCCTGCCGCACGCGGCGGCGGCATCGATCACGCCGCTGATGGAGCAGGGCGCCAAAGCCCTGCGAGCTGTAATGGAGCGCAAGGCCGTGGGTCAGGCTTCAGCCTGACTTTCATTTCTTCTTCGGCGCCACTTTCTCGGCGTAGGTCCGCGCGAACTCTTCCGCGAACAGCGTCGGCAACCCGCCTTCGCCGCGCTGATTCAGCACCTGATAGAACTCCGTGTAGAGATCCCAGTACTTCATCTTGTTGGTCGCGCCGAGCAGCGGCCCCCGCTTCAGGCCGCGATCGAATCGCTCCTGCAATTCGCCGGGCTCGATGCGATTCATCACTTCGTCGATTGCCGCCTGGATTGCGCCGGACAGCGCAGCCTGGTGCGTACGGATGTCCGCAAACGTTTCGCGAATCGCGTCGATCGGTCCGAGATAGCGGCTGCTATGCGGATCCAGCAGCTTCAGCACTGCCTCGTCGACGCTCGGCGAGAATTTCAGCGGATTGTTCTCACCAGGCTGGATCGTGGTCTGATTCAGGCGCATCCGGCTCTTTACGTCGGAGCGCGCTTTGAGCGACTCCATCAGGCCGAGCACGGTCTCGCGCACCATCTGACCTGCCAGCGTCAGCAACGCATTCTGCTGGTCGATGGGCAGGCTCGCAGGATCGATGCCCGCGCCACGGCAGAACGCTTCCAAGCCAACCGGCGCTTCCGCGCTGCCGTTTTCCACGCGCTTCGGGGCCGGGGCCGGACGTTCCGGCTCGGGTGCCTTCTCGAGCTGCTTGGCCAGCGCTGCGGGGGAGGTGAGCGCTGCCAGTTTTTTGCGATCGTACGGCCGCGTCTGCATGTGCCAGTCATCAGCCTTGCGCGGCTCTTCCACCACCTTGGGCGGAGGTTCTGGCCTGCGCGGACGCGCGACAGTCTTGTGCTCACCGCTGTCACCGAGGAGCGAAGCAAACGCAGTCTTCGGTGCTTTGACGGGTGCGGGCGCGGCGGGGATCGGACCCATCGCCTTGAGATCGTCCGAATCGAGCGCCAGCGCGCTCTCGAGATCGAGCGGCGATGAGGACGACGAGGGTGCGCGCAGCGGCGGCGGCATTGCCGGAGCCGGCGCGATCGCGGAATCGCTGAGCAGGTCGGTGAGGTCGAGCTCCTCGCCGAGATCGCCGTCGGTCGCCCGGTGATGCGTCTTCACGTTCGACTTGTTACGCACGCGCGGCGGCGCTGGGATCTGGCCGCTGTCGTCGGCCGCAAAATCGTTGCGCTCGTCGATGCTGACCAGCACCTCGTAGTCGCCGAGCCGCAGGCGGTCGCCGTCCTGCAGCCGATAGGCGCCCTCAAGCGACGCGGGCGTGTCCGAGCCGTTGATGAACACGCCGTTGGTGCTGGTGTCCTCCAGGACCCACTGGCCGGCCCGGAAGTCGACCTTGCAGTGGTGGCTGGAGACGTAGCGGTCCGGGTCCGGGAGGATCCAGTCGTTGTCCTGCGCCCGGCCGATCTTGCCGCCGGTGACGCCGAACAGCCGCGAGCTGCGCTTGCCGAGCGCCTTGTAGTGATCGCTGATGACTCGAAGTTTCAGTGCCATGGATCGAATCGACGCAAGCTCGGGTCCCACACAGATTATGGATAATATGGGGCGCAGCGTACCAACCCGCCCCGGAACCCAGATGGCAGCCAGTCACATTTTCAAGGTCGTTTTCGTTAACCAGGGCAAGGTCTACGAGATCTATGCCCGCAAGGTCAGCCACGGTTCTCTGTTCGGCTTCATCGAGGTCGAGGAGCTGGTGTTCGGCGAGCGCTCGGCGGTCGTCGTCGACCCTTCCGAAGAGAAGGTGAAAGCTGAATTCGAAGGGGTAAAACGCACGTATTTACCGCTGCACTCGGTGCTGCGCGTCGACGAAGTGCGACAGCAGGGCGTGAGCAAGGTCAGCACCTTCGAAGGCTCGAACGTGACGCCGTTTCCGGTGCCGTTGTATACGCCCGGAGACAAGAAATAGGGGGTCCTTTCCGCTATCATTCGGCCCCGTTCACGCACTCGCCCCAAGATGCTGATACTGCCCGGCGCATCCGCACTCTCCGACTTCCGAACAACGAGACTCCTCGCCGCGGTCACGGCTCGCGGCCACGCCGTCCAGACCTTAACCGCCCGCTTCGTCCATTTTGTGCAGTCGCGTCGCGACCTCAGCAACGAGGAACGGCGGGTCCTGGCGGCGCTGCTGACCTACGGTCCCCGGTCTGATGATGGCGCCAATGCCGCCGCGCTCCCGACGGACGGACTCATCGTCGTCGTCCCGCGCCCAGGCACGATCTCGCCCTGGTCGAGCAAGTCCACTGACATCGCCCACGTCTGCGGTCTCGACGCAATCGAGCGCATCGAGCGCGGAATCGCCTACGAGCTGCGCGGCGCAAGCAAGCTGACGCGTGAGCAGCTCGGCACGATTGCGCCGGCGCTGTACGACCGCATGACCGAAGCGGCGATCCTCTCGCTCGATGATGCCGCTCAGCTGTTCGTGCATGAGCGACCGCGGCCGGTCAGAACGATCGGGCGGGGGCGCGCGTCGCTCGTCGAGGCGAATCAGACTCTCGGTCTCGCGCTGTCCGACGACGAGATCGACTATCTCGTTGCGAATTTCGCAAGGCTCGAGCGCGATCCGACCGACGTCGAGCTGATGATGTTCGCGCAGGCGAACTCGGAGCACTGTCGCCACAAGATTTTCAACGCGGACTGGGTCATCGACGGCGAGCGCCAGCCGAAGTCGCTGTTCGCGATGATCAAGAACACGTATGCGCGTAATTCGCGCGGGGTTCTGTCGGCGTATCGCGATAACGCTGCGGTGATGGAGGGCGCGCAGGGCGAGCGCTGGTTCGCCGACGTGGACAGCCACGTCTACGCACGCAATGTCGAGCCGATCGACATCCTCATGAAGGTCGAGACGCACAATCATCCGACGGCGATCTCGCCGTTCCCGGGTGCGGCGACCGGCGCGGGCGGCGAGATTCGCGACGAAGGTGCGACCGGTCGCGGCGGCAAGCCGAAGGCGGGGCTCGCGGGCTTCTCGGTTTCGCACCTGCGCATTCCCGGCTTCGAGCAGCCGTGGGAGCGCGACTATGGCCGGCCGGGACGCATCGCCTCGGCGCTCGACATCATGATCGAAGGTCCGATCGGTGCCGCCGCGTTCAACAACGAATTCGGCCGGCCGAACATCCTCGGTTATTTCCGTACGTTCGAGACCGAGCTCGAATCTGGCCGGGAATTCAACGTGCGCGCCGCGCTCCGGGGTTATCACAAGCCGATCATGATCGCGGGCGGACTCGGCAACGTGCGGCGCATGCACGTCGAGAAATCCGACGTGCCCGCGGGCGCGAAAGTCGTGGTGCTCGGCGGTCCGGCGATGCTGATCGGGCTCGGCGGCGGCGCGGCCTCTTCGGTCGGCAGCGGCGCGAGCGCAGAAGATCTCGACTTCGCCTCGGTCCAGCGCGGCAACCCGGAAATTCAGCGTCGTGCGCAGGAAGTCATCGATCAGTGCTGGGCGCTCGGCGAGGCGAATCCGATCCTGCTGATCCACGACGTCGGTGCCGGCGGCTTGTCGAACGCCATTCCAGAATCCATTGCGCACAGTCATCGCGGCGGCCGCATCGATCTGCGCGCAGTGCCATCGGTCGAGCCCGGGATGTCGCCGGTCGAGATCTGGTGCAACGAAGCGCAGGAGCGCTACGTGCTGGTCATCGCGCCCGATCAGATCGAGCGCTTCACTGCCTTGTGCGAGCGCGAGCGTTGCCCATTCGCCGTCGTTGGCGACACGACGGACGACGGCTGGCTCGAAGTCGCGGATCCGCAGTTCAAGAACTCGCCGGTCGACGTGCCGCTCGACGTCATCCTCGGCAAGCCGCCGAAGATGCTGCGCGACGTGCGCCGCGTGCCGGCACTCTCGGACGGCTTCGATGCGACACGCGTCGATGTCGTCGAAGCTGCGTACCGGTTGCTGCGCTTTCCCGCGATCGCGGACAAGACGTTCCTCATCACGATCGGCGATCGCACGGTCGGCGGCATGATCAGTCGCGATCCGCTGGTGGGGCCGTGGCAGGTGCCGGTTAGCGACGTCGCGGTGACGTTGAGCAACTACACCTCGCACACCGGCGAGGCGATGGCGATGGGCGAGCGCACGCCGCTCGCGCTGCTCGATGCGCCGGCGTCCGGCCGTATGGCCGTCGCGGAAGCGCTGACCAACATTGCGGCTGCCGATATCGGTGCGATCTCCGATGTGCGTTTGTCGGCGAACTGGATGGCCGCGTGCGGCGAGCCGGGCGAGGACGCGGATCTGTATGCGACGGTGAAAGCAGTGGGCGAGGAGTTCTGTCCGGCGCTCGGCATCACGATTCCGGTCGGCAAGGATTCGCTGTCGATGAAGACCAGCTGGAACCAGGGCGGTCGCGCGCGCAAGATGGTTGCGCCGCTGTCACTGATCATTTCGGCATTCGCTCCCGTGCGCGACGTGCGACGCACGCTGACGCCGCAGCTGCGGACCGACCGCGGTGAAACTTCGCTGCTGTTGATCGATCTGGGCGGCGGACGCAACAGGCTCGGCGGTTCGTGTCTCGCGCAGGTGTACGGCAGCCTGGGCCGCGATGCACCTGACTGCGACGATCCGGCGCGCCTCGCTGGATTCTTTGCGGCGATCGCAGAGTTGCGCGCGGCAGGCCTGGCGCTCGCGTATCACGATCGCTCGGACGGTGGATTGTTCGCGACGGTGGCCGAGATGGCTTTCGCCGGTCGTTGCGGTGTCGAGCTCGATCTCCCCGCTGACGCGGGCTCAGTCGCGGCGGCGCTGTTCAGCGAGGAGCTGGGCGCGGTGCTGCAGATTCGCACGAGCGACGCGCAGGCCGTGCGCCAAGTGCTCGAACGTCACGGGCTCGCTCGCTTCGCGAGCGGGATCGGTCGCGTGACGAACGCGGACCGCGTGACTATTCGCACCGGCGGCAAGGTTGTGCTCGATGAAGCGCGCACCTCGTTGCGTCGCGCATGGTCGGACACCAGCTTCCGCCTGGTCGAGCTGCGCGACAACCCGCAGTGCGCGCGCGAGCAATTCGCTGCGGCGCTGGAGCCGAACGATCCTGGCTTGAATGTGCGACTGACGTATCAGCCGCAGGAAGACATTGCAGCGCCGTACATCGCGAAAGGCGCGCGGCCGAAGGTCGCGATCCTGCGCGAGCAGGGCGTCAACAGTCACGTCGAAATGGCGGCGGCGTTCCATCGCGCGGGCTTCACGGCGTACGACGTGCACATGACCGATCTGTTCGAGCGCCGCCACGACCTCGCTGATTTCCGCGGCCTCGTGGTGTGCGGCGGCTTCTCGTACGGCGACGTGCTCGGCGCCGGCGAGGGCTGGGCGAAGTCGATCCTGTTCCACTCGCGCCTGCGCGACGAGTTCAGTGCCTACTTCGCGCGGCCGGATGCGTTCACGCTCGGCGTGTGCAACGGCTGCCAGATGATGTCGGCGCTGCGCGAGATCATTCCGGGCACGCAGCACTGGCCGCGCTTCGTGCGCAACCGGTCCGAGCAATTCGAGGGGCGGCTGAGCCTGGTCGAGGTCGTCGAATCGCCGTCGCTGTTCTTCGCCGGTATGGCCGGATCGAGAATGCCGATTGCAGTCGCTCACGGCGAAGGGCGCGCAGAGTTCGCCGACGGCAACGCGCTCGACGCGCTGGTCCGCGAGCGATTGCTGTCGCTGCGCTTCGTGGACAACGAGGGCCGTCCGGCAGAGCGCTATCCCGCGAATCCGAACGGCTCGCCGCGCGGGCTGACGGGTATCACGACTCCTGACGGGCGCGTGACGTTGCTGATGCCGCATCCGGAGCGCGTGTTCCGTACTGCGCAGAATTCCTGGCACCCGGACGAGTGGGGCGAGGACAGCCCGTGGATGAGAATCTGGCGCAACGCGCGCGCCTGGGTCGGCTGAGTTACTTCCAGGCGCCCGCGGCGGTCTTCGCGACGTCGTTCACCGGCCGTGCCAGCAAACCCGACTGCGTGATCGCAACCTCGTAGCGCGCGCCATCAGCCATCGGCAGATACACCGCGCTGCCGTACACCGCGTCGACGAACGGCAGCCAGCGCTTGTGGTCGATCGATGCCGTCCACAAGTCGATGCCGGGATTTTCGCTCAGCGCGTAGACTGTGCGCTCATCCTTGCGCTCCTGTTCGATCTGCCGATAGCGACCGCTGACGCGCTCCAGTCGATATTGCGCATCGAGGCCGAGCACGTTCGCCCAGCCCTTCCACTTCAGCACGCGTGCATCGAGCTGCCACTCGTCGCCCGCGAGCATGAACATCTGCAACTCGCCGCTCGGCACCTGCGCCAGCGTTGCGCGGTAGCGCTGCGGACCGCGTGCTTCGAACACGATCTCCGCCACTGCCTGTTCGTAGGTGAGCCGGTTGTAAGTGTGGAGATTCAGCGAGACGACGAAGAACAGCGCAGCGCCTGCAAGCAGCAGTGCTCCCATCAGTCCGCTGCCCGCGGCCGCGACGAAGCGCGCGCGAAACAAGCGCTGGCACGCGAGCGCCAGTAGCAACAGACCGAAGACAGCGATGAGCAGGACGACGGCATCCGAGGTCATGTCACGAAACTCGTCAGCTCACGGCGGTCGATCAGTGCAGCCAGCGCCGCAATGTCGCGGTCCAGTCGGTGGTCGTACGGTCGATAGGCAACGTTGCGACGGATGAGGGCGTGCACACGTTGTAGCGGCTCGGTCGTCTGCAGCGGTTGCAGCTTGTCGATCGCGTGCGCGGCGGCTAGTGCCTCGATGGCGAGCACGTGCGCCGTATTCGCGCAGATGCGCTGCAGTTTGAATCCGGCCCACGGCGCCATGCTGACGTGATCTTCCTGACCCGCCGAGGTCGTGACGTTATCGACGGATGCCGGATGCGCGAGCGTCCGGTTCTCAGAGGTCAGCGCGGCTGCCGCGACGTGCGCAATCATGAAGCCGGACTCGAGACCCGGCTCGGTCGTCAGGAACATGCTGAGCGCCGGATTGACGCGACGGTCGAGCAGGTCGGTGCGGCGCTCGGACATGCTCGCGATCTCCGCGACCGCGATCGCCAGATAGTCGCTGAGCATGGCGAGCGGCTCGGCGTGGAAGTTGCCGCCCGAGAGAATGTCGTGACCGAAGATCAGCGGATTGTCGGTCACGCCGTTGATCGCAGCACCCAGCACGTCGCGCGCGTGCGCGAGTGCGCCTTCGACTGCGCCGAGCACCTGTGGCATGCAACGGACGGCGTACGGATCCTGCACGCGGTCGCAGTTCTCGTGATCGCTGTGAATCCCGCTGTCGGTGAGCAGCAGGCGGAAGCGTCGCGCGACGTCGATCTGATTCGGCGAGCGGCTTGCTTGCTGAATGCGCGCATCAAAAGGTGCATAGCTGCCGGCGAGACCGTCGACCGTCAACGCGCCGATCACGATCGAAGCGTCGAGCAGCGTTTCAGCGGCGAACAAGCCATCGAGCGCCAGCGCGAGACTGAGCTGCGTACCGTTGATCAGCGCGAGTCCTTCTTTCGCTTCCAGCGCGACCGGCTCGATCCCTGCTGCGCGACATACCTCAGCGCCTTCGACCATGCGGCCGTTGTGCACGGCTTCGCCTTCGCCGATCAAGCACAGCGACATGTGTGCGAGCGGCGCGAGATCTCCGGACGCGCCCACCGAGCCGCGGCTCGGAATCACCGGAAGCACGTCGTTGTTCAGCATCGCGAGCAGTGCGTCGACCAGTTCAGTGCGCACACCGGAAATACCCGCCGCGAGACTATTGGCCTTGAGCAGCAACATGCGACGGACAATCGGTGCCGCGAGCGGCTCGCCGACTCCGACGGCGTGACTGCGCACGAGATTGAGTTGCAGCTGACGCACCTGGTCCGCGGAGATGCGCTTGTTCGCGAACGCACCGAAACCGGTGGTGATGCCGTAACTCACGCGATCCGTGCGCACTGCCTCGCGCACGACTTCGATACTGCGCTTCATGCGCTCGCGCGCCTGGTCGCTCAGTACGACGCGCGCTCGCGAGCCTTCGATGCGCCGCAAGGCATCCAGCGAAAGCGACTCGCCGTCAATGACCAATGGGTTTACAGCCATGATGTGAGTGTAGCGCTGTAGGTCGGGCTGCAGCCCGACTCCTATGCATCCAGCTTCTTGAACCTGATCCGATGCGGGCTATCCGCATCCTCGCCCTTGCGCCGCTTCAGATCCTCCACGTACTGCGCATGATTCCCCTCGAACCACACGACCTCGCTGTCGCCCTCGAACGCGAGGATGTGGGTCGCGATGCGGTCCAGGAACCAGCGATCGTGCGAGATCACCACCGCGCAGCCCGGGAAGCTCAGCAGCGCTTCCTCCAGTGCCCGCAGCGTTTCGACGTCCAGGTCGTTCGTGGGTTCGTCGAGCAGCACCAGATTGCCGCCGTTCTTGTACTTTCGCGAGATGCACGCGGTTGCGCTCACCACCCGACAATTCGCCGATCAGCTGCTGCTGCTGCGTGCCGCGGAAGTTGAAGCGTCCGACGTAACCGCGCGAGGACGTCTCGTAGTTGCCGACGCGAATCATGTCGAGGCCGCCGGAGATTTCCTGCCAGACGCTGTTCGCATCGTTCAGCGACTGCCGCGACTGATCCACATAAGCGAGCTGCACCGACGGACCGACGCGCACTTCGCCGCTGTCCGGCTGCTCCTGGCCCGTGATCAGTCGGAACAGCGTCGTCTTGCCGGCGCCGTTCGGGCCGATCACGCCGACGATGCCGCCAGCAGGCAGCTTGAAATTCAGATTGTCGAACAGCAGGCGATCGCCGAAGCCCTTCTTCAGGCCGTTCGCTTCGATCACCAGCTCGCCGAGGCGCGGGCCCGGCGGAATGTAGATTTCGTTGGTCTCGTTGCGCTTCTGGAACTCCTGCGACGCCAGCTCTTCGTAGCGCTGCATGCGGGCCTTGCTCTTGGCTTGCCGCGCCTTCGGGTTCGAGCGTACCCACTCCAGCTCGCGCTCCAGGCTCTTGCGCAGGCCTTCCTGCTGCTTCTCTTCGACCGCGAGGCGCTTCTCCTTCTGCTCCAGCCACGAGGAGTAATTGCCTTCCCACGGAATGCCGTGACCGCGATCGAGCTCGAGAATCCAGCCGGCGACGTTGTCGAGGAAGTAGCGATCGTGCGTCACCGCGATCACGGTGCCGGGATAGCTCTCGAGAAACCGCTCCAGCCAGGCGACTGACTCGGCGTCCAGGTGGTTGGTGGGCTCGTCGAGCAGCAGCATGTCCGGTTGCGACAGCAGCAAGCGGCACAGCGCGACGCGGCGGCGCTCGCCGCCGGAAATCTTCGAGACGTCAGCGTCCCACGGCGGCAGGCGCAGCGCGTCCGCGGCTACTTCCAGCTTGCGCTCCAGTTCCCAGCCGCCCTTGGCGTCGATCGCGTCCTGCAGCTTCGCCTGCTCCTCGAGCAGCTTGTTCATCTCGTCTTCGCCGAGGTCGGGATCCGCGAATTTGTCGCTGACGGCGTTGAAGCGGTCGATCAGCCCCTGGATTTCACCGACGCCCTCGACGACGTTGCCACGCACGTCTTTCTGCGGATCGAGCTGCGGCTCCTGCGACAGCATGCCGATTTTGATGCCGGGCTGTGGCCGCGCCTCGCCTTCGATCTCCTTGTCAGTGCCGGCCATGATCCGCAACAGCGTCGATTTGCCCGAGCCGTTGAGGCCGAGCACGCCGATCTTGGCGCCGGGAAAGAATGACAGGGAGATGTCGCGCAGGATGATCCGCTTCGGTGGGACCACCTTGCCGACGCGATTCATGGTGTAGATGAATTGAGCCATGGGTTGGACGGGACGAACGAGGGAGGGGCGGAGGGGGGCGAATCATACAGAAGCTGCGCAGGGACGCGCGAATGCGGCCGCGCGCATGGAAGCGCTGGCGGCCGCACCGTGCTACTGTCGGCACGGGGGAGGGGGCGCAACACCAAGAAGGCCCGCCGTGACGGAATCGGACACCAACGTGCTCCTGGTAGCGGGCGACGAGATTGCACGCTACGGCTTCGGCGACGGCCACCCTTTCGGGCCCGATCGGCACGAAGCCTTCATGCGGGAATTGCACCAGTGCGGGCTCGACGGGCGCGTCCGGCGCGGCGTCGCGCGTGCGGCTTCCCGTGAAGAGCTCGAATGGTTTCATACGCCCGCGTACGTGGATCTCGTGCGCGAACGTTCGGCGACCGGCCACGGTTATCTCGATGCCGGCGACACGCCGGCCTGGCGCGGCGTCTACGAGGCCGCGAGCAATGTCGTCGGCGCGACGTTGAACGCCGTGGACGCCGTGCTGAGCGGCAACGCGCGCCGTGCATTCATTCCCATCGCCGGCTTGCATCACGCTTCACGCGGCCACGCCGCCGGGTTCTGCGTCTTCAACGACTGCGGCGTGGCGATCGAAATGCTCCGGCGACGGCACGGGG
>Ga0207641_10005418_pt1 | contig 10895 bp, 12 predicted proteins | sample KBSSwiS62_FD_184306 | JGI IMG/M metagenome (GOLD analysis project Ga0207641, IMG submission 184306) | Switchgrass rhizosphere microbial communities from Kellogg Biological Station, Michigan, USA - KBS Switchgrass S6-2 (SPAdes) (version 2) | ecosystem: Host-associated > Plants > Roots >... | reverse complement strand
CGCTCCGCCGTCATCGTCGGGATCGTCTGCCTGCCGAGCCGGGTCCGCATCGACATCGTCGACAATGGCGTCGGCATCGCCGAGGCCGATTGGGCGCGGGTCTTCCGCCCGTTCGTCCAGCTCGGCAATGACGAGCGCGACCGCGAGAAGGGGGTCGGGCTCGGCCTGTCGATCGTCAACGCGATCATTCCGCTGCTCGGCGAGCACCGGCTCGACATGCGCTCAACCGCGGGCTTCGGCACCCGCTTCTCGCTCGAACTGCCCTACGGCAATGCGACGCCGGCGGCGCTTCGCGAGATCACCTCGGCGCCGGGCGCGATCGACATTAGCGGCCTCTATCTCCTCTATGTCGAGGACGACCCTCTGGTCCGCAAATCGGCGCTCGCCTTGTTCGACACGCTCGGCCTGCTGTACGAATCCTATGGCTCGGTCGAGGAGCTCGAGGCCGGCCTGCCGACGCTGGAGCGGGTGCCGGACCTACTGATCACCGACTATCGCCTGCCCGAAGGCCGGACCGCCGAGGACGTCGTCCGCCTGACCAGCCTGGCGTTCGAGGCGCCGCTGCCGCTCATCGTCGTCACCGGCGAGATGCATATTCCCGGCGACGGCGCCTGGCTGGGCTCAGGCCGCATCCTGCGCAAGCCCGTCTCGCCGACGGCGCTCGCCGCCGAGATTGCGGCCCTTTGTGTCGCCGCCGCGCAGGAGAAGGCGGGGTAGGGGGATTTTCCATTCGCCAGCCGGGACGTCACCGGCTGGCCGACCGACGTTGCCGACGACGCTTGAAAGCGCGGCGCGGAAACCGCAAACTCGCGGCGCTTGGCCAGGAGGGCATGAATGAACGATCCGGTGCGCGTGCCATCCCAGGCGGAGGCGATGCTGAAGCGAGTATCGCCCGAGGGCCGCGCCCGCGCGCTCAAGGAGCGGCGCAGGCGCCAGCAGGCGCAGATGCGGATCGTCATGCGCTGCCTGCTCGCCACGATCCTGATCGCCGTGGCTCTGGCCCTGGTCAATGCCTGGCTCATGCCGGTGACGCCGCTCGTCATCCTTGCGGCGGTCGCGCTGCTGGCCGCATCCTGGGCCGGCATCGGCTACGTCTCGCGGCCGCGAACGCCCGATGTCGCCCAATTGTCCGGCGCCGGGCTCGCGGCCTTGCCGGGCGCCACCGCCGCGTGGCTCGACGCGCAGCGCCCGGCGCTGCCGCCGCCGGCGGTCGATCTGGTCGACCGCATCTCGGCGCGGCTCGAGGCGATGACGCCCCAGCTCGCCACTCTCGATCCGCGCGAGCCCGCCGCCGAATCGGTGCGCCGCCTCCTCTCCACCGAGCTGCCCCGGCTGATCGACCATTACCGGACCATCCCCGAGACGCTGCGCGCCGAATCCCGCGACGGCGGCGTCAGCCCCGACGCCCGCCTGGTCGATGCGCTCGGCATCGCCGAAACCCAGATCGGCCGCATGACCGAGCAGCTCGCCGCCGGCGCCTTCGACGAACTTGCCACCCAACACCGCTTCCTCGAGCTGAAATATGAGGGGGATGCCGACCTATCCTCGAATGGGCGGTGATCGGAGGATCTTTAGCTCGCCCCTTTATGGAGAAGGATTTGCGGGGTGCTGCTCGGAGTTGCGCACGGCGCACTGTCGGGGGAACAGTGCTTTCAACATGCACCGCCACCACCATATGGCGGTCGCGAAAGCCCGATAAAGGGCTGGCAGCGCAATGTCGTTCGGCCGATCGACCGGAGCATTTATGGGCGTCAGAAACTATTTGATCGAAGGCGTTTCAGGCGCCGGCAAGACGGCCGTCGCAACGGAATTGCAGCGCCGCGGCTATCAGGCGATTCATGGCGACAGGGAGCTGGCCTATCGAGGCGATCCGGAAACGGGCCTGCCCGTAGCTCCGGAAACGGATCCGCCGCCCGCCAGCTGGATAGCCGACCACCACATCTGGGACGTCGACAAAGTCAGTGCCTATGTCGCCAACCGGGATGAGCCGATCACCTTTTTCTGCGGCGGCTCGAGGAATCTTGCGAAGTTCATCGACTTGCTCGACGGCGTGTTCGTCCTGGAGGTCGACTTCGACACGATGAGCCGGCGGATCGCCGAGCGCGTGGCGCTCGACCCGACGGACTTCGGCGGCAAGCCGGAAGAACGCGATCTCATCGCACGATTGTTCGCGACGAAAGAGCTTGTCCCCAGGAACGCGACCAGCATCGACGCGAGCGTGCCGATCGCCCGTGTCGTCGATGATATTCTTTCGAGATGCGAAGCTGCGGGGCCAGGGGGCGACTGACAGCGGATCGGGAGTGGCGCGCCTCGCGGTGTCCCCGCGTCAGGCAAGCGGCTGGTCGCAGAGCGAGCCGGATCGCCATGACACGCCTATGTTGAAGCGCGCGAGGCTGTGGCAATGGTGAAGCAGCCATCCGATGGAGAGACTGAAGTGAGAGCAGGAAGGACGATTTTGCCGTTGCCGGCTATTGCCCGTGTCGTTGACCGCCTGCCCTGCCTGCGCTTGTTCGCGCTCATCTGCGCATTCGTGGCGGCCTGCGGCAGCGCGACGCCGCCGCCGCCATCCCATGGCGCGCTTCGTGCCTTGCTGGCGGAGACGAAGTTCCAACCCACCGCCTGCTACCGGGGAGCGGATAGGCCCGAGGATCAAGCTCCTCTCGAAGTCGCCGTCAACAATGCCATCCGGGACATTGCCGCGATGCCGGCGCCGGTCGAGAGCGGTGCCGTTCGCGCACGTCTCGAGCGGCTGGTCGCCGATGTCGACAGCTTTGCAACGGCGGACCGGGACCAGGCCTATCAATATGCGATCCGCATTTGGCGCGCAGTCGGGCTTCATGAAGAAACCCATTTGTTCGCCAGGGATGATGCGAGCGTGCTTCGTCTCGGCTGTTGAATCAAGCAGGTGAGGAAAGTGGATCTGGCGACCTGCTCCTCTGCATCGCGAGGGCGAGAATCCTGAGATGATCAAATCGTGGCCCGAGATCGACCGCTTCTACGATGACCTTTGCGTGCGGCTCCCCAACGGTCCCTTTCGCCGAGCGGTTCAGGCGATCAACGGGCTGAGCCGCCATATCGGCGAGGGTCCATTGGCATCTTCGTTGTTCGGATGGACCACAATGCACGATCTGTGCATCCAGCAGACCGACGCCGAACCGCGATCGGGCCCGTTTCTTCAACTTGGCCCGCAACCCGATGGCGAGGTCGAGTTCCGTTTCCATGACACGGCAATTGCCGCCCGGCAGTGGTCGCGCCGAGCGTCACCCGAAGGTGTCATCGAAAGATTTGAGGCTTTTCTGATTCAGCTGCGCTGGACGGCTCTGTAGAGGATCTGTGTATCGGGCCCGAGCTTCCCATCCGAGAAGGGTCGACCCCGGATAGCAATGCGCCCACTCCCCATCGCCCTTGGGCGGTCGTCCCTCAGGTAAGCGGCTGGTCGAACAATCTGGCCCGCAGCTCCGCCATCCCGATTGCCCGGATCGCGGCGGCGCGGTCGTCGGCGGACAGGACGGCCTTTAGATGCCCGAGGATCTGGCTGACCAGATCGAAATTCTGGAGCGCCGCGCCATGCCGATTCACGACATCCGCATCGCTGCTGAGCTCCGAGCTCATCGCTTCCAGAAGGCCCTGGAGGTGGATCAGCTCCGCTCCGATCCGGTCATCCAGCTTATGGAGGTCGGCCGTTACGGGCGCGGCGTCGGGCTCGGCGAGGATCGGAGTTCCGGCCCGGACGGCCGCCTGGATCTCGTCGACGCGCGCCTGCCCGAAAGTGGGAGGTCCGGGCTTTCCCGATATCCATTCCGGAATCGATATCTGGCCCAGGAACTGGACCCCGCATTTTGGGGGCCTGTGCCAGACGACTCTTGCGTCGATCTGTACCGCCAGGCGGGTCAGCGTCAGCACGGTGCCTACGGGCGGAAAGGCAGGGCCCTCGAGAAGCGCACCGGTTTCGGACAGATCCCGGATCCGCACGGGGCTCCTCACCCCCGCGGATTCGATATTCCCGGCAAGGAGCAGTTTGGAGCGTGGGACGCGCCGGCCGGAGCAATTATCCGCGTCTCCTGTCCCAGGAATCGCTTCCTGTCGGCTAGTGTCGCTGATCGACATCAAATGTGACAACGCGTCATACGGCTTTCCGGGCCATCCAGCCTTTCATTTACGAGCTTGGCGCCGCCGATCCTGTCCAAATCGCGCGAGCCTTGCGCACAAGATAGATCAGGAACGGTCATGGCATAAGAAGGCGCTGGCGGGACATGTCTCAATTCCGCCTGGTCAGCAATCCGCCCTCCGGCGGCGGCGGGAATTGCAGCGATGGCACGGCGGCGCCCGGCGAGCCGGCCGTTACTCCGCGGTAGAGCGCCTGGCCGACCGGGCTATAGGTGATCGCCTCGGTCAGAAGCAGCGCGCCGATCATGGCCGCCAGCCCCCAGCGCCAGGCCGGGTGGACCTGGCCGCTGCGCCTCAGATCGGCGACGATGCCGGCGATCGGAAAGAGCAACCCTGCAGCGAAGGTCGCTTCCCATGCCCATGGCGCGAGCAGCGGCATTGGCAGCAGGCGGCCGAAGCCCGGCCCCATCAGCATCGCCATGCCGCAGAAATGCAGACGGCGGTGCCATTCGGTCCGCGCGCGCATCTTTATGGCCGAACCGGTCAGCGCCGCGAAGGTCAGCACCGAAACGGGATCGAAAACCAGGAAGTGAAGCGGCTGGAAGAAGAACGGCACCTGGCCCCGCCGCACCATGGCAAGCGTGACGCCGAAGCCGAGCACGATCATCGGCACCATCCAGCCCGCCGCGACCCAGCCGAGGCGGCGGTGGAGCGCCATCCGTCCCGTCGCAACGAAGACGTTCTGCAACAGATAGATCGTCACCCAGCCCACGAAGATGATGGCATGGGCGTGGACGAGCGGAGGCGAATTGAAGGTGGAACGGCCCCCCGCATATTGCGCGGAAAAGCCGGCGACGATGACCAGGGTCATCAGGATGGCGCCTCCGAGGAAGAAGCGTTCGTCGCCGACAGTGGGCGCCGGAGCTCCGTCGATTGGCGCGTCGATCGAAGTGGCCATTTGCGAGTCCCCCTCAATGGCGATCGCGCAGCATAGCCCCGTCATGCGGCCTTCCGCCAGAGCGTGTTTCCATGCCGTGGCGCCTTCGCCGCAAACGGTTCGAGCGGAATAAATCGGCAGCGCCGAGCGCGATCCGTCCCTCCGCGCGTGGAACGAGCCGGGAGGGACCAACCTCCCGGCCCGGACCCCGGAGGAACTTAATCTTCGGGGACGTCGGCTTTGTGATGCGGACGAAGCCCGCTGTGCATTCCGTAATGCTCCTTAGTCACCAATCCGGCGGCGCCAGAGGCCCGACGCACGAGCCCTTAAATTGAACCGAGCCTTCGCAATGTACGCCGCCGCGCAAACGGCGGGGGTGCACCCGGCGCGAACGGTCCGCCTGGGGTTCGCGCCCACACTTTCCCCACCCAGGGCTCTCGTCGCCTACGGAACTCTCCGTAGCGACACCGGCGCGCGACGCGCCCAAACCGGCCGAAGGAGGAAAGCGGATATGAAAATGCAGGGCTTTTTGCGATGGCCGGCTTCTTCGCTCCGCCGCCGGGATGCGGTTGCGGTCGCGGGCAGGGCGTGGCTTGTCCTCGGGCTGTCGGCCTTGGCGGCATGCCAGAATCTGCCGCCGGCTCAATCTGCCGTGCCGACCGCCGCTTCGCGAGGCCAGGCCTTCGCGCAAAGGACCTGCGGCGGATGCCATGAAACCGGACTTTACGGCAGCTCGTCCAATCCCAACGCACCGCCGTTCGGCGCCATCGCCAACCAAGAGGGCGTGACGGCGGAGACTATGTCCTACTGGCTGCGCAGCGCGCACAATTATCCCGTCGAAATGGATTTCCTTCTCCACGATCAGGACGTCGATACGCTCGTCGCCTACTTCGTCTCGCTGAGAGATCCGCACTACCGGCGCCCATCCGATTGACATTCGGCGCAGTGGCCGATCGCGCTTTCGGGTCAATCGGTCGGCGAAACCAGGGGCTTGGCTGGCCGAGCTCTAGCTGTTCACCGAAAGCACCAGCTGCGGATCCGGGATCGACTCCGCATGCGAGCCGCCTTCGAGCGGCACGACGGCGGTGCCGATCGCGAAAAACTCTATGACATGCGTCGACCAGCCGTGGCTGCCCTCATGCAGGTCGGATCCGATCACGCCTTCGGCGCCGGCATTGGTCGCTTCGAGCTGCATCCGCTCCATCGCGATTTCGCGCGCTTCGTAGAGCGCGATCGAGAAGTTGGTCAGCTCGATATTCTGGCCGATGCTCGACAAGGCCGCGAACGGGCCGCGCCGCGCGACATGGTAGACGCAGCTGCCCATCACCATCTCGAGCGGCCGATAGCCGGCCTGGAGCAACGTCCAGAAATCCTGGCCGGACAAAGCTGAGGTGAATGGCTGGCCCTTCGGGCCCTTGAACCCTGGATGGCCCTTGGCGTGGACGATGCCGGTGCCGATCGCGACGAACTCGAGCACCTTCGAATCCCATTCGAGCCTCTTCACCGTCAGCCGAACGCCGACGATCCCGTCCGCGCCCATGCTCTGCGCCTCGGCACGCATCCGCTCCATCGCGAGCGCGCGCGCTTCGTACATCGCAGTCGAAAGCACATCGAGCTCGACGCTCGAGCTCCAGCCGGCGAACTGGAATCCGACATGGTAGATGCACGAGCCGACGCACAAGCCCACCGGCTCGAACCCGGCCTTGCGGACGAGCAGGAATTCGTTGACCGAGAAGTCGGAGGTGAAGACCCCGTCCGGGTGGCCTTCATTCCTGAGGCCCGCCAGCCGGGCCAGCGCATGTTGGGGAATGTCGCCGGTTTCGGCCATCAAATGCCTCCTTCTTCGTCCTGGACGTCGCTGTGATAGGCGGAATGACGCGGCCGATCCGGCTCGCGCAGGGGCGACAAGGCGTCGCGCATGTCGATCACCGGCTGGATTCCCGGGAGGAAGGGCGCGGCCTTGCGCGTGTCGATCACCGTTCCGATGACGATGTGGCGGCCGAGGAATGCCGGCGGCGCCTTGTCCTGTTCGCGCTTGATGAGCTGGCCGAACTGGGTGTGGGCGAGCACGCCATTGCCCTGCGCCGCGGCGGCCCGGCGAAGATCGGCATGGGCTTCGCGGCGGATCTTCTCCCAGAAATCGGTGAGCTCGATCAACGGCTGGTTCGACCATGAGCGCATCTGCCACTGCGTCTGGCGGGTTGAGCTGCTCCAATTGCTGCCCCAGCCGCTGCCCCGATCCCCGCCACTGACGCCGAAGCCGCGATAGCCGATCCATTCGTAGCGCGCGCCGACCGCAATCCCGACCGGCACGATATCCGCCTCGAGCAGCCGCACGAACTCGAGCGCAGGCACGGTGGCGATCACCGGCTCGGCCGATGGCTCCAGCCGGTCGAGCCGAACCGCGGTGCCGATGAGGGTGAAATCCATGCTCGTGCCGATGCGGTGGCGCAACGTGCGCATGCGCACGTCGACGACCGCGTTGGCGCCGGCCGCGACCGCCTCACGGCGCAGCCGGTCGAGCGCCTCGTGCCAGCCCTCGGCATGGCCTTCGGTCCAGCTCCGTCCGTAAGAGAACCAGCAGGTCCCCGAGACGGTCGCGATCGGGCGGATGCCGTGGCTCCTGACGATCAGTAGCTCGGCAGGGGTCATCGTCGCGACCCAGGCGCCTTTGCCCGCGGCGGCGTCGCTCAGTCGGCCCGACACGAAATCGGGCAGGCCACCTCGTTGGAGGGCAACCTCCCAGGCTTCATGCCGCGCCTCATGGTCGCGGCCGATATCGGGTGCGTGCGGGCCGGGCATCGGCGCGATTGTGGCCGATGCCGGGGCGAGTCGCCAGAGGGATCGGCATGTTCACTCTTCCGCAGGGGGAGAGCAGGGCCGATCAGCTCGCCAGGTCGCGCACCTGCGATCCCGGCATCGGCACGGCGATTCCGCGCCGCGAGACTTCGATCAGCAGCTCGGTGCGCCGGACCACCTTGAAGATGCGGAAGAGCTTGGGCAGATAGTCCTTGCGGACCGTCCCTTCCTCAATGCCCATGTGGCGGGCGATCGATTTGTTGGGCAGGCCCTGGCAGACATAATAAAGCGCCTCGAGCGAGCGGCCGGTAATGCCCAGCGATTCCGGAGCGACCGGCGCCGGCGCGACCGCCTGGGAGGGCGAGAAGCCGCCGCGGCCGATGACCGTCGCCGGCAGGAAGACGCCGCCCTCGAACACCGTATCGAGCGCGCGGCGGAACAGGCCGTCGCTCTCCATGTCCTTGAGGATATAGCCGCTGGCGCCCTCGTTCAGGCAGGCGAGGACCAGCTCCTTCTCGGCCCGGCCCGAAAGCATGATCGCGCGCGTGTCGATCTCGCGCGCCCTCAGCCAGCGCAGGAAATCAAGGCCCGTCTTCTCGCCCTTGAGATCGACGTCGAGGAAGGCGATGTCGATCGGCCCGGCCTCCACCCTCGCCACCGCCTCGTCGAAGCCGGCCGCCTCGACGATGCGCGCATGCGGCTCGCTGATCTGGATGAGCTCGCGCATGCCGGCGCGGACCAGGCCCTGGTCTTCGAGGATCATGATGTTGAGGGCGTCGGCCATTGGGAATTCCAAAGTTGAACCGCATGATAGCGCAGCGGCCGGTGCGCCCGCCATCCGACACATGTCGGGGTTCGCGCCCCCACAAGAAGCGGGGGTCCGGCAGGACATAAGCGGGAATTACTTTTCGTTTCGGAACGGCAATCTTGGCCTCGTCGAGCAGCCGGGGGATTGGCGGCGCGACACGAGACCATATCCAAACGGGAGTAACCCATGTCCAGTTTTCGCTCTTTCACCCTCGCCGCGTCGGTTCTGCTTGCCGCCGCGGTTCCGACCACGGCCCCGGCGCAGGATTTCAACGCGACACCGAATTACGGTACGATCACCTTACGCACCGGCTTCCAGCCCGATCCGAACGTGGTCGCTGTTCAGTCCGGCGGCGATCTCGACGCGTCGCGGGTCAATTCGGCCTGCGCCGGCTTCATCACCAGGGCGCCGGACGTGCGGCTGGTCTACACTGCCGGCTCGCTCCCCTTGATCCTCTCGGTCGCATCGCGGTCCGACACGACGCTCGTCGTCAACGGCCCGGACGGACGCTGGTATTGCGACGACGATGGCGGCGTAAACGGCATGAACCCGCAGGTCCGCTTCAATCATCCGGCCTCGGGCCGCTACGAAATCTGGGTCGGAACCTATGGCCGCGCGGCGCTCCAGGACGCCCGGCTGCACATTTCCGAGCTGACCAGCCAGTAAGGCCGCCGCGGGGGCCTGGCTTGCCAGGTCCCCGCCGCGAAAGTGGGACCATCATTCACGCCGCGGCTGCGCCGCGACGATGATGGTCCGCGGGGCCGCTGTCCGGCCCCGCCGCTTTCGCGGGATCGCGATCCTGTGTTTCGATCCTCCTTTCGAAACGATCGCGATCTGCGGCGGATCCCCGCGGGGGGGAAGTCGCGGGGTGGGGGAGGGGCCGGCTGCGGCGCCTCCCCCTTTCTTTGCGCTCGGCGTCCGAGCTGAGCTAAAGCCCTAGTGAATTCGTCACCCCGGACTTGATCCGGGGTCCACCTCCTGAAACGCGGAGGTCGACAAGAAGGTAGATACCGGGTCAAGCCCGGCATGACGAAAAATGAAGTACTGACCCGATCCGATCTGAGTCTAAATGGCGCCATGCGCGCCGCCTTCCTTGGCCTTTCCGGCCTCGCCCTGACCGACGATGAGCGCGCCGCCTTTCGCGACGCGGATCCGGCCGGGTTCATCCTGTTCCGCCGCAACGTGGGCGACAAGGCGCAGCTGCGCGCGCTGACCGACTCGCTGCGCACCCTGTCCGGCCGCGCCGATCTGCCGGTGCTGGTCGATCAGGAGGGCGGCCGGGTCGCCCGCCTCGCCCCGCCCGAATGGCCGTCTTTCCCGCCCGCCTGGCGCTTCTCAGAACTATACGACAAAGCCCCGATCAGCGCGATCGAGGCCGCGCGCGTCAATGGCGAAGCGATCGGCCTGATACTCGCCGAAATGGGAATCAACGTCGATTGCATGCCCGTCCTGGACGTCCGTCACCCCGGCGCCCACGACGTGATCGGCGACCGCGCTTACGGCGCCGAGCCGATGCGGGTCGCAGCCCTGGGCAAGGCAACGCTCGAAGGCCTTGCCGCCGCGGGCGTTTGCGGGGTGATCAAGCATATGCCGGGCCACGGCCGCGCCCATGTCGACAGCCACCACGAACTGCCGGTGGTCGACGTCGCGGAAGCCGAGCTCGTCGACGACCTTCGTCCTTTCCAGGCGCTGCGGGAGGCGCCGATCGGGATGACCGCCCATCTGCTATATGCCGCCTGGGACGAGGAGCGCCCGGCCACCCTGTCGCCGACCATCATCGCCGACATCATCCGCGCCCGGATCGGCTTCGATGGCCTGCTCATGTCCGACGATCTCGCCATGGAGGCGCTGTCGGGCACGCTCGCCGAGCGCGCCGCCCGCGCCATCGCGGCGGGCTGCGACATCGCGCTCCATTGTTCGGGTGTGCTCGCCGAGAGCCTGCAGGTGGTAGAGGCGGCCGGGCCAATGAGCGAAGCGGCCTCGGGCCGGCTCGCCGCCGCCATGACGCGAAGCGTTTCGGCCTCGACCCAAAGCTTTGATGCGCTCGTCGCCAAGCGCGACGCACTGTTGGCTTATGCCTGAAGCGGTGCCGGGTTAGGGAGCGCCCGTCGGAGCCTCGTCAGTTGCGCCGGTAAGTCCCCTCCACCGTCGCGTTCATGCCGCCGCAGGCCTGGTCTTCCCGCTCCGGGCGGGCGGTGAGGCGCCAGCGGTCGCCCTGGAGGCGGGTCAGGGTGAAGGCGCAGT
>Ga0207641_10005416_pt1 | contig 10899 bp, 13 predicted proteins | sample KBSSwiS62_FD_184306 | JGI IMG/M metagenome (GOLD analysis project Ga0207641, IMG submission 184306) | Switchgrass rhizosphere microbial communities from Kellogg Biological Station, Michigan, USA - KBS Switchgrass S6-2 (SPAdes) (version 2) | ecosystem: Host-associated > Plants > Roots >... | reverse complement strand
AAATCCGTCGCTGGAAATTTCTGACTGATTTCGGCGCTCAGATTTAGATCGTTTATTTTTCTTGCTGGAATATAGGGGTGATCGTTTCCAATAATCTCTGAGAAGATAATGCGACGCCCGCGATGCATTTTGAGCGCGTGAGTTGAGGTAGTTAGAGCACCGTGCTCATCAAAATCGAGAAAGTCCAAAACGCGCTGCTTGTAACGTGTATAAGCCAACGCATGCATGCCGTGGTCAATTAAGAGAATGCGTTGCCCTGTACTCCACATATGAGCAGGCTTAGGAACAAACGTCTCATACTCGATGTCTAGATAATTTTCAGAAGCAACTAAGACAGATTTAATTTTCTGAATGGTTTCGATATCTTTCGAAGAAAGAACATCGTCATGCGCACATACGTAAGCAGCCGAAGGCGACGAATGCGTGCTGAGGTTCGTCACCTTCTCGCAGTCTGCGCCTAGTACGGCAAACAAGGCCAATGTCACAATGGCTACGCGTATGGTCACGAGCTACTCTCTAAGGTTTACGGCGTCGAGTTCGCTTTGAGCTGCGTTCTGCACATAAATATCACCAACGATTCGGTTTTCAGCGAAAATGAGATGAGACACAAGGTCTGTACCGGTTGCCATAACGTTCATGGTATCTTCTGTGATTCGCCTGTGCGTAATAGCGATGATCTCGTCTGCTACGCCCAAATTGTCCACAAGGCTCTGGCCAACTTTTAGATCCTTGGCTGAGACGATGTTACCGGTTGAAACGAGCACTGGATGCATGGTTGTCAATGCAAGTTCTGCACCCGCCCGGGTGTTTGCAACGACGAGGGGCGTATCCTCTGGGCCCCAGATTGCCACCTGTATCATAGAGGTTCGCTTTGTGAGATTGTCGAGCGTAGAGCCCTTGTCCAAAGTAACCAGGTCTATTTTGTCATATTGAGGTAAGAGATTCCTGATCCGCATCTGAGATTCTGTTCCGTTCGATGCGACGGTTATTTTTGTCCACGGTGCAAAACAACCGCAAAAGCAGTAGCCGTAGGGCTGATTGTCTATGGTGAACGATGGAATCGCATTCTTTGTGCTCAGAAAATCAAACTCTTCTTTGTTAATGTGCTGTCGCGAAAGTCGACCACTTCGCTCACCTTCGCACAGTACCTTTGCCAAAGCCCGGTCGTTTGGAGTGCATCGAATTACCGGTAGGTTGAGAAACCGGTTCGCGCCAAAGGTGGCGAGGGAAGTCAATCCGACCAAAAGAAACAACAAAACGGACTTTCGATGTAGCATTCTGCCTCCAGTAGCACAGTTCTTATTCACACAGACCCCAAGATACGAGTTCACCCTCAAGGGTGCACGAAGGGGCTGCGTTCAATCTGCGCAGGTCTTTCACTTCTTCAGCTGTGATGCATCCAGACAGAAAAGCTGCTGAACGCTGTTTGTTACAGTCTCCTTTCGAAAACACGGGCGCCATGTAGCCTTCTGGGCTGCCCGCTTTCATCCTAAAGATTCGACTGTCACTGTTAAAAACGATCGCTTCCACGGGCCATTTGATCGATACAGGTCGGTAGGTTGGGGTTTTACAATTGAGCGGCTCTTCAAAACACTCGATTGCTGCTGTCATTAGCCTGTCGAGGTCAGTTGCGAGCTTCTCGGCTTGGCCTTCGTAGCCCTGGACATTCTCATCGGACAGGTGGGCGTAATCGGTATCTCGGTTAATCAAAACGTCGTTGAGTCGCGACTTCTTGTCTGAAAGCCCTTTGATGAGAAAGAAATATTCTTTCAACACGATGTCGCGCTTAAGTGTTGGGACATTCTGATGGTCCATCCAACCAAATGCGTCCATAGAACCAGCTTTGAAGCGAGAAGGAGCGCCCTTCCTGTCGGTCATTTTGGAAACGTAATTACGCAAGACTTCCTTCACTTTTTCAGGCTCCATGTGATTGGTCACCAGATCGCCCAAATCGGTTACGCCCGATCCGCCAATTGTAAACACGCGAAGATTTACATTATTCATGTGAAAGGCTTCACGCATGAAACTCTCAAACGTCCCTTTGATTTTGAGGTCTGCGAAAGTAAACCCAACGTCGAAGGAGGCCTCGAACTTGCGCTTCTTTTCTTCATTCATCTGTTTGATGGTATAGATGGCAAATACTTTCGAGTGGCGGCTTTCTTCAAACACGTAGTGGGTGCCGCAACGCTTCGCAAAATCTTCATGCGCCCCGTTGTCTATGAGGGCTTGTGCATGTGGCTTGAGACGTGGATTCTTCAATGCCTGTCGGCCGTGATCCGTCCACGCAATAATCGCAAAGTGCGTCGTGTCATCGTGAAATTCGTACTCATCCAAAAACGACGTTTTTGCGCTGCCCTTAGCGAAAAATCCCTGTGCCGACATTTCAGCAGAGAACCCTATCTTGCTGTAAAGTTCTCTTTGGTTCTTGATGAGCGTGATATCGACATTTGATTCGGTTGACCCTTCGCCATCAAGCCTCTCGACCGCATCGTAATCAATGCAGCGGGGCTTTGCGACGGAAAGATCAGAAGGATTGAATCCAATGCCGAGCGTGAGCGCCGAGTCTGGATGGTAGCCATAATTGAGAGCGCTTGATTGCAGAGCAAAGAGGGCGAGGAGGAGAAAAACCTGCGACCTTGCGAGCATTGTGTCTCCACAGCGAAAAGGCTCGGCTCAGGTTGTTCTCTCCTAGATGGTTTGTCAACGACGACAGATGTTCAGTGAGTGTGTTCGTGGTCGTGCTGGCAGTTCTCATCATGATCATGGTGTTCATGATCGTGGTGTTCATGATCATGGGCGTGTGCATGTCCGTGCCCATGCGCATGTCCGTGACTGTGTCCATGCCCGTGGTGGTCATGACCCTTCTTGTCAAAACCAAGCTCTACATAGATGGCCTTAACGATATTTTTGACCCCTATCCGAGCGCATTCAGACTTCAGTTCTTGTACGCCTTCCTTTGTCCCTGTTTTGAAGGCTTTAGCCTTAGTCTGTAGCCTTTTGAGGCGATCGAGGTGACGTGCGCCGAGAGTTTTGAGGGATTCCTTGCCTTCTTTTGCGACGGCTACGGCTTCAGCAGTGAGAATGCTGATGAATTCGGCAATTTCTTCTACCACCGGCAAGTCTGATTTGTCAGCTTTTGCGACAAACTTGGCCACAGCGCTCTTGATCTCGTCTTTGTACTTCGTGGCAGCATCATTAACAGTAAGGAAATGCGCGTGCAGGCCGGACATGTCCTCCGACAATCGCTCCAGAACATGATCGGAGTATTGCAGAATGCTCTCTTCTTTGTTCTCTGTATTACAACCAGAGCCCATCAAAGCCAAAATTAACGCTGAAATTGACAAACTTACTATTCGCATGAACCAACCTATTTAAAAAAATATCGCGGCATAGTTAATGATGAAGCTGCCCTGGTCAACCCAGCCTGCGATATTTTGGCCAAATTTGGCTTGGTTAGCCGATTTTGCCAAGCGGAAGGCGTAAGAACATGATAATTACGCGTATTGACGGATGGGTGAAATGCGCTTACGTTAAGGCCGTTGTTTTCGTACAGTTAGACATTAGAAAGGGTTTCTTGACATGAAAGCTGACATCCACCCGCAATATTCACCTGTTACCATCGTGTGCGCATGCGGTGCCAAATACGAAACCCGCTCAACCAAGGTTTACAATATCGACATCTGCTCCGCTTGCCACCCACACTTTACCGGCAAGTCGAAACTTCTCGATACTGAGGGCCGAGTTGAGAGATTCCGTAAAAAATACTCCAAAAAATAATCGAGGTAGAAAGCCGATGACCGACCACACCAAGCGTTTATTGACGCGTTTGCAGTTGGCGTTCATGGCACTGCCAACCATCGGCGGCCAAGCTGTAATAGAGGGCGTTATGATGCGCTCTCCGAAAAGCTTTGTCGTTGCTGTAAGAAAAGCGAATGGATCCATTGTCGTTCGAGAACGACCGTGGCTTTCGTTTTCTGAGCGTTTCCGCATTCTGAAATGGCCGATCTTCAGAGGCGCTAACATGCTTATCGAAAGCATGTATAACGGTATGAATGCCCTGCAATTTTCTGCGGAACAAGCAGCCACGCAGTCAGAAGCTGAAAATGGCACCGAGAAAGACAGCGTTTCAAAGACCTCATTAGCTGTTACGCTCATTGTTAGTTTGGCTTTAGGAGTTGCGATCTTTAAGGGCGTGCCACATTTCATGGCCTATGGCTTGGGCGAGCTCTTTGCTCAGAGTGGTCACACAGCCCTGCCTATGAACTCTGCTGGATTTCATCTTGTTGATGGTACGATCAAGATGACGATCTTCATTGGGTATATCTTGTTGATTTCGCGTATGTCGGACGTGAAACGCCTGTTTATGTACCACGGCGCGGAACACAAAGCCGTGCATGCCTACGAGAAGGGCCTAGACCTTGACGTTGACAACACACGTATTCAATCAACAGCGCATCCGCGTTGTGGCACAAGTCTGATTTTGCTCGTGCTGGTTATATCGATCGTTGTTTTTGCGGCGACCATTCCGCTACTACCCATCGTGAGTGACAACACTCTGATTCAGGCGGTATTTTCGCTTGCGGTAAAGATCCCGTTGATGTTGCCTGTTGCCGGAGTTGCATACGAGTTTCAGCGTGCAGCAGCCAAGAATCCGAACAACTTCTGGGTAAAACTCTTCATTTCTCCTGGCATGTTGATGCAGCGACTGACGACGCGTGAACCGTCCGATGATCAACTGGAGATCTCTCTGACCGCTCTTCGTAAAGCGCTCTGGCGTGAACAAATCCAAGAGAGAGTGACAGCCTCAGAAGATGTGATTGAAACGTACGATAACTTTGCTACCGTGCAAAAGTCGATTGCTTAACGAGGCGTTGAGATGGATAGCATGGAGCGGGTTTTAAGCCCGAGTCTTTGGGATGCAGCATTCCCGGTAATCGCTTTTGTGTTAGTTATTGTGGTACCTTCGCTAATTGCGGTGTGGGCGATTGTTAAAACAGCTCGCGAGCGCGATGTCGGCGAAGGCGAGTCGTGAAATTTTAAAATTAGGTTTAACGTATGTTTGAAAAGCTGGATGAGCTCGAGTCGCGGTTTGCATCTTTAATGGAGCAAATGGGCTCGCCGGGGCTAAAGCCGAGTGAAATTTCGACTCTCAATAAAGAACGAACCCAAATAGAACCGGTAGTTGATGCGTACGCTGCGCTCAAAAAAGCGAGGGCAGAACGTGAAGGTAACCTCGAGTTGCTTTCCGATAGCGATCCAGAAATGAAAGAAATGGCGAAGTCAGAGATCGCTCGACTTGACGAAGAAATCGAAAAACTTTCGGAAGAACTGAAACTCCTTTTGCTTCCTAAAGATCCGGATGATCAAAAGAACGTCATCATTGAAATCCGAGGTGGCACGGGTGGCGATGAAGCGGCGCTTTTCGCTGGCGAGCTGTTTCAAATGTATTCGCGCTTTGCCGAAAGAATGCGCTGGAAAGTTGAGATCATGAGTCTCTCCGAAGGTGGTCGCGGTGGCTATAAAGAAGCAGTTGCTTCGATTAGTGGCGATCAGATCTATTCGTGGCTAAAGTACGAGGCCGGTGTTCACCGCGTGCAGCGTGTTCCGGAGACGGAGACGCAAGGGCGCGTTCACACTTCGGCGTGCACGGTGGCGATTTTGCCTGAAGCAGAGGACGTGGATATTCACATTGAAGAAAAAGATATTCGTGTGGACGTATTTCGTTCGGGTGGGCCAGGTGGTCAGTCTGTAAATACGACCGACTCTGCTGTTCGCATTACGCACATCCCAACTGGTGTGGTCGTGCAGTGCCAAGATGAAAAGAGTCAGATCAAAAATAAGGCCAAAGCCATGAAAGTTCTACGCGCACGCCTTTACGAAGCTGAGAAGGAACGTCTAGAAAGAGAACGTGCACAAGAAAGAAAAGCAATGGTGAAGAGTGGTGACCGCTCCGACAAAATCAGAACTTACAACTTTCCTCAAGATAGATGCACAGATCATCGCATTGGATTGACCGTGCACAACTTGCCAAAACTATTTGCTGGAGATTTGCAGGATTTGTTGTCGCAAGTTCGCGCACACTTTCAATCAGAGCAGCTCAGGAATCAAAGTCAGGGTTAATAATGATTCTGAGCTGAGTCTAATGGTGCGGCGGGGGAGACTCGAACTCCCACAGCAAAAGCCACTACCACCTCAAAGTAGCGTGTCTACCATTCCACCACCGCCGCAAGTCACGCATACATGTAGCAACCTGCAGCGAAGGTCAAGCGGGTTTATAAACGAATTGGAAGATAACTTCCAATTTCTTCAACTGACTTGCTCGTCGCATCTTTATCGACTTCGAGCTTTATCATTTCCTTGATCTGTGGATGCATTGCAGAGCGAAGTAAGCCCAGAAAAGCTGGGCTTACGATCAAATACAATTTCGTAAACGCGTTGACTCGTCGGCTATGCTCTAAGTGCTGCGCCAAGTGCGTAGCGAACTGAAGTGCCTCATTTCTTTGCGGTGTTAGTTCCGATTCTAAGCTATGCCGCCCCGTTCCTTTACTGTCGAAAGACCTACCTGGCTTGCTCGTCACGAGATCACGGCCATGGATCCGAGTGGCCGGATGTTCGATGACTTCGAGCTGTTCAAGTGAATGATGTGTGTGACCAGCGAAAATGCGCGCGAGGGATCCATTCGCGACAACGACCCAAGCGTTTTCCTTCATTATTATTTCGCTCCTGTGTGACTCTATTATAGCAGTTCCAACATGGGAGCGCCAAGCGCTTGGGCGTCTTTGGCGTCATGGGTGGCAATGAGAATTGCGCAGCTGTGCACACATTGATGATCTGTTAAGAGGCTGATCATCTGTGCTTTTGTAGTGGCATCGAGGGATGCGAATGGTTCATCAAGCAACAAAATCGGTGCTTTGGCCTTTAGAACCCTCCCCAGTGCGAGTCTTTGCCTCTCGCCCCCTGAAAGCGCCCGACCCAGCGTCTTTGAATTAAGGCCAAGTTGGACCACCAAATTTTGGTCTTCAGCGCCAACCAGGTTCAGTTGCTGTTCTACGGTGAGATGGGGCCAAATGGCGCTTTCTTGAAACAGGAGAGAGGCCGAGCGTTCGGACGCTGGTACATATACGCGATCTCTATCTTGCCACAGCATGTCTGAGTAACTGATTTGCCCCGCACTTATGCGCCGGGCAAACCCAGCGATAGCCCGTAGAAGGGTCGTCTTTCCCGATCCGGAGCGACCGATTATGGCGAGTGACTCCCCACGCTTTAGCGTGAGAGAAACTTCTTTGAGAAAAGGATCGATTCGCAGATCTACGACAGACAACATGAAATGCTTTTGACATGCCGGGCGGTTGAGCAAAATAGGCTGGACTTCGTTTGCTCAGGTGATAAGCGTTCCCGGAATTAAATTGAGGAGTAGTAATTAAACATGAAGAAATTATTGAGTGTAGCCTTTATTCTCGTTTTGACCTTTTCAGGGTCATTATTCGCACATGGAAAGCATAATAACGCTGGGTGGTGGGGGGCTGCTGGGGTTGTATTCAACACTGTTGAAGCTGGTAAGCATGCGATGGTCGTTTATGATCAAGTGACAGGGCCCTCAGACGAACGAAGTTATCCCGTGCTCTTAGGAAACGCTGCGATTTTTTTGGTGCACATGTTCTATGCCCACGAGCATGTAAAAGAGAAAAAAGGCGCTCGATTAACAATGACGATTCCCATTTTTGTTATCGGGAACGCGATGACGATTGCCGACATGATTGTGGATGGCGTTACGACCTGGGAGTATTGGGCTAAAGATTCTTTCGTAGCGTTAGCAAATAATCTCGCCGCGCCGGTGTGTACGCTGCACAACGTGTATGATCTTTATTTAAGCGCGCTGGCTGCACGAAAGGCTTGACGGAGCTTCGTCTTTTCGCTACCTACCCACTGACCTGCCGGAGTGGTGGAACTGGTAGACGCGCTGGACTCAAAATCCAGTGGGTGCAAGCCCGTGTCGGTTCGATTCCGACCTCCGGCACCACGCTTTTACGAAATGCTGGACCTTGCGGTCCGGCATTTTTTTATGGACCAAAGCGCTGACCTCGGTTTATACCTTCACGCATGAATGAATTGCTCCTATCGATCGGATTAACGGCGACATTGCTAGCCGCATGTATGTGGTTCTTGTGGCAACTGCGCAATAAAGAAAAAGAAGTACGTGATCTGCTCGAAACGAATTCGGACTTGCGGGCTGGTCTTGCGGAGTCGAGGGCAGCGTTTGAACAAAATAAGTTGCATGCCGGGGAGCGTTTGCAAGAAGTGCACAATGCCCACGCGCGGCTTTCTGATGCGTTTGCGGCTCTGTCTGCAGAAGCGCTTCAAAAAAATAATGATGCGTTCCTGACACTCGCCAAAACGGATTTCACGGCACGACAAGAAGCTATTTCCCAGGTGGTGTTCCCGCTTAAAGAATCGCTCGCAAATGTCGATAATAAGATCAGAGAGCTCGAAGCGCAGCGCGAAGGTGCCTATCGCGCCATGCATCAGCAAGTGCAGATGTTGCTTGAGTCGCAACATCGTCTTCGCGCGGAAACCGAAAATCTTTCGCGTGCTTTGCATGCTCCAACAGCGCGGGGCAGGTGGGGCGAGATGCAACTTCGGCGCGTCGTTGAACTCGCGGGCATGCTGATGCATTGCGATTTTGAGGAACAGATTTCGGTTACAACTGAAGATCAAACCATAAGACCCGACATGGTCGTGCGATTGCCCGGTGGCAAGGTCATTGTTGTTGATGCCAAAGCGCCGCTTAACGCCTACCTGGAGGCGCACGAGACGAAAGATGAGGCAAAACGAGAAGCGCTTCTCATCGAACATGGTGAGCAGGTCAAGCGGCACATCATGAGTCTCTCCAAGAAAGGGTATTGGAAGCAGCTCAAGCCAACGCCCGAGTTTGTCGTGCTGTTTTTGCCAGGTGAAGTGTTCTTCAGTGCTGCTCTCACCGCTAAGCCCGAGCTTATTGAGATGGGCGTCGAGAACGGTGTCATTGTAGCGACGCCAACAACATTGATCGCATTACTGCGCGCAGTTGCTTACGGGTGGCGTCACGAATCGCTTCAAGAAAACGCGCAAAAGATAAGTGAGTTGTCTCACAAGCTTTGTGAACGCATTGAAAGAATGCAGGAGCAGTTCAACAAATTGGGTCGCTCATTGCGTAACTCAGTCGATGCATACAATCAAACTGTTGCAACGATGGAAACGCGTGTTCTCTCGACCGCGCGTAAAATGGGTGAGCTTGGAAAGTTCCAGTCGAGCATTTCGGACGAAGTCACTGAGCCAATAGAGCGCGTGCCACGGGTTGCTGCGCTTGATGAATCTACTGAGGAAGCTGCGCCATAGATGTTGATCGCTCTTCCACAAGCGTTGACGAACCTCAAGGAGCTCGCACGGCGCAAACGTGCTGGCACTGAGTTCACGTTGGAATTTTTGGACGCATTTCTAAACGCATTGGCAGTGCTCGGCATCGATCGTCACACGATCTACATGTTGCGACGCAACTTTGAGCTAGTTGGTTCGCTCACCCAAAACGCGAGCGATGAGATAGATAAGTTCAAAGACCGACTTGATGAGACCGATCGTGCTTTGGGGGTTGAGCTTGGTGGGCTTGGAAATCTTTTTTGCAGCCTGATGGAAGAGCAGGAAGTTTTCACGGGCGCAAATATCGATTTCGACGGACTTGGACCGTCACTGCAGAGCGAACTTGCGCCACTGCGTCGAGCGTATCAGCAGATTTTAGCGGCAAACGATATTTCTGTCGCTGCACAAGCGGCTGTTCACCGGGTTGCAGCTTGCGTATGTCTTGCGACGATCGAAGATTGGATTTCGACCAGCGCTGTTAGTGATCTCTTAGGTGAAAGTGCGCACCTTAAAGAGATCGCCAATCTCTACAGATTTCGATCGAAATTGGACGACCTGAGGCCTGAGTTTATTCAGAACACACTCCCACAAGAGCATGTGCGAGACTTCGCGCTTTGGTACCTCGCGTACTATCTTACGTCTGGTGAAGAAGCCCAGCCACTGGAGCGTCGCCTGATCGCTACTCTCCTTAATCGCGCAGTCTTGCCTAAGCTAGACTCTATCGAACAGGTTTTTAGACAATAGTTTTACAATGGGGGACGCGGTCTTCGACCTGTAACGAAATAATATATAAGAGAAATTGCGAATAGAATAATGAAAACGAAGAAGATCAGTCTCGCGATTTCTATGGATATTATTGCCACTCCGCTAAACCCTAAGATCCCAGCGATTATGGCAATGACGAGAAATGTTAACACCCAGCCTAACATATGCTTATCCTGAGTTTTTTGTCCTATGACCCATTATACCATAAATTGCGTGCTTTAGGTGCAGCTCTACCTGTTGTGTCATTTAACTCCAGAAAATATCAAGTTCTCAAAGTGCTTTGGCAATTCATGCTGCTACTCATTAGATCAAAGTAGAAGGAAATGGAGGCTCTAATGTCAAAGAAGCATTTTGTTTTAGGTATACTTGTAGCGGCCGTGTCTTTTGTCGCGAGAGCAGAGGATGAGCGACAAGTTGAAATAAAGACCTATCCGATGCTGTCTGAGTGCGGTGAGGCAGCACAGCTCAAAGCCTATCCCATGCTGTCGGAAGAAGGTCAGGATGCACAACTTAAAGCCTACCCGGTGCTTAACGAAGAAGGTCAGGTGGATACAGTCGAACATGCGCCTTGGAGATAGAAGGACACGTGTGGTATAGCGAGCGGATATTGTGAGGAGATCACATGCCCGCCGCCAGCCCAAAGGCCGAATCGAAAGCCAAATCTTCTAACCTTGCCAAGTTGAATGAATGGTATCGCTTGGCTTTCATTGCACGTCAAATTGACGAACGTGCACAGCGCTA
>Ga0207641_10005415_pt1 | contig 10899 bp, 11 predicted proteins | sample KBSSwiS62_FD_184306 | JGI IMG/M metagenome (GOLD analysis project Ga0207641, IMG submission 184306) | Switchgrass rhizosphere microbial communities from Kellogg Biological Station, Michigan, USA - KBS Switchgrass S6-2 (SPAdes) (version 2) | ecosystem: Host-associated > Plants > Roots >... | reverse complement strand
GGGCGCTCGGCGGGCGCTCGGCGCGGCTGGCACGGGTCGTCTGGAAGCGGCGGCCACAGCTGGCGCTTGGGCACGGCTCGGTCGACCTCGCCGTCGTCTCCGCCCTCTACCGGGTGCCGTCGGTGCAGATGCAGGATTATGAGTTCGCCCAGCTGCAGCGGCAGATCAGCTTCCGCCTCGCCCGCCGCGTGCTGGCGCCGGACACGATCCCCCTGGAGCGACTGGCCAGGCTCGGCGCCAAGGGCGAGAAGCTGGTCCTTTACCCGGGCCTGAAGGAGGAGTACTACCTGGCCGGCTTCGAGCCCGACCCGGCGGTGCTGGACGAGCTCGACCTCGACCGCGAGAAGGTGCTGGTCGTGGTGCGGCCGCCGCCTGAGACCTCCGAGTACCACGCCCGCAACGACCTCTACGGGGCGACGATCGACCGCCTCGCGGCGGCGCCGGAGGCGCAGGCCGTGGTCATCCCGCGGACCGAGTCCCAGGGCGAGGCGATCCGCGCCATGCACGCCGACAACCTGGTTGTTCCGGAGCGGGCGATCGACGCCCAGAGCCTGATCGCCTATGCCGACCTCGTGGTCAGCGCGGGGGGGACGATGAACCGCGAGGCGGTGGCGTTGGGGACCCCCGTCTTCACCACCTTCACCGGCCGCATGGGTGGCGTCGACGAGGCGCTGATCGCCGACGGCCGCCTCCAGGTTCTGGCCGACCCGGCGGCGCTGGAGCTGCGCAAGCGCGACTCGCCGCTCGGCGTCCAGAACCCCCGGGATCCGCAGTTGCTGGTCGATGCCGCGCTCGGCGGGCTATCCCGGTAGGGGTGGAACGTCTTGTACTTTTTCCGGGAAGAGGATCGCGGACAGCCGCAACGGGTCTTCGGAAAAAGTTAAGTGGAACCCCTACCGGGATAGCCCTCTGATACCGACGACCACCGACGCCGTCCTCGCCTTCCTCCTGGCCGCGGCCATCGCCTGGCTGCTGGTCCCGTACGCCGAGAAGCTCGCCTTCCGGGTCGGCGCGATCGACCAGCCGAAGCCACGCGGGCTGCACGACAGGCCGATGCCGCGCCTCTCCGGGCTGGCGATCCTGGTCGCGGTCGAGGCGGCCGGCTGGATCTGGTTGCCCGGCGACGGCGAGAGCCGCTCGATCCTGATCGGCGCGGTCGCGATCGCCGCCGTCGGCGTCGTCGACGACATCCAGGGGCTCTCGGCGCTACCGAAGCTGCTCGGCCAGATCGCCGCCTCGCTGATCCCGGTCCTGGCCGGGGTCCGGGTCGACAACCTCACCCTGCCCTTCGTCGGCGGTTTCGAACTGGGCTGGCTCGCCTATCCGCTGACCGTGCTCGGGATCGTCGCCGTGGTCAACGTGATCAACTTCCTCGACGGGGTCGACGGGCTCGCCGCCGGCGTCTGCACGATCGCCGCGATCACCCTGGCGGCGATCGCGCTCTCGCTCGACCGCAACGCCGCCGGCGTCCTCGCCGCGCTCACGGCCGGCGCCGCGCTCGGCTTCCTCCGTCACGGCTTCCCGCCGGCCTCCAGCTTCATGGGCGACACCGGCTCCAACCTGCTCGGCTACCTGCTGGCGATCGCCTCGGTCCAGGGAGCGCTGAAGACCAATGCCGTGATCGCCCTCGCCTTCCCGCTGATCGTGCTCGCGGTGCCGATCCTCGACACCGGCTTCGTCGTCGCCAAGCGGCTCAAATACCGGCAGCCGATCTACCAGGCCGACAGCTGGCACTTCCACCACCGGATGGCCAACATCGGCTTCTCCCAGCGCCGCACGGTCGCCTACCTCTACGCCTGGACGCTGGTGATGGCGGCGCTGGCGCTGGCCCTGCGCTTCGTCCCCTATAGCGACAACCACGGGCACTTCGACTTCTTCTGGACCCTGGTGATGGGGGCCCTGATCCTGCTGGCGCTGGCCGCCAGCGTCTACCTGGTCTTCGTGCTGGAGATCCTGAAGCTGCGGCGGGGGCGGATCAACCCGGAGACGGGGGAATTCGAGGCGATCGACCTGGAGCCGCCTCCGGGGTAGTGGCAACCCTCACGAAGTGGCTTCACAAAGCCATTCTCGGGCCGGTTTGGGTATAGTCGCGAGTCCGCCCGCTCGCCTGAGCCGGGCGTTGTTTTCTCTGACCTTATGTCTCCTCCCAAGTACGTCGACCTACTCGTGCTGGCCGCCGCCCTCGCCGTATTTCTGCTGGGCGGGCTGCCCCTGCTCGGATACGCCGTTGCCGCCGCCGCCTGGTTGGCCCAGCGGGGCATCCAGACGCTCGCCAATCGCCGCGCCCAGGCCGAGCTCGTCGCCGGCAACCGCCAGAAGGCGATGGGGATCGTCGCCGCGACCACGCTCGGCCGCGTCTGGCTGATGGCGACCGCGGTGCTGCTGGTCGGCCTCTCCGAGCGCGAAGCCGGCCTCACCGCCGCCGTCCTCGTCCTCGTCCTCTTCACCGTCTCCTTCGCTGCCCAGGGCTTCGCCCATCTCTTCGGCGGCGCGCCCGAGGGTCAGGGAGCGGCATGAGCGACGACACCGCCACCGCGGCGGCTCCGAAGTCGGGGCTCAGCACCAAAGCCAAAGTCTTCATCGGTCTCGGCGTCTACCTGGCGATCGCGATCCTGATGTTCCTGATCTTCGGCAGCTCCGGCAAAAACGAAAGCTTCCAGCCCCAGAACGAGTTCAAGCTCGAACCGTGGGTCTCGATCCACCTCGCCGGCGTCGACATGAGCATCAACAAGGCCGTGCTCTACCTCTTCCTCGCCAGCGCCCTGACGATCGGGACGATGGTCTGGATCTCGAAACGGATGCAGCAGAAGCCGAACCGGATCCAGACCGCGATCGAGGTCGCCTACGACATGACCAAAAACACGATCGCGGGTGGCAGCCTCGACAAGGAGATGGCGCGCCGCTGGTTCCCGTTCCTGGCCGCGCTCTTCTTCTGGATCTGGTTCTCGAACATGATCGGCTTCCTACCGCTGCCGACCAACACCGAGCACACGGTCAACATCTTCGGCGCCGAAATCCCCTCCTTCGCGATCTACGCCGCCACCGCCAACCTCTCGATCCCGCTGGTCCTGACCCTGGTCGTCTGGGTCTCCTACCACGTCGAAGGGATCCGGGCCAAGGGGCTCTTCAAGTACCTGGCCAGCTGGCTGCCCCCGGGCCTCGAGGACATGAACCCGGCCGCCAAGGGCTTCATCTTCATCATCGAGGCGATCTCCCACTTCGCCCGGCTGATCTCGCTCTCCGTCCGACTCTTCGCCAACATCCTCGCCGGCCACCTGCTGCTCCTGTTCATGGGCGGCGGGCTCGCGGTCCTGCTCGGGATCGCTGCCCTCGGCGCCCTCACCTTCCCGCTCGCCTTCTTCTTCTTCATCCTCGAGGTCGGCCTTATCGCGACCCTGCAGGCTTTTATCTTCTCGACCCTCACCGCCATCTACCTCGGCGGAGCCACCTCCGCCAGTCACTAGAAAAGGAGCACTTTTTCCATGGACCTGTCCCCTGTCGTCGCCGCCGTCTCTGACGAAGGCGTGGAAGCTGCCGGAAAGGCAATCGCGCTGGGTGTCGGCGCGGGCCTCGGTTCGATCGGCGCCGGCATCGGCATCGGCTTCATCTTCGGTAAGGAGATCGAGTCGGTCGCCCGCCAGCCCGAGATGAAAGACGAGCTGCAGAGCATCCGCTGGCTCGGCTTCGCGCTGACCGAGGCCGTGGCCTTCTACACGTTCATCTTCGGCCTGATCGCCTTCTTCCTCTAGGCGGATGGCGTTGCTCGGCTACATAGCCGCGGTCCCCGTGGCCGCAGAGAAGGCGAGCGAGGAAGGCGGAAGCTTCCTCGTCTCCCCGGGCCTGGGTCTGATGATCTGGACCCTGATCCTGTTCCTGTTCACGATGTGGGTCCTCAGCAAGCTCGCCTTCCCGAAAATCCAGGAGGCCCTGGACCGCCGGGCGAAGACGATCGCCGAGTCGCTCGACACGGCCGAGCGTCAGCGTAAGGAATCCGACGAGCTGCTGGCCGAGTACCGCGGCCGGCTCGCCGAGGCCCGGGAGCAGGCCGACGACATCATGGCCCGCGCCCGCAAGGCGGCCGAGACGGCCGAGGCCGAGGCGACGACCGCCGGCCGCGAGAAACGCGAGGAGCTGGTCTCCCAGGCGAAGCGGGACATCGAAGCGGAGACCCGGCGCTCGCTGGAGCAGATCCGCGGTGAGGTCGCCGACCTGACCGTGCTGGCGACCGAGAAGGTCACCCGCAAAAGCCTCACCGGCGAGGACCAGAAGCGGCTCGTCGAGGAGGCCCTCGCCGAGGTCGACTTCTCCTCGCTCTCGGGAGCGGAGCAGAACTAGATGCCCGAGGCCGCGCACGTATACGCCGACGCTCTCTTCGAGGCCGGCAAGGACAGGGGCAAGCTGGACTCGCTGCAGTCGCAGCTGTCCCAGTTCGCCGACGCGGTCGACGGCAATCAGGAGCTGCAGGTGTTCCTGTTCAGCCCGTACCTCTCCTCCGCCGACAAGCGCGAGGGCCTGGGGCGGGCGATCTCCGGGGCCGAGCCGGAGCTGACCAATTTCCTCGAGCTGCTGATCGAGAAGCACCGGATGCCGGAGATCTTCCGCATCCGCCGCGAGTTCGACGAGCTCTGGAAGAAGGAGAACCGCCGCCTCGACGTCACCGTGGTCAGCGCCGTCGACCTCGACGAGGCCGTCGTCCAGAGGATCGGCGAGGAGGTCGAACGCCAGACCGGCGAGCGGGTCGAGCTCGCGAGCCGGGTGGACGGCGACATCCTCGGCGGCATCGTCCTGCAGGTCGGCAACATGGTTCTGGACGCGAGCATCCGCAGTCGCCTGGACAAACTTCGAAAGACCGTCGCGACCGCGGCGTAAGGAGGCAGAGAGCACCAGATGGAGATCAAGCCGGACGAGATCGCAAGCATCCTGCGGGAGCGAATCGAGGGGTTGGAGACCGACTCCGCCGACCTCACCGAGGTGGGCACCGTCCTCTCGGTGGCGGACGGGATCGCCCGCATCCACGGCCTCGACAACGTGATGGCGCTGGAGATGCTCGACCTGCCCCACGGCGTCACCGGGCTGGCCCTCAACCTCGAGTCCGACAACGTCGGCGCCGTGCTGTTCGGCGAGTGGGAAAAGATCGTCGAGGGCGACACGGTCAAGCGCACCGGCCACCTGCTCGAGATCCCCGTCGGACCCGAGCTGCTCGGCCGCATGGTCGACCCGCTCGGCCGCCCGCTCGACAACCGCGGCGAGGTCGCCACCACCGAGACCCGCCCGGCCGAGTTCAAAGCGCCCGGCGTGGTCGAGCGCCAGCCGGTCGAGGAACCGGTCCAGACCGGCCTGATGTCGATCGACGGGATGATCCCGATCGGCCGTGGCCAGCGAGAGCTGATCATCGGCGACCGCCAGACCGGCAAGACCGCGATCGCGATCGACACGATCATCAACAACAAGGACAAGGACCTGATCTGCATCTACGTCGCGATCGGGCAGCGGATGTCCACCGTCGTCCAGCTGAAGGAGACGCTGGAGGAGAACGGGGCGATGGAGAACACGATCATCGTCGCCGCTCCGGCCGACGAGGCGGCGCCGATCAAGTACATCGCGCCGTACGCCGGCTGCGCGATGGGCGAGCACTTCCTCTACAACGGCAAAGCCGCGCTCTGCGTCTACGACGACCTCACCAAACACGCTTCCGCCTACCGCCAGATGTCGCTGCTGCTGCGGCGCCCGCCGGGTCGCGAGGCCTACCCGGGCGACGTCTTCTACCTGCACTCCCGTCTGCTGGAGCGCGCGGTGAAACTGAACGACGACCTCGGTGGCGGCTCGCTGACGGCGCTGCCGATCATCGAGACCCAGGCCTCCGACGTCTCCGCCTACATCCCGACCAACGTGATCTCGATCACCGACGGCCAGATCTTCCTCGAGTCGGATCTGTTCTTCTCCGGCGTGCGGCCGGCGATCAACGTCGGCATCTCGGTCTCCCGGGTCGGCGGTAACGCGCAGACCAAGGCGATGAAGAAGGTCGCCGGGAAACTGCGCCTCGACCTCTCCCAGTACCGCGACCTCGAGGCCTTCGCCCAGTTCGGCTCCGAGCTCGACGCGGAGACGCAGAAAGCGCTGACCCGCGGCGAACGGCTGGTCGAGCTGCTCAAACAGAAAGAGCGCGAGCCGCTCAGCGTCGGCGACCAGGTCGCCTCGATCTACTCGGGCACCGGCGGCTACCTCGACCGCATCAAAGTCGAGCGCGTCGGCGAGTTCCTCGCCGACCTGCGGGTCCGCCTGCACTCCGAGAAGGCCGAGTTGCTGAAGCGGATCGAAGAGTCCGGCAAGCTCGAGGAGGCCGACGAGGAGGAGCTGGGTAAGGCGATCGCCGACTTCGTCGACGACTTCGGCCCCGACTTCGACGAGCACGGCGACCCGCTCGAGGCGGGCGAGTCCGACCGCGTCAAGTCGAAAGAGGAGCGCGAGGCTCCCGCTCGCACCGAGGAGGCCACCGCGGCCTAGTCAGGTCCCGGTTCCGCCATGGCCAGCCAGAAGGAAGTCAAGAATCGCATTGCGTCGATCAAGAACATCAACAAGATCACGCGGGCGATGGAGATGGTCGCCGCGGCGCGCCTGCGCCGGGCCGAACAGCGGATCGCCCACCTCCGCCCCTACGCGGAGGGAATGCGCAAGCTGACCCGCCAGGCCTCCGAGCGCGCCGGGGGCATTCCCCGCGTGCCGGTCATGGTCGAGCGCGAGAACGTGAAACGGGTCGGGATCGTGCTGGTCACCGGCGACCGCGGCCTCGCGGGCGCCTTCAACTCGAACATCATCCGCGAGGGGATGCGGACGGCGGCCAAGGTGCGGGCCGAGGGGGCCGAGCCCTCCTTCGCCGTGGTCGGCCGCAAGGGCGTCTCGGCCCTGACCTTCCGCAAGCAGGAGATCGCCGGCTCCTACATCGGCTTCACCGACCGCCCCGCCTTCGCCAATGCCCGCGAGATCGGCGAGGAGATGACCGCCCGCTACGTCGACGAGGACCTCGACCGGGTCGAACTGATCTACAACCGCTTCGTCTCGCCGCTGACCCAGCACGTCTGGCGCCAGACCCTGCTGCCGCTGCAGCAGGCCGAGGTGACCGGCGAGGGCGCAGAGCAGGAGGCGGGCGGCGAGGAGGAGACCGGGGACGACGAGGGTCAGGCCCGCTCGCAGTGGGAATTCGAGCCCGAACCGGAGGACCTGCTCGCCCGGCTGATCCCCGAGTACGTGACGATCTCGGTCTACCGGGCGCTGCTCGAGTCCGCCGCCTCCGAGCTGGGGGCGCGGATGACCGCGATGCGCAACGCCGCCGAGAACGCGGAAACGATCATGGACGATCTGACGCTCGAAATGAACCGGGTCCGTCAGTCGGAGATCACGCAGCAGATCTTGGAGGTCGTCGCCGGGGCCGAGGCCCTCGGCTAGACGACGACGAAACTTTGGCGACGAGAAAAGGAACCCATGGCTGAGAACGGAACGAACGGAACCAACGTAGGGCGCGTCGAGCAGGTGACCGGAGTGGTCATCGACGCGGTCTTCCCCGACCAGCTGCCGGAGATCTACTCGGCGGTGACGATCGAGACCGGCAGCGGCGACGGCGACGGCGAAACGGCGCAGCTCGTCTGCGAGGTGCAGCAGCACCTCGGCGACGACCGCGTGCGCGCGGTGGCGATGGACGCGACCGACGGCATCCAGCGTGGCGCCGCGGTCACCGACACCGGCGGCCCGATCACGGTCCCGGTCGGCGACGCGACCCTCGGCCGCATCTTCAACCTGCTCGGGGAGCCGATCGACAACGGCGATGAGCTCGCCGCCGACGGCGAGCGCTGGCCGATCCACCGGCCCGCCCCGAAGGCCTCCGACCTGACCCCGACCCAGGAGATCCTCGAGACCGGGATCAAGGTCATCGACCTGCTCGCGCCTTACGCCAAAGGCGGCAAGGTCGGGCTGTTCGGCGGCGCCGGCGTCGGCAAGACCGTGCTGATCCAGGAGCTGATCCGCAACATCGCCGAGGAGCACTCCGGCCTCTCCGCCTTCGTCGGTGTCGGCGAGCGCTCGCGCGAGGGCAACGACCTCTGGCTCGAGATGAAAGAGTCGGGCGTGCTCGAGAAGACGATGCTCGTCTTCGGTCAGATGAACGAGCCCCCGGGCGCGCGCCTGCGCGTCGCCCTCTCCGGCCTGACGATGGCCGAGTACTACCGCGAGCAGGGTGGCCAGGACGTGCTCCTGTTCATCGACAACATCTTCCGCTTTGTCCAGGCGGGCTCCGAGGTCTCGGCCCTGCTGGGCCGGATGCCCTCCGCGGTCGGCTACCAGCCGACCCTGGAGACCGAGATGGGCGGCCTGCAGGAGCGGATCACCTCGACCGACCGTGGTTCGGTGACCTCGATCCAGGCGGTCTACGTGCCGGCGGACGACTACACCGACCCGGCCCCGGCCTCGGTGTTCGCCCACCTCAACGCGACCACCGCGCTCTCGCGGGCGATCTCCGAGAAAGGGATCTACCCGGCGGTCGACCCGCTCGACTCGACCTCGACGATCCTCAAGCCCGACGTCGTCGGCGAGGAGCACTACCGCACCGCGACCGATGTCCAGGAGGTCCTGCAGCGCTACAAGGAGCTCCAGGACATCATCGCCATCCTCGGTATCGACGAGCTCTCCGACGAGGACCGCCAGACGGTCTCCCGCGCCCGCAAGATCGAGCGCTTCCTCTCGCAACCGTTCTTCGTCGCCGAACAGTTCACCGGCCGCACCGGCGAGTACGTGCCGGTCGCGGAGACGGTTCGCGGCTTCCGCGAGATCCTCGACGGCGAGCACGACGACCTCTCCGAGGGAGCCTTCTACATGCAGGGCTCGATCGACCAGGTCACCGAGAACGCCAAGGCCGCCGCGGCGGCGTAGGGATCTGACTTGGCCGCCGACCACAAGCTCGACGTCGAGGTCCTGACCCCGGAGGGGGAGGTCTTCGAGGGCGAAGTGCAGCAGGTCTCGACCCGGACCGAGGTCGGCGAAATCGGCATCCTCGCCAACCACGCGCCGCTGCTGGCGGCGCTGCAGCCGACCGAGCTGCGCCTCCACGTCTCCGACTCGGAGACCAAGCGCTACGCGCAGGCCCACGGCTGGCTGCAGATGTTCGGCAACCGCGCCCGGTTGCTGGTCGAGGAGGCGATCGCACCCGAGGATCTCGACGCTGGGGCGCTGAAAGAGCAGCTCTCCGACGCCGAGCAACGCCTCTCCGAGCACGAGGAGGGCAGCGCCGACTTCCTCCGGGCCGAGAAGGATCGCGACCGGGCCGAGGCGTTTCTGGCGATTGCCGAGGGATGAGCGGGGGCTCGGACTCCTTCGCTCGCCGAGGATCCGATGAGTGACGGGCTCGTAGCGCTCGCCGAGCGGCTGATCGGGTTCGAGACCGTCGATCCGGGATCGATCTCGGCGGCGGCGGGGTTTGTCCAGGGATGGCTGGAGGACCGCGGGGTCGCGGTCGCGGTCGACGAGGTGCGGGGGCTCCCCGTGGTCAAGGCAGAGGTGGGGCCCACGGAAGCGCCGACGGTGGTGCTGCACGGCCACCTTGATGTCGTTCCGGGCCTGCCGGGGCAGTTCGAGCCGCGGCTCGAGGGAGACCGGCTCTACGGGCGCGGCGCCTATGACATGAAGGGGGCGCTGGCGGCGATGCTGGTTGTCGCCGCGTCGATGCGCGACCAGGACGGGGTCCGGGTCCGGCTCGGGATCGTCGCCGACGAGGAGTCCGAGGAGGAGGTCGAGCGCGGCTCCGACCATCTCGTCGACAGCGGCTTCATCGGCGACTTCGCGATCACCGGCGAGCCGACGGACCTGCACATAGGGATCGAGGCCAAGGGAGTGCTGGCGCTGCGCCTGGAGGTGGGGGGGACGGCCGCCCACGGGGCCACGCCCTGGCTCGGCGACAACGCGGTCCTCAACGCGATCGACATTTTCCGCAGTATCGAGTCGCTACCGTTTGCCCGGCACAGTTCGGAGCTCTTCGACCGTCCCTCGATCAACCTGGGCCGGATCTGGGGCGGGGACGCTCTGAACAAGGTGCCCGACCGATGCGTGATCGACGTCGACATCCGCTACCTGCCCGATCAGGATCCCGCCGCCGTGCTGGCGGAAGTGCGGGCCCTGCCCGGGATCGAGGCGAGCTCGCTGTTCACGCGGCCGCCGGCTACGGTCGAGCGCGATTCGCCCTTCGTGCTGGGGCTGCGCGAGTCGGCGGCGGCGCACCACAGCGGCGAGCCGATGAGCGTCGGCCGCGACGGGGCTTCCGACGCGGTCTCCTTCCTGCGGGTGGGGGTGCCGGCGGTCGAGTTCGGCCCGGTCGGTGCCGGCCATCACGGGCCGGAGGAGTGGGTCTCGGTCTCCTCGCTGGAGACCTACCGGCAGGCGCTGGACTCCTTCCTGCGGGCGATCCCGGGCCGGCTCGGCGATGACTGAGCCGCCGCGGGGGCCGGGCTGGGCCGGCAAGAAGCCGCCGCCCTCGGGCGACCCCGAGCCGCCGCCGAAGCCGAAGCGCTTCTGGCTGCGCTTCACCCTTGCCTCGGTCCTGATCATCGCCGTCTCCGCTGCGGCGACGGCGACCAGCATCCTCCTCTACCTCGACTCGATCGCCCACGCGCTCTCGCACAACAACGTCTACAGCAGCAAGCTGCACCGCTACCTCTCGCGAGTCGACGGCGGCGAGCCGGAGAACATCCTCATCCTCGGCTCCGACAAGCGGGCCGGGGTGCAGGAAGACTCGGGCCGCTCGGACACGACGATGCTGCTGCGCCTCGACCCCGATCGCAACGCGATCGCGGTGATGTCGATCCCGCGCGACCTGAAGACCGAAATCCCCGGCTACGGCACCGGCAAGTTCAACGAAGC